>Ga0209777_10000274_pt1 | contig 88457 bp, 83 predicted proteins | sample FrelakmetHBP12HB_FD_187147 | JGI IMG/M metagenome (GOLD analysis project Ga0209777, IMG submission 187147) | Freshwater lake sediment microbial communities from the University of Notre Dame, USA, for methane emissions studies -HBP12 HB (SPAdes)... | ecosystem: Environmental > Aquatic >...
GATCAATGTGACGGGCAGGCCTTCCACGTCGAGGTGCGTGTCAATGGAATCGCGGGTGGTGCCAGGGATGGGTGAAACGATAGCGCGTTCCTCGCCGACCAGTTTATTGAGCAGGGAGGACTTCCCTGCATTGGGCTTGCCCACGATGGCAATTTTGATCGATTCATCCCCCTCGGCCTTTGCCTGAGCCGGGAAGGAACTGACCAGCGCATCGAGAAGGTCCCCGGTGCCAGTGCCATGGATGGCAGAGAGTGGGTATGGGTCCCCAAGCCCCAGTTCGTAAAATTCAGCCGCGGCATCGCGCTGTTTGGCATTCTCGCATTTGTTGACCACCACAAAAATCGGAGGCCAGCGCTGGCTATCCACGGTCTTCTGGTAGCGGCGCAGAATCTCAGCCACTTCGCGGTCGGGGGATGTGACGCCGGATGTGCCGTCGGTGAGGAAAAGGACTGCATCGGCGTCACTAACGGCCATCAATGCCTGGGCGCGTATTTCCTGGATAAAATCCGCTGAATCGATCGAAAGGGGGGTTTTCCCGCCATGGGTGGGGTCAATCCCGCCGGTATCAACCACATCGAAGGGACGGCCGTTCCATTCCCCCTCGGCGACGATGCGATCGCGGGTGGTGCCTGGAGTATCGTCCACAATGGCAAGACGTTCTCCCGCCAGACGATTGAAGAGAGTACTTTTGCCCACATTGGGGCGTCCAACTAATGCAACAATAGGTTTCATGTATATTTCACCGTAGATAAAACAGGCCGAGTACTCTCCCCGCAGGGAAATACCAGGAATTAAGGAGTTGGCGTGATCGTACTCGTAGTGGTAATAATCACTTCCACCGTCCCAGGCAGGATGGATTCGACAGTCAGATTTTGCTGGCCAATGAATACCTTAGGGGTCAACTGGTAAGTTCCGGGAGCCAGGCCGGTCAGGTCCATCTGCACGTGGACATCACTGATCGCCAGAGAATCAAGCACGGGCAGCGGCCCGGAAAGTATGATATCCACTGTTTGCGGCGAAAGGTGTACGCTTAACCCGGTTTTTAACCCGACCACTTCCACCGGGCGGTACGAAATGGTGCGGCTGCTTTCAATGGGGGCGATACCCACTTTAACAGTCACACTTTGCTTCCCGATGAGGGTTACACCGGGTGGAAGGTTGATCGCAAGTTGTTCTTCAATATCTTCCTTTGCCCCGCTCAAGTCGAGAGAGGAGGTCTCAACATAGCCGGGCATTAAACTGATCGTGTCTGAATTTGCAGAATAAACTGTCACAATGGGAGGAAAGGCAGCTACGCTCGTCAGACTATAACCGCTGGCAGGATTCCCGAGCGTCATTACTTTTACCGCAAGGTCGCGGTAGCCACCTTGCTGGATGACAGACAGGCTAAGTTGCACATTTTCTGGAAGGACGGTCACTCCACTGATGCTGTTACCATTTACGTCCACCGCCTGGAGCGGGATGGATGTAGCAATGTTCTGGCGGGCATCGGTCAGGTCAAGAGTAGCCTGGAGGCGGTCAACCTGGGAAACGATGCTCTCTGCACCGGTAATGACCACCTCCGCCGGGTTCATCACGGGAGTTCCCACCTGGTAACCAATGGCTGGGTCGCCGGTGAGAGTCAGGTTGACCGCCAGCGAGCGGGTTATCTGCTTTTCGAGTGAGAGGCTAAAGGTTTGCGGGGTAACAGAGATGATCCGTACAGGCCGGGTATCGATCTGCACTTGAACATTCACCGTATGCGTCCCGGACCCAAGCCCGGTCAAATCCACCACGGCGCGGACCGAGGTCTCTCCGGAGAGCAATGTTTGCCAGACCGAGTGGGGAGCGCGCAAAGAGATCTCCACTTGCTTCGGGACGGCTCCGCCGGTCAAGATCAAGCCAGGATCCTGCCCAATAAACTCGACGGGGATGGGGTTTGGAAAAGGCTGAGTCTCATCGGGATTGGCCGCGGTGACAGCCATCACCCAAACGGCCACAGCCAGGGCAAATGCCAGGAGGAATGTGTTTAGATTAGTACCCAGCCAACGGAACATGCTTCATTCGTCCTTGCGAGGAAAAAGATAGGGGAAATGGCGCTGGAAGAAATTTTCTTTGCGGGATTTCTCCGGGTTATAAAAAGCGATCAGTATATTTTCCAAACGCTCCACATCCAGCCGACGAATAATCCGCCCGGCGTGGGCGATGGAGATGTCGCCAGACTGTTCTGAGACGACCACCGCGATGGCATCGGTCACTTCCGAAATACCCAGCGCGGCACGGTGGCGGAGGCCCATCTGCCGCTCGGGAGAGCGTGCCAGGATGCCGCTGGCCGAGAGTGGCATCACACAGGCTGCAGCGATAATTTTCCTGCCAGCAATAATCACCGCGCCATCGTGCAAGGGGGTGTTGGGGTAAAAAATTTGCATCAGCATTTCGGGCGTGACATCGGATTGGAGGATGACACCGCTGCGAACGTATTCATCGAGGGGATCGAAGCGTTCCAGGACAATGAGTGCTCCATGTTGGCGGGCAGACAGCCGGGCGGCTGCTGCAACGACAGCCTGGATCGTTTGCTGCATCTCATTGCTGGCGTTCTTGTTCGAGGCGCGGAAAAAAGTTCCGGCCCGACCGATGCGTTCGAGGGCACGGCGGATCTCAGGGGCAAATATGACGGGAATGGCAAATACCATGGCAGGTAGTGCATCGCGGACGAGCAAGGAGAAAGCTGGCAGATAGGCGAGACTGGTCAACAGTGCAACCAGAACAAGAATCAGGATAATGCCGCGTAACAACATCATGGCCTGTGTATCCCGGACGAGATACAACACGCCGAAGAAGATCAGCGTGACCAGCAATATGTCTATGACACCGAGCCAGTCAAGACGCTGAAAAATGAAGAGAATGTTGATCAAGAAATTTGTCACGGCTGTAACAAGATCAAATGGTTCAGAATCGGATTATCAAGAAGCAGGCAACCAGCGAACCTGATTCCAATCTCTAATTGCCCGCTGACCTGCTTAGATAGGTCGAAAGACGCGTTCCATGCGAAGTTGCTTGAAGAACAGGATGGTATTGGATGGTTGTGATTCGAGCGCAGCATCCTGCCAGGCCTGTACTCCCAGGGTCAGTGGGGTGCGACGAGTGTAGCCCATCTTTTTCCAGTCATCATCCTGTGCAGCCAACTGCAGCGGGATAAAGAGCAGGGAGGCTTCGCATTGCAAATCTAGCGAGGAGCGTTCTATTTCGGTCACCAGGGTCTTTAATGCCGGGGCAATGGTGATGCCAGGGTCAAGATAGAGGTCCGTGGTGCGTGAAACCAGGTTTTCAACCTGCCAGCCTGCCAGCCCCACCAGGTGTTTATCGTTCATGAGCAACAGGAAGGCTTTGTCGCCGAAGGCGGCCATCACGTCATCCGGCGAAAGCGGACGTATGCCGCCACTGAGACGGGTGATGAGTGCGGATATATCAGCAGAATCGCGCGGACGTCCACGCTGAACGGCCAGTTCGCCTGCCCCAGCTTTATACAAGATGGCAGGGGAAGTATCAGTGACCGGCGAGACAACCTTCCAGGCTGCCAGCACCTGCTTCCAGGTGTCATCGAACGAACCGGCGTTGTGAATGACCACATCGGCTGCGGCAATCTTTCCTTCCTGCGGCGGCTGGGATTGAATCCGCTGGATGGCTTCCCGCTCGGTCATGCCGCGTTTTTTCATCAGCCGGGCTTTCTGAATCGATTCGGGGGCGAATGTGGCCCAGAGAGTGTCACATTCGCTGACCAATTTCCCTTCAAGCAGTTTGATGGCCTCGATTACGATGACCCGCTGACTGGCGCGCCGGATCATCAAGTCCACCGCACGCTCGACCAGAGGATGAATGATCGATTCAAGATCCTCGAGTGCATCCGGGTTGCTGAATACCAGACGTCCAAGTTTTGCTCGGTCGATTTCGCCGCTGGCGTCCAGAATGAATTTCCCGAACGCCTCCACCACAGGTTTGTAACCCGGTGCCCCTTTTGCAATGGCGCGGTGCGAGAGAGTGTCGGCATCGATGGTATATGCTCCCAGGTGTTCCAGCATCCGCCGGACGACGCTCTTTCCCGTGGCAATATTGCCGGTTAAACCAATCACGTATTTACCAGGCCAGTTGCTCACACTTATTCCTCGCGATAATAGAAGACAGACATTATCATTTTAGTCTGAGGCGGACAGAATGTCAAAGGAATTGCGCTGAAAAAGCCCCCCGGTTTCTTCAGAGACCGGGGGGTTGAATTTCTCTGTTATGGAGTGGGGCTGGCGGTCGGTTTGACCGTTGGCACTGGCGTGACCAGGTTGACTGGCACCACCAGGAACTGACCCGGATATATTAGAGAAGCGGCCCCATTTGTAAGCACGGCTTTGTTGAGGAGCACGATATCTGCAACGGTACTGTTGAACTGATTGGCGATGCTGCCCAGGCTGTCCCCAGATAATACACGATAAGTGATTTTTGAACCGCGAACCAGCCCAGTGGGAATCGGTGTGGCAGTCGGGAGGGAGTAATTGGGAGGCGGCAGGAGGATCGTCTGCCCAACGGTGATTCCGCCCGTGTTGGGGTCAATGGTGGGGTTCAGTATGTAAATAATAATCAGGGCATTCTTTGTATCGGCCAGCCCCTGGGCTTGGAGGATCGTGGAAAGATAATCGCCTTCCTTTACCACGTACGAGTATATGGCGGAAGCCGTGGGTGTGGTGGTAATCGTGGGGGTGGGGGTGATGGTGGGTGTTTCGGTGGGTTGCAGGGTATTGGTTGGAATGGCTGTATTGGTCGGGGTGGGAGTCTTGGTGGCGAAGAGCGTGAAGCCGCCACCGCTTAAAGACATTACGACGATGATGATTCCAGCCAATACAAGAAGAACTGCTGCTCCGCCAAGAATGAACGGCAACTGTTGTTTGCGGCGCTTACGGTATGAGTCAATCGTATTTGAGATATTCATAAGTTAATCCCGTCCGTTTCCATTGTAGAAGCACCGGGAGTTTCCCCAGCGCTGGTTCATAACCTTATTCTACCTGAACTTAAGGGATTATGCGAGTACAACAAACTGCGCATAGATTAATTTGAATGAATTCTCTGCTTATTTATGTGGACCTTCAGAAACGCACCAGTATACGACCCCGGAACTGCCACAACCTGCTCAGGCGTTCCCGCAGCGACGAGTTCACCGCCCCGGTCACCGCCTTCGGGACCGAGGTCAATGATCCAGTCGGAGACCTTGATGATCTCCAGATTGTGCTCGATGATAAGCACGCTGTTCCCCGAGTCCACCAGGCGCTGTAACACCTCGATAAGTTTGTGCACATCCGCAGCATGCAAACCAACCGAAGGCTCGTCGAGCACGTAGAGTGTCCGACCTGTGGCACGACGGGAAAGTTCTTTGGCCAGTTTAACACGTTGGGCTTCACCGCCAGATAAAGTTGTCCCGGGTTGACCGATCTTGATGTAACCCAAACCGACTTCCTGCAGGAGTTTGAGCTTGTTCATCATGTGCGGGAAGGCGGAGAATTTTTCCAGAGCCTGGTCCACGGTCATATCAAGCACATCGGCGATACTGTGACCCTTGAAGTGAACCTGCAGGGTCTCGCGATTGAAGCGGCTGCCATGACACACATCGCAGGGCACATAAATATCAGGTAGGAACTGCATCTCGATGCGCAGTTCGCCCTGGCCCTGGCAGGCTTCGCAACGCCCGCCATGGACATTGAATGAGAAACGCCCCGGCTTGTAGCCGCGCACCTTGCTCTCTGGCAATTCCGCAAAGAGCTTGCGGATCTCCTCAAACAAGCTGGTGTAGGTACCAGGATTCGAGCGCGGAGTGCGCCCGATGGGCGACTGGTCGATGTTGACGATCTTGTCGAGGTGCTCGATGCCGTCAATGCGTTCGTGCTCGCCAGGCTGAGTGCGTGCCCGGTTCAATTTCGCTGCCAGGGCGTTATAGAGCACATCACTCATCAAGGATGATTTACCCGACCCGGAGACGCCGGTGATGCAGACGAACATACCTAAAGGAATATTGACGGTGATGTTTTTCAAGTTGTTGGCGCGGGCCCCCACCACAGTGAGTATTTTGCCATTGCCTGTGCGGCGTTTCTTCGGCATGGGGACATGCTTGCGTCCTGAAAGGTACGCACCGGTGAGTGACTTGGGATGGGCTATGATCTGTTCGGGAGTGCCTTCAGCGATGATGTGGCCGCCGTGCTCGCCCGCGCCGGGTCCCAGGTCGATGACCCAATCGGCTGTGCGGATGGTATCGTCGTCATGCTCAACCACCAGCACGGTATTGCCAATGTCACGGAGACCTTTGAGGGTGGTCAGCAGACGGTTATTATCACGCGGGTGCAACCCGATGGAAGGTTCATCCAACACGTACAAGACCCCCACCAGGCGTGAGCCAACCTGGGTTGCCAGGCGGATGCGCTGGGCTTCGCCACCCGAAAGCGACCCGGCGGAGCGGTTCAGGGTAAGGTATTCCAAGCCCACGTTCACCAAAAAGCCAAGGCGCGAGACAATCTCTTTTAGAATGCGGTCTGAGATGGCTTTCTGGCGGGTTGTGAGCGGCGTTTTCGATCCCACCAGCCGCTTGGCCCATTCAAGCGAACGCAGGACCGGCCATTCAGTGATCTGCAGGATGTTGATGCCATCCACAGTGACGGCCAGAGCTTCAGGCCGCAGACGTTTACCCTGACAGGTGGGGCAGGGGCGGTCGCTCATGAATTCCGATATTTTCTCTCGGATGTATTCTGAGTTCGTTTCCCGATAGCGTCGTTCCAGATTACCAATCACACCTTCGAAGGAGGTGTCGAATGTTGCCTGGCGTCCATCTCGGTTGTGATAGTGGATACGGACTTTTTCACCCTTCGTGCCGTGCAAAACAAGATCCTGGTGTTCGGGAGACAAGTCCTTGATGGGCGTATTCATATCAATGTGATAATGCTGTGCCATGGCCTCAAGCATTTGCCAGTAATAACCTGGATTCCCGTCGTCGCGGACGTTATTCCATTCCATGGCGATCAGAGCGCCATCGGCGAGGGACTTCTCCGGGTCAATCACGCGATCGGGGTCAATTTCGAGTTTATTACCCAATCCCTGACAATCCGGGCAGGCGCCGTGCGGGGTGTTAAACGAGAAGGTGCGCGGCTCGATCTCCGGGATGCTGATGCCATGCTCCGGACAGGCCAAGTGTTCGGAGAAGTGCAGGTCTGAGGATGAAGGTTGAGCGTTGGTCGCTTTACCCCCAGAGTCTGCCGTACGGCTTTCGAGCTTTGAAATGGTAAGATATCCATCTCCGAACTTGAGGGCGGTCTCAACCGAATCTGTCAGCCGGGTGATATTGGCTGTGCGCTCCTGTTCTGAACCGGAAGTGGATACCACCAAGCGGTCCACTACCGCTTCGATGGTGTGAATCTTGTAACGGTCGAGGTTGATCTCGTCATCCAGGCTGTAAACGGTCCCATCCACTCGGACACGGGCAAACCCGGCTTTACGGATCTCCTCGAAGACGGCCTGATAGGTGCCTTTGCGGCCGCGTACTACCGGGGAGAGCACCAGGATGCGGATGCCCTCCGGCAACGCCACGACTGCATCCACTATTTCCTGCGCGGACTGTTTGACCACTTCACGCCCGCAAATCGGGCAGTGAGGGATGCCAACCCGAGCAAAGAGAAGGCGCAAATAGTCGTAGATTTCAGTGACAGTCCCAACGGTCGAGCGTGGGTTATGAGAGGTCCCTTTCTGGTCAATGGACACAGCCGGGGAGAGACCTTCGATATAATCCACATCGGGTTTCTGCATCTGTCCGAGAAACTGACGGGCATAAGCAGAGAGCGACTCAACATAGCGGCGCTGACCTTCGGCGAAGATGGTGTCGAATGCCAGGGATGATTTACCGGAGCCGGAGAGACCCGTGATCACCACCAGTTTGTCACGTGGAATTTCCACAGTGATATTCTTTAGATTATGTTCGCGTGCACCGACCACACGGATGACATTGTGAGACATACGAACCTCGTTATAGGGGATTAATGAAATTATAGCACAAATGTTTTATGTCTGGCGCAGGTTTTTGTGGGCGAAGTGGTATTATAGTGGAACTTTCCAAACCCGGTAGGGTTTTGTTTGTTAAGTCCCGACAACAGGGAAAAAGTTTTTTCTGGAAACTGAAGCCGCGAGGAAAAGTGTTGGAGCACACTTTGTTTTTCCTGAAGTCCGGATTTAGTAAACAATGGAGTTCGAATATAGCCAAGGAGGCAGACAATGTTACATATCGTAACGGATAGTACAGCTGATATTCCTTCCGCATGGGTAAAAGAATACGATATTGATGTCATTCCCATCAATATCCAATTTGGGGAGAATACCTTCCTGCAAAATGTTGACCTGGACAGCGAAGGTTTTTACAAGATGGTGGAGGAAACCAAGAAGATACCCAAGACTTCCCAGCCCTCCCCGCACCAATTCAAGGATTTATACACAAAGATCGCTCAACAAGGTGATGTCATCCTATCCATTCACGTAACCAGCAAACTTTCTGGAACGTACGCTTCGGCGGTGACAGCCGCGGAGGAATTAAAAAACACTTTCAGGGTATTACCGGTTGATTCTGCTGGAGGTTCGCTTAGTTTGGGATTCATGTGCCGGGAAGCGCGCAGGATGGACCGGACTGGTAAGAGCGTGGAGCAGATCGTGAAATACCTGGAAGGGATACGCGAACGCATCCGCATCATCCTTACGTTGGATACGCTCGATTATGCCCGTATGAGCGGCCGCATTGGCGCTCTCTCCGCCGCGCTGGCCTCGATGCTGAATGTAAAACCGATCGCAGTGCTTAAAAATGGCCTGGTGGATATGGTGGAAAAAGTGCGGACCCGCAAAACTGCCCTGGAACGCGTCATCGTAATGGCTGAGGAAGAATTTGGTGATCAGCCTGTCTACCTGGGCATCGTGCATGCGCGCGACATCGCCTCTGGAAATGCTTTGATGACGGAAGCGAAAAAACGTTTCAACACCAAAGAGACGGTGTTGATCGACCTATCCATTTCGTTGGCTGCAAACTTTGGCCCCGGAACGGTTGGATTGGTGCTTTACCCGGTCGAATAGTTTCTTGATCGATGGGATAAAATTCGACGGTGCTTTTGAGCCGTCGAATTTTATCCCATCGTGTTCTGTTTATGCAGCGATATCCCACCAGTAAAAATTCAAGAGCAAGCCCTTAATCCTGGAGAGTAGAATCTGCATGGGTGAGAACATAGAAATTACGCCCATGATCGATGACGAAATCGGTGACGATGTAACCTGTTGCGAAGGCATTCTCGAAAACCTTGCGAGTGTAGGAGCGCCAATCGCGCGCCAGAGGCAAGTCAAGGGCCTTCAGAGCCTGGAAATCAAATGGAATTTCCACCAGCAGCAATGTGCCTGTAAGCGAAATCGATCCATCCGGCAGTCGGGTTGCAAAATCCTGGTTCTTATGTGCTTCGAGGAGGGTGGCCTCGGCTGTGAGGTAGTGGTCGAGAGCCAGAAGCGGGCGCGGGCGGCGGCTGAGACGTCTTTCCACGCGCCTGGTGTTCAGCCACCAGTCCACCTGGAAACGGTCGGATGGAAGCCCTGAGTTCAGGTCGTCGCGCATTTCACCATATTCGGAACGCAGATAAGTGTTACAGACCGCGCCCAAGCAGGTGATATTGAGATGGGCGTTGCGACTGAGCAACGGGTCGTAAGTCCAGGTGATACGGTCAAGGCCCTGTTTACGGACCATCTGCCACTGGGCGCGTTTGAGGGCAAAACCGACGCCTTTCCCGGTCCAATCAGGATGGACGCCGAGGAGGTGCGAGTGATGTTTCAGACGCGGACCATCGGGGGTTGTGTAAAACCCGGGAAAGCCAAATGAAACCCCCACCAGGTTCTCGCCGACGAAGGCACCGAGGGCCAGCCCGCCATTATGCACGGCAGCCAGCAGCATATGAGCTGGGATAACGTCGGTTTCAGAGCCGGGCCAGACCAGGCGCTGGAGCGTCTCGACGCCGGCCATCTCTTCAGGGGTTTCCAGGAGATGAATGGTCCACTCAACCATGACGGGAAAAAAGTGTACGAAGGAGTTGGCGCTTCCAGGGAACGTTGTGTAGGTAATCCAACCGGGAAGCGAAACGGGCGGGCATCAGACCGAAAATACGCTGGACCGTGTCCACCGGGCAGGTGCGGTTGACGGCCAGATAATCCAACCAGAAGATCGAGGCTGGGAAACGGGGGAAGATAGATTCCATGATGATGGTCAGAGCGCGCATGTTCTGGGTTGGCCAATTGACGAGAAGGCGCCGAATGCCGGTGACTTCCATAATTGTCTCAGTCAACTGGCGCAGGCTGATATACTCGCTGCCGCCCAGGTCGTAAGTCTGGTTAATGGTTTCAGGGTTGTCGAGTGACCAGATCAGACAGGTGACCAGGTCCTCGACCCACAATGGCTGTACGAGCGTCTCACCCTTGGCTGGCAAGGGCAGGAAACCGGGAGCGGCGGTGAGCAGTAATGCCAAACCGGTGGTGAATTCGTCACCCGGACCGAACAAGACCGAGCCGCGCAAGATTGTATGCGGGACCCCCGATTTGCGGATGTATTCCTCGGCGATGCCTTTGGCCTTGAGCACCGGGAAACCAGCAGCCCGGTCAGCACCCAGGTGGCTCAGGTAGAAGATACGCCCAACCCGGGCATCCGTGGCAGCTTCGCAGAGGGCGCGTGTACCATCTATATCCACAGCCTGCAGATTGGCGCGCCCTCCCTCGCCCTCACCCCCGGCTAGATGATAGATCGTATCCACGCCGCGCATGGCGGCACGCAGACCTTGCACATCGCTGAGGCTGGTAACGGCCACTTCGACCGGCACACCGGCGGGCAAGCGGGGTGTACGCGCAGACGGCCGCAGTAATATGCGGACCTGGTGGCTGGTTTCGACCAGTTGACGGGTAAGCACCCGGCCAATGAAGCCAGTGCCGCCGGTGAGGAGGATCATCGGATGAGATTATAGCAGAGAGTTATGGAAGACGGCCATCCAACGGGCTCCCGTGAGGCTCAACCCATCCAGATTCCTGTACGTCATTGATGCTGCTTAACGAAATTGTCTGGTAAAGGCTCAATAGTTGAGGTAAACTTGAGATAAGAATACTATGCACTTGCCATACGTTTTTGCATTGGTCATTTCTGGCGCCGCAGCCATCTATGTCAGTATCGTGGCTTGGGGGCGACGTAGCGCGCCAGGTGCACGTCCATTAGCCATACTAGGCGGATCGATCGCCATCTGGTCATTGACCTATGCGATCTATTTTTTGGGAGTGACCGATCAAGCCCGTTTCTTCTGGCTGCGGGCTACTTACCTGGGGGTGAGTATCGTTCCGACCGCGTTCCTGACTTTCTGCATTCAATATGCCAATCGAGGACAATGGTTGAAGAAAAGGTTACTTGCCCTGCTGGCCATTGAGCCTGTGCTGACTTTAACCCTGTTGTGGACCGATCCCTGGCATAACTTATTTTTTGGTGGCAAACAAGTTGTTGGGAGTATTTTGGATGGGGGTCCGTGGTTCTGGATCAATGTTGTTTATTCTTATGGGTTGATCTTATATGGAATAATCCTGCTGATCTCTGTGTACCGATATACGGCACGCCCACTACGAGGGCAGGTTGGAACTGTCCTGGTTGGAGCGTTATTACCCTGGGCGATCGATATTGTTGGTGTGGCGGGTCTTAATCCATTCTCTGGGCTGGATTTAACTCCCTTTGCGTTTTCCATCACCTGCATCTGTTTCTTAGTTGGTTTTTCACGTTACCGGTTGCTAGATCTAGTGCCGATTGCGCGTGACGCTCTGATCGAGAGTATGAATGACGGTGTAATTGTCTTAGATGCACATAACCGTATCGTGGATGTCAACCCGACGGCTCTGCAGATGATTGGAAAACCCGGACAATGGATAATCGGCGAACCGGCGGAAAAAATCCTGGCAATTTTCAGTGATATCCTTGATCGCTTTCGAGACACATTAACCACCCGTGAGGAGATTGTGATCGGTGGTAATCTGCCGAGCTATTTCGACCTGCGCATTTCGCCGCTCTATGACCGCAAGGGACATTTCTCAGGGAGGTTGATCGTCGCCCGGGATATTACAGAACGCCGTCTAATCGAACAGGCAGAACACGAACAGCGCATTTTGGCTGAGGCGTTGCGCGATACTGCCGCGGCGTTGAACAGTTCTCGTACCTTTGAAGATGTGCTGGACCACTTGCTTGACAATCTTGGACGTGTTGTTCCCTATGATCTGGCAACGTTCATGCTGCTTGACGAACAAAAACTTGCCCATTTAGCCCGTTCGCATGGGTATCGGGAGCGTAGCCTAGATGAGGGATTATTAAATTTTCCAGCGAACGAGATGCCTAATTATTCCATCATGATGAAAACGGGCCAGGCCCTGGCGATACCAGATACCCATCAAAGCAAGCTTTGGGTTATGGTAGAGGGATTGGAAAAGATCAATTCTTATGTGGGTGCACCCCTGCTAGTGAAAGGGGAAGTGATCGGTTTTCTGAATCTGGACAGCCTGACCCCGAATTTCTACAACCAATCTCATGCCGACAGATTAAAGGCATTCGCCGACCAAGTGGCCATCGCAGTTGAGAATGCCCGTTTATTGGAAGAAGCCCACCAGCACGCAGACGAGTTGTCGGCCTTGCTGGGTATCGGCCTGGCTGTCACCTCCGGCCTGGAGATGGAAAAACTCCTCCGAGATCTTCTGAATGAATGCAAGCGCATCCTACCGCTCGAGGCCTTTTATATTGCAACCTATAACAATGAAACCGAGATGATCGGTTATCCCCTTTTCTACGACAAGGGGGAAATCAGCGCATTTCCTCCGGACGATATTCACCAATCTCCAGGATTGACCGGGTATATCATCCAAAACCCGCAAGTGCTTTATATACCGGATATCACCTCAGAGGAAGCAGCACAAAAATACCATTCCAATGATGTTGGCGGTGACCCGAGCCGTTCTTATGCTGGCGTACCTCTTTTGGTGGGGGACCGGGTGGTTGGCGTAATATCCATGCAAAGCTCCCAGCCGAATGCTTATCATCCGGATCAAATCCGTCTGTTGGAAACGATTGCCACGCAGGCTGCGGGAGCCATCGAAAATGCCCGCCTCTTTGAAGAAACCCGGCAGCGTGCCGAGCAGTTGACAGCCATTTTCGATATTGGTCTCACGGTGACTTCCGGCGTGGATATGGACCAGGTGCTTAAAACCATCCTAGCGAAATGCCAGCAAGTTTTACCAATAGAAGCATTTTACGTGGCTGTTCTGGACCCAGAAACCAGTCTGATCCACCACCCGCTCGCCTATGACACAGGCGAATACCTGCAAATCCCAAGCCGTGATATCCGGGTAAATCCCGGGTTGAGCGGCCAGATCATCAACAGCCGCCAGACGGTATATATTCCAGATATTTCATCCCCCGATCCACATACAACAGTCCAGATCTTCCGCACCACCGGCACTCCAACGCGCTCATTTGTCGGAGTACCGATGATCGTTGGTGAACAGGTGGTGGGTGTTATTTCAATGCAGAGCTACAAGCCGAACGCCTACGATCCCGGCCAGGTCCGCCTGTTGGAAACGATCGCCACCCAAGCTGCTGTGGCCATTGAAAACAGCCGTCTATATGAAAAAGCAAAACAGGAAATCAGGGAACGCGAAAAGGCCGAGCAACGTTACCGGGCCTTATTCGAGCAATCACATGATGCTGTTTATATTCATGATTTTCAAGGGAACCACCTGGAAGTCAATCAACGCGCTGCTGAAATGCTCGGTTATACAGTTGAAGAATTGACAAAAATGTCTGCAAGCGATATTTCGGACCAGAAAGAAGAGACCGATCATGTTCTGGTTCGTTTGCTAAACGGTGAAAATATTCCCCTCTATGAACGTGTTCTTCTTAAAAAGAACGGAGAGAAAGTTACTGTTGAGATCAATGCAGAATTGGTATGTGATAATGAGGGTGCCCCAATCCATATCCAGAGTGTGGCCCGGGATATTTCCGATCGCAAGCTCAATGAAGTTGTATTGCAGGAAGCCAATCGAAAATTACGAAATCAGCTTGTGGAAATTGAAATGTTACAGGCCCAGTTGCGTGAGCAAGCCACCATCGACCCGTTAACCGGCCTCTTCAACCGTCGTTACCTCGAAGAAACCCTGGCACGCGAGTTCCAGCGAGCCGAGCGTGAAAAAAGCACCGTCTGTATAACCATGATGGACATTGACGGCTTCAAGGCATTCAACGATACTTATGGGCACGATGCCGGTGATCTCCTTTTGAGAAAACTGGGAGAATTTATGTGTTCTGAGATCCGTTCCTCGGATATTTCCTGCCGGTATGGAGGTGAAGAGTTTTTGATTGTCATGCCGGGCGCTTCCTTGGAGAAAGGCTACGAACGAGCCGAGCATTTGCGGACCAGCTTTTTGTCACTTGACATTGAGCATCTGGGGGTGAAACTGCAGGCCACGTTGTCCATCGGAGTGGCGATCTACCCGCAGCATGGTGAAACCTGGGAGGAAGTCGTCCACGCAGCTGACCAAGCGATGTACGCCGCAAAGAAGGCCGGTAGAAACTGCACTCGCACTGCAAAATAAAAAAACGCCCTCAGGCGTTTTTTTATTTCTTCTTTGTCTCGGCCATTTCCTGCCGGACGGTGTTTAACAGGCTTTCGGCCTTGAGTTCGTTCAAAGTGTAGCAGGGGGCTTCAAGATGATCAGCCAGCGCCTGGGCCAGTCCCTGGTCGAAGGAAGCGTGTTCCATGTTGATGACCACGGTCCGGTAGCCTCGACCTGCGATCTGCTCAGCAAATCCGAAGGCTTCCTCCTGGGGAGGCAGGACGCCAATCGAAACGTTCCCCGCCCCGTCCGTAAGGATGATGAGCAGCGGTTCCACATCTGGATGGATCATCTTCTCCTGCGTGAGCACTTCGTAGGTCATTAGTAAGCCAGCTGAGAGGGGTGTCTTACCACCAACGGGAATATCTGACAGGGCACGCTGGGCCAGGGTGATTGAGTTCGTCGGCGGCAGGATAAGCGTGGCGCGGTCCTTCTGGAAAACGATCAGGCCGACGCGGTCGCGACGCTGGTAGGCGTCAGTCAACAGGGACAGGATGGCACCCTTCGTGGCAGCCATACGCTCTGCCACGGCCATGGACCAAGAAGCATCCACCAGGAAGAGGATCAGGTTGGCGGCTTTTTTGACACGAACCTTGCGTTGCAGGTCACTCTTCTGAATGGCAAAAGCCACCTTCTTGCGCTGCTCGGTGCGCAGTTTTTGGAAGGGCGCCGCGGCACGGATGGTGGCATCGAAGGCGACATCGTCGGTTTTACCGTTGGCTGGGCGGGACTGGATATAACGGCCTCGCTTACGCTCGGTGTGTGTGTGCGACCGGCGCCCGGAATGCTGGCGGGTTAATTTATCAAGGGGGGTATCGAGTTTGCGCGGGTCAAAGGTCTCCCCGACCTTAACCTTTTTACCGCCATCCCACCAGTGGGCATCTTGGGGGCCAAAAACGGTCTGCTGGGGGGATGGTTCAGCATCCGGAGGCTGGTCGGGATTGTCCTGCTCGGCGGTTTCAGTTAGGACTTTTTTTTTACGGACTCGGCGTCGGGCTCTTTCTCAGCTGGTTCGGAAGGTTCGCCTTCTGCAGAAGAACCCTGTAATTGCTCGATACGTTCCTGTAATTGCTCAGGCGAAATCTCGCTCTGATGGAATGGGCCATGCTTGATGCGATGCGGGAGGGCCAGTTCGGCTGCCAGGGCAATATCACGGTCTGTAATGGAGGCACGTCCCTCATAGGCGGCGTGAGCGCGGGCAGCCTTGAGAATGACCAAGTCGGCGCGGTGCCCATCCACGTTGAGGGAAGCGGTCAGGGCGGCGATGGAGAGCAGGTCGCGCCGGGTATAAGTCACTTTTTCCACCATGGTGCGAGCGTGGGCAATGATGCGACTGAGTTTTTCCTCATGCGGCTGCCACAGTATGCGGAAGGCTTCCGCGTCAGATTCAAAAGCCAGATTGTTTTCAATGATGGTTACCCGGTCACGTGCGTCGCGGATGCCAGTGATGTCTACAGAGAGGGCGAAGCGGTCGAGCAACTGCGGGCGCAGGTCACCTTCTTCGGGGTTCATCGTGCCGACCAGGATGAATCGTGCTGGGTGGGTGAAAGAGATGCCTTCGCGTTCGACGATATTCATTCCCATGGCGGCAGAGTCAAGTAACACATCCACCACATGGTCATCGAGCAGATTCACTTCATCAATATAGAGCAGACCGCGGTTGGCAGAAGCCAGCACGCCCGGTTCAAAGTGGCGTTCACCCTTCTGGATGGCCTGTTCGATGTCGAGCGTGCCGACCACCCGGTCTTCGGTGGCTGAGACGGGCAGGTTGACGAACGGGATGGGCTTTTCTTCGACTGGAAGCGGATCGCCACAGGCAGCCCTCTCGCGGCACTCAGTGCACCAAGAGGAGGGTTGGTCCGGATCGCAGCCGAAACGGCAACCGCGCACGGTGCGAACCTTGGGAAGGAGAGCAGCCAGCCCGCGGGCCGCGGTGGACTTGGCGGTACCGCGCTCACCACGGATCAATACTCCGCCGATGCGTGGGTCAACCGCATTGAGAATGAGGGCACGGCGCATGCGCGCCTGTCCGACGATGGCAGTGAATGGATAAATCGTTGGCATTGATTACTCCGTTGCCGGATTATACTGCGAGTCAGTGAATCCGCAAGTTTAATAACCAGAAAGGAATGAGTCGAATTAATTTTGCTACAGAGAGCACAGAGAAAAATGGAGAAAAGCTTGCAGTAATTATTCCCCATGATCTTATCATCCTGGAGGAACTGTGGCAGTTTTCAGCGTGAAATTTTGTTGCCGGTCAGGATGATTTCCAGGTCTCCGCCATTTTGATCCGTTCACCCAGAGGCGGGTGGTCGTAAAACATGAACACCACCCATTTTTCCGGGTCCACTTCGCCCAGGTTCTGGTTGGCCAGACGGACAAAGGCAGAGGCAAAGGCCGGGGCTTTGCCGGTGCTATGCAGGGCATATTCATCCGCCAAGCGTTCACGCCAACGCGAGAAGGCATTATCCAGCGGCTGGGTGAGAAGACTAAAGACGCCCAGGACCACGGCCAGTGCCGGAAGGCCGGTGATGTCGGTTGAGCCTGCAAAGCCGAAATAACCTGCCGCCCAGGTCAGCCCCAGGGACGCCAGGTATAAACCACCCAGAGTCAGCAGGGTGCCAAACCCGATCAGGCGGGGGATATCTTTATGGACGTGGTGGCCAAGCTCATGCGCCAGGACGGTTTCGATCTCATCGGTTGAGAACTCGTTGATGAGCGTGTCGCCCAACACGATCCGGCGGGTGCTGCCGATACCGGTCAGGGCGGCGTTGGCAGCTTTCGTCCGTTTTGACATGTCGAACTTGAAGACGCCGCGCACTTTGGCGTTGGCATTCTCAGCCAGTTTTATCAGTCGGTCGGCCAGGTCAGCGTGCTCCTTACCCAGGGGGACGTATTTATTGAATAAAGGCATAATCAGGATAGGCGCTAAATTGGAGAGTAAAACGGTGAAGACCAGCATGCCTGCGCCGGTCCACAGCCACCACCAGGAACCGGTGAGTCGGAGCGCCAGATAGACAAGTTCCAGCACAAGCAGTCCGAGCGGTGCGCTAATTGCCAAGCCTTTCAATTGGTCCACCACCCAGCTTTTGAAGTCCTGGTTGGACTGACCGAAGCGATGCGGCAGGACGAAGCCGGAGTAGAATCCCAGCGGCAGCTCGAGCAGGCCAGAGATCCCGCCAAAGAGGACAGCAAAGCACAGTACAAGCAGCCATTCAATGGTGGTGAAGGTCTTCAGCCAGGTGGTCAGGGCTTTGGCCCAGCCGAAGAAGAGCCAGGCCAGCAAGTAAACTGTGCTGAGCACGGTATCCAGTAGCCACATGCGTCGCCGGATGCGGGCAAATTGCCGGGCTTGTTTTTGTTTTTCGGGATCGAGAGTAATGGTTGTCATGGACTTATTTTGCCACAGAAGAGCTGGAATGGTCAGGGTGTTCAAGCGTTATAATACAAAAAACTAATGTTCGATTACGATTGGAGGTATTTTTAGTGAGCGAACTTAACCCCGGTGCTTCCGCCGAACTCGAACATACCGTGACGGATGCCGACACCGCCTCCCATTGGGGCAGTGGAGGCCTGCCTGTTTTCTCGACCCCGTCCCTGGTCGGCCTGATGGAAATGACTGCGGTCCATGCGCTTGAGGGGACCCTCCAGCCTGACCAGACGACCGTTGGCGGGCGGATCGATGTGCGACACCTGGCTGCCACGCCGGTGGGGATGCAGGTGCGTGCCCGGGCGGAGTTGATTGCCATTGAGGGCCGCAAGCTGGTCTTCAAGGTCCAGGCCTGGGACGAGGTCGAATTGATCGGCGAAGCTGAGCATGATCGTTTTGTGATCGATAAGACGAAGTTTATGACGAAGGTGAAAGCCAAGAGGAATGCCTGACAAAAAAAGCAGAGCCGCAAGGCCCTGCTTTTTGGTTCGATGGGTCATCTGTTCATGGATGCATTGCAGGGGAAAGATTCGTCCAAGTCTGTCCGCTGTCGGCGGTCTTCCAGAGGGAATAATTCGGGCCGTCCGTGGTAATCGCCCAGCCCAGGCTTGCGCTGACGAAATCGAATCGCCAGACATAATCAGTCCTGCCGTTATCTGAGAAGTTCAGGTTGGATGTCACAGTCTGCCATGATGCGGTTCCATCATGGGAGACGCAAAGGTTGTTCCCGCAGGCGACGAATGCGTCGTCCGAAGATGCAAAGTCGATGAGGCCCATCCATCCGACATCCTCGACGACCGCAGGACTGTTCTTCCAGGTCAGGCCGCCGTCGTGAGTTATATAAACCGCCAAATCGCTGTAGGCTTTGGATCCATCAGAATTGAATTTGACTATCACGACCGGCAGCAGCCCATTCTGCGCGTCGAAGAAGACCGGATCACCAGGTGAAACCAGGCCGTCTGCGTATTTGCTGGATGGGAAAGCCAGGACGATCTTTTTCCATGTCGTTCCAAGATCGGATGAGATCGATAGGCGGACCGAGCCGGACGGTTCGGTGGCCATGTCGCCTGGAACAATGATCAACCGGGTTGGATCATAATAAACGGCATCGCCGCAGATGTTACAGGTGTGCAGGAAACCGGGGAGCATGTCTTCCGGGGGACTGCTCAACAGCACCTGGTTCCAGTTGACTCCGCCATCGTGGGTCGCGTAAAATCCGATGGTGGCCTGGCCAGCACCGACATCATAAGCCTCGGCCCAGCCGTCGGTCTTGGTGTCAAAATGGAAAAAAGCGTTGGCAAACGGCAGGTCTTGATTAATGGTTGTCCAGGTCTTGCCGCCATCGGTAGTAAGACCCAGCCCGTTCGCATAGGAGGAGGCATCATATGACAGGACCCAGGTGGTCAGTGAATCCAGGAAGAAACCGGTGGAAGGATTGGGCAGGCTCGTGGGGGTGACATCCGTCCAAGTGCGGCCGCCGTCCATGGTGCGCAGCAGGATGGGAGTGCCATTCGCCCGGGCTGCCCAAGCCCAGCCGTTGAGGGTGTCGATCATTTGAATCTGGGATAACCCCTGCACTGGGACCGGCGGCGGGGTGTGGGTGGGAGGCAGACTTGTTTCGGTCGGAGGCAGGGGCGTAGCGGTAATGACTGGTACCACAGGGAGGATGCAGGCCGTTATGAGGCCTAGTAACAAACCTGAGAAAATCAGGACTTTAACAGCTCTTGACATGCTTCAATCTCCAATTCAAAACAGCCCTGATCATTCCAGTCAGCCACAGCTTAATGGGCTTTTAGAATAACCGACCCCAAAGCGATGGTGGACCCATCTGCCGCGCTGGTATCCACAAATTGGATGATGACCCAGTCGGTAATACCGGCAGCACTCAGGTTAAAGTCGTGTGAGAAGGTCCCTGAGATCCCACTGGTTGGTATGACCGTGAAAGAAGACTGGTTGACCGGTGTGCCGTCGATCAGGTAGATACGGTACGCCAGAGTGTTTTCAAAAGGCAGAACGCTCAGGCTTCCACTGACTGTGAACGGATTGGTAACCGAGGCCCAATTGGCGGGCATTTCGACAACGATGGTGTGTTCCGTTCCGCCGATGGTGGAGTCCAGGTGCATCAGCCAGAGCTTTTCCCCAATCAGCCAGAAGTTTTGTTTTTGCGGCAGGGAAGGGCAGCAGAGCGGGTCGCTCGGCCCCTGGACGACCAGGTCCAAATGGATCACTCCGGAAGATATGTCGACTGAATTCACAAGAACCCGGTCACCCAACTGTGCCTGGCTCACCTGGTGCGGCGCGCCGGCCTGATCAACGAGAGCAATCACGGATTCAAATACTCCAGAGCCACCATCATTCTCAGCCAGAATAACGGCAGCATCGTTTTTGCCATCACCATTCAAGTCGCCGATGGCGTAGACATTCAGCATCTGCACAGAGAAGGTGCCCGATCCGGAAACATCAGAATAGGATCCATTGACCAGCGAGACAGTGCGGTCGTAGACCGGGGTGTGATAGGTGCCATTTCTCAGCATATCCAGGGTCAGGCCGCCAGATATGGGAGTTGGTGCGACGGAGGTATCAGTGGCGATCGCAGGGTTGGTCAGCGTTGGGACCATGGGTGTATCCGTACTGGGTACAGGGGTCAATGTGGGGGAAACACTTTGAATGTTACAGGCGAGAATTGCCAGTACCAGGACCAGGATCGGAAAAATGAATTTACGGGGCATGACATTCTCCTCGAGAAAAGAATTGGTTTCGCGAATCATTGAGGAATTGCCGGAGATGGATGTTTACGGGATCAGCGGCGTCCATGAACTCCCGTTGTCGGCGGTTCTGTAGAGTTGCGAGTGACCAGCATCGTCGGTGCTGGTGAGTGCCCAGCCGGTGAATTGGCCGATGGAGGCCGGGACAAATTCTAATTGTGCCAGGCGATCACTCAGGTCGAGGCTGGCGGCCATTCCGCCCCATATTTGAGTCCCGTCGTTGGTGAAATAAAAGTTAGACCCGCCGTCCCAACTCCAGCCGTGCAAGGAATCAGTGAAAGTATACCGCCCGGGCGTGACCACACGTGTGGCATTGTTTGGATCGCCTGTCCAGGTGGTCCCGCCATCGTGAGTGGTGTAGAAAGTGAAATCGGTAGTCCCTGACAAGTAGATCACCAGCGGCAGGAAACCGTCATTGCCAAAGAAGACGGGCGCCTGCGGCATATACTGGTAGGATTCGTAACCAGCCGGCAAGGGTATGCTTTGCTGTTCCCAGGAAACGCCGCCGTCGTGGGTGACGAACAGGTAGACATCACCGTCCATGGGCCGGGTGCCGGTGACCCAACCGATATTGGCATCCAGGAAGGTCATTCCGTTCTTGATACCACCCAGCGGCAGGCTGCCGGAGGAATCAGGCCGGCCCGGGTCATTATTGAAGACACTCAGCCAGGTCGCGCCGCCATCGCTGGTCTGGAACATTTCGACAGCCTGGGACCCGGCACCTGCACCCAGGTCTGCCAGGGCGCGGCCGGTGTTTCCATCCAGGAACTGGAGGTAGGCTCCGCCGAACGGCGCATCGAAAGTTGCCCAGGTGAGACCGCCATCGGTGGTACGGTACAGTTTGCCGGTGAAAAAGTCAGCGTTTGGAACCAGCACCCAGACGGTATTGATGTTGAGCACACTGATATCGGTCGAAAGGCCCAACCCGGTCAGACCCAGCGGGGTGACATTCACCCAGGATGCGCCGCCGTCCGCGGTCCTCAGAATTGAACCGCCGTCGTTGGCGGCAATCCCCCAGCCGTTGCTGGCATCCAGGAAGGCAATCTTGACAAGAGTGGGAGAAGAGCCAACCGGTGAACCCGGCAGGGTCGATAAAGGCACAATCGTGGCGTTTGCGGGGGAGGTGGGGGTATCGACGACCGCTGCGGGCAGAGTGGGTGTATCGATACTTACAATGGGGGTATCCTGGATGTCTGAAGGCAACTGCCTCAGGCTGCAGGCCCCCGTAATTAATACCAGCATGCTTAGGATGAAGATGGTCCTGGTTTTCACGATAAACTCCTTTGAGGTTTGGCCATTAAATCATATATTAATGATTGTAAACCTCGATTCCCGTTGCAGACAGGGGAAATCAAGGGGCATCCCCCCTCTTGGACGTAAAAGCGCCGGGAAAGTTCCACGGCGCTGAAAATCTACTTCCACAGGTTTTTGAGAAATTTGAGTTTCTCGACTGTCTGGAAGCTCCCGCCGCCCTCGTGCTGGTTGTACGGATACAGGCGGATCTCCTTTGGGCCCCCATAATAGTTGAAAGCGGCATAGACAGTCGAAGGCGGGCAGATTGTGTCCATCAAACCGACGGAGAAGAGGGCCTTGCCGCGGGCGCGCATCCCCAAGTTGACCCCGTCGAAGTACGAGAGAGTGCGGAAGACCGCTTCGATGTGGTCCCGATGGGCGTGGCAGTACTGGACAATCTCCTGGTAGGGATAAGTGTCGGTAATCTCAGTGGCGCGACGGTAGTGGCACAGGAAGGGCACGTCCGGCATAACGGCTTCTATAGTCGGGTCAAGCCCGGCAGCGGCGAGGGTGATTCCTCCGCCCTGGCTGCCGCCGGTCACGGCGATGTGGGTGACGTCCACGTCTGGGTGGCTGCGGGCGGCTTCGACAGCCCGGACCGCATCCGTAAAGACACGCCGGTAGTAGTGTTGAGCCGGATCCAAGATGCCCATGGTCATGAAACCAGGGACATGCGGACCGGTACCTTCGGCGACCAGGTCGGGTGTGTCGCCATGGGACCAGTTGGAGCCCTGGCCGCGCGTGTCCATGACGAAATGGGCATACCCGGCGCTGGCCCAAAGCAGCCAATCGGTGGGGAAGCTGCGCCCGCCGTTGTAGCCGATAAACTCGATCACGCACGGTAATTTCCCGGAACGCCGGCGCGGGAGAATCAGCCAGCCCTTGATGGGCTGCCCGCCGAAGCCGGGAAAGGTTACGTCGATGAAATCCTGCGCCGTCAAGCCGGTTTCGACCGGTTCAAAGCGGACCTGCATTGGAGTTCTTCGAGCTTCAGCCAGGGTGGCCTGCCAGAAGGCGTCAAAGTCCGGCTGCTCCTGGCGCTGCGGCAGGTAACTTTTAAGTTGTTCGAGTGGAAGGTCAAAGAATGCCATGATTGCTATTCATTAATCAAGATATTCAACGATGGTCGCTTCGCCCTGGCCGACACCCACGCACAGCGTAGCCAATCCATAGTAGGGGCGACCTTTTTGGTCACCCGCGCGCCGGCACATCTCGTGCAACAGGGTGGTCAGGATGCGGGCGCCTGAGCATCCGAGCGGATGACCCAGGGCGATCGCCCCACCGTTGACGTTGACAATTTCCGGGTCAAGGCCCAGGTCTTCAATCACAGCCAGGGACTGGATGGCGAAGGCTTCGTTCAATTCGACCAGGCGGATGTCTTTTAATGTCAGACCCGCGCGGGCGAGAACTTTCTTCACTGCTGGAACGGGACCCAGACCCATCGTGCGCGGGGGAACCCCGGCAGCTGCCGATGAAAGGATGCGGGCCAGGGGTTTCAGGTTCAACTCTTTGGCTTTTTCTGCGCTCATCACCAGCAGGGCGGCCGCCCCGTCGTTGAGGCCGGACGAATTCCCAGCAGTTACCGTCCCGCCCTCTTTGCGGAATGCCGGGCGGAGTTTCGACAAGGATTCCATGCTTGTATCACGGCGCGGGCGTTCGTCCGTGTCGACCACCTTCGGGTCGCCCTTCTTCTGCGGGATTGTCACCGGGAGGATCTCCTCGGCGAACCTGCCCGCGTCGATGGCAGCAATGGCGCGCTGGTGTGAACGCATTGAAAACGCATCCTGCATCTCACGGGTGATGTGCGGTTTCATCTGGGCGATATTCTCAGCGGTCTCTCCCATCTGCTCGGTGCCGTATTTCTCCTGCATCTTCGGGTTGGGATAGCGCCAGCCCAGGGCCGTGTCGTAGGCGGTCAGGTTACCAAAAGGGAAACCAGATTCAGCTTTAGGAAATGAATACGGGGCGCGGCTCATAGATTCCACGCCCCCGGCGATGTAGACATCCCCTTCCCCGGCCTTGATGGCCCGGGCGGCCTGGTTGACCGCATTCAGCCCGGAGGCGCACAGCCGGTTGACGGTCACACCTGCCACCTCCACCGGAAAACCGGCCAGCAGGAGTGCCATGCGTGCCACGTTACGGTTATCCTCACCGGCCTGGTTTGCGCAGCCGAGGTAGACTTCCTCCACAAGTGCTGGGTCGAGATGGTTGCGTTCCAAAATGGCTTTGAGCACCTGCGCGGCCAGATCGTCGGGTCGGACGGCGGATAGGACACCACCCAATGCGCCAATGGGTGTGCGAATGGCGTCAATGATGACGGGTGTAGACATGCTCAATTTCCAATGGGAGGTTATTGCTTAGGCTCGGTCGGGTTTTCTGTCGCCACCTCACCAATCAGGCGGATGTGTTGGGGATTGACCACCACCGCCTCGTTCGTGAGTACGAAGTCGGGATTACCCTTGATGGTTACGCTGGCGTTAGTGATCGGCAGGAAGGTATCTCCCGCATCAGCCAGGATCGTTAATAGGTCAAATGAACCCGGCACGTGTACATCGCCGTGAACTTCCATCCCATCCAGGACTAAAAAGACCGGGAACTTTTCTTTGGGATACTTGATAAAACGTGCAGGCAGGACTGTTTTCTGGGGTGGTTCGAAAGCCAGCACGATCCCCGATTTTGGGAGGATGGACGCCAGGGTGTTTTCAATTACCGTGGTCGGGTTTTCAAGGCGCGCCACGCTGGCATTCCGCAGCAAGATGTTCTTTTCGCGCCGATCGTTCAGAAAATCCGAAAGGCGCTGTTCGTGCAGGAAAATTGTTCCACTGATGGAATATTGCTGCGTAAAAATGACGATCTGATAAGGAATGGTTGTTACAGACATTTTTGCCTTCCTTGAATGAGACGGAGAGTTACCTATTCCATTCTACCCATCCATGGCAATCATGTCAACTTGAAAACGCATTTTCCTCCATTTGTATGCTTAAATAACACCTATTCATTGTGAAACAGCCCGATATGGGTACCTATTGACCAACCATACATTGTTAGATAAGGATTTTTGTATTACAGGTATAATGACGCTTGGCACTACCCGTACCTTCCGGAAGCCGCCATAATAATGCAGGCGGAAATTTCGACAAAATTCAAATAATTTCTAATTAAGGAGGCCAGGTCAATGCCTGCCAAAGGTTGGATAGAAGTCAACGATCTTTATTGCAAGGGCTGTGAGTTATGCGTCTCAGCCTGCCCGCCAGAGGTGATCGCCCTTGACAAATTACGCCTGACACCAAAGGGGTACCACCCGGCACAGATCTTCAAAGATGGCTGCACCGGGTGCGCCATATGCGCCCTGGTCTGCCCGGATGCAGCCATCACGGTCTACCGCGAGATCACCAAGTCACCCGCGGCCATTACGGCGGGAGGTTAGCATGGCGCGTGAACTCTGGGAAGGCAACCAGGCAATCGCTGAAGCGGCCATCCGGGTTGGGCTGGAGGCTTATTTTGGATACCCCATCACTCCTCAGAACGAAATCCTGGAGTGGCTTTCGCGTCGCATGCCGGAACTGGGACGTGCTTTTGTGCAGGCCGAAGCGGAACTTGGCGCGATCAATATGGTCTACGGCGCGGCCTGCACCGGCGCACGCGTGATGACCTCCTCTTCCAGCCCCGGAATCAGCCTGATGATGGAAGGCTTGTCATATATCGCCGGGACAGAGATCCCGATGGTGCTGGTCAACGTGATGCGCGGCGGCCCGGGCCTGGGGAACATAGCCCCCTCGCAAGGCGACTACAACCAGATCTGCAAGGGCGGCGGCCATGGTGATTATCACCCGATCGTGCTGGCGCCCGCTTCCGTCCAGGAAGCCGTGGACCTGATGCCGCTGGCTTTTGACCTGGCGGAAAAATATCTGACCATTGCCTGTGTTCTTCTGGATGGATCCATCGGCCAGATGATGGAACCGATCCAATTGCCCGAGATGCGCGAAGTCAAGCGCAAGGAATATCCCTGGGCGACCAGCGGTGCAAATGGCCGCGAGCGACACATCCTGACCTCCATTTACCTGGAACCGCTCGAAGAGGAAAAGACGAATTTACGCCTGCTGAAGCGCTGGGAAGAGGTCCAGGCAAAGGAACTGCGTTACAAGGAATATTTTCTGGAAGATGCCGAGATCGTTGTCATCGGTTTTGGAACCGCTGGCCGGATCGCCCTTTCTGCTGTGCGAGCCGCCCGGGCCCAGGGAATCAAAGTCGGCTTGTTCCGCCCGGTGAGCGTCGCCCCGTACCCGTATGGACGCGTAGCCGAATTGGCATCCAGGGCCAAGGCCTTGCTGGTGGTTGAGATGAACTCCGGCCAGATGCTGGAGGATGTGCGCCTGGCCGTCAATGGCCGCACTCCCATCGAGTTTTACGGACGCCTGGGTGGGGTAGTACCGTTCCCGGATGAAATTCTGAGCGAGATCCAGCGGGTCGCCAAAGACACTCCCAAAGTGGTGGACGATCCGGCCGCAGTCTGGCTGAAGCGCATGGATTCTGTGACAAAATAGAGGTAGACATGGCTACATTGATCACTCCTGAGAACCTGGTTTACGAACGACCCGAGGCCTTTACCGACACCCCAACCCACTACTGCCCCGGCTGCACTCACGGCGTGGCTCACCGACTGATCGCCGAAGTTTTGGAAGAGATGGGCCTGATCGGCCGCACGATCGGTGTTGCCCCGGTTGGCTGTGCTGTATTCGCTTATAACTATTTCGCCACCGATTTTGTCGAGGCTCCGCATGGTCGCGCTCCGGCGATGGCGACCGGTATCAAACGTGTTCTGCCGAACAATATTGTTTTCACCTATCAAGGCGATGGCGACCTAGCTTCCATCGGTATGGGCGAAATCGTCCATGCCGCGGCCCGCGGGGAAAACATCTCAGTCATCTTCATTAATAATGCCAACTTTGGCATGACCGGTGGCCAGATGGCTCCGACCACGCTGCCCGGTATGAAGACGACCTCCTCACCCAACGGTCGCGATGTGGAACTCCAAGGCTACCCGATCCGTGTGTCTGAGATGCTGGCCACCCTGGATGGAGCTGGTTATATCGTCCGCCGCAGCCTGCACGACCCGAAAAACATCCGCATGGCGAAGAAAGCCATCCGCATGGCCTTCGAAGTACAGAATCGCGGCCTAGGGTTCTCGCTGGTTGAACTGCTCTCTACCTGCCCGTCCAACTGGGATATGACTCCGGTCGAGTCGCTCAAATGGCTGGAAGAACACATGATCCCATATTATCCCCTGGGCGATTACAAAGTCGCTCCGGCCATTGCGTCGGTGAAGATCTAGGAGAAAAGCATGCAAACTGAGATCATTCTCGCCGGTTTCGGCGGACAGGGGATCATGTTTGCCGGTCAAATCCTTTCCTATGCGGCAATGGATGCAGGCAAACAGGTGACCTGGATCCCGTCGTATGGTCCGGAAATGCGCGGTGGAACGGCCAACTGCACGGTTGTCATCGCTGACGAGGAAATCGGTTCGCCGGTTGTAAAGAACCCGGATGTGGCGCTGGCCATGAACCTGCCTTCATTGGATAAATATGAACCAATGGTCAAGCCAGGCGGCGTGCTGGTGATCAACACCTCGATGGTGGACCGGGCGGCCAGGCGCACGGATATAACCGTGGTGAGCATTCCCTGCAACGGAATCGCGGAAGAGATGGGCAATCCCAGGCTGGCGAACATGGTTGCCACCGGAGCACTGCTGGCGGGTAGTTCTGTGCTTACCCTGGCGGATCTTGAGACAGCACTCAACAACCACATGCCGGGCCGCCACAAGCACCTGCTTTCCAAGAATGTGGAAGCGCTGAAGCGCGGCGCCGAGCATGCCCAAAAAGAACTGAAAAAGTAGAAAAGCAGGAAATAGAATGGAACCCGCTCTCCGGCCTCGGAAAGCGGGTTCTTGTTCTCCTGGAAAAAAAATTCCGGGCCAGCCTAAGGGTATAATCCAGAATATGAACTTCCTCATCACCGGCGCAGCCGGATTCATCGGTTCGATCCTTGCCAACCAGCTTGCCCGCGAGGGCCATCAAGTGCGCGGCCTCGACGACCTGTCCACCGGCGACCCGCAGGCACTTTCATCGGATGTCCATTTCACGCGCGGGGACGTGAACGACCGTCCCAAACTCTGGACCCTGCTTCAGGAAGTAGACTGCGTCTACCACCTGGCGGCGCGCGTTTCGGTGCCAGAGTCCATCCTATACCCGCGAGAATACAACGCGGTCAACGTAGGTGGGACTGTCAGCCTGATGGAGGCCATGCGGGATGTGGGGGTCAAACGCGTTGTCTTCGCTTCCTCTGGTGCCATCTATGGCAACCAGGATCTCCAACCCCTGGCCGAGGGACAAACACCCCGCCCGAGTTCACCATACGCTGTCTCGAAACTAGCGGCCGAGTACTATATTCGCACCATTGGAGAATTGTGGGGAATTGAGACCACCTCCCTGCGCATTTTCAATGCTTACGGTCCCGGACAGCACCTGCCGGCCTCAAATCCGCCAGTTGTACCTTATTTCCTGCGCCAGGCCACCCGCAATGGAACACTGGTTGTCAATGGAGATGGCAGCCAGACCCGTGATTACGTGTATGTGGAGGATGTGATTTCGGCCATGGTCGCCGCCGCGACTGCACCAAATATCAACGGGCTGGTGATCAACATCGGTTCCGGGGCTGAGACGAGCATCCGCGCCCTGGCGGACCTAGTGTTGAAAGTCACCGGTAGCCAGACGAATGTTGTCTACAGCGCCCAGACACCCGGCGGTGTCTCACGCCTTTGTGCGGACCTAAGCCTGGCCGCCCATAAATTGAATTACAAACCATCCATCTCCCTGGAAGAAGGCCTACGGTTAACCCTGCAAAGGGACGCGCGCAATAAGGTCACAAAAGAATTGACCCTGAAAAGCACGATCTAACGGCCAGGTGCACTCTGTGGAATCAGTGTTGAATATTCTTCCACATTCTTTCTATGCCCGCCCCACATTGACCGTTGCCCATGACCTGCTCGGAGCGCGCCTGGTCCGAATCATGGATAGCGGGCGGCTGGCCGGCATTATCACCGAGGCTGAGGCTTATGTGGGTGAAGAGGACCTCGGCTGTCACGCAAAATCCGGGAAGACGAAGCGCAACGGGACGATGTACGGCCTGCCAGGGAAAGCGTATGTTTACTTCACATACGGCCATCATTGGATGCTGAATGCCGTGACTGAAAGGGAAGGATACCCCGCGGCGGTACTACTTCGGGCGATCGAACCGCTCGAAGGGGTGGAGATCATGCTTCAGCGGCGCAATGGACGTGACACCCTCGGCCCCGGAAAGTTGACCCAGGCACTGGTTATTGATGGGTTGCTGAACGGGGCGGATCTTTGTAACCAGGATTCCGGTTTATGGATTGAAGCGGGAAACCCTGTGGCTGAGAGTGATATAATCACCGCCCCACGGGTGGGGTTGTATACCGTCCCCGAGCCATGGAAATCCATGCCCTGGCGTTTCCAAATACGCCGAAGATGATAAAATTAGATTCTTTCTGGTGAAAAAATGTTCAAACGAAATAATCAACCAGCTACGCCCCAAGCCGTGCAGACTGTGGAACGCATCACTTCGGTGCTCGGCGCGGGCATTATCTGGCAGGGCAGCATAGTTGGGTCCGGCGGCGTGCGTGTGGAAGGAACCTTTGAAGGGGAAATTGCATTAAAGGGTCTGCTGGTGGTAGGTGAAACTGGCAAAGTGACCTGCGAAAACGTCCGAGCGGCTAATGTCATCGTAGCCGGAGCGGTCAAAGGCAACATCACTGCCCAGAAAGTTGAAATCCGCTCAAGCGGGCGTGTCTGGGGTGACATCGTCACAACCGCTTTCGCCACCGAGGAAGGCGCATTCCTGCGCGGCCAGATCCGTATGGAAGATGCAGTGGATCTTGGCCTAGATGCTCCTGCCGAGACACCCGCCGCCCCAGAACAAACTCAACCTGCCAAAGTGTGACCTCCTTTGAATAATAAAAACATTTCCAAAATTGCCATGTCAAGCCCCGACCTGACCGATGCTGAGCGCCGGGCTGTAGGTGACGTGCTCGATACCCCCGCTCTAAGCATGGGCCCGCAGATCCAAGCTTTTGAGCAGGCCTTCACTGAGTTTACCGGTCTCGGCCAGGCCATTGGCGTCAATTCCGGGACTGCCGGGTTGCACCTGTGTGTTCGGGCGGCCGGAATCGGTCCGGGCGATGTAGTTTTAACCACCCCCTTCTCGTTCGTTGCTTCGACAAACGTGTTGTTGTTCGAAAATGCCGTCCCGGTCTTTGTGGATGTGGATCCGCACAGCGGTAACATGAACCCGGTGCTGCTGGCTGAAGCGGCGCGTGACCTGAATACAGGTGGCGAAAGAGCCCAAAAATGGCTGTCCCGGAAAGGGTCAGCCTCACGGCGTGCCCTTAAGGCTGTCCTGGGAGTGGATGTGTTCGGTCAGTCAGCCGATTGGGACCCCATCCGTAAAGTGGCCAAGGAGTACGGCTTACAAGTCATCGAGGATTCTTGCGAAGCTCTGGGGGCTGAATACAAAGGCCGCAAAGCCGGGACGCTTGGCGACTATGGCGTGTTTGCCTTCTACCCCAATAAACAGATCACTACCGGCGAGGGCGGCATTATTGTGACCGATGATGTTCAGGCTGCAGACTTGATGCGCGCCCTGCGCAACCAGGGTCGCGCCCCAGGCGACACCTGGCTTTCCCACACTTACCTGGGTTACAACTATCGCCTGGACGAGATGTCGGCTGCGCTTGGCGCGGCGCAAATGCTCCGGTTGGAGGAATTGCTGCATAAACGTGAACAGGTGGCAGCCTGGTATGGGGAGCGGTTGCCTGAGATCCCTGGCGTGGAAGCACCCACCGTCGAAAAGTTTACCACGCGCATGTCGTGGTTCGTCTATGTGGTGCGCTTCGACAAGGCGATCGACCGGGATGCCCTGGCAAAACGTCTCAGCTCGTATGGCATACCGGCTAGGCCGTATTTCCTGCCCATCCATCTCCAACCCTATATGGTCGAACGCTTTGGGTATCGGAGCGGGGATTTCCCCATCACCGAAGACTTGGGCCGGCGAGGGCTGGCTCTGCCGTTCTCCGGCGTAATGACTGAAGAGCAGGTCGAATTTGTCTGCCAGGCCATCCACACTGAATTGGGTAAAACGAAGTAATCCATGACTGATTTCCCACCTGCCCGTCGTGGATTTACATTACAGGTCACACTGGTTATTGTGGCGGCTGCCCTGGCGGCGTTGTTTGCTGTGCTTGCCTCGCAGGAACCAATCGGTCCGCGCTTTACAATTTATATCCTTGTGGCGGCAGTCGCTTTTTTCCCCCTGCCTTTCCTGACATATTGGTTATACTCCCTGAATCGGGCCAATTACAGCCTTGACCGCGAAAAATTGACTCTTACCTGGGGTTTGCGAGTGGAGCAGATCCCTGTCTCGGAGTTGGAGTGGGTGCGCCCGATGGAAGCCCTGGCTACACCGCTATCCTTGCCCTTCTTCCACCTACCGGGGGCGATCACAGGCCTCAGACATCACAAGGACCTTGGACCAGTCGAATTCCTTGCCTCGGACAACAAAGCCCTGGTGCTGATCGCCACCTCCAAACGTGTATTTGTCATATCCCCACAGGATACGGCCGGTTTCATGCAGAATATCCAGCGCGCCATTGAAATGGGCAGTCTCTCGCCTGCGGCACCGCAGTCGGTGTATCCGGCCTTTGTTGTGGCGCAGGCTTGGGAAAGTCTGCTGGCGCGCTATCTCTGGCTGGCTGGGCTGTTCCTGAACATTGGCTTACTGGCTTGGGTTTCTTTACTAATCCCCTCGTTGGGACACATCCCGCTGGGTTTCTTACCTTCCGGCGCGGTGGGTACACCGGTGCCGGGCGCAGGCTTGATCCTGCTGCCGATCGTCAGCCTCTTTTTCTGTCTCTGTGGCTGGGTGGCAGGCTTGACCTTCTACCGCCGCCCCAGCCACCGGCCTCTGGCGCATATCGTCTGGGCGAGCGGCGTGTTTTCCACGTTGTTGTTCCTTGTGGCGGTGATGTTTATTGTAATCACACCGGTATAATTCCGATAGGTGGACCATCTCCACACATTGACCTTGGTGAAATCATGCTTCTTCAATTATTACTCGGTTTCTTCTTTGCTGCCATAATCGCCTTGGCTGCCTTCCGTGCCCACAGCTTGAGCAGGTCGGGGGCTTGGGGTGCTTTCCTGGAGGGGACTATCATCTTCGGCCTGGGCGGTTGGAAATGGGCCGTGCTCCTGCTGGCCTTTTTTGTTTCCTCCAGCATTCTGACACGCCTGTTTGGCAAAAAGAAAGCCTCCCTGAACGAAAAATTCGAAAAGGGTGGAACCCGGGATATTGGACAGGTGCTCGCCAACGGCGCGATCGCCTCCATTTTTGCCGGTCTTCATTTCTTCTTCCCTGCTGCCTCCTGGACTTGGGTGGTGTTCGCTGCTTCGCTGGCGGCGGTCAACGCGGATACCTGGGCTACTGAATTGGGTGTTCTCAGCCCGTCCTTACCGCGTCTGATCACCTCGTGGAAACCGGTGGAACGCGGCACGTCAGGTGGTATCTCCCTTAACGGGACTCTGGTGGCTGCCGGGGGTTCGGCTTTCATTGCAACCCTGGGCGCTTTGCTGGGACCGTCCGGTCGAGGTTTTGCCAACCTGGGAATTATCCTTATTGCCGGCCTGCTTGGCTCGCTGTTCGACTCATACCTGGGTGCTACTGTCCAGGCGATCTATCGCTGCCCGCAATGTGACAAGGAGACCGAAAAACATCCCCTACACACCTGCGGAACGCGGACGGTCCAGATCCGAGGTTGGAGTTGGCTGAATAATGACATGGTTAACTTGGGATGCGCGTTGATGGGGGCGGTGATCGGAATATTATTGTAGTAATCAATTGGCGAAAAACTTTTTATAGTTCTCTGAGCAGTTGATATCGTCCTTACCTTTATCTTTCTTTTCATATGTATAACCTTTTAAGAAAAGCGAATTTCCAATATAGACATAGGACAATTCACTATTATGCCAGCCAGTATTGAGCAAATACCGATTGTCGTTGTTATAATCCTTGTGGCTTTCTTCGCTCAAGCGCTTAAAGAAATTGGCATCCCTTCCCCGGGTTTAACTCAGAGTCTTCTTCTCTACGCTGGATATCAATTCTCCTTTGGCGGCATACAATTTGGGACTGGAATTATTCTCTTTACTTTCTTGGGGAGTTTATGTGGTGCTAATTTGATATTTTGTCTGGCCAGATTTGGGAGTAATCGCCTTCTGGCAAAGCTAAACCGATATGTTTTAATCAGTCCAGAAAGGATGGAAAAAGCCAGGAATAAAATAACGAAATATTCCATTCTTGCTGTGTCGGTTGGACGTTCAATTCCGGGACTGATGGTACCAACCTCATTTGTTGCAGGTACATTAAGAATGCCAATTGGTAAATTCCTATTGGGTATTATTCTTCCATTATCTTTCTGGATGGTCGTTTTAACAACGATGGGGGGTACCTTCGGCCATTTCACACATCCGATCGAACTATCGCCCAATCATTTCATCTTCCCATTGGCTGGTCTGATCGTTATTTGTACTCTGACCGGCATTCTATATATCAAAAACAAGGTGACCTCAAAAGAGACAAAGAAAAACTTATTGATCGGGCTGAGAGAGATGTGAAATATTAAAACAATAATGGGATCGATCAACGCCACCGATCACACTTGGGAGTGTTCAGGCTAACAGCGCAGATCGATCCCCAGTTTATTCCAGCCGATGGCAGGCTGCCGGAAAATGGACGAATTTTCTGACAGCTGATTAAGGTGTCGGCGTGACCAATGATGCGTCCAGGCAACCCTGGGGGAAGGCGATGTCGACCGGCTGGTTGATCTGATCCAATTCGATGGAAATTTCCTCGTGGAGTACGTTGGTCTGAGGATCTATGCTTGTTTCGAGGACCAGGCTGTATTTCACAATATACTGTCCATCAACAGCCAGCCAGTAATCACCCTGATTCGCATTCACCGTGGCTCCCGAACTCGCTCCAAGCCCTGAAACCTGAAAAGTGAAATGATTGGCGGGTATACCGTTGACCGTCTCTTGAGCCACGAAAGTGGGGTTTCCGATCAGAGGGGTTATCCCCAACATGCTCTTGGTAATGTCCAACATTTCTGCCTGATTGGGAGCCATCGTGGTCCAGGACCAATTGTCTTCCGAACCGGAGCATTGATCGTTACCGATCCGGTAGATGTTGCTGTCGGTAATACTAGGATCACCCCCCCCTTTCTTGACAGCTGATATGGTGAAATGCGTAAGAGAGGCATCTGTATCTTTGGAACGCTGCATCTCCAGCGTAGTCGTATTCGATTGGGACGGATCCGGACCGGTGGAATTGAAAATGATGGTCATTTGGTAGCTGTTCAGGCTGGCAAGGCCTTCATTAATGTTGACCGGATTGGCGGGAGGGGTTGCGCCCGGCTCGTTCCCATTCCCCTGTGGATTGCCACCCGGAGCCTGGGCTGTTGGGCTACCGCTCAGGCTGCAAGCCAGCATCACCATGACAAGTAGAGACAGGCCAATCATCATTCTTTTCTTCATTTCCTTCTCCTTTATGAATTATTCAGAATGCAACAGTTGAGCCAGGTTCAGGTGGCTCAACCACCAGACCGGAAGCAGACTGCCGGTTAACATCATCAGGGATACCCAACCAAGACTGGAAAGGGCCGTTTGGGGTTCCATGCGAGGAACGATCGTAAAACTTGGGACTGCCACCTTTACGCCCGTGATAAAGACCAGCGTGAATAAAGCCCCCAGGAGGATGCCCAGCAAGGTGATTCCTCCTGCCTGTGCCAACAGATAACCAGCAAGGGAAAAAGTGGGAAAACCAGTTGTGCGTAGAATGGCCATCTCGTGCCGGCGCCGCCAGGCCAGCCGCCAGAGGATGTTGGTGAGAGCCAGCGCTGTTGCAATCCCAAGCGCTGCCACCACCAGGCGCAGTAGATCGATCATGGGTTGGAACTGGGCGGCGATGAATTGCAGGCTTTCGCCTTTGCGCGATACGGAGATACCACCGGGGAGAAGGTCACCTTCGTGCAATATCCCCTCATCAGGGATGATATAAATCGAGACATCCTGGTCCCAACCCAGCAGAGCCTGGGCATCGGCCAGGGATATCCAGGCCTGATTGTCCATATAGGTGCCATTCTGGAAAATCCCCACAATGTTAAAATTTCGTCCTCGCAGGGAAATCACATCACCTATTTTTAGATTTCGGCTCCTGGCCAAACGCCAACCAACCATGGCCTGACGAGGCATGTCGCCTGGTTGCAGACTTCGACCGGAAAGAATGGAGAAACTTTCCAGACGGGTATAGTGCTCCAGATCGATGCCGCGCAGGAGAATGGCGTTTTGGGCAGATGTACCTGTCAACGCGTGGATCTCAGGAATGACCATGCCAATCCCCATTTCAGACAGCTGCTCTCCCACCTGGCTGGAAAGGCGGCTACCGTAAAATTCTCCCAAGGATTGGCTTTCATGCACTAGGAGAAAATTGGGTGCCAGCTCGGTATATTTATCTACCACACCAGTTCGATACACTTCCAAGATGGCCAACATGCCAAAAGCGATCGCGATGGAAAGTGACATGGCCAGTGCCAGACGACGATGACTGAGCAGATCGTGCAGGCCAAGTCTGAGGGTAACCATAATGCAGGCCATACTTAATCGCTTTCTACCATCGGGTTCAACGTTGTAATATGTCCGGACGTCAGCCAGACACCCAGGAAGGCAAAGGCGATTGCCAGCCCCAGGCCGAGCAGGCTGGTCGAAGGGGTCAGGCTGATGTTCAGCGGTGCCTCCGAAAAACCCATGGGAGAATGCAGATTTCGGTAATTATAATAAATGTCCACTACCACCCAACCCAGGCTATAGGCTGCCATGGTTAACAGCAAGGCGCGTGTAAATAGAATGCCCCGCAATTTTCCCTGGGTGAAGCCTATCACGCGCAACAAGCTGATCTCGTAACTACGCTCGGTCAGGCTTAACCCCGTTGAATTATAGATCCCAAAAGTGATTGCCAGGAGAGACACTATCGCCATGACGCTGCTGAGAGTCACCAGATTGTGATTGACCTGGTTGTAGGCATCGCTGACCGAATTCTCGAGATAGACAGTATAGCGTACAGATATGCTTGGGTTGGCCTGCAGCAAGGCGCGTACGCTTTCTGGGTCGGCTGAAGGGACGAGCGCCAGATAGCCGACCTGGAAGCCATGCTGCATTCCGAACAAGCTTTGACCTTCGAGGTAAGTCATCCATATCGCCCCAAGATTGCTTTCCGTAGCGCGCACCAAGCCGGTCACCTGGAAATCAAGGCCATAGATATTAACAGTTGACCCGATCTTCCAGGCTGCAGCCCTTGCTATTTCTTCATCGACCACAATCTGCTGTGAGCCAGACAGCCAGTGACCATCGAGAAGGATCAGACCCAGGGAAGTGGGCATCTCCTCCAACGGGACTGCACGTACTTGCAGAATATGCCCTTCGATGTTCATATGGCGAAACAGAGTCGGGAAGGCGCGCTGGATTTGGTCAGGAGCGATCTCCCGGGCGGTTTGCAGGATCTCTTCATCCAGGGAGCTTTCCATGGGGTCAATGGCATCCGCGCTGAGAATCACAAGATTGTTTGTGATTTGGGACTGCTTGCCGACGGTGAGGAAAGCCCGCGATAAGGAAGCCAACAGCAGGTATCCAGAGACGACTACCCCCAAGCTGATTATGGTCAGCAGGCTGCGCCAACGGTCGTGCATCAGGTCCTTAAATGTGAAATAGCCCAAAGCAAGCATGGCTTAGCCTGTCGGCGCTGCCTTCAACCGGCCATCCACTAATTCATAAGCGCAGCTGGCCACCTTGAGTAAGTTCAGGTTATGAGTGGCAACAATGAAAGTCACACCCAGACGTTTGTTAAGATCGATCATCAAGGCGATGATGCTGTTGGCTGAGGCGCTATCCAGATCACCAGTCGGCTCATCGGCAAGGATAAAACACGGCTCAAGCACCATGGCGCGTGCAATGGCGACACGCTGTTGTTCCCCCCCGGATAGCTGACCGGGTGTGTGCTTCTGGCGGTGATCCAGACCAACTTGTTCAAGAATGGCCTCCCCGCGTGCCCGGGAGGCTTTCCAGCCCATCCCTTTTGCCAGCAGGGGCAGGATGACATTATCCAGGGCATTGAACGAAGGCAGCAGGTTATAGAATTGAAAGACAAACCCGATGTTGTCTCGCCGGAAGCGGGTCAAAGTGGCATCGCTGGCGGCTACCAGGTCGACTCCAGTGGCGTGGAGTTCTCCTGTAGAAGGCCTGTCAATCCCACCTAGTATGTGTAGCAAGGTGGATTTACCGCTTCCGCTGGGGCCGATAATGACGGCAAATTCACCTGACTCCACAGACAGGCTTACATTTCGCAGGGCAACGACTTTTTCATTGCCGCGCTGGTAAACTTTCCCAAGTCCTACTGCCTCGATCAAATATCGGGAATCTGTTCCGGATGGCAAGTATGCCTCTTTGCTCCAAGGAATAATCCAACTCTGGAGGATCCACTAATCACTGTTTTGCCACGGGGTGCCCAGTATCATTTGAAAATCTTCAGGCCGGTCAATATCGGCAGAAAACTCCACTTCTTCCGACTCAATATAGGCTGCATGCATATGGTCGGCGCCGTTCAGCAACTCAATAACCTTTGCCATAGTCAACCTTTTAATAGCCAGATTGACCAAGAACCTGAAAATATAGGATGAGTATCCTTTTGTTAGCAGCCAGAGCAAGAATAGTTTACCATGGAAGAGGGACTGATGTCGGAGATTTTCAATACTGTTTATTCCCTCTTCCACCCTTTTCATTACAACGTCATCCCATCCCCTGAAAGAGAGCCTCAACTTTCCCAACTCTCCAGACGGCTTGAGTTGGATAAACTCGCCGTTCACAAAAATAACATTCTGCATGGTGTAACTGGTTTTATAGTCAAACAGGTACACACTGCGGAAGTGTTTTTGAGGAAAGCGCTTTTCAAGGCGCGATGCGGCAATTATGGTAATTGTCACATCCGCGCTCTCGCCCGCCGCTTTCTGGATGAGCAGGTTGAAATTATCTTTTGTCACTAATGGAGTGTCACAGGGAACGACCATGATCGATTTATTATTCAGTTCCGAATTACTATAATACTCCGCCACTTTCTCCAATGCAAATAGTGTCCCCATTCCCAATGATGAGTAATTCTTATTTCTGGTAATGAAGATACATTTGGAAGTAGAGGAGAGAGCTTTCTGAAGGTTTGCGCCTTCATCCTGAACGATAAAGATCTTCTCCACATTGGATTGGTCCAGAGCCTGGATCACATAGTCTGCAATGGGCCGCCCAAAAACAGGTAGTAATGCTTTAAAATTAGGAACATTTCTGGTGTGAAACTCCCCAGTCAACCCTCCGGCAAGTATGAGCGCTACGGTTGATTTTATAATGTTCCTCCGATGATCTTTTATTTATCAACTTACATCCTTTCAGTAAGGATGAAAAGATGGGGGGATGTGAGTGGGAAAATTACCCACACAACCTCCGCCCACCAGATAATTGAAATGATACATCACTTTATCTCTTTTGAAAACAAGGCCCCATGAAAAGGGCCTTGTCTCTACCGTTGGATTGGATCTGCGGCTTCAACCCGGATTCCCCTGGCTCTTCCGTGCCTATCCTTGATAGCAAAAGGCAGATACAGGATCAGGCACATCCCCAGACCGATGATCTCCATCCAAATGATGTACCAGGGCCAGGCTGGGAGCAAATCAAGCATAGAGGCTGTCGCTGGTTTGTGGGCGATGAATAGATAGTTACTGCCAATTACCCAATTGAATAACCCAACCAGCACCATATAGATATTGACACCGAAAGTCACACGCAAAAGGGATCTCCAGGTAGGACGGAAACTTTCAACGGTAGTCATGTAGAAAGCAGAAGTGAGCAGCAATCCGTGCGCGAGGAAAGTCTGAAAGAAGCGGAAATGGGGGAAGCCATATATGCCTATGGGTGGGGTCATTAGAGCCTGGAATGCCCCTCCGATGCCGAGAAAATAGACAAACTCGTAAATGCGGTGATTTTTGAAGATGAGCATGAAAAAAGCCAGAATCATCATCATACTGCATAGATGCAGGGGTAGCATGGTTCGAAAATCCCAGTGACCCCAAAAGGCATTCCAGATCTGCCAGGAAAAATCATCCACACAGAGCATGATTGCCATACTCCAGCGGACGATCCGGAGGGTCCTTTCCGAGGCTTTCCGAAACCCCAGGATGGCAAGGTTGATTAAGAAAATAACTAGTAACGCGACAATGTGCGAGGGTCCAAACAATACGAACGGAGAACCGTGATAGTCATAGGAAAAATATTGCAGCATCCCTTAGTCCATCCTACCTGGTTTTCATTTCGATATTTTCGTTCACTAGAAGTGTAATCTCAAATAATCATCGTTCGGCAGCTGAATAGCTTAAAAACCGTAATGAATAGAGCAAAGAAGTCCCCTCACATCAACTAATTATTGAACTAACAAGCCCAGCAAATGTGCCATTAAGATCCTGACCCCGAGCAGGATCAGAATAATACCCCCAATAATTTCCATGCGTTTGCCAAACTTTTCGCCCAGTTTATTTCCCAGCCGCAGACCGAGCCAAGAGACCAACCCGGTCACGATGCCAATCACGACCGCCGGAACCCAGATAATCACGCCAATGATGCCCAGGCTGAGACCGATCGCCAGGGCGTCAATGCTGACTGCGATCGAGAGCAGCACAAGGTTCCATCCGCGAGATGGGTCATTCTTCTTCTGTTCTTCCTCAGGGTGGAAACCAGCCCAAACCATGTGACCGCCCACATAAGCCAACAAGCCGAAGGCAACCCAGTGGTCATAGGCAGATATGTAGCGCACGATCGTCGCACCGGCAAACCAGCCGAGCACCGGCATGAGGAATTGGAACAATCCAAAGTGGAATGCCAGCCGGAAGGTTGGCCGGGGACCGGAAGTCCGTTCTTGTGCACCCGCGCCGAGGCAGACAGCGAAAGCGTCCATAGCCATGCTGAGGGCGATGAGGAGGATTTCGATGAAATTCATTTACAGCTTACGCTTTCCAGATCTTGAAATCCTGCAGGATCGAGCCCCCGATGAACTCGCGCAAGATCGAATTGTCTGGGATCAAATCCGTATCCACAGGCAGGAACCATTCAAGAAAAGCCAGCAGGCGTTTGGCTTCGATGAATTCGGGTGTGCCGCGCGGAACCTGGCGTAGAAGCGGCTCAGCCTGCGGCTGGAGGGCCGACATTTCATAGACCAACGCTGAGTTGAACATAACGTCGGCGTTTTCCTGGTAAGGGAAGATGTACAATTCCTCGCCGCGCCGCACTGATTCCCAGCGGGAAATCGTTTGCTGGGCCGAGTAACCGCGCTCGCGCGCATCCCGCACGATGCGCCGGATGAGACGCGTATCGGCTGTGGAGACCCGGTTGTGGCGGTCGAGGTTGAGCTGTGTCAGGGCGGCGCCATAGATTCTGAAAGAACGCCCGGATAAGGTTCCGGGGAGCAGGCGGGGGTCCAGACCGTGGATCCCTTCCAGGATGATAATCTGGTCAGGGGTTAATTGCACCGAATCCCCAGTTACCTGATAGCCTGCCTTGAAGTCGTAATGCGGCAAAGTCACCATCTCCCCGGCAATGAGACGGGTCAGGTGGTCGCCAAGTTGGTTGAGATCGAGGGCTTCCAGCGCCTCAAAATTGAACTGGCCTTTATCGTCGAGAGGGGTTTTTTCGCGGTCGACGAAATAACTATCAAGTTCTAGGGCAAAGGGTGACAGGCCCAATGCAAGCAGTTGAATGGCCAGCCGGCGCGAGAAGGTGGTCTTACCGGAAGACGAGGGTCCGGAGATGAGCACGATGGGCGCTTCCCGGCGGTGGCGGGCAATCTGACGGGCGATATCGGTGATATGTTGTTCGTGCAGAGCCTCTGACACGAGGATGATCTCGCGACTGCGCCCGTTTTCGATGGCATCGTTCAGGGCTCCCACATAATCAATGCCCAGGCGTTCCAGCCACTGGCCGTACTGGTGAAAAGTGGCCATCAGCTTGGGATATTCTTCGATGGGCGCGATGGTGGTGGGAGCGCGCCGGCGTGGGTAGCGCAGGGTGAAGCCACTATTGGCTGGCTCCAACGCTAACCACTTCAAATAACCGGTGGAAGGCACCATGTAGCCGTAGTGGTAATCCATGTGCTCGCCGAGGCTATAGAGTGTCACGTAGGGCTTGCGCCGGTGGCGCAGCAATCTGACCTTATCGGGATAGTTCTCTTTCTCAAAATAGGCAATGGCCTCGGCCACTGGAATCTCACGGCGTACGAAGGGCAGATTGGCCTCCACCAGCTGCTTCATCTCAGTTTCCAACCGTTGGAGTTCGGCCTGGTTGAGCACCGGGCGTCCGTTGACTTGGCAATAGTAGCCGCCCGACGAGATGGAATGATCAATATTGAGAACGTCATCCGGGAAGAGTGTCTGGAAGGCGGTTTCCAGCAGGAAGGTTAAAGAGCGGCGGTAGACCCGGGCTCCATCAGCCTCCGACATACTGACCGGGGCGAGGCTGGCATCCATTTTTATCGGGAAGGTCAGCTCGCGCAAGTCACCGTTGACAATTGCGGCCACCAGCGGCGCGGAGCCAGACCTTGTGTCTGAAAGCAAAAAATCCCCGGCAGTTGTGCCGCGCGGACCGGATAGGACGTGTCCGTTCGGAAGGTGGACTTCCACATTCTGACGGGGTTGGACTTGTAGAATATCAGTCTTGCTCATCGTTGCTCCCTGGAGGAAGCGTATTTTATCACTACTTCGACACTGCTGCCCTGAAAATACGATCATCAGGGAACAATAAAACGATCATGCCCCACCCTGACTCGAGGAAGGGACATGATAAGAATATGGATTTTTGTGTGCCTGCGAGGATGCTTATCCCTGCGGCTGTTTATCAAGGCAAGTTCACCCTGCTTGTGTCCCCATGTGGAAGAACGCAAGAAGCTTTTCCGGCTGACGGTTGAACTCAGCTTGCGGAATTTCGGCGTGAGTGAGCGCCTGGAGAGTGTCGGTCAAAAGTTTATTCACAGGCGTCGGGACACCGCGTTCACTCCCATATCGGACGACTGCACCATTCAGCCAGTCCACCTCGGACTTGCCGCGGCCGGAATGCAGGTCGATATGGAAAGATGGCATCTTCCCGCCCCGTCCGCCACCTACGGCTTTCAACATCAGCGGTCGGGCGATGATCTCTGGCAGGTGTGTCCCCAGGACCAGCGCCCGTACGGGAACGCCCGGCAGATCCACCACACGCACATGGTTGGCTTGCATCACCGCCAGAGCTTCACCCATCATGCGCATCTCCAGCCGGAAAAGGCCGGGGTGGGAGAATACTTCCGCAGCGGTCATGTTCAGGATGGCGGCAGTGGCGTTGGCGGGCAGGTTGGTGAGCATCTTGGACCATTTCATATCAGCGGGGTGCAGGAAGAGATGGGCATTCAGGCCTGCTTCGGTAAACGCATTTGCTGCAAATAACGAGAGCGGATGCCCGTCCGCCAAGCCGATCCCGCGCAAGCGTTCGAGCACAATGTTCCCCACGCCGCGGCGTCCCACCGAGGAAGTGACCGTCCCGGCGATGACTTTGTCCGCGCCCAGAATGGCGGCAATTGCCGGTTCATTATCCACGCCATTGGAGAAACATAAAATAGGCGGAAGCTTGTCTGCGTAGGGTTTCATCTCGTCGAGCGCGGCAGCAGTGTCGAAGGATTTCAGGGCAAAAATAGCAATATCGAAGGGGCCAGACTTGAGAGCTTCCTCAAGGGAAAACGCGAAAGTAACCAATGGACCTTGAATGTCGAAAACCGAATTTCGACCGATGGTCAGATCGAGATGCAAACCTTGTGCGCAAAGAGCCTGTGCAGCGCGTGGTTGTTCAACGAACACAACATGGTTACCGGCCAATGCCAGCGACCCGCCAATAAAAGTGCCTATGGCACCTGCGCCGAAAGTCAGAACATTCATTTTTTCCAAATCATTCTTCCTTCCAATGCGGACGGTCGTCGAAATGCAACATGCGCCAGTTGTGGTGTTCAGGTTCGTATGTGAACGTGGTGAAGGTTGTATTGTAGAACATGAAACGCGACCCGGTGGAATCGGCCTGGAGAGGAATCCCCAGGATGGCGCACATGGTCATATTCAGGATGCCGCCATGGGCGGTTACAAGATAATACCCCGGGGGGCGGTCAAGGATGCGCTGAATATTCTTCCCGGCGCGAAGATACACTTCCCAGCGGCTCTCGCCGGTTCGCCCAAAATGTGTATATGGGGTCATGAACTTTGGAAGCGGGACAACCTGGTTGGCTTCCTCATCGCAGAGGCCCGCCAGGAGACCATTATTGATTTCCATCCAATCCGGGTCGAGTTCGAGAGGCACATTCAGTGCCGTGCAGACGGTCTCGGCAGTCTCGCGGGCGCGCAGAAGAGGGCTGGAAAAAGCCCGGTCAAAATAGCGTCCCTCGGCTTTCCAGCGGTCGGCCAAGGCGCGTGCCTGGGCGCGGCCAATCTCGGTCAGTGGAAAATCAGCATGTCCCTGGAAACGGTTTTCCAGATTGCCGACCGACTCGCCATGGCGCAGGAAGGTAATGGTATATAAATCGGAGAGCATCGGATGGATATTTTATCATTTAAAAAACCCTAAAGGTTTCTGTAACCTCCAGGGTCTGTGTTTTATAATCGGACTCCGTGCCGGTCCGCCAGGATTTCGAGGGCACGCTGCTTCTCGCCACTTTTCTGCGTCTCGGTCCAACCCAGGGCATCGCCGAGCGCGTTCGTCAACTCATCCACCAGCGGAAAGGTGAGCTGTCCCAAATAACCCAAGAGTGTGCGGCGCAGCAGCAGATCGTCGAGATGGACGATCTTTTCACGTTTCACCATCTCTCCAATCTCGCCGCGCGTGAAGTGCGGATCGGTTTTAATGACCGCGGCCGTGTTCCCCGCGCCAATGGGCAGGGACTTCGTATCGGTCTTACGCTGCCAGCTGAGAAATCCCAAGGCGCGGTCAGTCGCCTGCTCGGAGAATGCTCGGAAGGAGGTCCATTTTCCGCCAACCAGCGAATACACCGGGATGTTTCCCAGCTTGTCCTCCTGGATGTGGTGGTCACGTGTGATCTGCCCAGCATTTTTAGCCTTGGTATATGCCAGCGGGCGGACACCCGAGAAGCGGAAGACGATCTGCTCACGGCTGACTTTAATGCCAGGGAAGACGTGTCCCACCATTTCAATAAAGTAATCCACTTCGTTTTCGGTGCAGCGGGCGGAGTCAGGGTCTTCAATTGGCAGGTCGGATGTGCCGATCATCACTTTATCAAACAACGGGAAAATAAGCACGATCCGCCCGTCTTTGTTCTCGAAGAAGAACTCATGGTCGCCGATAGCTTGGCGCAGTTCGGGATTGTCGAGTACCAGGTGCGAACCTTTGGTCGGGCCGACGTATTGTGTCGACAGGCCAAGGGTCCGGTTGGTTCCATCGATCCAGGGGCCGGCAGCGTTGATGATCAACTGAGGCTGAACGTCATACATTGATCCGGTCACTTCGTCCTTTAATGTGACTTTGTCGCCATTGACCTTGACCAGGGAGACATAGTTCAGAGCGCGGGCGTGGCCGCCTTCTTTTTCAGCATCGAGGAGGAGTTCGATCGTAAAGCGTTCGGGTGAAAGGAGGATGCCATCGTAGTAGGTGGCAGCGTAGCGGATGGCGGGGTTCAAGCGCGGATATTTTTTAAGCGCGCTCTGGCGCCCGTCGAAGACGTGACGAGGCACAGCCCGGGTTTTACCGGTAAAGGTATCATAGAAGATCAGCCCAACTTTGATGATCAGCCCGCCGCGTTCGGATGGTTTTTCAAGCAAGCCAAGAAATTTGAGCGGGGCATTCAGCAAGCCGGAGAAGGTTTTGAAAATGGGGATGGTGGTGGGCAGAGGTTTGACCAGGCTGGGAGCGTTCTGGATCATGCGGTTCCGTTCCTGCACCGCTTCGCGCACCAGGCGGAACTCGCCGTTTTCGAGGTAGCGGATACCGCCATGTGCCATGCGCGAGGAGGCTGCTGATGCGCCGGAACAGAAATCGCCGCGGTCGATGAGCAGGGTATCCACGCCCTGGAGGGTCAGGTCGCGGAAGGTGCCGACGCCGTTGATCCCGCCACCAACGATGAGCACGGTAGGGGAATGGGTCTTGATGGAAGTGAGAATCTCTTGTCTATCCATGAGGGTGTCCTTATATAAATAGGGCGACCGAACGTCGCTCCTAATCTATCCAGTTAAAGGTTCGCGTGACGGCTTTTTTCCAGCCGGTATAAAACGTATTGCGTTTCTCCACAGACATGGACGGTTTCCATTCCTTGTCTTTGCCCCAGTTGAGGCGCAATTCGTCGTAATCCTTCCAGAACCCCACCGCCAGCCCGGCGGCGTAAGCCGCGCCCAGGGCGGTCGTCTCGGCCACCTTGGGACGGATGACGGGTACATCCAGGATATCGGCCTGGAACTGCATCAGGAGTTCATTGAAGACCATGCCTCCATCCACTTTCAAGGTGGTCAATTTGACGCCGGAATCCTTCTCCATGGCGTCTAACACTTCGCGCGTCTGGAAGGCGGTGGCTTCCAGCACGGCGCGGGCAATATGGCCCTTATTGACGTAGCGCGTCATACCGACAATGGCGCCGCGCGCCTCCGAGCGCCAGTAGGGAGCGAACAAACCGGAGAAAGCCGGGACAAAGTAGATGCCACCATTATCCTCGACAGACCCAGCCAGCGTTTCCACGTCGGAAGATTTTTCGATCAAGCCCAAGTTGTCGCGCAGCCACTGGACCAGCGCCCCGGCAATGGCGATCGAGCCTTCCAGGGCATAGACGGCTGGCTGGCTGCCAATTTTGTACCCCAGCGTGGTCAGAAGACCGTTCCTGGACAAAACGGGTTTCTCACCGGTATTCATCAGCATGAAACAGCCTGTGCCGTAAGTGTTCTTGGCTTCGCCGGGATCGAAGCAGGTCTGGCCGAAGAGAGCTGCCTGCTGATCGCCGAGGTCGCCTGCCACCGGGACACCGCCCAATCCGCCTTTGGCAAGGCCGTAGACTTCCGAGGATGAGCGGATCTCAGGCAGCATCAAGCGTGGGATGCCGAGGGTCTGGAGGATCTCTTCGTCCCAAGCGAGGGTTTTCAGTTCCATCAGGAGGGTACGGGAGGCATTGCTTACATCGGTGACATGTACACCGGTCATATTCCAGAGCAACCAGGTATCCATATTTCCAAAAAGCAGTTCACCCTTTTCGGCTCGTTGGCGTGTTCCTGGAACGTTGTCCAATATCCATTTGATCTTTGGCCCGGAGAAATATGTGGCCAGCGGCAACCCGGTTTTAGGCCGGAAGCGATCCTGCCCGCCTTCTTTTGCCAGATCGTTGCAGATGGCATCTGTGCGCGTGTCCTGCCAGACGATGGCGTTATAGACGGGCCGCCCGGTTTCGCGTTCCCAGACGAGGGTGGTCTCACGCTGGTTGGTGACACCGATGGCAGCGATTTCAGCCACCTGTGCGCCGGATTTATCCATCGCGCCACGTACCACGCGCTGGGTGTGCTCCCAGATCTCGAGAGGGTCATGCTCCACCCAGCCAGGCTGGGGGTAGATCTGCTCGTGCTCTTTTTGGTCGACTGCAGCGATTTTACCGGCGTGATCAAAAAGAATGCAGCGTGTGCTGGTTGTTCCCTGATCAATGGCAGCTACATATTTGGGCATGTTGTTCTCCGAGATAGTGACTTGCTTCCAAGCCACGAATAGCCTTCTGGCGTGTCGCCTTGGTTGTTCTATCTATCACCAACCGCGAGCTCCTGCGAGAAATGCTTTCCCCGGCATAGACTTTTTCCCGGCCGGCTGGACTTCCTCCAGGACAAGGATCCCTTCGTCGGTGCCTACTGCAGGATAACCCTCAACCGTGAGCCTGCGTCCCACGCCGGGGCTTTTCGCTTCGCGGATGGATACGCACAGCACTTTAAGCGGCGCGCCGTTCCAGTCAAAGTACGCCCCCGGCCAGGGATCCATGGCGCGCACAAGGCGTTCTAGTTCGATGGCCGGCCTTTTGAAATCGAGCAGGCCATCTTCCTTTTTAAGCATCGAGGCATACGTCACGCCATCTTCGGACTGCGGCTGCGGGACGATTTCGCCGCTAAAATACCGCGGTAAGGTTTCAAGGAGAAGTTCTGCTCCGAGGGGGGCCAATTTCTTGAAGAGCGACCCGCCTGTGTCGGTGGGGGTAATCAGAAAAGAGCGTTGACTGAGTATCGGGCCGGTATCCACGCCCGGGTCCATTTTCATGATAGTGATGCCAGTCTTGGTATCCCCTGCCAGGATCGAGGCCTGGATAGGTGCAGCGCCTCGCCAGCGGGGGAGCAGCGAACCGTGGACATTGATACATCCGTAGCGCGGCAGATCAAGTACAGCCAGGCGCAAGATCTGCCCGAAGGCCGCGACTACGATGCAATCCGGAGCCCAGGCTTGAAGCTGGGTCATGGCTTCGGGGAGGCGTAATTTTTCGGGCTGCATGACGGGAATGCCCAAGCGGAGGGCTGCCTCTTTAACAGCAGGCGGCACCAATCCCCGGCCGCGCCCCGCCGGGCGATCGGGTTGGGTCACCACGCCTGCAAGCGGGTAACGTTTCGCCAGTGCTTCCAGGGTCGGGACAGCGAAGTCTGGGGAACCCATAAAGACCATACGCGGTTGCTGAGTCACATTGTGATTCTACTGCTTTTTTCGTGCTTCTGCAGAAAACGATGAATTTTACTTTTCCGGAAGGCCCGGAAAAAAAGGAATTTTGGTTCAACCATTATTTGCAGTACTCCGCAGGAAAAGTTTAATCTTGCTCCCTTGAGAACCAGTACTTAAGCGGATGTCTAAATCGGTTGCATTTTGTCCGGATTGGAAGTAAAATAACTTAAGATTTCAGCCTAAATTATTCCCTTCAGGAGGAACGAATGACCGTACAATCGAATACCCCCGAAATCACCCAGGATGATAAGCTCTGGGCAATGCTTTCCAATGCTCCGATAATTGGTTGGATCGTTGCACTCATTGTATTGCTGACCGACGACAAGAAGAACAGACCTTTCATGAAGTACCATGCAGTTCAATCACTGGCCATTTATGTGATTGTTCTAGTCACATCGATTGTGGGTGTTGGCGTGTGCATTGCTGCCGTCATTTGGATCTACCAGATCTATTTGATGGTCAAAGCAAATCAGGGCGAGTGGGTTAAGATTCCGGCATTAACTGACTTCCTTAAGAAGCAAGGCTGGGTCGCCTGATTTCAGATTCTCTTATCTCCGGATTTGTTGGAAATTTGCACAAAATCCAACCAACCCATTATACAAACAGGAGGCACAAATGACACAACAACCGATGGATTCCAATATTACCAGCGATGATAAACTCTGGGCTGCACTTGGCTACCCGATTTTTCCCATTGCATTGATCATGCTTTTTGTTGAAGGTAAAAAAGACCGGCCATTCATTAAATTTCACGCTGTCCAGGCGCTTGCCGTGAACGTGGGTATCTGGGCTGTCGAGATTGTCCTTGGCATCCTCTCAGCAGCCCTCGCTGCAGTAACTTTAGGAATTGGCGGGGTGATTGGTTGCATCGCTCCGCTCGTCTGGCTGCTCTTGATCTGGCCGGCAGTCCTTGCCTACCAGGGTAAATATTTCGAAGTTCCGGTCGTTACCAAGTTCCTGCGCGATCAGCACTGGATCGCCTGATCTCTAATCTGCTTGTTTTAGAAGCCCGTCATTTGGCGGGCTTCTTTATATTCAATGTTTATTGTTAATCACCAAGAAACCCAGACAACAATCCCCACAATTACGATATTCTTTTCCAGTGATATCTCCTTCCAGCGCTATTTGCCCTCACATGGCAGGTGTTTTATTGGGTGCAACCTTAGCAGGATCGCGGCGTAAATCAGTTGTGCCATTAATTTCTTTAGGAGAACCTTATGCCTGCAAAAAAGAGTACCGCCATCCCGAATGAACCGGCTGAAGCCGTTGTGCCTACGCCCCCTGTAGGACCAATCACACCCGCGAAACCGGTCATGCCACCCCTACCCCTACCGCCTCAGCAACTTGGCCCAGGCGATGAACGTACCTGGGGCCTGCTGGCTCACCTGAGTGTTTTACTTAATCTCGTCACCGGTTGCGCTGGTCCCATAGCAGCGCTGATCATCTATCTGATCTACAAAGATCGGTCGCGCTATGTGGCCTACCAAGCCTTGCAGTCGGTCATCTTCCAACTCATCTGGTGGTTTGGAGGCGGCCTTTTGATCGGCATGATGTGGGCGATCGTGGGCGCTCTGTCGGCGATCCTCGTCGGCATCGTGCTCATCCCGTTCGCCCTCCTCCTGACCCCAGTTTTGGCGCTCCTACCCCTTGGAGCACTTATTTACGGAGTGGTTGGAGCCATCCAGATCAGTCAGGGCCAGGATTTCAAGTACTGGCTGGTGGGTAAGTGGGTACGCGGCACTCTCACAGGCGCATAAACCTACCTTTGCTCAAATTGACCGGTGCGATGTCGCGCCGGTTTTTGTTGTTTGGCATGAATCTTTAACTTGACTTGCATCCAGCATCCTCGTACAATGCACTGTACTAAACAAATGAATGGCAGCAGGGAAGAGACTTGTATTCTCTTTCATACTGGAGGATATAAGCACCGAAGGTGCAAACCCGGAACAGGAGCGTCTGGGCGAAACTCTCAGGTAAAAAGGACCCTGTGCCAGATTCCTCTGGAAAGTTCCCTGCGGAAAAAGTATTCCAGCAGCTGGACACCGACGGGGCAATCCTTCGGCTGTGGCCTTTGTATTCTGATCAGGACTCAGCCCGGGAGAATCTCTCAGGTAGATAACAGAGGGCGCACATTCTTTACGCGTGCGCCCTTTTCGTTTTGTTAAAATTACTCTTTGAGGAGATGTAAAATGAATATTCAGCCTAAACTAATGTACACCAAGACCGATGAGTGGTTTGACCCAGCCTCCGGAGCCATGGGTCTGAGCGATTTTGCCCAGAGTCAGCTCTCGGATATCGTTTTTGTGGAGATCGTGGTCGCCGTCGGGGAGATGGTCGCACCGGGCAAGGCAATCGCCTCGGTCGAGTCGGTCAAAGCTGCCGCGGAGACGTATGCCTCGGTCAGCGGTAAAGTGATAGCCGTCAATGAGGCACTGGCAGGTAACCCCGAAACCCTGAACAACGACCCGTATGGCCAGGGCTGGATGATCAAGGTGGAAGGCGCAGACGCCTCCAGCCTGATGGACGCCACTGAATATACCAAATATTGCGAAGAACGAGCCCATTAAATTTATTTACCGTTGTAAGGAGTAAAAATGACTTATATCCCGCATTCACCTAAAGAGCGGGAAGCCATGCTTACCGCCATTGGCGTGAAAAGCCTGGAAGATCTCTTTAAAGATATCCCGTCCAAACAGCGTTTCCCGAAATTGGACCTGCCGCCCGCACTGACCGAGATGGAAGCTGCCGCCGAACTGGGCGAACTCTCCATCGGCAATGAGAATGTCCGGACGGACCTGGTTTCTTTCCTCGGCGCGGGTGCATACAACCACTACATTCCTGCCGCAGTGGATCACATCCTGCGGCGTGGCGAGTTCTCTACCGCTTACACACCTTACCAGCCGGAGATCTCGCAAGGAACTTTACAGTCTATTTTTGAATACCAGAGCTTGATCTGCGCTCTTACGGGTATGGATGTTTCAAACGCCTCGCATTATGATGGCGCAACGGCTGTAGCCGAGGCAGCCAATATGGCCTATGCCCAGTTCCGCGGTAAGCGGAACAGGCTGGTTATCTCGCCAACTGTACACCCGCAGTACCGTGAGACCCTGCGTACATATGTTCAGGGGTTAGGTCTGGACCTGGCCGGTGATGACCCGAATGCCAACCTGGAAGCCGGCCCGGAAGCTCTTGAAGGCCTGATCGACGGGAACACTGCCCTGGTCATCGTTCAGTACCCTGACTTTTTCGGGCATGTATACGATTTCACCAACCTCATTGATATTGCCCATGGAAAGGGTGCCCTGGCCTGTGTGGTCGCCAACCCGACCGCCCTGGCGCTCTTTAAATCTCCTTGCGAAATGGGAGCCGACATCGTCGTGGGTGAAGGCCAACCGCTCGGAATCCCTCTCTCTTTTGGTGGGCCATACCTGGGTTTCTTCACCACCCGCAAGCAGTACATCCACAAAATGGCGGGGCGCCTGGTCGGGGAAACGGTGGATAACCGCGGCCAGCGTGCCTTTGTGCTGACCCTGACCGCCCGTGAACAGCACATCAAACGAGAGCGTGCCATCTCCAATATTTGTTCAAATCAGGGATTACTGGCCCTAGCTGCCGGCGTGTATCTCTCGCTCCTTGGACAGAGTGGCCTACGCCAGGTGGCTGAGCTGTGCTATCACAAAGCTCATTATGCTGCTGAGAAGATCGGCCGGGTTAAAGGCTATTCCATCTGTTTCGATACGCCTTTTTTCCACGAGTTTTCGGTCTGCTGCCCGAAACCGGTGTCCGAAATCAATGAGCATTTACTCGAACACGGGATCCTAGGCGGCTACGACCTGGGCCAAGATTACCCTTCGCTTAAGGATCACATGCTAATCGCCGTTACAGAGATGAATACCAGGGATGAAATTGACGCCCTGGTGGATGCACTGGCAGAGGTGAGCCATGACTGAGCCAACCATTTACGAACTATCCTCCCCTGGGCGCACCGGCGTCACCTTCCCGGATCCCGACGTCCCACGCGCCGGACTACCGGAAAACCTGCTTCGCAAAGACCTGCCGTTACCCGAACTCGCCGAAGCGGACGTTGTTCGGCATTACGTCAATTTATCGAAATACAACTACAGCGTGGACAGCGGTTTCTATCCGCTCGGTTCGTGCACGATGAAGTACAACCCGAAGATCAACGAGGATACTGCCCGCCTGCCCGGTTTCGCTTTCACGCATCCGCTTCAGCCAATTGAGACAGTGCAGGGTAACTTGGTATTGATGTATACCTTGCAGGAATGGCTGAAGGAAATCTCCGGCTTTGCTGCACTGACCCTCCAACCGGCTGCCGGTGCGCATGGCGAGTTGACCGGTGTGTTGATGATGCGCGCCTATCACAAAGACCGCGGCGATACCAAACGCGTCAAGATGCTCATTCCCGATTCGGCCCACGGGACGAATCCGGCTTCTTCGGCCATGAACAGGCTGGAAGTGGTACAGGTCCCTTCCGATGCGCGGGGGAATGTGGACTTGGCTGCCTTGAAAGCTGCCTGCGACGATACTACCGTCGGCCTGATGCTGACCAACCCGAACACACTTGGCCTTTTTGATGAACACCTGGAACAGGTAATCAAAATCGTCCACGATTGCGGTGGACTGGTCTACGGGGATGGTGCCAACCTGAATGCCTTGCTGGGCATTTTACGTCCCGCCGATGTGGGCTTTGACCTGATGCACATCAACCTGCACAAGACCTTTTCCACTCCGCATGGTGGTGGTGGACCGGGCTCGGGTCCTGTGGGTGTAACGGAAAAACTGGCCGACTTTCTCCCAAGCCCTCTGGTAGGGATAGTCGAAGATAACGGAGAAGACGAACCACCACTTTATGGTTTTGTCACTCCGAAGAAAACGATCGGCCGCATAAAAGCTTTCCACGGCCACTTTGGGATGCTAGTGCGTGCGTACACTTACATTGCTATGCACGGACCGGATGGTCTGCGGCGGATCGCCGAGTATGCCGTGCTGAACGCCAATTATGTCAAGGTGCGCCTTAAGGGTGTCTACACCGTCCCATTCGACCGGCTTTGCATGCATGAGTTTGTGGCTGAAGGCCAGTGGGCCGACGCTCCCGGCATCCGTGCTCTGGATGTGGCCAAGCGGTTGATGGACTACGATTTTCATCCACCGACCAATTACTTCCCACTCATCGTCAACGAAGCGTTGATGATCGAACCGACCGAGACCGAGAACAAGGGTACGCTGGATGCCTTTGTCGAGGCGTTATTGAAGATCGCTGCTGAAGCGAAAACGACTCCCGACCTACTTCATGAGGCCCCACACAAGACCCCCTTTGGCCGTATGGACGAGGTCAAGGCAGCGCGCGAACTGGTGTTGTGTTGCTGGCTACCCGAGGATTACGAGAAGAAAGGTTAGGTCTTCAGGGGCAACCTTCCGGTTGCCCCTGATCTTATTTTATATACACTCCACGCCTTGCCACCCCCGCTGACCTGCCGGCCATCGTAGCCATTTAAAACCAAGCCATCACCACCCGGAACGACCCTGCTGATACCATTCTGGTCACCGTGAAGGGGCGTCTCGATTGGTTTAACACCCATTCTGCGGATGAATACCCGATCTATGCCAGCAAAGCGGATGACGGGCAGGTGTTGGGCTACCTATCGCTGAGCCCAACCCGGGAGCGGTCGGCACTGGGGAGGATGGGAGAAGCCTCCTCTTACGTGGATTATGCCCGGCATGGCAAAGGCATTGGCTTGGTTTTGATGCAGCATGCCATCAGCGAGTGCCCGCGGCTAGGGGAGAAAGTAGTGGTGGCGATCCTGCTGGAATGGAATATTCCCAGCATAAAAGTGCTGGAGAAGTTCGGTTTTGAGCGCTGGGGCTTTCTACCGGAAGTGTTTGAATTTTCTGGGCGAACGTGCGGGCATTTGTATTACGGAAGAAAAGTATAGTTATTTAATTGTTGTATAATGGCCTGACCCATGCACGAACTCGCCGTAACCGAAAGCATCCTCGAAATTGCCGTTCGCCATGCGCAAGGCAAAAACGTCGGCCGTATCACTGACCTGTACCTCGTCATCGGGCAGTGGTCATCCATTGTGGACGATTCGGTCCAATTCTACTGGGACATCATCAGCGATGGCACGCTTGCCAAAGGCGCCACCCTGCACTTCCGGCGCGTGCCGGTGGTGCTGACCTGCCAGGACTGTGGGAATGAGTATCAACCTGCCAGCGAAGAATTCGCCTGCCCGAATTGCGGAGGAACCCACGCCAGGGTTAAAACCGGCGAGGAGTTCCAACTGGAAGCGATAGACGTGGAAGATTAATGCGTCGCTGCCAGGAACAATCTTATTAGTATTAATGTTATGGAGAACCGATCATGTCACAGCGCATCCCTGTAGTTGAAAAGATCCTATCTGCCAATGACCGCCTGGCAGCCGAAAACCAGTCCAGTTTGGATGCCGCCAACGTTTTTGCCATTAACATGATGGCCAGCCCGGGGGCTGGGAAAACATCTCTGATCGAGCAAACGCTCAAGGGTCTGGAAGGCCGCCTGCGTATTGCCATGATCAATGGTGATATCGCCACTTCCTTCGATGCAGATCGCGCCCAGGCTGCCGGGGCGACCGCCATCCAGATTAACACCGGCGGCGACTGTCACCTGGATGCCGTCATGGTGCAATCAGCCCTCTCCCAACTCGACCTAGGCATCCTTGACCTGCTGGTCATCGAAAACGTCGGTAACCTGGTCTGCCCGGCAGACTTCAAACTCGGCACGCACAAGAGTGTACTGGTTGCCTCCATTCCCGAGGGTGACGATAAACCCTACAAATACCCCGGAATGTATCGCGGTGTGAACGCGGTGGTCATTAATAAGATCGACTTACTACCTTATGTGCCTTTCCGCATGGATTTCTTCAAGAAGGGAATCGAAGTGCTCAACCCTGGTGTGACCCAGTTCGAACTCTCCTGCCGCTCCGGGGAGGGCCTGGCTGGCTGGTTGGCCTGGCTGGAGGGGCAGGTGAAGGAATTCAAGGGTATCCACGCGAAGTAAATTCGAACGGGTTTCTCCCAAACACAGACTGACCGGAGGCCTCGATCATTTTCGAGACAGCCGTTTTTTTTATTTGGCAGAACGCAATTCCTTTTTCGAAGGTCCCAGGAAAAATTTTATGATAAAATAGACTTGATTTATCGTTATATATCTGCTATCCTGGATACGAGATAGGTCTCCCGGTACGCCCATTATGTTTCGAGCTATCTTGGAGACTCCCAAAGCTCTTATGTTTATTTTTCGACAGTAGGAAAAAGCACATGCTTTCCAAGATTATTTCAGACCTTTTAGCTGCATTGAATTTGATGGCTGTAGAAGATCGCCATTTAATTCTTGGTAAGACTAAATGAAGCAATTAAGAACAGTTGATTTTATTGGTAAACATATAAAATATTCGCTGAAAAAATAAAGGGTGAGTAGAATGGAATTATTGGAGCGCTTTGCCACTTCACTCACTTCCCGGGAAGCGGCCATCCTCGAGGATGTAAAAGAGTATATCCGCTGGCAAACAAATCAAGGAGAGGCCGTATTCAAGCCCGAATCCTCGGATGATGTAGCCATACGCACTTATTTGCTGGATTGTCATGTTCAGGGGGAAAAACAGGCTACTCTTAAAAGAATCAGGTTATCCCTGGAATGTTTCTACATCTGGCTCAAAAGCAACGGCCTCATTGCTGGAAACCCTTTTGAGAAATTCAACCTGAAATGGCCATTTCTAAATCAAAGACAGTTTTGGCTCAAGCACGATGCCTTCCCGGGACGGCCCGGCGAGAGGGAAGTGGCCCGTTTGCAGGCGCTCAACCGCCTGGCAGAGTCGACCAACCGAGCCTCCGATGTGCAATCCATACTCAACGGAACCCTTGAAACCCTGCTGGGGGAAATGAACTTGAATACTGCCTGGATCTCGCTTAAATCCGATGCCGGATTTCTACAACAGGCCACCGACCAGCCTCCTGCACATGGGTTCATCCTTGCAGCTGCAACCAACCTGCCTCCCAGCCTGGAACAGTCCGATCGTTTATATCTAACACGTCCGCCGCTGTGCCGCTGCCAGGAATTGTTGAACAATGGAAGGTTGAAGCGCGGCGTCAACGTTGTCGAGTGCAGTCGTCTGCAGGAGGCCGCTAAAACAAGCCGCGAGAACGACGACCTGATGTTCCATGCCAGCGTGCCGATCATTTGCAATGATAAGACTATCGGGGTGATGAACTTCGCTGCGAAAGAATGGCAATTGTTTTCAGCCTCCGACCTTCAATTTTTAACTGCGGGTGCCAAGCAGGTTTGTGCAGCGCTTGAACGGGCCCACCTGTACGACCAGATCCAGATTCAACACACCCACTTGAAGAATGAACTCAACATGGCTCGCAAGGTGCAGGTCAGCCTGATGCCTGAAAAATTACCGCGGATAAGTGGATATGGCCTGGCGGCTTACTGGAAACCGGCTTTCGAAACATCCGGCGATTATTACAATATCTTCAAATTACCAGGCGGGCGCTGGGGTTTTATCGTCGCGGACGTGTGCGACAAAGGCGCCCCGGCCGCGTTGTATATGACCCTGGCACATGGACTGATACGCGAACGGGTGGAAAAAGAAGCCTCACCGGCGGCTTTGCTGACGCAGGTCAACCGGGCTTTATATGAACAAGGCCTCAAGACGAATTTCATCACTTCCTTTTATGCAATCCTGGACCCGGCAAGCTCAAGTCTGAAGTACGCGCTTGCCGGGCATCCCCCGCCTCTCTTGCGAAAGGCTTCCGGTAAGGTGAAAACCCTTGCCGGGAAGGGCTTGGCCTTGGGCGTATTCCCGGATGTGCAATATGAGGATATGGATCTATCCCTGGCTCCGGGTGACAGCCTGGTCGCTTTTACCGATGGGATGACAGATGCCAATAATCCATTAAGCGAATCCTTTGAACTCGAGAAGCTAAAAACAGTCATCGGTTCTGCACCCGCCTCAGCTAAAGAACTTATGAAACACTTGCAAACATCCCTTGGTGATTGGGTGAAAGAAGCGCCTAATTTTGACGATATTACCCTCTTGGTGATCGCCAGAAAAGAGGCCCTTTAACCTGTCTGAACATTAGCCTATAGGCCTCCTCTAACAAACAAAAGACCGCAGACTCCGACTTGGAAACCTGCGGTCATTGCATTCCTGGAGGCTTTCGTTCTAATGATGTTCGTGCTTTTCCGCTTCTTCGGCCTCTGCCTTGGTCTTATGGATCGTCCCATCCGGATGGTTCGGGGGCGAATAGACCGTATATAGTTTCAACTGCTTGCTCTTGGATGTATTAATGACGTTATGATAGGTCCCAGCTGGGACAATGACCGCATCGCTGCCATGGACAATGTGCTCTTCCTTGCCACCAAAGACGAACTTGGCTTCGCCTTCTTCAATGCGGAAGAACTGGTCAACTGCCTGGTGCACTTCGTTGCCGATCTCTTCACCCGGCTGCAAGCACATCACCACTAGTTGGGCGTGTTTACCCGTGAACAAAACCTCACGGAAATACTGATTCTTCAAAGTCATATTTTCGATATTTCCAACAAAACCGGTCATTGGTTTTACCTCCTTTGGGGGGTTAGAGAAAAGGGAAACTCATGAAATTATATTTATTTTAACACAAAGCCCTAAAAATAAAAATCATCACGCTGTTGAATATGATAAACTTGGCCTCTGCAACCCTTCCTTTTAGGAGAATTCCCCAAATATGTGCGGCATCTTCGGCATTGTTACCAAAGACGAACAACCTCTCGGCCCGATCCTCATCGATGCAGCCCGGCGGTTGACTTACCGGGGCTACGACTCGGTCGGGGCTGCCACGATCAGCGGTTCCAAAATTGACCTGCGCAAGGATACCGGCCGGGTGGACGATGTGGCCGCCAGGTATAATTTCGCCGAAATGACCGGTCAGCGCGGCATCACCCAACTGCGCTGGGCTACTTTCGGCGAACCCTCTCAGGTCAACTCCCAGCCGCATCTGGATTCGGACGGAGACCTGGTGGGGGCGCATAACGGCAACGTGGTCAACAACGTCGAGCTGCGCCAGCAGTTCATGGCTGAGGGTCTTACTGTCCGCTCGCAGAATGACGGCGAGTCCTGCGTGCACGCCGTGGAGCGCTACATAAATAAGGGTTATGATTTCATCGACGCCATCCGCCTGGCTTATGGCGACCTGCAGGGGGACTACGCCTTTGTCATCGGGCGCATCAACGATGACAAACTCTATGCCATTAAGAAAGGTTCCGGCCTGGTGGTTGGCATTGGAGGAAGTTTCACCTGTGTCTCCTCTGACCTGCCTTCGATCCTGCCCCTCACCCGCGAGATCATGCGCATTCAGGACGGGGAGATCATCACCCTGTGGCCGGACCGGGTAGAACTGCGCTCAGTGAAGGATGGCAGCCTGATCTCACGGAACACGGAAACGGTCACCGAGACGATGGATGCTGTCCAGAAAGGCGGATATCCGCATTTCATGCTGAAAGAGATCCACGAACAGCCACAGGTGGCGCGCGAACTTCTCCATCTATTAGAAAGTAATCCAGATGTACAGACCATGCTCGAAAAGATGCGCACGGCCCGCCAGTTGTACTTCGTTGGCTGCGGTACCAGTTACCATGCCTGCCTGGCGGGTGCGGTCTTCTTTGCCAAAATTGCCGGACGGGCTGCCATCCCGGTGCTGGCTCCCCAATTTGTCCCGCAATATGCCCCGGCGGTTAATTACGAGGATGTGGGTCTTTTCGTGAGCCAGAGTGGCGAGACCAAGGATGTGCTCAACGCCTTACAAAGCGGCGAAGAAAAAGGTATAACTTCGTTCGGGTTGGCAAATGTGATCGGCTCCACGCTCACCAAGGCCACTTCCTGTACACTGCCACTGTGCTGCGGTTACGAGATCTCCGTCCCCGCCACCAAGACCTTCACCAACCAGGTGGTCGCGTTTCTGTACCTGGCTTATCGCCTGGCTGGGCGCGATACAGCTGAATTGGCGGTCATCCCCGACCTGATGGAAAAGACGCTCGAGATGGTGACCCCGCAGGTGGCGGCAATCGCCCCGGTGGTTAACGAATGGAACGACCTGTACTGTCTGGGGTATGGCGCCACCTATGCGATGGCACTGGAAGGGGCGCTGAAACTCAAGGAGATCACCTACGCCCATTGCGAAGGTATGCTATCGACCGAGTTCAAGCATGGCCCGCTCTCCGCGGTGACAAAAGGCTTCCCGATCCTGTTTGCTGCCGGACCGCTGGATGTGTCGCTCATCGTCAGCGGCATCAACGAAGTGACCTGCCGCGGGGCGCGAGCAATTGCCATTGGCGAAGAAGACGCCCGCCTGCGGGCCAATGCCAGCGACCTGATTGTCCTGCCCAAGTCCACACCGGAGATTGCCTCCCTCCTGGCGGTACTTCCGTTACAACTTCTCTCATACCAGATGAGTGTGATGCGCGGTTTCGATCCCGATTTCCCGAGGAACCTGTCCAAGACGCTGACGGTGGATTAAAGAGAGGTCATGGATTTTGTGTGACGTTATAAGGAGTTGGCACGTTATAAGTGTGGCCTATTTGCCCCGAGGCGCGTCCCTTCCCGTGCTAGAGGGTAAACATTTCAAATGACCCTACACCTTTTTGTGGATATACGAGACGTAGCCGATGGGCTATCGCTGGCTGCGGAAGAAGGTCACAGCGCGGATGTGTATATTGTATCCAGTGGTTATCTGGCGGCGAGGGAATTGACCGGATGCATTTGGGAGGCGGTGTGTGGCTCGTACTGTCTGGAGGTAGCCTGCTGCGTCTTAATGCCGCTTCCAGGCCGCTTGACTTGCCCGGGAAAATTTCTATAATGAGTACAATGACGTTTCTTTTGATGCTGACAGTTTTCAGTGACTGTTTGTAGTGAGGTGATTTCCATTGCATCATTCCCGACAGTTCCCACGTTCGTATATGGAAAAACATCCAGTGGCCCCCTATCTGTTCTCAGGGAAGAATTGTATAAGAAGGCTGTGTAGCTGAAAAAAAGGATTTTACCTATGGCGAAAACCAAGCTTGTAACGAAACGTAATGGCCGCGTTGTCCCGTTTACTCAGGACAGGATAACCAATGCCATTTATCGGGCTGCAGTAGCTGTTGGGGGAAGAGATAAAAAAACCGCCCAGAAGCTGAGCGACCAGGTTGTTGCAATAGTGGATAGGGTATATGCACCCGATAAAGTACCCACGGTTGAAGAAATCCAGGATATCGTTGAAAAGGTATTGATTGAAAATGGCCATGCAAAGGTTGCCAAGGAATATATTCTTTACAGGGATGAGAGAAACCGGCGCAGGCTTCAAGCGAAATCAACCTCAGAACAACCCAAGGACAATATTCCCTGGGCAAAGTTATGGTCAGTTCTGGATTGGGCAGTCGATCATAATCTAAACACCACCGAAGGGCTGAACAAAAGAATTAGAAATGGGGAGATATTAGATATTGTGATGGAGTCGGAAAGGGCGTATTCACAGGATATTTCTGTAGTGGAAACCGCTATTTCTGAAAACAGGGAGGAGATCAGATTAGCGATATTCGCTGGACCATCCTCGTCCGGTAAAACCACAACAACTAAAAAAATTGCTCTCAGGCTGGCTGAAAAAGGGATCACATTCTTAGAGTTAAACCTTGACAATTATTATTTCGACTTGGAGTTGCATCCGAAAGATGAATTTGGCGATTACGATTTTGAAACACCCCAGGCTCTGGACATCGAGTTGATCAATCACCATATCAAGGATCTACTTGACGGGAAAGAGATCCAAATGCCATATTATGATTTTAAGACCGGGAAGCGCAGTCAAAAGACCACGCCAACACGCATATCGAAAAGCGATGTAATCCTGATCGACAGTCTCTACGGCTTGTTCCCTTCTCTGACCGAGGGGGTGACAAACGCATCCTATAAAGTGTATATCGAACCGCTTTTGCAACTGAAGTGTAACAATGGAGAATTCGTCAGGTGGACGGATATCAGGCTCATGCGCAGAATGCTCAGGGATGCTACCCACCGGGCAGCTGATTATAGTCAGACATTAACACACTGGCATTATGTGAGATCGGGAGAGTTAAGAAATATCATGCCCTATATTTCTTTGGCTGATTATATTGTCAACAGCGGGATGCCTTATGAGTTGTCGTTATATCAGGCAAAGCTGGTGGGATATTTTAAGAAATGGTCCCAGGAATATAAAGAAGACGCCTTAAGGCAAGATGCATACAATAGGGCAGCCCGAGTTTATGCTTTGCTGGATTCCATTCTTCCAATTACAGATGATGCGATCGTTCCAGGTGACTCTGTCCTAAGGGAATTCATCGGAGGGCTTGCTTTATAGGGGTAGATCGGCAGGTTGGGAGATCCTACAGCCATAGCCTGGAGGATCCGGGCGTTGGCGCTGGTCGTGAAAATATGAGCTAACCAGGCTAGCTGGAAAATACGACCCGCGAGCGCTCCCTCTTGACAAATAGATGTTTATCTATATAATATCAAATAGATGGTTATCAATATGGAAATATTCGATCCTGTCCTCTTCGCTAAAGCTTTAGCCGACGAGACCCGGCAAAAGATCATGAAACTCTGCTGCTGCAAGTGGCTCTCGGTCAACGAGATCGTTGAACGACTGAACGTCACCCAGCCGACGGTTTCGCATCACCTGTCCATCTTGCGTGAGGCTGGTCTGGTTGAGGTCCACGAGGTAGGCAAGCAGACATTCTACAAACTAAACCAGAAACGCATCACCGCCTGCTGCGGGCAACTGAGGACCAACTTTCAGAGTGAGAGTGAAGTAATTGAGATTGGGACTGTGTCTTGAGTCTCTTTTTTTTAACTTGATATATAGACTTCCATCTATTTGATTATGGAGCAACCCATGATTGATATCGCCTCGATAACCTCCAAACCGGTGATCTTACCCACTTCCTCCCGCCTGACTGCCGGAAATCGCCGGGATCACATCCTGACGCGCCTGGGTGTGAAGCGCGGCGAACACCGCGTGCAACCGGGCCTGTATGCACTTGGAAACCCCACACCTGATTCTCCGGTCTTCGTTACTGCGAATTACACGCTCAGTTTTGATGCATTGCGTTCTTCATTGGAAGGTATTGACGGGTATATCCTGGTACTGGATACCAAGGGGATCAACGTCTGGTGTGCGGCTGGAAAAGGCACTTTCGGAACGGAAGAAATTGTGCGCAGAGTCATGATCACCCGGCTTGGCGAAGTCGTTCAGCATCGGAAATTGATCCTGCCCCAATTGGGCGCTCCTGGTGTGGCAGCCCACGAGGTCAAAAAGCGCACAGGTTTTTGGGTGGAGTATGGTCCCGTGCGGGCAGGTGACCTGCCTGAGTACCTGAAAACGCATCAGGCCACACCTGAAATGAGGCGCGTAGAATTTCCTCTGCGAGACCGGCTGGTGCTCATCCCGGTGGATATCACTCAGACCATCCTGCCGACCCTGCTTGCTGCAGCGGTGCTTTACTTCCTGGGCGGGTGGGTCTCCAGCCTGGCCGCGCTTGCGGCAGTCTTCGCCGGGGTGGTCCTGTTCCCCATCCTCCTGCCCTGGCTTCCGACACACAATTTCAGCACGAAGGGATTCGTCCTGGGCGCTCTGGTGGCCCTACCGTTTGCTGCTTCCGTGTTTCTCCGCCATCTCGAATGGACCTGGTACCGGCAGCTTGGTCAGGCTTTGGAGTTCCTACTCGCCATGCCTGCGGTAACGGCGTTCATTTCCCTCAACTTCACCGGTTCGAGCACGTTCACCTCACGCTCAGGCGTGAAGCGGGAGATGTTTGCATACATCCCGGGGATGGCCTGGGGCTTTGGGATCGGTGTCCTGCTTGTTATTGTCTTTGTAATCATCCGTTAAATGGGAGCACGAGCATGTTAAACGCGTATGAAGTCAATACACTTGTCTATGATCCGGAACTTTGCAACGGGTGTGCCATGTGCTTGGCGGTCTGCCCGCATGCTGTTTTTGAGATGGATGGACGCAGAGCGGTGCTTGTCCACCTGTCCGCCTGCATGGAATGCGGTGCCTGCCAGAAGAACTGTATTGTGAACGCCATCACAGTGGAAAGCGGTGTGGGTTGTGCCAGCGCCATGATCCACGCTGCACTTACAGGCAAAAAAGACGCCACATGCGATTGTGTATAAGCGATCCTGCTGAAGCGCATCAGGTCGATGAAAGTGTAAGGGTAGACTGCCCGTTTTATTTTCAAGGCCCCCATTCATCTACTTTTTTTCTTTACCCTCTTCCGAAAGTGACAGTTTAATAATTAAATATCTGGTAGATAACACAGTCCGGTCGTGCCTGGTCCACTGTGGACTGCCAGGGCGGGGGAGAGTTCAGCAATGAAGGATTCAACCACAACCACTTTGCTTTCCACCAATTCTTTCAGTTTTTCGACTTCCTGTTTTCCCCCGGCGTGGACGTAGGCGATCCTGGCTTTGCCTTTGCCGATGGTTTGCTCAACTTTATCCGCGATCGCCTGATACGAGTGCCCGCGGCCTCGGGCCACTCCCAATGGAACGATTTCGCCGTCCTCCATTCCGATGAGCGGCTTGATGTTAAGCAGGGATCCGATGAGAGTCGTAGCTTTGCCAATACGTCCGCCCATATAAAGATACTTAAGCGTATCCGCGGTCTGGATCATGTGCGTGGTCGGGATCATGCACTTTACCTTTGCGGCAACCTCTTCCAAATGTAGACCCGCCAAGGCAGCGCGTGCGGCATCGATCGCCATCCATCCCTGGCAGAGTGAGACGTTGCGCGTGTCTATGACCTCCACTTGAACAGCCGGATCCTTTTCTTTGAGCATGGATTGAGCCACCAGTGCGGCCTGGTAAGCGCCGCTACCCTTCGAAGTCATATGAATGCTAATGATCTCATCGTGTCCCTCTTCCGCCAGGGATTCATAGGCCTCGAAATAATCGCCGGGACCCGGGCTGGCGGTCGTTGGCAGGACCCTGGCGGTGATCAACCAGTTCAGGAATTCTTCGCGTTGGATGGTCACAAGATCGCGCAAAACCTCTTGCCCGCGGTGGATGTAGTATGCCACCGTGCGGATGTCCAATTCCTTTAACATCGGTTCGGGGATGCTGGCAGTGCTGTCGGTGAGGACAGCCACTTTCTTACCCATGGGAACAACTCCTTGATGAGTGTTGGATTCTCCAATCATCTCTATTTTACGCTTTTTTGGGTAAAAAGATTAACCGAAATTAAAAATCGTCAAGGGAATCCATAAATAGCTAAACTTAAAAAGCTGTAAGAAAATTCTAACCATCTTTCATTGACATTAAGCATGTAACAGGATATTATAAACATACCGACCAGTCGGTATGTTTATCCGAGGAGAGAACCATGCCACAACATCGCAGTGAAGAAACACGTGCCCGCATCCTGGATGCTGCTGTCCGGCGGTTTGCGATTGCCGGATATGATGCTGCCAGTGTGGATGACATCTGCGCCGAGGCCGGGGTCAGCAAGGGCGCGTTCTATCACCATTATCCGACCAAGCAGGCCGTATTCCTGGCTCTGATGCAAGGCTGGCTGGGGATGATTGACATTGGCCTGGATGCGGCCCGTAAAGGCACCGTTCCGGAGACACTGGTGCACATGACCAACCTCCTTCCAGGTGTTTTTGCGGCTGCTGAAGACCGCCTGCCGATGTTCCTGGAGTTCTGGCTGCAAGCCAGCCGCGATGAAACCATCTGGAATGCGGTCATAGCTCCATATCGCCATTATCAGGAGCAATTTACCAGGCTGATTGAAGATGGCATTGCTGAAGGCTCCCTCAAACCAACTGATTCGTCAGTGGCTGCACAGGTTATTGTTTCCCTGGCAGTGGGGTTAGTATTACAAGGCGTGCTCGATCCGCATGGCGCTGACTGGGAAAAGACCGCCCGCGAAAGCATGCATATTTTGATGAAAGGGTTGGCAAAATGACCCTGGATAAGGAGATATTATGATTTTGGTGACCGGTGCAACCGGACATATTGGCAACGTTCTCATCCGTAAACTGCTGGACCAGGGCGAAAAAGTACGTGCCCTGGTTTGGCGCGATGAAGACACGACCCCCTTAAAAGGGTTGGATGTGGAGCGGGTGGAGGGCGACGTTCTTGACCCTGCCTCGCTTGAATCTGCCCTGAGAGGCGTGGAAACCGTCTATCACCTGGCTGGTATCATCTCCATTATGCCTGGACACAACCCGCAGGTGTGGAGGGTCAATGTCGAAGGGACGCGCAATGTGCTGGAAGCTGCCCGCAGCGCCTGTATCCGTCGGCTGGTCTACACGAGTTCCATTCATGCCATTGCCCACGCCCCGCACGGGGTGGCAATGGACGAGTCGCTCGGCTTCGATCAGAACAACCCCTACGGTGAATACGACCGTTCGAAGGCCGCCGCCAGTCTGGAGGTCCAGAAAGCTGCGGATGCCGGTTTGGACGCGGTCATCGTCTGCCCGACAGGTGTCATCGGACCGTACGATTTCCGCGGTTCGGAACTGGGCGAGGTCATTCGCAACGCCTCCGAAGCCCGGACGATGTTCTACGTGGAAGGTGCGTATGATTTCGTGGATGTACGTGACGTAGCTGATGGCTTGATCGCTGCCCAGGCTCATGGTCGCCAGGGCGAGAGCTATATCCTGAGCGGTCAAAAACTTTCGGTGCGTTATATGCTGGAGACAGTGCGCGAAGTGACCGGCAAAGCTTTTGCCAGCGTTAAGATCCCATTCTCGTTGGCCGAGTTTGCCGCCAGGTATACCCCCTGGTATTACCAGAGGACAAAAAGCAAGCCGCGCTTCACACCCTATTCACTGGAAGTGCTGCAAAGCAACTCGAATATCAGTCATGCCAAAGCCGCGCGTGAATTGGGTTACCACTCACGCCCAGCCATCGAGACAATCGCCGACACTGTGCGCTGGTTCTTCGAGAACCAACGAAAAAAATCGGCTGCCTAGCGAGTTGCCCAAAGGCATTTCATGCAGTACTTGTTCGAAACTCCCATCCCGGCTCCCTGGCTTCTGGCAGACCTTTTAACTGTCCTGATCACTCTTATTGTGGTCATGTTTATGTTCAGGAAGAGCAAGCATCCGGTGGCGATCCTGCTGGAGAGCTTTGCCTTTGTCTTCCTTTATGCCAGCGTTTATGAGAACTTCGCGGTTGTGCAGGGTTGGTACATTTACGGGCACTCGCTGCTGATGATCGGCGATGTACCGCTTTCCGTGCCGCTCATTGAAGTGGATGTGCTGGTGACGGTGCTCTGGTTGCTGGAAAAGATGGACATTCCCGCCTGGTGCAAGCCATTCGTTGCCGGGTTGTTCGGGATGCTGCAGGATTTTTCCCTCGACCCTTATACCGTCAGGCAGGTTTTCACTGTAAAAGGGCTGACCAGTGGTCGCTGGTCCTGGCTCCTGCCGCGTGGAGCGGTGAATATTTACGGTGTGCCGGTTTACAATTTCCCCGGTTGGATGCTCATTATGTTCTATGCCACCATTTTTATCTTGCTTGGCCGCTGGTGGTACAAACGCTCTGGATTTAAGCTGGTTATCGGGGTTGTGTACCCATTCCTGATGATCTTCCTGGCTTTGTTGACAATGGTCAGTCCAATCTCACAGTTCCTGCTCTGGCTTGGCCCGTTCTTCTTAAAGGGGAGCAACAGCGAGTGGATCATGCTGGGCTTCCACCTGATCATCCCAATAGTCCTGTTAATGGCTTTCTGGCGCGGCAGGATGAAGGTTCCGCTCACTTTGAAAGAAGACCTGCCCGTTTTCGCTGTCATCGGTTTGTTCCATCTCACCGACATTCTCTTCACGCTTGCGGGCGGATATAACGAAGTCCTCTGGCTTATCCTGTTGGCGAGCGCAGTCCACTGGTTGATATTGGGATGGATTTACATAGCCGGAAGGAAAGTAAAAGAACCCGAAGTAGTGTTTGCTTTGGGGTCTTGAATAAAAGGTTGATATGAATAACTGGAAGGATAAGATCGCAGTCGTAACAGGCGCCTCCTCAGGCATTGGTGCAGCCACTGCCAGACGGCTGGCGGGCGAAGGCATGCAGGTGGTGCTGGTGGCCCGCCGCATCGACCGGCTGGAAGCCCTTGCCGGGGAGATCCGGCAGGGTGGGGGGCACGCATACACCATTTCCGCTGACCTGATGCAGGAAACTGATCGGTCGCGTCTATTTCAGGAAGTTACCGAACGTTTTGGCGATATTGATATCCTGGTCAATAATGCCGGACTGGGCTGGTATGGTTACGGATCGGATATGCAGTGGAAGACGGCCTGGGAGATACTGCAGGTGAACGTGGAAGCGGTGGTGCAATTGACACTGGGTTTCCTGGGTAAAATGCGCCGGCGGGATGCCGGGCACATCATCAACATTGGCTCGATCTCTGGCAGCCTCCCCAGCCAGGGTATTGCCCTTTATGGTGCGACCAAGTCCTTTCTGGATAATTTCACCACCGCCCTGCACCGCGAACTGACTGGGACACGCGTCCACATCAGTGTGGTGCGCGCCGGGCCGGTGCGGACCGAGTTCGGGGAAATGGCCCTCTTAAAAGAAAACGGCGGGCACGTCCCAACCGAGCATGTCGGCATGACGGCAGATTATGTTGCCTGGCGGATCTGGAAGCTCATGCTCCGTCCGCAGCGGGTGATTTACGTCCCGGGCTGGCTGCGGGTGGTACCGTGGACCGAAATGACCTTCGGTTGGATCATCGACCGAGTTGGGCCGCTGCTGCTTAAAAAGAAAAAACCCGAAAGCGGAACCTGAGCTTTGTAAAATAGGAGTCCCCAGCAGTTCACAAAACGCAGGGGACTTTTATAACTGGACAAATACGTAGTTTAGGCGGGGATTTGTTATGCCTGTGCTTCAACCGCTTTCTTCTGCCGGTTCTCCTCGATATTCAAGATCACCGGAATAAAGAGGCTGGCCACAGCCATGATAATGCAAGCAATTCCCCCGATCATATACCAGGTGCGCACTCCCAGCCAATCCGAGACAGGACCGGCCACCAGCAGGCTGAGTGGGGACATTGCCGTTGCACCTGCGCCTACCAGGGAAAACACGCGCCCTTGCATATCCGGGTCCACTGCGGCCTGCAAGATGGCATTCAAGGGACCATTTGCCAGTACCTGCATTGCGCCAAGCAGGAAGATCCCACTCAGTGCAGCATAAAACCAGGCCGAGGGGAACAGTCCAAAGATCAGGATGCCTGCTCCCATGCCGATGATACCAAGCAAACTGGTAAAAATGCGCTTCTTGAATCCTCCCCAGGCGCTTAGCACCAATCCTCCAATGATGACGCCGATTCCGAAAAACGAGTCTACCAGCCCCAATTGCAGCGCGCCACCATGATATTCCTTGGTGACTACCAGCGGGATCAAGGAGCCAGCCGGTGTCAGCAGGAAGTTAAGTGCCATTGCCAACAGAGCCACGCCCATCAGTCCAGGCCACGCGATCACATAGGTCCACCCTTCGCGCAGATCCTGCCAATAACTTGTTTTCCTGGCTGTGCCGTTGGCCTGTGCCAATTGGCGGGGGGGCTGTGGGATTGAGATGAAAGCCAGGATGGATACGGCAAGGATGGCTGTAAATACATCGATCGCCAGTACACCTTGCATGGGAAAAGTAGTGATGAGAAGCGCTCCCAATGGAGGGCTGACAATGTTGAGCACGCCTTCCAGGGTCTGGTTCAAACCTGCGATACGGGCCAGGTGGGCCTTCGGGACCATCAGCGAGATCGTGGATGACTCTGCCGGCGAGTGGAAAGCGCCGCCAGCTGCCCGGACAAGCAGAATGATATACACAGTCCAGATGCTTTCCCGTCCAGCTGCGAAGAGGATGATCAATACCAGTGTAGCCAGGGCGATCAAGCTGTCAGCGACGATCATGACCGTTTTACGGTTCCAGCGGTCCACCAGCGCCCCAGCGAAGGGTGCCAGCAGGATGCGCGGCAAGATCGCGATCAATGAAGCAGTTGCCAGGACAGTAGCCGAGCCGGTTGTCCTGGTCATCCACCAAACCAGAGCAAACTGCACCAGGCTGCTGCCGATCAGCGAGAATACCTGCCCGGTCCACATGGTAAAGAAGCGCGGTGCCCACTTTTCGGGGATTTCGGGTGTCATGGTTGAGTTTTTAATTTTGCTCAATGTTTCCTCACTATCGATCGTGGATTGGCATCGTTTCGAGCTGCCCAACTCGAGGCATTATTATCGGAACAAATTGACCTGCCTCTTAAAAAAAGTGCCTGGCAGATTATCTGCCAGGCACCTGGCGAAACAGCCTAACTTTTTCCCGCCACGTTCATTTCGGATATCAAAATATACGGAGCGTGAACGGTGTTGTACACCCACTGCGCTTCCTTGCTGACCGCGGTGACGTTCATAAGCAGGTCATAGATGTTGCCTGCAATGGATAGGTCCTTGACGCGCCCGACGATCTCGCCTTTCTCCACCTTGAAGGCCAGCGCCAGGGGGTTGGAGAACGCGCCGGAGATCATGTTGCCCTGGCCAATCCCAAGCAGGTCTTCGACGATGATGCCCTCATCCATCCCAGCCAGGATATCTTTCAGGGGTGTTTGACCGGGTTGTATGACGAAATTGGTTAGAGACGGCTCAGGCGGATTAAACAGACCCCGTGCAGCGTTGCCGGTAGATTTGACCCCGGACTGGGCCGCTGTTTTCAGATCATAGAAAAAGCTCTTGAGCACGCCTTTTTCGACCAGCACGTTGCGGTGGTGTGGCACGCCCTCGTCATCGTATGAAGCGCTGGCGAACTTGCCGTCGATCGTGCCGTCGTCAATAATTGTGATCTTTTCGTCGAAAAGTTTCTCACCGATTTTTCCAGCCATCGGGGAGGTACCCTTGTAGACTGCCTTGCCATTCAGCCCCTCACTGAGCGGCAGGCCGAGTGCCAGCGCCCCGGAAGGCGCGAACAAGACTGGCATCTTCCCGGGTTTGATGTGGGTGATGATGCGAGCCATCTTCAGTTTTTCCACCAGGCGGCGGGCAAAAGCCAGGTAGTCTTTTTCCCAAACGGTCGTACCTAACTGGTCGTACAGGATCAGTACGTCATCGCCCTCGACGCGGTCGATCTCGAGACCAAGCGAGAGTGGGGATGTCTTGAAAGCCACATCCAGACCTTTCTGGTTGCGGATGTTGGCAGAAATGAGGCTCCGTTCCAGGATGATATTGCAGCGGGCGCTCGGGTCCGCTGGCAGGATCAGGTCGAGCATCTCCTGGCCGATCTCCACCAACCTTGCGATGGGCAGCTCGGCTACAGCCTTGTCAAACGTGCGCACAATGGGAGCAGGTTCCGGCTCCGGGAAGGAGAACGGAGCTTTATCCCCGTAGGCAGCAGATTCGAGGGCATTGGCGGCCAATTTTTCCATGGCAGTGTCGTCGCTCGAGGCGGCAAAACCGAGTCGTCCATTGCGGATGACACGCACGGCAGTCCCTTTGGTTTCGGCAACTGCGCAGTTCTTGAGCTGGTTGGCTTCGTATTCGATGGTGGTTTTTTCGTTTTGAAGATTCAGGATTTCAACCTGTTCGGCTTGTTTTTTGAGTTGGGTTAATATATCCATGCTGTCCTCCGGTTACTTGCCGCCAATGACGACATTCTGGATGCGGATGTGGGGTGCGCCCATGCCGACCGGCAGGGGGAATTGGTTGCCTTTGCCGCAGCCGCCCCCGGTATTCAGCCATTTGAAATCGTTCCCGATGGCATCGATGTTTTCGAGGGTGGCGAAGAGGTTTCCAGCCAGGATCACATCCTTGACCATCTCGGCGATTTTGCCGTCGCGGATCATGTAGGCATAGCCAGAACTGAAGGAGAAGTTTTCAAGCTGGGTTTGACCGCCGTAAGCTTCACAGGCATAAACACCAAGTTCAATATCCTTGATCATGTCCTCGAATGAGGTGGCGCCATTGTCGATGGCGGTGTTGGTCATGCGTACGATGGGAGCAAAGCGGTAATTGATAGCGCGCGCATTGCCGGAGGCTTTCTCTCCCATTTTGGCGGCGGTCTGGCGTGAGTGCAAGCGTCCAACCAGTTCACCGTCCTGGATGAGCCAGTTGCGCCGGGCAGGCGTGCCTTCGTCATCGTAAAGAGTGGTGCCGCGCAGGTTCGGGATGGAACCGTCGTCGTAGACGTTGAGCAGTCCCTTCCCAAATCGCCGGCCCATGGTCATCATTTCACGTGCTTTGGGGTTCTCATAGACGAAATCTGCTTCGGAGAGATGACCGAAGGCTTCGTGGATGAAGACGCCTGCCAGCATCTGGTCAGCGACAACGGTATACTGCCCGGCCTTAATTGATTGCGCATCCAGCAGTTCGACGGCTTTCTGAGCGGTTTTTCGGGCCAATTCATCCTTGTCGAGCACATACTCATAACCTTGGGTGGTGGCCAGCGAATCGTGTGCCTGTTGGACGTTCTCCCCATCCCGGGCGATGGCCGTGGTCCCGACAACCACGGATGGTTTTTCCTGTTCAATGTACGTCCCTTCGGAATTGGCCAGGATGAGGTGGGTGAAAATGTCCGAGTAGACAGCCTGGGTGTCGACGATCTTGCGGCTGTGACTCAGCACCACCTGGTTGTAGCGCTCAGCCAGGGCTTTTTTCTCGGCCAGCGGGATGTCGCGAAAGTCGCGTTTCATCTCGACCGTGGTGATCTTTTCGACAGGTTCCACCGAAGCCAGTTCGATCGGCTCGGGCGCGGAGCCCACCTGGGCGCATTGGTAAGCCTGGTCCACTTTGGTGAACAGGTCGTCCAGGTTGTTGAAGCTGACCACTCCCCAGCCTTTGTTCTTGATCAGGCTGCGGACAATGCCACCCTTATCGATATTCGCATTCGCCACTTCCAGGTCTTTGCCGCGAAATACTACCCGGGTGGTCTCTTTCTCTTCAATACGGATTTCGGTGTAATCGGCTTTACTGCGTTTTAAAGCTTCCTGAATTCGGTCTCGCATATCTTTCTCCTGTTTTGGAAGTATGGAAGTAGAAATGCTGGCTCTCTTCCTGTTATTTCTTTCCAACGATCAGACCCAGGGTTCCAACCATGAACGGCAGTTTCAGCGCGTCTGGGATGAAGTCCGCCTGGCGTGTTTCAATGAATTCGACCTTTTCGATCCCCCAACTTCGGATCGTTTCAAGCAATTCCTGCGGTTCCCCATATACCAGCTTCATCAGGAATAAATCCTGGAATGCGAATTTGCCTCCCTTTTTGACCACCCGCAGTGCCTCCCGGACCACATCCCGTTTGTCGGTAGAATCGCTGACCTCATGGAAAGTGAGATTGCTCGCCACTGCGTCAAAGCTATCGTTGTCAAAAGGCAATTTCGAGGCGCTGGCCTTTCGGAAGGTGGCGCGTTCCCCAACCTTTTCAAGCTGTGCATTCTTTTCACAGACAGCCTGCGAGTATTCCCAGTTGCCGCCCCAGTAGTCAATGCCGGTTACCACGGCCCGGGGATATTTGTGGGCGAGGGCGATGGTCAGGGCAGCGTTCCCGCAACCGATGTCCAGTACCTGCCCGTTCCCATCCCAGTCCAGGTGCTCCAGGACCAAGGTGCGGATTCGGTTCTGGATGTCTCCGCCTTGAGGGGAAAACAGAGTGCGGGCGTATAAAAAATATGTCGCAACGACAAGTAAAATCACGGCTGGGATGGCCCACCAGGCTGACAGGAATATCAACCCCAGACATACGATGCCGATCGTTCCGGGCAAATAGATAAATTTCTTTGAAACCCAGTTCCCATATTCGGGCTTTTCAACTGTTTTGGGACTCATATTCTCTCTGCCTTTATAGGCTTACAAGCCGGATCAATCAGCTAGAACAGCTTCGGCCTTATTTAGCCGGTCGTGGTCGGGCACGGAGTCCTCCACATTGCGGATGACCGGCAAGGAGTATCCGACGATGGCGGTAAGCACGCAACCGATACCGCACAGGGTAATCAACAAGCCCATCCCAGCTCCAGGCCCGGTGCCGAAGTATGGACCGAAGATATTGGAGAGGCTGGTCTGTGTTTTCATAGCCGGTTCCAAAACATAATCGGCCAGTGTCCCGGCGATGATGGGAGTGATTGGTTGCGTGATCCAGGCGATCATCCGGCGGGAAGCAAAGACGCGTCCCTGCAGGTCGGGTTCAACCTTGGACTGCCAGATGGCTTGGCTGGAACCGTTGATCAGTGCGCCGAAGACGGTCATGAACATGACAGTGGGGATCCAGACGACCAAGCTCCGCCCGAAACCGAACAGCATCATACCAAATAGGGACGAAAGCCCCCAGCCCAATACCACCCCGGTGATGCGGCGTTTGAACCCCCCCCAGACGCTCATAATCAGTCCGCCTGCCACTGCGGCGATGGCCGCTGTGGATTGGACAGTGCCCATCATGACACTGTTGTTGCCGGTGCGGGCCAGTATGATCGGGGCAAAGAGTGTCCCGGCGATGCCGGAGAAAAGGTTTCCAACCAGGAAAATACATAGCAATCCAAGAAGCCCACGACGGGCGAAAATGTATTTGAAACCAAAGATGGATTCCTTCCAGATGTTACTTTTTGCCTTTTCACCCTCTTCGGTGTGTGCTGGCTGTGGGACAAAGACGATTGCGAGTGACAGGATCGCAATACCGTAAGTTACCACATCTATCACCAGGATCCCGGTCAGCTTGATGAAGCCGATCAGTGCTCCAGCCAAGAGCGGGGCGATCACACCCGGACCAGCGTCGATAAGTGACATCATCCCATTCGCCCGGCCGAGCTGCTCTTTCGAAACCATGGTAGTGATCGCGGCTGAATAGGCCGGCCATTGGAATGCGCCGACCAGTCCCATGATCGTCATGACTGCGTATAGGTGCCAAAGTTGAAGTATTCCCAGCGCAGAAATGACCAGGAGGATCGTGGTCGCCAGTCCTGCTCCGATATCGCTGATCATCATCATGAGTTTACGGTTATAACGGTCCACCATTGCTCCGGCGATGGGGGAGATGATCAGGAACGGCACGATATAGAAAACCTGTGCCAGTCCCAAAGCCGTGGCACTGCTCGTTTTCCCATAGATCCACAGGGTCAGGGCAAAGCTAGTCATCTGTGTGGCGACGACGGAAATAAGCTGCCCCACGAAGACGATGCTGAAACCAGTCATACCGGCGGGGCGTTTGAGGGGTTTGGGCGAGGAATTTTCCATCTTCTTATCCAAAGGGGTGAATTCAGGAATTCTGCATAGAATAACCGGGATTGGTGGGTTTGCCAGCACCCAATCCCGGGCTGTATGTTTTGGGAACCTTCGGGCTCAAACTCAGCTCGGGGACCAGTCCCACCTTCAAGGATCTCACTCTAAAATTATTAGCAGAACCTATTTCTAAATAAAGGACAGGTTTTACCAGACAACTTACTTATGCAGCTGGCCCAGCGCCTCATCCACAGTAAGTTCGCCGCGTTCGACGCGTTCCAGCACTGACCGGCGCTCTTCACTGGAGGTGGTTTTTACCAGTTCTACCACAGCTGGAATTTCTTCGTCACATTCCAGCGACAGGTCACCTGATACACTGTGCAGGGAAATTTTTACCCCACCGGCTTGAACGTTGACCGCCTGGTTTCCGCGATGACGGGAAGCCCCGGTAATCGGGAAGGCTGAGACCAGGTCGCCGCTAACGCTGTGCAATTCAGCTGTGCAGTGGCTGTCGGCCGGCACGGTCAGACGGACCTGGCCGGATACCGATTTGAAAAAGTAGGGGCCTTCGGTCAACGAAGTGCGGATCCGCATGTCGCCGCTGACGGTGTTGCCTTTGATCGAGCTCAGGACGGAATCGAGCAATGTCATATTTCCTGATACTGTATCCAGGTCCAACGAACCGGTGATGCGTTCTCCGTCGGCGTCCCCGCTGACGGTGTGGATCCGCACGGACCCTTTCAGGTCGCGGATTGTGATCGCTCCGCTGACCGAATTCACAGTGGTATCGCCCTCGAATCCTTCAGCAAGGACTGTGTTGCTTACCCCGTTTACCTTAATGGAACACTGACGCGGCGCGGTCACTTTATAATCCACAACACAAGGTTGGGAACCGAACAGCCAGTTCCAGCCGTCGGGAAAGCGTGTAGCCGCCTTGACAGTCTCATCCGCTTCCTGGGTGATCTCGATCTCGGTGCGCTTTTCATCCCCCGTGTGGGGCTGCTTGGTGGCCGTCACTTGGATGAAGCCGTCATCGCTGGGGCGAATTTCCACCGAGCCGCGGATGTTGCTCAGGTTGAGCCGCGCCGGTAATGTAACAGGGAACTTTTTTTCAATGGTTTCAGACATGGCATGCTCCTTCTTTCTTTGGTTGAATTCCAGCCAGTTGACAGGGTACTGCATAAAAAGCTGGACCTAAGTCCCATTATCTCCGGGCCATTCGATACATGAAAGATCATCGATTTTTACTGGATGCAGTAAACCACATTTGCAGGCCGGCTGCCTATTGGCCTGCTATCAATTGGCTATTATTCAACGAATATTTCCACGTGCTCGCCATCTTCATCATCGGTCACATCGATGATCTTACCGGTCATACCGGAGCGAAGAGCCTCCATAAGTTGATCCATGTTCACTCCGTCAATTTCGGGAGCGAAATGCGCGCCAATCTTCATCCCGGCTTCCATCAGACTGATCGGGATCTGCACGGTGGCTTTCGAGCGTCCGCTGGCGCCATCGGTGACGCGCACGCGCAGCCATTTAGCGCCGCTGGCTGAAAGCCCGCCTAAGGGACGGTTGGCACTGGCCAGTGCTGCCAGTAACTTGGCTCCCTCTTCTGCGCTTACTTTGCCTTGCTCAATCATCATCAAGATCTTCATACGTTCTTCAGTGGTAGCCATGTGATCCTCCTTGCTAAATAATAACCAATTGACTGACTATCTTTGATCTCTTTATTGTTGGATTCCCAGTAAATGTCTTATCCAATGTAAACTTGCACGCGCTCGCCGTCCTCGCCTTCATCCACATTGACCACCAGTGGCTCCTCGCCGGTGAAACCGGTTTCAACCATCTCGATCACCTCGTCCACATTCGTCTTTTTCAGGTCGGGGATGAAATGGCTGAACGTGCGCAGGAACCATGCGGCAAGTTTGAGCGGGAGGGGGAATCCCAGGAAAATATGGGCCGGTTTCTCATCCGGTTTCTGGTGCACATCCACGAAGATCCAGCGTGCCTTGCGGCTGCCGATGGCAGCCACGATCACCAGTACTCCCAAAAGAAGCGGGGCGCTCAAACAGTAGAACCAGAAATTGAGCCTGGAGGCCTGCACCATGGTGTACATTCCCCACGCGCTCAGGATGGTGATGGCTACGCCGATCCACAGGGGTATTTGCCAAAGACGGCGGACTGCGTTTTTAACGCTGGCGATGCGCGGGTCTTTACCGAAATTGGACTTTTCGGTCTGCTCCTCAACCCCGTCTTTTTCGGCAGCCTCTGGGGGTACGACACCCACTCCCGTTTTGCTAACGATTTCCTCGTCTTCGGCCGGGCTCTGGTCGAGAGTTTGCATCAATTTCAGGCCGTCTTCCGGCGAGATCGTGCCATTTTCAATCATTTTGAGTACTTGTTCACGTTCCTGGTCAGTCATCGCTCTCTCCTGTTTTTACCAGTCCCCGGCCTTTCCCTTTACGAAGCATCCCTCCAAGTGGGCGGGGAGGGGGCGCGAGGAGGGGAGTCTTGTTTTTTCCTGTCCCCGGCCCCTCCCTCGGGAAGAGGGGCACGAGGATAGGAAGGAAATGTCATTTACCTTCCAGAGCCGCCAGCAGTTTCTCGGCTTCTGTAAGACTGATTTTCTTTTCCTGCAGCATGCGCAGGATGATCAGGCGTTCGTCATCTGAGACAGCTTCATTTGTTTCCACCGGCCCGTGCGGAGAGAGGTCCCAATTCCACCGCCCTACATTGACATTGACCTGAGCCCCGCGCCGGACACGAACTTCGGCCGCGCGTGCCTTCATTTCGGCCCGGCGCATGGCGGCCTGGACCTTGGCCTCGGTGCGGCGGCTGGCCGCTTCCATATGCACCTGGGCCCGCTCCATGGAGGCTTGCACGCGCCGGTTGATGCGCTCGGAGAAATCCGGGGGCAGGGGGGGAATCGGGGGAATGGGTGGGATGGAAGGAATGTGCCAGTTGCCACTGTCGAAATCGGCAGCAGATTCCCATGGATCGGCCTGACTGGTCACCAGCAGGTCGCCGCTGGCGGTCAGGAGCATCTCTGCCATGCCCTCTGCCTGTAAGCCAAGGATCACTTCGCAGGAGCTACAATCTTCAGGCAATTCAACACCGGGAAAATCAACCTGGATCGAATCACGAGAAGCTGCGTTCAGATGGAGTTTGATATTGGCATCCGGGGCGAGGCGTACGATCAAATCGTCTCCGGCAGTCACATCGTAGATCTGGCCGGGGACCGGGGAAACGTAGAAAGCTACATCCGCCCCGGCTTTGACGGTCACTGCGCCATGCACATTCCGTACATAAAGGTCTGATCCAACGTTATCGATGGTCAGCATGCCATCCACGTCGCGGATCGATCCGTCTCCACCCACCTTGTCCACCGCGCAGATACCGTGTCCGCCGCGGAGGGTGAGATCGCCGCTGATGCTCTCGGCGTTCAAGGCACCGATATTCCGCAAGCTGGCGTCCCCTGCAATCGTCCCCAAGCTGACCGGGCCGAGGTCATTCATGGTCAGGTCGCCTGCTACTGGCCCAAGTGTGATTGGGCCATGCAAGGCTTGCAGGATGGCGTCGCCGGAAACTTTTTCCACGTTTACGTTGGCGCTGCGTGGAACATAAAGAATCAGGTCTTCATTACAGGAGATAACGATTGGGTCCGTCTCGGCAGAGATTTCCAGCCCATCCCCGTCCGTCTTGACCATGATCTCCGAGCGATCCCATCCGGCAACACGCAGGTCGCCGGGAATGGATTTGACCACGATGTTGGGTGTCGGGATGGCGGTTACGGTTTGTTGTTTCATACTCACTCCTCTCCGTTCAGGACGCGCATGGCCTCTTCGGCAGAGATCTTGCCGGAATCGAGTTCTTCGAGAATGCTACGGCGCTTCTCGTCAGACAAGTCATTGGCTTCTTCCTTACCCGGTTCGTAGCCCAGTGCGCGGATCACATCCTGGAGCCGGTTGCGAATGGTCGGGTAGGAAAGCGCCATCTCGTCTTCCATACGGGTGATCTTCCCTTCGCAACGGACGAACGTTTCAATAAAATCCAACTGTTCCGGGGTGAGACCAGCAAAAGCGCCGTTGGTGAAGCGGCCCTCGATGGCCGTGTCGCAGGTCTCACAGTGCAGGCGGGTGACGGTCAGTTCACCTTCACACACTGGGCATTTGCTCAGGGCTGTTTTCATTGTTTGCTCCCGGTCATCGGTGACCATGCCATGGCCTTACCGGTAGCATAACGCCGCTTGAGTTTCAGGCCGGTGTGGATAAGAAGATCACCTAATCGGGCGAGCAGGGGCTCAGGGGGAGTGGAGCTTTTTCCGGCTGTTCTCGGAGTGGTAACAAACTCACCCCGTGTGACCCGGCGTTCGTAGGCTTGATAAGCATTGTAAATAGAATTCATATTAGCCTCTTTTTTGAAAGCGAAAGCACCATAGCTATCTAATTGATATTATATACAAAATATATTAATTGTCAATAGGGAAATATTGATATTTATAAAGAAAATCTTTAAGATTATCAATATTCAGGTTAAAGTTTTCCCAGTGCGCCCGCATGCACGCTTAATAAACGGTTCTTTCCCAGCCTTTTACCCCTCTTTTTTAGAGAGGAGGATCACTAATTCCCTGGTGTACCGTCCCCATGGAATTGGTAGAAAGGAAACATATTGTCTTTGTGAAAATTCCGGATAAAGGAAATTAATCCTTGATACCGATAAACCCATCAGAGTTTAGTAGTTGACTTGTAATCGATATGTCTATATAATGTGTGTAGGGTTGAGAGCGCTCCCAAGATATAGACAATATAATCTGCCACACGGCTGTCTGCCTTGTAAAAATCTTGGAGAATCGCCCTTCTTCTCCTCCATTTTGGTAAAGATGCAGGCGTTATCGTGGCAGTTCCCCTGTTCATCAACGGTTTTCTGCCAAACCTGACTCGTATGGAATAGGAGGTGATACCAACAACAAGTTAACATTAATTCAGCCAATTATCTCTCACCTCAAAATATAACAAGGAGAAGAATAAATGTTTAATAAGAAAGTGTATACGCTTGTAGCTTTCCTGGTAATCGCGGCGACGATTCTTTCCGCTTGCGGTACGCCCAAACCGGCCGCCAGCACCCAGGTAGAAGTGTTCTCGTGGTGGGTTGGCCCCGGCGAAGCCGATGGTCTGGCTGCCATGATCAAGATCTTCAACCAGCAGTATCCCAGCATCACATTCGTCAACGCGGCCGTAGCCGGTGGCGCTGGCACGAACGCCAAAGCTGTTCTGGCTACCCGTCTGGCTGCGAATGACCCGCCCGATTCATGGCAGGCCCACGCTGGCCAGGAGACGATCGCCAACTATGTGGCAGCTGGTCAAGTTCAGCCTTTGGACGCCCTCTTCGCTTCGACAGGTCTGAATAGTGTGCTCCCCGCCACTCTCCTCCCGCTCATCTCAAAGGATGGACATCCCTACAGCGTGCCGGTGAACATTCACCGCTCGAATGTGATGTGGTTCAACCCCAAGGTCCTGGCTGCGGCTGGCGTTACTGTCAATCCCAAGACCGATTTTGCAACCCTGGATGCTTTCTTCGCCGTTTGCGACCAGATCAAAGCTGCTGGTAAGATCTGCCTGTCCCTCGGCGCCCCTTGGACCGCCATTCACCTGTTCGAGAATATCATGATCGGCACGATCGGTGCTGACAAATGGAACGGCTTGTGGACCAACCCCCCGACCACCGACTGGGCCGGTACGGATGTTGCCGCGGGCATCGCCAATTATGCCAAGGCTCTCTCCTATACCAACCCCGATGCCTCCACGCTGTCTGACTGGCAGACCGCTTCCAAGATGGTCTCTGACGGTGATGCCGCCTTCAACATTATGGGCGACTGGGCTTACGGTTATTTTGCCAACGCCGCGCCCAATGGCCTTGCTCTGACTCCTCATACCGATTTCGATTGGGCTGTTTCCCCCGGTACCTATGGCGTCTTCAACTTCCTCTCGGACAGCTTCGTCCTGCCCGTGGGTGCCAAGCACCCGGATGCGGCTACAGACTGGTTGACCGTCGCAGCTTCTAAGGCCGGTCAGGAAGCCTTCAACCCGCTCAAGGGCTCCATCTGCGCTCGTACAGACTGCAACCAGGCTCTTTTCAGCGAGTATTCGCAGGATGCTGCCAAGGATTGGACCAGTAATGTCGTGGTCGGCAGCTTGATGCATGGTGTAGTTGCCGCACCTGCCTGGGCGACCTCCATTGGCACTGCTATTGGCTTGTTCCAGGCCGATACAAGCAAGACTGCTGATTTCCAGGCCGCGCTTGTGGCTGCCTGCAAAACAGACGGTGTCTGCCCGAAGTAAATTGATATACGCTAAGCAGTAAGGTGAATGGGCGGCTCTTTGAGCCGCCCATTCCATCATAAACTGAAGGTTGACAGGCTCTAGATTGGCTAATATGATTGAACTAGGTCGAAATTTAAGGAAAGCAAAAGTCGGAAGAGAGGCCGCGGATGTTTCGTAAGTTCAATCTTCAAGTGCCAAAACTAATTCTAGCGCTTGCTCTGATCCTCTTTGGTGCGATCTGCATTTTTACCCTTGGAAAAATCCAGCTGATGATCGCTGGAAAAAATCTCACCTCGATCGGCTTGTTGGCAAGTGGATTAATATTTTATTCAGGCATCGTAATAATTTTATCGATGTTTGAAAATGAAACTGTGCTCTCCATTGCCTTGCTGCTCCCGTCGATGGTGGCGGTGGCTATTTTTGTTTATGGCTTCATTGGTTGGTCCATCCGGGTCTCCCTGAGCAATTGGAAGGGTCTGAACCCGGATTATACCTGGGCAGGGTTGAGACAATACTATCTCCTGTTTACTAATAATCCCCGCTTTGTGATCGATGTTCGTAATACTGCTATGTTCACGGTTGGTTTCATCCTGGGCTGCCTCATTCTAGGTTTAGGTTTAGCTATTTTACTGGATCAAAAACTCAAAGGCGAAGCGCTCTTTCGAGGTATTTTTTTGTTCCCGATGTCTATATCATTCATCGCATCAGGGGTCGTCTGGGGATGGTTAATGAATCCGGCTACGGGCAATCGCATCACCGGACTTAATCTTATTTTCCAGACACTTGGATTAAAGTCGCTCATCAGCCTGTGGCATTCCACGCCTCAACCGTGGGGTATGGCATTTACTGTGATCCCGGCAGTCTGGCAATTATCGGGGTTCACCATGGCACTCTATATGGGCGGTATGCGCAGCATTTCAGATGATCTACGCGAAGCGGCGCGCGTCGATGGAGCCAGCGAATGGCAGATCTATCGGTTTATTATTTTCCCCATGCTTCAGCCCGTCACGCTCAGCGCGGTGATCATCCTCGCTCACATGTCTCTGAAGATATTTGACCTGATCGTAGCCCTCGGTAATAAGGCGATTAGTCTGGATGTCCCTGGTATTTATATGTGGACGACCACCTTCGACGGTACCAACTACGCTCAAGGAGCAGCCATCGGTGTCCTAATGCTGGTCAGCGTCGCGATTCTCGTGATACCCTACTTGATCAATAATATGCGCACGGAGACTCAGCTATGACCCGCCGTGTTCTAACCCACATTCTTTTTTATATTATTTTAATCGCCCTGGCAGCTTTTTATCTTCTGCCGATATATTTAATGCTGCTTACGAGTTTCAAAGCATTTAACCAGGTCGATCTTAAGACGATGTGGTCTTTACCAATAAACGGCCTGCACGTCGAGAATTTTATTGCAGGGTATCGGCAGCTTGCCCCTAATATAAACAATAGTTTGATGATGGTTATCCCGGAGGCAATTCTTTCTTCACTGCTTGGATCGATAAATGGCTATCTTCTTGCGAAATGGAAGTTTCGCGGCTCGAATCTTGTATTCTCACTGATCCTTTTTGGGATGTTCATTCCATACCAGAGCATCCTGATTCCGCTGGTGAAGTTCATGCAAGCCATCAAGCTGTACGGGGATATTCCCGGTCTGATCCTGGTACATATTATTTACGGTATCCCGATCACCACCTTAATATTCCGTAACTATTATGCAGGCATTGAAACTGAAATTCTGGAGGCAGGCAAAATTGACGGCGCCGGCCTGATAGGTCTGTATCGGTATATTATGTTGCCACTATCGGCGCCAAGCTTTGCCGTGGTCATCATCTGGCAATTTACTCAGGCCTGGAATGAATTTCTATTTGCGGTGATCTTGACCAATCAGTCACATTGGCCCGTAACGGTAGCCCTCAACAACCTGGCAGGGAGCCAGCTCGTGCAATGGAACGTCTTGATGGCCGCCACCTTGCTGGCTGCGCTTCCAACATTACTGGTTTATCTTTTTCTGGGGCGCTATTTCTTGCGCGGGTTGATGGCCGGAGCTCTAAAGGGCTAACGATTCGCTCTCTTTTGACAATCAGATACAAAGACCTGTCCTTTTTCCCTTGGGCAGGTCTTGACCATTATGATAAAGGGACTCCCGTAACCAGGTCACCTTAAAGGTTAACTATTTGATCATAGCGGGCATTGATAGATTACCCGGGAGAACTAAACAGGTGAAAGAGTGAAAGGATGAAAGAAGATCATGAAATATAGAAAACTTGGCAGAACAAATCTTTCGGTAAGCGAAATCGGTCATGGCTTGTGGGGTATGGGTGATTGGAAGGATGCCAGCAACAAGGGATCGCTTGAAACCTTACAAATGTCTCTTGAAATGGGATGTACTTTCTTTGATAGCGCCTGGTCGTATGGAAGCGGGCATAGTGATAAATTGCTTGGGAAACTGATAAAGAAGAACCCTGAAGCCAGGATCATTGCTGCAAGCAAGATACCACCAAAAAATTTTAAATGGCCCGGCAACTCAAAAGATAAACTGATGGACGTGTTTCCGCGGCAGCACGTAATCGATTATACGGAAAAGATTCTGGAGAGCCTTGGAACCGATCATATCGATTTACTACAATTCCACGTTTGGGATGATTCCTGGTCCGAAAGCGATGAGTGGAAACAGACGATTTCCGATCTAAAGTCGAAAAAAATGATCCGTTTTTTTGGCCTGAGCCTTAATCGATGGGAACCGGAGAATGGCTTGAAGGCCATACAGACGGGATTAATTGACACTGTTCAGGTAATATACAATATCTTTGACCAGGCTCCTGAGGACGGACTATTCCCGTTATGCGAAAAAATGAACATTGGGATAATTGGTCGAGTGCCTCTGGATGAAGGCGGCCTTTCAGGCAGGCTGACCCCGGATACGCATTTTCCTGTAAACGACTGGCGTGCGAGATATTTTGGGCCGGAGAACCTTCAGCCCACGGTGATACGCGCAGACGCATTAAAGGATATGTTGCCTGAAAATATGCGTTTGCCTGAAATGGCACTGCGGTTCATTCTTACAAATAAATCCGTCAGCACCACGATCGTCGGTATGCGGACCTTGGATCACCTCCAGGAGGATTTTAGGGTTAGTGATGGGATGGGATTATCTCAAGAATTGATCCTAAAATTACGCGCACATAGGTGGGATCGCAAGATCGCTGTTTGGTCCGATTAAAGAGAATTTACCCTTGCAGGGTGGTTTACTAACCTTTTTGCATTTAGTTACAGGCAAATACCATTGTTGGGGTTTAACATTACTTGATTTGCTTAGGGTACTCTCTCAGCATTTCTTGCGCGATCGCTCCATACCACTGTATTCTCTTTTTTCCAAAATATCCGCGCTTGACATAGAACGAGTGTTCGTATTATAATTAGCACAAATGTTTGGTTGGCATAAAAAGAAAGGAAGGTTCCAATGGTTAGAACTCGCAGAGGCCTGACTGAACGGCATCAGAAGATCATCGATTACCTCAACGAACGGATTAGCAAGGGCTATCCCCCTTCCATTCGTGAGATTGGTGAGGCGGTTGGGATTACTTCCACTTCTGTTGTTACCTACTATTTAAAGCAACTGGCCGAAATGGGTCTCATCGAACGGGATGCTAAATTCTCGCGCGCTGTACGCTTGACCGACCCGGTCAGCAAGGACTTGATCAAGATCCCCATCCTGGGTCCGATCGCTGCCGGTGAGCCCATGCTGGTTCCTGCCCCGGGTGCGACCTATCTGGGCATCGGAAATGAAATGGATGCGGTCGACGTGGCCCGCAGCCTTCTGCCTTCCGGGGAAAAGGGCTCAGAACTCTTCGCCCTTAAGGTGAAGGGTGAGTCCATGATCGATGCCATGATCAATGATGGCGATATTGTCATTATTAAACCCACCATCAAAGCCAATAACGGCGAGATGGTTGCCATCTGGCTCCCGAACCGTGACGAGACCACCCTAAAATATTTCTTCAAAGAGAAGGAACAATACCGGCTCCAGCCGGCCAACCCCACAATGAAACCGATCATGATCGACAAATCCGAACCCCTTGAAATTAAAGGAAAAGTGGTCATGGTTATTCGTAACGTGGGCAGTGTCGCTCTTTGATGAAACCTGACAGGTAAAAAGACAAAAATCAGCCTCCGCAGAATTGCGGAGGCTGTTGGTTTATTTCTCCTCGGGCATCGGGTCCGCCGGCTGCCTCTTCTGCAGCAGGACTTGCACGCCATTCTGGGCTTGCGTGCTCAGATGTTCCAGTTCTTTCTGCAGGTTCATTAAGGCATCCAGCGCATACTCGTCTGCACCGGCTTTAATATCTTCGGCTTCCACTCGCGCCTGGTCAATGATCTGACTGGAGCGCCGCTGGGCATCTGCTACGAGTACTTCTTTCTCGATCATTGCATCGGCTTTTTCGCGCGCAAGTTGCAGGGTCCGGTTGGCTTCTTCCTGAGCCTGGGCCATCACCCGGTCCTTTTGCGAAAAGACCTGTTGCGCTTTCTTGACTTCCTCCGGTACGGAGATGCGCATCTGGTCAATGATGTCCAGGAACTTATCCTCGTCCACGATGACATTATGCGTCAGCGGGATGGGACGGCTGTTATTGAAAAGTTCTTCCAGGCGGTCGATTAGGTGAAGAATATCCATTGGCTCCTCCGCAAGTACAAGGTCGGAACACCTTGATTATACTTTAATCCCGAAAGGGCGTAACTGCTGGTCGCTCAGGTCTTTGACCTTGTTCTTGAGCGCAGCTTCAACATGCGCCGGGACCATGCTGGAAACATCTCCGCCCAGCGAAGCGATCTCGCGCACGGTGGTGGACGAAAGGAAGGTTTGGTCCTCGTCGGTGATGAAAGCCACGGATTCGATATCCGGAGCCAGGCGGTGATTGGCGAGTGCCATGCGGAATTCGTACTCGAAGTCCGAAAAGACACGCAAGCCGCGCACGATCACCTGGGCGTCGATCTTGCGGCAGAACTCCACCGTCATTCCACTGTAACCCATGATCCTGATCTTTGGGTGGGCTTTAAAGGTCTCGGTCACCAGGGCGATGCGTTCTTCGGGCAGGAACATCAGGCTTTTCAGGGGCCGGTCATAAACAGCGATAACCAGCTCGTCAAAAAGGCGAGCGGCACGGGTGGCGATGTCAATGTGGCCATAGTGCACAGGGTCGAAAGTTCCGGGAAATAATGCGCGTACCATTTTATTCTCCAAAAAAAAATTAACTGACATCTCCCTTGCCGCCACCCCAGAAGCGCCCAAGCGCTTCGCCCAGCAAGGAATTTTCGGGGTCTTTCAGCTCCGGGTCACGAGCAAAAAGTTCGAGTGCCTGCGTGCGGGCTTTTTCGATCAGTTGAATGTCGCTCAGGCTGGCCATCTTCAACGTTGTGGCGTATCCGGCCTGACGAGTTCCCAGGAATTCGCCAGGACCGCGTTGTTGCAGGTCGCGCTCAGCCAGCACAAATCCGTCGTTACTTTCGGCCATTGCTTTCAGCCGATCGTTTTCGGCCGCGTCTTCGTGGTCGGGGATCAATAGGCAGTAAGACTGGACTTCACTGCGTCCCACTCGGCCTCGCAGCTGGTGCAGCTGGGCCAGCCCAAAATGGTTGGCGCCTTCGATTAGCATGACGGTTGCGTTTGGCACGTCCACGCCCACTTCCACCACGGTGGTCGAGACCAGGATGTCGTACTTTTTTTCGCGGAAGGCCAGCATAACGGCATCTTTTTCTTCAGCTTTCATCCGTCCATGCAGCAGGCCCAGTTTCAGATCTGCGAAGATATCCTTTTGCAGGGTTTCATGTTGCTGCGTGGCAGCCAGAAGTTCGCTCTTCTCGCTCTCTTCCACCAATGGATAGATGATGAATGCCTGGTGCCCGTCCTTGATCTGGCTGCGGACGAGCGCATAGGCCCGCTCGCGTTCCTGCGGTGCAAGGATGTGGGTCGGGATGGTCTGGCGTCCGGGCGGTAGTTCATCCATCACCGAAAGGTCGAGGTCCCCGTATAGAGTCAAAGCCAGCGAGCGCGGGATGGGTGTGGCGGTCATCACCAGCAAGTGGGGATTGGTGCCCTTGGAGCGCAGGGCCGCCCGCTGCTCCACCCCGAAGCGATGCTGTTCATCCACCACCACGTATTGCAGATCGGCAAATTTGACCGGCTCTTCGATCAGGGCATGCGTACCGATGACAATCTTGATCTCGCCGCTGGCGAGTCCGGCCCGGATCTCTTCCTTTTCCCCCGCAGGAGTATCGCCCACCAACAGGCGGATCTGTTCCGATTTGAGCTGTCCGTTCTCTCCGGCCAGTACCTTCTGGAAGGTGTGGAAGTGTTGATCTGCCAGGATGGAGGTGGGAGCCATGATCGCTGCCTGCGCCCCGGATTGGTTCACCATGGCTGCTGCCAGGGCTGCCACCACGGTTTTCCCCGAGCCTACATCCCCTTGAAGCAGGCGATTCATCGGCTTGCCAGATTTTAGGTCGGAGCGTATCTCAGCCACGGCCTTCTTCTGGGCATTCGTCAGGATGAACGGCAGGGCTGCCAGGCGGGTTTCCAGCCAGGTCTCGTCTACTTCGAAGATCCGTCCGGGTGCAGACTGCCAGTCACGCCGCTGGCGCAGGACGCCCGTTTGCAGGAAAAAGATTTCATCAAAAGCCAGGCGCTGGCGTGCGGCTTGCAGCGTGGCGTCAGAGTCAGGGAAATGCGCCTGCAGCAAAGCTGTTCCCAGGTCGGGCAGGTTTACTGCCTGGCGGATGGTTTCTGGCAGGTGGTCGGTCAGTCTCGGTGCCCAGTAGGTGACAACCTGGTGCATCAACTTGCGCAGCCATTTTTGGGTCACATTGGCGGTCAACGAATAAATCGGGACGATCCGGTTGGTGTGCAGGTTTTCCACTTCCACCGGTTCCCAGTCCGGGCTGTTCATCACCAGGCGGCCCAGGTACTGCTCCACTTTTCCGGAGACCGAGATGGCTTCGCCCACCTTTAACCGGTTGGTTAGCCAGGGCTGGTTGAACCAGGTCATGCGCAAGGCTGCCGTGCCGTCGTTGATCACCGCTTCGGTGATGGTCATTTTCCCGCCGCGCAGCGGCCGTGAGGCCACCATGGTCACCTCGCCGATCACGGTGATCAACTGTCCGTAGAATACATCCTGGATCGGCTTGAGCTGGCTGTAATCCTCATAGCGGTGGGGAAAATTGTAGAGCATATCGCCTAGTGTGTTGAGACCCAGGCGGGTAAGCATGGAAGCGTGCCGTGGCCCCACGCCCGCCAGCACCGTCAGTGAGGCGTTTAGGGCGATGGGACGTTTACTGGTCACTCCGCCGGGATGGCTCTCGGCGCGCCCGGGTACGGTCCGTTGGAGGCGAGGAGTCCGGGCGTTTGCTGCCGTGGTGACCGGGGTCGGGGCTGGCTTGGGTTCTTCATTTTCAGGGATTGCCTGCCTTGCCTGGCCCTGTTCCTGCACGCCGCTTTCGGTTCCTTCTTCCAATATCGGAACTGCCGGTACCATCAGCGCCGTTGTCATCTCCGGAGGCGCTTCCGGTTCTGGGATCATTACCGGCTCCACAATTGCCGGCTGCGCTGGGGGAGCCTTCTGGACCGGTTTGGCAGGGTTTTGCTTTTTCAAAAGTGCCGCTTCCGGCACCTTTTCCAATATTTGCTTCCAAAGTGTTTTCAGTGATTCGAGCCGCCCCGCTGGATCCAGGTCGGCATAGGCGCGCAGGGTGGCCGAGGGGATCTGG
>Ga0209777_10000275_pt1 | contig 88426 bp, 80 predicted proteins | sample FrelakmetHBP12HB_FD_187147 | JGI IMG/M metagenome (GOLD analysis project Ga0209777, IMG submission 187147) | Freshwater lake sediment microbial communities from the University of Notre Dame, USA, for methane emissions studies -HBP12 HB (SPAdes)... | ecosystem: Environmental > Aquatic >...
GCTTCCGTTGCCCCGGACGCGTGCCACCAGGTTTGCCCGGGCTGGATCAAGGGCATGCAATTTGACCGAGATCCCTTCGCGATCGAGAACCTTCTGAAGATATTCCGCGGCACGAGTCTCGTTTCCAGGAGGATTCGTCGTATCGATCCGGAGAAGGGCCCGGAAATGCTCCAGTGTTTCCACGGCTGTCTTCCCCCAGTCGACGGGGTACCGGTCCTGTGCCTGAAGCCCAGCGGCCGAAAAAAGAATGATCAGCGATAAGAAACTGAGAAGGATCTTTAGGGCAAGTGGTCTTTGAACGAATGGCATGTCAATTCCTCCCGGCACAACGCTATTATATTTTCAGAGTTCAAATGTAAATTTCAAAACGAAGAGTGTCAAGGTGGCATCCTTATCAGAAGGCTGAAATAAAGGCTTGATATCCGAGTCTCGCTATACTATTGTTGACAAACACATTGGTTGCCAAATGACACGTCTATAGCCAGCGGATATGCGTAGATTTGGGCATATGTTCCTTGGCAATAAGCGGGGGGATCCATGGATACCGTTAAGTTCAGGCAGGCAACGGAGGCCGACATACAGGCCATAGCTTCTCTGCATACAGTAAGCTGGCGAGATGTTTATCGTGGAATCTTGCCCGATGAGTATCTGGATGGACCAATCGTCGAGGAACGGATAGGCCTTTGGCGGTCGCGTTTTTCATCCCAGGGTGCAGAACGGCAGTACGTACTCTTGGCAGAGTTCCATGGAGGGCTCATCGGGTTCACATGTGTTCTGCTGGATGAAGAACCTCAGTGGGGAGCTTGTCTCGACAACCTGCATGTCCTGCCAGGATGGAGAGGCGGCGGGCTGGGACGTCAGCTTTTCAGTGAAGCAACAGAATGGGTGATGGCGAAAGAACCAGAATGGTCGATTCATCTCTGGGTGTTCGAAGCCAATAATGGTGCTCGACGCTTGTACGATGCTTTAGGTGGAGATATCGCCCAACTTCAAACAAAGAAAGTAGTGGAGGAGATACGAGTCCCTTCGCTGCGTTATGTGTGGCATGATTTGCAGAAATTATTGAACAACCTCAGCGGCGTCTCCTGAGTGTATCATTTCATAAATTCGGTAGCATATTCACTAAGCTCGGAGAGGGCAGGGGGTGGATGTTCGTTCTTATCCGGCCGTGAGAGGCGGCCGGATGTTCGTAGGGGCGGGGTTAACCCCCGCCCGGCCTCCGGGTTGTACCTTAGACGGATCGACTCACGGGATCTCCCTTCCCGAAAAATAGTTCGAAGCCAAGGGCCTGCGGATGACCCTCCCGCTGTCCGGGGAGGGAAGGGAAAAACCGAAAGTGATATCGAAGAAGGTCTCAATCACATTCAGAGTAGCGCCCCATAAAACTTCTTCTTCCCCGTTCTCCCCATGAACGAAACAGGGGAACTCCCAGGGGTTGGGAATTCCCGTGGCGATAAGCTTCTCAGGCACCTCCAGGGAATAAATAGCATAGTTTTCCGGTTCGAAAAAGGCTTCCAGGGGAATGGGGACGATTTTTTCCACTTCCCAGCTCAGTTTGGGTTTCCATGCGTGTTTTACCCTGCCAACGAGAGGGAAAATGATCCATCTCCGGGAATGGAGACGATAGCTCGGCAGAGGACCAAGAAATTCCACATTGAATGGACTGAGGTGGAGTTCTTCCCAGCTTTCCCGAAGGGCATTGCCCAACACGAGGAGGATTGTTTCATAGACGATTTTACCCCGGACTTTGGCAAGTGATAGACCCGCCCCGCCGATCCCGGGCAAAAGTCCGAACCGGAGAAGCTTCCCTGAGAGAGAATCCATGAAGGGATGGATTCCTCCGCCCGGGGCGCAGAGATCGCCGGGCTGCTGCACGTCCCTGGACCGTTTGTTGAGAACAAAGACGTACCTACCGGGAGAATTCCCTTGTTGGGTCTGCTCTTCTCGAAAATAGAGGGGGAGAAGGACTCCTCCCCCTGCCCAGGCTGGTTCTCCTTTGCTCTTTTGATCGATTAATTCGAACTGGGCGGCGTAGTCTACCGGCATTCGTGCCAGGGTTTCGATCACGTGACGACGAAATCCTCCCCGGTCGTTGAGCATTGTCAGAACGTTCTTATTCAAGCGTCCCATCCCCATCCTGTATAAACAAATTCTACTCTGTGCCCCGTGTCTCAAACAAGTCTTTATTTCGAGTGGAAGCACGATGCTCTGTGAGGTATGGCCTGTAAGCATTCAGTCACGTGTGGGAAGACGTGCCCTTTCGTGTCCTGTCCTAAAGTAATCATTTATCGGCAGATGTAGGGGCAGGTTTTACACCTGCCCTCTTGGCTTCCCTGATAAAGCACCGTCCCATCAATATACTTCCGTCATGAATGATATAAAAAAAACGACGAGCCACTGGCAGGCTGCAAGGAATGTGTGCGGTTGCCACGGAACGCTCGAAGACGATCTCACACGGCAACAACTGCTCGGAGTGAATGCCGTTCGGTCTATGCTGGCCATGAAAAAGCTCTTGACACCTTGTACAGAATAGCGTACACTTCTGTACAGATTGGCTCCGGAGGACCAAACATGAAAACCGTGACTTTCACTGAGTTCCGCAAACACGCTTCGGGACTGCTCTCCGACGTTGAGGGTGGAGAAAACTTGTTGGTGCTGCGACACGGCAAACCCATAGCGGAGATATCGCCAGCCTTACCGACCCCGGAGGGTACCCCATCCTGGAAGCGGCGCGGCCTGCGGCTAACGGCTAAAGGGGCAGCTTTGTCCACCGCGATCATCGAGGAGCGAAGAGGTGAGGACGTTCTTTGATTCTTCGGCATTCGCGAAGCGCTACGTTGAGGAGCGTGGCAGTCAGGCTGTTGACTCGCTATGCCAAGAGGCAACAGAGGTGGCCCTCAGCGTACTCTGTGTCCCCGAGATCATTTCGGCGCTGAACCGGCGAGTCCGTGACGGTCTCCTGACGGGCCGGGAGTACGCAGAGGCCAAGCAGTACTTGTCTCAAGACATCCAGGACGCTGTGATTGTCAATCTCATCCCGCAAGTGGTGTCCACATGCACGAAGATCCTGGAAGCCAGTCCTGTTCGCGCTGCGGATGCATTGCACGTCGCGTGCGCTCTTGAATGGAAAACGGAATTGTTTGTTTCCTCGGACAAGAGACAGATTTCTGCGGCAAAGAAAGCTGGGCTGCATACGAGGTTCGTTTAGATTGGCCCTACAAGGCCCCCCAGCCGACGCCGAGGCCAACGTTTCTCTCAAGGAGTCCCCCAATGCCTATCGTCGTGATGCCGGGATTATGGAGCCCGAGAGGCAATGGACTTCTTTTTTCGATCCTAAGACCAGACGAAACGATTTTCGCATTTTCTGTTATTACGTATCAAGAGCGAAACGACTATAGAGATCTGTTCAAATTTATTGACTTAAAGTCCTGGAATTATGGTATATTGTGGTCGGAGTAAGACAAAAAGCGAAATTCGTCTATTAAATATTGGGTCAACTCGGACATTCTAACAAACGCTATCTCGTTGATATTGTTTAATAAAGCCGATAAAAGAAAGGAGGAAAAATAGGATGAAGATGGATGATCAGGACACGGGGCAATTTGTTATTCTCGACAGAAGGAGTGACCCAAGAGTATGCACAGATCGGAGAGGACGGACATTGCATTTTGAAACAGAAGATGACGGTCACGGATACGGTGAGAAACATTGTCAATCTTTCCAGGTGGTAATGTTGGAACATTAAGCGGGATAAATGATGGGAAGAAGATTGCCCAACCTGTCTTGGAAAAGGTGAATGTTGCCGCAATAGAATCATAATATTAAGAACATATGGAAAGAAAAGCACACAAGTGAAGACACACCATTTGATTGTGAACGGCGATAGTCGCAAGATGTCCGTAATAGCAGACTCTTCTGTGCATCTGGTTATTACCTCACCCCCCTATTGGCAGCTTAAGGATTATGGCTCAGAAAACCAGATTGGTTATCACGAGTCTTACGAGGAATACATCAATAACTTGAGTGTTGTATGGAAAGAATGCTATCGACTTCTTTACCCCGGATGTCGCCTTTGTATAAATATTGGTGACCAGTTCGCTCGTTCTGTTTATTACGGCCGCTATAAGGTTATCCCGATTCGTACAGAAATAATTAAGTTCTGTGAAACAATTGGCCTTGACTATATGGGAGCCATAATCTGGCAAAAAGTAACTACCACCAATACTTCTGGCGGCGGGGTTCAGATGGGTTCGTTTCCCTATCCTCGCAATGGGATTTTAAAATTGGATTATGAATTCATTCTAGTTTTCAAGAAGCTTGGTGCCGCCCCCAAACCCACATCCGAACAAAAAGAGTTGTCCAAAATGACAAACGAGGAGTGGAACACTTATTTCGCTGGCCATTGGAATTTCGCCGCTGCCCGTCAGGATAGTCATATCGCAATGTTCCCAGAAGAACTGCCGCGAAGACTCATTCGAATGTTTTCTTTCGTTAGCGATACTGTGTTAGACCCTTTCCTGGGTAGTGGAACCACTGTGCTTGCGGCAAAAAACCTTGAGCGAAACTCTATAGGTTATGAAATTAATTCCGAATTCATTCCGATAATCAAACAGAAACTAAATGCAAATCAGTACGATATGTCAGGGACCACATTTGAATTCATATCCGACAATTCTAAGCGCGACGTTGAAACCGATATCTGTAACCTTCCATATATTTTTCATGACCCGCACACTTTTGATAAAAAAATCGACCCCAAACAGCTAAGGTTCGGGTCTCGTATTGATAAGCATGACATCAAACGAGAAGAATATCATCGGGTCAAAAACATTATCAGTGGCAACCTGGTTGTCTTGGATAACGATTTAACTGTTCGTTTGCTTGGCATTAAAGATAGAGAATCCTCTACCACGAATGGCGAATCTGTTACCCATCTGGAAAACATGACGAAAGGTAAGAGGGTATTTCTTAAATATGACGCCATAAAGTATGATTCAAGGGACATTCTTCTCGTCTATTTATATTTAGAGAACAAGACTTTTCTTAATGCGCACATGATAAAGTCCGGCCTTGTAGACGTTGATACTGAATTCAATTTCAAATATAAGGATAAATTCATAACTCTCTGTAAGGAACATCATCATGCCATTCAAAAAGTTCGCTAAAGCTTTTGGCAGCAAAGAAATCATTCTGAACTATGCAAATAGGCGGTGGGGCTTTACGAAGACTAATAAAGTTGGTGAGGTCATGGCTTTGATACGGCAATGCCAGCCGCGAACATTCCAAGAATGGCAGGACTGGTATTTCAAGAAAGCTTTTACAAATACCAAAAACCCAATAAAGATGACCAGAGAATTATTGACGGAACTGGGCCAGCGATTGTATGAAAAGATAACCGAAATCATTGCCCCACAATTGCGCGAAGCGTTGGCAACTCTGACCTTGCAGGATTGCATCGATTATGTATACGAATTGACAATCCATCGGACATTTGACGGTTACTTAGCAGAAAAGTCCGTTGTTCATGACACTCTTGCTAAGAAATTTCCTGATATCGTCTTTGAAGAGACGAATCCAGACCTCGACCATGCTGGAGACATCGATTTTATTGGCAAGATTGGCAATAAAGCATTTGGCCTTCAAATCAAGCCCGTCACTGCTCAAGCGAGCCTTGGCAATTTCTCGGCTACAGCTCGTATGGAGCAATCATTTCGTGACTTCGAACGACAATTCGGTGGAAAGGTGTTTATCGTATATAGCGTTGAAGACAGAATTCATAATAAGGAAGTGATTGACCAGATCGAGGCTGAAATCATTCGGTTGACGAAGAAACCATAGAATACCAAAGAAACAAGAATGAGCAGACCGGGTTCCGGAACAAGGCGCTGCACCGGACACGCAAAATGCCGCGTGCGGGTGATCTTGGTTGTTCGCGGCGCACTGCGCGCGACACGAACGAATCGTTCGAGCGCAACGGTCGCTTCAGTCGGCACGCTGCGCGCGCCCGTTCGCTCAGCTCGGCGTTTGAAATAAGTTTCCATTCAAGGTAGAATAGGTTCAGGATGCCGGAAATTAGCCGATTTTTCGGAATCATAATCGCCATGTTTTACGATGACCACAATCCGCCCCATTTCCATGCGCGCTACGGCAAGGACAATGTGGCGATCGGGATAGACTCGTTGCGAGTCCTTGAAGGACATATTTCTCATCGGGCGCTGGGGCTTGTCATGGAATGGGCCTCTCAGCACCGGGAAGAACTGCTCAGTGATTGGGAACTGACAAAGCAAAACCAGCCGCCGAAGAAGATCCCGCCTTTGGCATAAGAGGAGGTCGACAGTGATACACGATCTGGTTTTTGCCCGTTACGAGGCTGAATATAAAATTGAAGTAGCATTCGATGATGGGAAACGCGGGGTTGTAGATTTTTCAAAATACCTTGACAGAGGAGGCGTTTTTGATCGTTTCAAAGACATTACCTTTTTCAAGAACTTTAAGATAAATAGAGAGCTTGGCGTCCTCACCTGGCAAGACGAGATAGACATTGCACCTGAGACGCTTTACGCGGAAGCCACTGGGACAGCGCTTCCCAATTGGATGGAAAAGCAACGAAAACCATCGGCGAACAAATCAATCCAGTCGACTCGTTACACTCGCGGCTGATTTTTTGCGGTCGCCAAAGGAAAAATAGCGTTGAACCAGCCATGAAAGAGGTGCTTGTAAATGAAAACATGGGTCTTTAATCCCCATACGGGTGGACTGAAGATAAGCCCTGGGAAGCAGTCAGAAGTTCGCCGGCGGATAGAACGTTATGCAGCTTCAAATTATGCAGGCAGGTACAATCGGCTTGACATCCGATTTCGGGGCGCTCTCTGTTACATTGATGCTTTCACCGAGCCGGAGCCTCCCAGTCCCTCTCTGCTCAAAATTACCGGGGAGACAAAGGAGCAATATATCGAACGATTGCGCTCCGTTCCAACTCACCTGGGTCGCCTGCGATATTTTGCGGATGACCGCTGGAGTTATGCTTTTTATACGTACAGTAATGAGCGGTATGAACCCGCTGTTTTTCATTCAGGTGATTGGTTTGGAACGCCGGAAGAGGCTTTTGATATTGGCGCGATGTACCTGAGATCCGGGTAAATGAACTGATCCGAGATGTCATTCCTCTACCGGGGGCTGACCAAGCCAAGCGATGTTAAAAGAGTGAGTTCCTCCAGGATTTGACCGAGATCAGCAGCGGTAGCTGCACAATGGCTTCTTGAGGGTAGGAAGGATTTCAGACGTGTATCCTGAATTATGCGGTGAATTTAGAAGCGAGGTCGATCGACATTGAGTGAGGTTAATGCGGAACACAAAGGAACTCCTTTCTCGATCTGTGTTTCCAAGGCCGAGGAGGGAAAACGGTTCGACCAGTTCCTTACCGGGGCCGACATCTCGCCCCCCCTTTCCCGTTCCCAGGCAAAGCGCTTGATCGAGGAAGGCCTGATCCTCCTGAACGGAAGGCGCGTCAAGGCGAGCTTCACGGTCAGGGCCGGAGACATGGCTGCGGGAGACTTTCCGGAGCCAGAGCCTCTTTCTGCGGAACCGGAGGCCATCCCTCTCGCGGTGCTTTATGAAGACGAGGACATCCTGGTCCTTGACAAGCCCGCAGGGCTGGTGGTCCATCCTTCCACCACCGGCTCCTCCGGCACCCTCGTCAATGCCCTGCTTCACCACTGCCAGGACCTCCCCGGCATCAAGGGTGTCATCCGTCCCGGCATCGTCCACCGTTTGGACAAGGACACGTCCGGGGTCATGGTCGTTGCCAAGACCGAAGGGGCCCTGGCAGAACTGGGCCGGCAGTTCAAGGAACGGGAGGTCGAAAAGACCTACCTCGCCATCGTCCACGGGATGTTCCGGGAGCAGGCGGGCACGATCGAAGCGGCCATTGGAAGGCATCCGACGGAACGGAAGAAGATGTCCATACACAGTCGTAGCGGGAGAGGGGCCGTGACACAATGGGGCCTCCTGGAGGCCTTCCCCGGCCATTCGTTACTTGAGATCCGGCCGCAGACGGGTCGGACCCACCAGATCCGGGTTCACTTAGCCTCGGTCGGCCATCCCGTCCTGGGAGATGCCCTGTACGGAAGAAAGGGCCGGCCCGGGGCCATCGCGGACCTCGTCCTCCGGGACGTGGTGAAAAAGCTCAACCGCCAGGCCCTCCACGCCCACCGGCTCACCTTCACGCATCCGAGAACGGGAGAAAAAATCACCTTCATCTCTCCTGTTCCTCCGGACATGGAGGAGGTTCTCAGATGCCTCCGCGCGATGAAATAACGGAATTCGGAATATTGATTTTCTGTAGGGCGGGCCTTCCGGCCTGCGAACTGCACCCTTAAACTTAAACCCCTGGATTCCGGCTGGAGTTTATCCCGGTGAAAACCGGGACCGGAATGACGGGACCACCGATTCTGTCAGTCCCGTGAAAACGGGAATTCAACAGATTTGCAGCCTTCGTGGTGCCCAAAAACCTCTTTCTCTTTCCTCGCTGCTTTCAATGGTAGGCGAGCACATAGTACTTATTACCTTCGTATATGAATTCTGCTACCGTTTGCATGCCCATCTTGCGATGAGCGCGGAGGGATGGCTCGTTATTCGGCTTGATAAAGAGGATGCCTTGACGACCGGGCAAGAGTCGCCGCATTTCCTTGAACATTGCTCCGGCAAGACCCTGCCCCCTCATGGCAGCATCGACGCAAACAGGGCCATAAAGGCAGGCGTCTTCCTCACCTGGATAAGCCTCAAGCATCGCCTGCACAATGGGCGGGTTGGAGCCTCTCTTTTCCCAGGTGAGCAGGAACCCCACGACCTGGCTGTTTTTACGGGCAACAATGCTCGGCAGCAGCCCAAGTGTGGCGATCAGTGCGCCGAGGACAAGATGGCTTGACAGGGTACCACCGTGTTCTTCCTCATTGGCTTCTGCCAGTTTGAGAATCGCATCCGCATCGGGCAGATTGGCCCTTTCAATAACGATCGTATCGAGAGACATCGAATTTCCTGTTCAAAGGTGGATTCGCTTCGCCCTTCGACCGGTCACCCTGAGCTTGTCGAAGGGTGGAACGGTTCGCTCAGGGCAGGCTTGTCGAAGGGTAAACGGGTTGACGGCTCAGGACAGGCTTAATCCACCTACTGTTGTTCCGTTTCAATAAATTCTATAACGGAAGACACGCGGTAAGTAAATGGGGGGAATTTCGAAAAGCGACCCAATTGGCGCAACGTATCCCCGAAATACAGCATTTTCAGATGAAAAATACAAGGTTCACCTGATATTCTGCATAAGAGGTCTATGTTGAAATAGACTATAGACCTTTGCGAGGGAGAGTGGGCAAGGGGAAATTGCTTGAAGGAGGACGACGATGAGCCATTTCAGAAGAATTGAGAGAATATTGAGAAGTAAGCCAACCATTGAAGGAGCCGGAGTCCATTTGAAGAGGGCGTTTGGCTTTTACCAGGTTCCCTCTCTCGACCCTTTTCTGCTCTTCGATGATTTTCATTCAGATAATCCTTCTGACTACATCAAAGGATTTCCATGGCATCCCCACAGGGGGATAGAGACCATCACCTACATGCTCTTCGGCAAGGCGGAACACGGGGACAGCATGGGAAATAAGGGGGTCATCCAGTCGGGAGATGTGCAATGGATGACTGCCGGCAGTGGAATTATTCACCAGGAGATGCCCAAAGGGCAGAAAGACGGGCTGATGTGGGGTTTCCAGCTCTGGGCAAATCTTCCGGCTTCCCATAAGATGATGGATCCTCGCTATCGGGACGTTAAGAAAGGTCAAATCCCGGAGGTTACCACTGACGCGGGGGTGAAGATTAAGATCATCTGTGGAGAAGTCGATGGTGTAAAGGGGCCGGTGCAGGACATCGTCACAGACCCTCAGTACCTGGACATTACAGTTCCCGCAAAATCGGTCTTCAAATATGCCGTCAAGAGGGGCCATACCACGGCTGCCTATGTAATCGGCGGGGAAGGGTACTTTGACGAAGGACGGGACTCGTATGCTTATCAGGTGGAAGGAGCAAACTACTTCGACTTTAAGAGAGAGTGCCTCATGGGCCCTGAAAATCTACTGATATACGGCGACGGAGATGATGTTATAATTTCAACCACGGATAAGCCGGTGAGATTCTTGTTCGTAGCAGGAAGACCCATTAAAGAGCCTGTGGCCTGGTATGGCCCTATTGTCATGAACACCCAGGAGGAGTTGAGGATCGCGTTTGAAGAATACCAGAATGGCACGTTCATCAAGGATAGGCGTTAACGATATCTTGAAGTTGTTTGCCATTTTTTTACGCCACAAATTCTAAGTCGCCGGGAAACGATATGACAATGAGAGTGAGTCCCCTTGCGGGAAAGCCTGCTGAATCCTCCATGCTGGTCGACATCCCCAGGCTCATCACAGCCTACTATACTGAGGTCCCTGATCCTTCCGTGCCTGGGCAACGAGTCCTGTTTGGCACGTCTGGACATCGCGGATCTTCTTTCGAAAGATCTTTCAATGAATGGCATATCCTGGCCATCACCCAGGCCATATGTCTCTACCGCGAACAGCAAAAAATCGATGGCCCCCTGTTTCTCGGCATGGACACTCACGCGGTCTCCGTTCCCGCTTTTCGAAGCGCTATCGAAGTGCTCGGAGCAAATAGAGTGGACGTCATGATCGCGGAGAAAGACGAGTATACCCCAACGCCCGCGGTTTCCCATGCCATTCTCACCTATAACCGCGGCCGCACGTCAGGACTGGCTGACGGGATCGTGATCACACCGTCTCATAATCCGCCAGAGGACGGGGGCTTCAAATATAATCCCCCTGAGGGTGGGCCGGCGGAACGCGCTGTCACCGCCTGGATCGAAACAAAGGCGAATGAATTTCTCAAAAGCGGCCTTGCAGACGTCAGAAGAATCTCTTTCGAGAGGGCCATTCACGCTTCAACGACGCATCGGCACGACTACCTTCATGCCTACGTGGGCGATCTCGGCAGTGTCATTGACATGGAAGCCATCCGGAGTGCGAAGATCAGCCTGGGGGTCGACCCCCTCGGTGGGGCCGGGGTCCGCTACTGGGGACCCATTGCAGAGCGCTACGGCCTGAACCTCAGGGTCGTGAATGACGCCATTGATCCGACTTTCCGTTTTATGACGGTCGATTGGGACGGCCGCATTCGCATGGACCCGTCGTCACCTTACGCGATGCAGAGCCTGATCGGGCTGAAAGAGCGTTTTGACGTTGCTTTCGCGTGCGACACGGACCATGATCGACATGGGATCGTTACCCGGAGTGCCGGGCTCCTCCCGCCGAATCACTACCTTTCCGTCGCCATCTACTACCTCTTCCAGCACCGACCAGGGTGGCGTATGGACGCGGCCGTGGGGAAGACGGTGGTCAGCAGCCAGATGATCGATCGCGTCACGGCGAAACTCGGCCGGAAGCTCTACGAAGTCCCGGTCGGCTTTAAATGGTTTGTTGACGGCCTTCTCAAGGGCTCCCTCGGCTTTGGCGGAGAAGAGAGTGCCGGGGCATCCTTTTTGCGCCGCGATGGAACTGTCTGGGTAACAGACAAAGACGGAATCGTCCCTGCCCTGCTATCGGCTGAGATCACGGCACGGATGGGCCGCGATCCCGGCGAGATCTACCGCGATCTTGCGGCTGAGTTCGGCAATCCGGCCTACAACCGCGTCGATGCTCCTGCCACTCCGGAACAAAGAAAGGCCCTGGAAAGGCTTTCTCCAGAACAGGTCCGGTTCACGGAACTGGCCGGGGAAAAGATACAGTCCCTGGTGACCCATGCCCCCGGCAATGGCGCTCCGATCGGGGGCTTAAAGGTGATCGCGGAGAGCGGGTGGTTCGCAGCGCGGCCGTCCGGGACAGAGGAGATCTACAAGATCTACGCCGAAAGCTTTCGGGGAGAGGAGCATCTTCGCCGTATCCTGGAAGAGGCACAAATGATTGTCAACGAAGCCCTGTAATTGCTGATTTCAGATTGAAGATTGCAGATTGAAAATTCCAGAATCCCAAATGTAGTCTAAAAAAGGTTTCCTGATGATTGTTCCAATGGATTTGTAGCCGCAACCTTTAGGTTGCGTTTGTTTGGCGGGTATGCGCTCCGGTAACACCGGAACGGCTAAAGTGCTACGGTATTTCGGAAACGATTTGCCAGAATCAAGGCAAATTGGAGGGATGGAAGAATGGATTCAAGAGCAGCAGGGATGTTTTCTTTTGTGATCCAATCCCGCGCTTCGCGGGATTAGATCAGGAACCTCACGCCTTCGGTAATGGGGTAGGGAACGCATATATGCGTTCCCTACGAGATCTATGGTCTGATTCGACAAGGGGGCTATTTTCGACAAGAGTGATTGGGGATTGGGGAACTCAAAGGGAGATCTCAAAACGGTCAGGATTTCAGGAGGCATGGAGGAGGAAAATTGGATGAGCACAACAGGCCCCCTGGTAGATGATGAACTTCGCAGGCGCTACAAACAGCAGGCTGCGGAGCGTGCTGTCGAATTCGTGCAATCAGGCATGGTCCTGGGACTTGGGACGGGATCGACGGCGATCTTCGCAACGCGGCGTATTGCCCGATTGCTCCATGAGGGCCAGATAGAGGATATCATCGGCTTTGCCACATCAAAGGCTGTCCGGGAGGAGGCGAAGGGGCTCGGCATTCCAATGATGGCAGATGAGATGGCGCAGCCAGTTGATCTCACCATTGACGGAGCGGACGAGGTGGACCCGGATCTGAACCTGATCAAGGGCGGTGGTGGCGCCCTCCTCAGGGAAAAGATCGTCGCCCAGGCAAGCAGGCGTGTCATCATTGTTGTGGATGAGGGCAAGCTCTCGCCCCGGCTGGGCACACTCCATCCAGTCCCAGTTGAGGTGCTCTCCTTTGGCTGGCGATCTCAGCTTCGCTATATCGAGTCATTGGGTGCGAAGGTTGAGGTTCGGCATAATGCGGATGGCTCACAATTTGTCACTGACTCAGAAAATATGATCCTTGATTGCATCTTTGGTCCGATTGCCAATGCGGCTGAGCTCGCAGTAAAGTTAAGCGAGCGAGGCGGGATTGTGGAGCACGGGTTGTTTCTCGAATTGGCAACAGACCTGATCGTTGCCGGCAGAGACGGCATTCGCCATCTCACACTGAGCAAGGTGATCACTGAAATCGTATAGGCGAGTAAGAAGGGCTTCAACTAAAATGAAAATGAAAAGGAGGGATTCCTTATGACCAGGTGGATTATCGATCCGGATCACGCTTGTGCAACGTTTGCTGTCCGGCACTTCATGATTGCCAATGTGGTGGGTCTGTTCGGCAAAATGACCGGCACCATTTACTTTGACCCGCGCGATATCACCCATCTCTCCGCCGAAGCGGACATCGATGTCGGCAGCATGTCAACGGGGAATAAGGCACGGGACGAGCACCTCCTGAGTCCCGATTTTTTGGACGCAGCAAAGCATCCGAAAATGACGTTCAAGACCGTGAGGGTAGAAGCCATTGGAGGGAACCGGGGCAAAGTCGTGGCAGAGTTGACCATTCGTGGGATGACACGGCCGATCTCCTTTGAGGTGGAATACCTGGGTCCGGTGAAAAGCCCATTTAGTGGCAAATCCTCCATCGGGTTCCGGGGAGCGGCAAAGATCAATCGTGAGGACTATGGGATAGAATTTAACTACCTGATGGAAGGCGGAGGGCTCGTCGTCGGTAAAGAGGTTGAGATTACATTTGACCTACAGGCCGACCTCCCAGACTGAATCCGGACTGGGAAGTCATAAATGACGACATAGGTCTTTTTCAATTTGTCATTCCGGGCTTGAACCGGAATCCAGTGGTATGAAAGATGAATTAGATGTTTACACAATTATGGCTTTACTATTCCTCGGAGCATAAAATGGATTGCATATTGTAGGGCTAGGCTTTGGCCTTGCGGAAGCAGGCCTGAAGGCCTGCCCTACACGTTTGGTCATGGTGAATGCAAACTATATTATGTTCCCCTTAGTAATAAAAAAAGAGAGCAAAGGTTCTTTGAGGCATCTTAGTTTTAAGAAGCCCCGGCAATCAATCTTTCGACTTCGGGAACCTGTTCGCGAAATAGCGACTGGCATAGAGTGCCGCAACCGGATTGTGCCCTGTCAATCGATCCTTCACGATGAGGGGGGTAACGTCCGCCTTAGAATGCTTGATGAATAGAATATCGTGGCCCAGGCAGAGCCCGACCATCACATTCAGATCGGTTTTCTCTCCGTTTAAGACCTCCGCTTGAAACAAGGGGTTACAGACGAACGGGGTTGTGGCTCCCTTTCTTTCTTTAAGGAGAAAGTTAGCCCTTGTTGTGCATCCTGCCATGCAGTTGACCAGGCATACCTGAAACCCCGCATCCGTCAGAATGTTTGCCAGGGTCTTCGATTCATCGATCAATCCCATGCAGCCTGCAATTCCAATCTTTTTGTATCCCAGGACCCTCGCATACTCGATGAGCTCCCTCACCCTCGGCCAGTGATAAACGGATTCATCAGGATCATATCCCCGGAAAATCGCCTCATCGCATGCAAGATTGACATCCTTTATATGGGAATCCCGCTGGTTCTTTTCAACGACCTCCTTCAGGATATGGGCATAATTCTTTCGCGGGCACTTCACAGGCCATGGTTTCTTGGTTTTGGGATATCGACATTTGTAGATCTCACACCCCGCACACGTAACATCAGTTGTTCTCATTTGGTTGACTCCCTGTCCAGAATAAATGTTTCTTTCTATACTTTGATCCTGATGTATATCACAACACCCCGCAAAAAAACAATGCGACCGATGATTCGCCAGCGGTAGTTTCAAATCAATCTCTGAATTCCGATTTGCACCTACGAGTCATCAGCGGAAGTCAGATTCAAGAATTGCAAATTACGAGTTGAAAGTGAGCGTAACGTTTGAGTTCAGCTGACGCCATAAGGCGCAGGTTTTTAACGGCCCACTGGAATGATTTGTTAGGCGATATTTTATTTGTCAGAACAGCAATACAATCAGTTGTTTTGACCCCTTTTATTTTGTCTACGACAATAAGCTGTTTTTACTACACCTATGCTCCACTGGAGTCTCAGCCCGTCAGGATCAGAATGCCATCACCATGTGGTTGTCGCAACACAGTAGAGCGTAGCCGGCGTATCGGGCGCCGCGGGATTTGTCGGGCTGAGGCTGAAGGAATAAGAATTACCTCCCGCTGTCATCGTGAAATAGGTTGCATCATTCGTATACTGAACACCTTGAATCTGCGCATTGTTGACAATATCCGTCCAGGCGTAAGCAGCAACAGTCGACCCGATGATGCGAGAAGCATACAGAAGAGAATTTGCGCTCCGAAGATTACCGAGGATCCCTCTCGCCGTACCATCCGAGGCACTCTTCGTCAAATCAAGATACTTCGGAATTGCCACAGCCGCCAAGATGCCAATAATGACGATGACCACAATCAACTCAATTAGTGTGAAACCCTTCCGATCTTTTATCATCCTCGTGACCCTCCCTTCGTAGATACGGAATAACTTTAACCCTTTTAATAACAAAACCCAGATCTCTTGTCAACGAATTTCTTCTTTAGTCTGTGAAGGCAATATTTATGCCTAATAGAGAAAATTCGGTAGTGGCCCTCTAATATATTGATAAATACTCTTTGCATGAGGGTGACAAAACGACTACGAATTGTTGGGTAGAAGACAAGTTTGTGTCAACGCTCGGGAAAACACCGGCTTGTCAGTATGAACATGATATATTTCGGCGGAATTTAGCCCCTCTTGCTGATTTTTGGTTGAAATGTTGCATAGAAGGACAGAAATTGGGAAACAACATTTGCAGGAAGAAGTCTGCGTTTCGCAGCAGCGGCACGCTTCCATCCTGAATGTGCCCCATCCGTCAGCGATGGCCCAATACAGGGTGAGGCTGATAGAGTTCTTCAAGAAAACGACGCTCGTCGTCGGCCAATTCTATTTCCAGGGCAGCGACAGCTTCTTCGAGGTGATGGGTCTTGCTCGCACCGACAATCGGAGCTGTCACTCCCGGTTGATGAAGGACCCAGGCGAGAGCAATTTGAGCAGGCGCGACGCCCCGGCGCTTTGCGAGATCGAGAACTCGGTCTACGATCCGGAAATCAGTTTCTTTGAAGTACATGTTGGCGGCAAACTCATCGGTGCGCGAACGGGTGGTTTCAGCCCCGCCTCCGCGCTGGCGGGTCCCGGTCAGAAAGCCTCGTGCCAATGGGCTCCAGGGAATGACACCGACCTTCTCTGCCCGGCATAGAGGCAGCATCTCCCTCTCCTCCTCCCGATAGACAAGGTTGTAATGGTTCTGCATTGAGACAAAGCGCGTCCATCCATGCAAATCGGATAGGTAAAGGCTCTTTGCGAGCTGCCAGGCATACATGCTGGAGGCACCGATGTAACGCACCTTGCCTGCCTTAACCAGGTCGTGAAGGGCCTCCAAAGTCTCTTCTATAGGCGTTTCACTGTCCCAGCGATGAATCTGGTATAGATCCACGTAATCGGTGCTTAGGCGCCGGAGGGAGGCCTCAATGGCATTCATGATGTGCACCCGGGAAAGTCCGCGCTGGTTAGGCCCTTCGCCCATGGGGTTGTAAACTTTGGTGCCAATAACCACCTGGTCGCGATGGCCAAAATCTCGCAAGGCACGGCCCAGGATTTCTTCGCTGACCCCCAAGGAATAAACGTCAGCGGTGTCGAAGAAGTTGATGCCCAAATCCAATGCATGGTGGATGATGGGGCGGCTGTCCTCTTCAGGCAGAATCCACTCGCGCCACTTCGGGGAGCCATATGTCATCGTTCCTAAACACAACTGTGACACCTTGAGGCCTGTCCGGCCCAGGTTAACGTATTTCATCTAATACCTCCTGTTTCGCGAGATGGAGTACTGAATTAACAATAACAGAAAGAGTATTTTTGTCAATCCCAGAACAAGACCCTGGGGGCACGAAAAAAGCGTTGACAAATTTTGGTTTTCTTCTTAATATGCAGAGCGATAGAAGAGCAATCCCAAAGTGAACTCACACGTTGTTGGTTCGATCAGGAAGGAGGTGAAAAGTAGCTAAGATCATCGGAAGAAAAGCGTGGTTTCCGTTGGAGTAATATGACAGACGCAGAGCGGGGTGGCATGGGAAAGACAGATTTGCATCTGCGATTTCACAATCAGGGAGGGAAGGTTATGAAAAAAAGGATGAATTGGTTGCTAATCGGCGCGTGTCTAACGTTGAGCCTTTGTTGGATTGGCCCGGTTGCGGCCCAGGTGACCATCGAGGTCCTTAACCCGAGAGGTGAGCTTCCTCCGATGGAGACAAAAAGGCTGTCACCTCGTGTTCCGGATTTGGCGGGTAAGAAGATTGCGTTAGTTGCGAATTACAAGGCGGGCGCGGAGCTGTTTTTAACTAAGATCGAAGAATTGCTAAGACAAAAGTTTCCTACGGCGACGATCCTTCGATTTAAGATTGATAAAGGTTTCAACAAGTTCGCGGATATAGCAAAACAATGCGATACGTTCATACATAGCACAGGGGACTGAGGGTCCTGTACGTGGCAGGTTAGCCACGACAGCATCCAATTTGAGAAACTTGGCAAACCCGGAGTAGGGGTTGTCACCTCTTCTTTTCTCTCTGATGCATTATCCTCTGCTCAAGACAACGAAATGCCTCAACTGCGTATAACAACAGTACCTGCCAGAGATTATTATCTGGCCCGAACAGTGGAGCCGGAGATGAAGATTGTAGCGGCCGGAACGATTGACGCCATCGTCAATGCATTAACCAAACCATTAACCGCAGAGGAGGCAAAGGGAGAAGCCGCTGTCTCGGAGAAGGTTGAGACGATACTTAAGTTTACGGGGAAGACCTATGGAGAAGCTGCAGAGGCAGTCAATGAAGGGTTCCTCGCGCGCCAGTGGGCCGACGGACTGCCCATCGTTCCTCCCACCCAAGAGGCAGTCAGGTGGATGCTTTCAGGAACAAGCCGCTCGCCGAATGAAGTAATAGGTGTGCCAGTTGTTGCGAAGGGCGGAAAGGCCACCATAGAGAAGATTGCTATCAACGCCGTCATGGCAGGGGCGAAGCCGGAGTTTCTACCCGTGATCATTGCAGCCATGGAGGTCTTGACCGATAAGAACTATCACCTGATCCATCTCCAGGCCTCCGCAGGAGGTATCAGTCCGTTGATATTCGTCAATGGGCCGATCGCGACCGAATTGGGAATTAATTCCGGAATAGGGTACCTGGGCCATGGAAATCGACCTAATAATACCATCGGGCGTGCAGTGAGGCTCTGCTTGATCAATCTTGGGCACATGTGGCCAGGGGTGAATGATATGTCGCTCGAGGGTCGGACGGCAGCGTTTGGGAACTGGACTTTTGCAGAAAATGAGAAAGAGAGTCCCTGGAAACCTTACCATGTAGATTCGGGCTTCAAGTCAGAGGACAGCACGGTTACAGTTTCGTCGGCCATGTTCAAACACCGCGGCCCTGGTGGACCAGTGAGCCCCGCTAACATGAGTGAGGCCTTGGTGGCCATATCCAGAATTATGGAGATATTGAGGTACCCTGCAGATTGGATTAATCTGACGAATGGGTACCCCGAATTTGTGATAGCGATCGATCCGACGTTTGCCCAGAGGCTGGCAAAAATGGGGTTCAGCAAGAATGATGTGCAAAAGTGGCTCTACCTACAGGCGCGTATGCCCTACTCCGAGCTCACAGAAACCGAGAAGAAGAGGTTAAAGGAGGGAGTTGAAAAAGGGACCATCCCACCGCACGTGTGGCTTGAAAGTGGATACAAAGACAAAAGCGCAGGACTGCTCCCGCGCGTCTGGGAACCAGAAGCTATCCGCATCATCGTAGCAGGGGGTGCGCCAGGTTATATCATGGTATGGCATTATACAGAGGCTACGCCGCCGGAGCGTATGGGGCACGGGACAAAGAAGATAACTGGAGCCACCCTTACGAATGCTGGCCGTTAGGGAGCTGAAGGCTTCCTCAAAAAGTGAAATGAAAGAGTCATTAAATGAAGAGACGGATTCTGCTGAAGTGATAGATCGGTCAAACAGGAAGGACGGCTTCAGTAGAGCAGTCGGTATATGCGTATCTACCGCAAGGAGGGAAGACTATGAAACGGCGAATAAATATTTTGGCAGTAGGGATGTGCCTCATCGTGAGCCTCTGTTGGATTGGCCCGGTTGCGGCCCAGGTGACACTGGAAGTTCTCAGCCCGAGGGGGGAGCTTCCGCCTGAACCCAAAGGTGTGGGTCTTTCCCCTCGTATTATGGATTTGGCGGGGAAGAAGATTGCGTTGGTTGACAACTTAAAGGCAGGTGCTGAGTTGTTCTTAACAAAGATCGAGGAACAGCTCAGGCAAAAGTATCCGACTGCGACGATCCTGCGGTTCAAGAAGCCCGCTGGAACGACCATTACGAAGGTGCCAGATCTCTATCCGGAAGTAGCAAGGCAATGTGATGTATTCATACTTGCTACGGGGGACTGAGGGTCCTGTACATGGGCAGTTGCCTATGATACCATTCAGATCGAAAAGCTTGGCAAACCCGGGGTAGCCCTTGTCACCAGCTCTTTTCTTTCCGATGCATTATCATCTGCTCAAGACAATGAGATGCCTCAATTGCGTATCATCGTAGTACCTGCAAGAAGCTACTACATGGCTCGATCGGTGGAGCCAGAGATGAAGGTTGTGGTGGCGGAAGTCATTGACGCCATTATCAACGGATTGACCAAACCATTAACCCCGGAGGAAGCAAAGGGAGGGACTCCTGCCGTGGCGAAAGTTGAGGAGACCCTCAAATTTAGCGGGGCAACCTACAACGAGGCTGCTGAGGTGATAAACGAGAGGTTCCTCGCACGCCGCTGGGCTGACGGACTTTCAATCGTGCCTCCTACAAAGGAGGCGGTTAACTGGATGCTTACAGGAACAAGTCGTTCTCCTGACGAGGTGATAGGAGTGCCGGTTGCTCCGAAAGGCGGGAAGGCCACGATAGAGAAGATTGCCATCAATGCGGTCATGGCAGGAGCAAAGCCGGAGTATCTCCCCGTGATCATTGCAGCCATGGAGGTCTTAACGGATAAGAGCTATAACCTCCTCCATCTGCAGGCTTCCGCCAGCAATATCGTTCCTCTCATCGTTGTAAACGGACCGATCGCCACCGAATTGGGGATGAATTCCGGGATAGGCTATTTGGGCCATGGATGGCGGGCGAATAGTACGATTGGCCGGGCCGTCAGACTCTGTCTGATCAATTTTGGGCACACCTGGCCGGCGGACAATGATATGGCACTTATCGGTCGATCGGCATCATTTGGAAACTGGACTTTTGCAGAAAATGAGAAGGAAAGTCCCTGGAAACCTTACCACGTGGACCTGGGTTTTAAGCCGGAAGAGAGCACTGTTACCGTATCGAGCGAACAGCAATACAAGCAGGGTCCTGGAGGACCGGTTACCGCCCAAACACCGTATGAATCCCTGGTGGGCTTAGCGAAAATAGTGGAGACTACCGAATTTCCCGGCGGGTATACCGCAACGAGAGGCCACCATGACGTTTTGATAGGGATGGATCCGAATTTAGCTCAAAGGCTGGCCAAAGTCGGTTTCAGCAAGGCTGATGTAAAGCAGTGGATCTATGAGCAGGCGCGCGTTCCCTATTCTCACCTTACGGAACAGGAGAGGAAAACATTAAGCGAGAATGTTGAAAAGAAGATCCTTCCCATGAAGTTCTGGTTTGAAGGAGGAACCAGGAATACCAAGGGCATAGATCCTCTTATGCCTGCTCTTGAAGGACCTGATAGCATTCGTATTGTAGTCGTTGGCGGCATCCCGGGCTATACCGTCCTGTGGAAGTACGACAACAATAACGGCCGGGGAACGAAACTGATACACGGAGCGACCCTTACGAAAGCGGGTCGGTAGTGTGCCACAGATTTCTGCAAAGCCTGATATGAAAGATTTACGAGATGAGCGGACGGGTTGCATCATGCCTGCCCGCTCATCAGCGACAGCGAAAAAGTGAGAAAGGAGTGATTGAAATGCTTACGCGTTATCGAGGGATGTGGATCGCCATTTGTTTTTCCTTTAGGGTAGCTCTTCTGTTTGCCGCGTCCTGTGAACTGGCATCCGCGGCGGATCAGGTGGTGCAGGTTTATAACCCTGCCGGCGTGCGTGCGGATGGGGCTTATGTTGATAAACTCCTCAAGCAGGTGATGACTGCGGTGGGCAAGAAAAGACCCGCCTTAGCGGGAGAATTTCGCGAAGGAAGGGTCGAGGGAATTCCGGTCACTCGAGATGCCTTTGAGGAGATCAATGAACTCTTCTACAAACGTGGCTGGGGAGACGGCCTTCCGATTGTTCCCCCCACCGAAGAGCGGGTCAAAGAGATGCTCAAGGGGACGGACCGTTCTCCCGATGAGGTTGTCAGCGTAGTGGCTCCTAAAGGAGGGCAGGCCACGGTGGAGAAGATCGCCGTCAATGCCGTGATGGCCGGCTGTCTTCCGGAGTATATGCCTGTCCTAATCGCATCTGTGCAGGCTATTACAGAGCCGGGGTTCAACCTTGCTCAGGTGGCGACCACGACGGGCCAGGACAGCCCTTTAGTGATCGTCAGCGGGCCAATCGCCAAACAGCTTGACATCAACGCCGGATCGAATGCTCTGGGTCGAGGCTGGAGGGCGAATGCCTCCATTGGTCGGGCTCTTCACATGATTATCAATAACATCGGGGGAAGTTGGCCAGGGGTAAATGACATGTCCACGCTGGGCCATCCGGGTGAGTTCGCCAACTGCCTTGCAGAGATTGAGGAAGGGAACCCATGGGGGCCTCTTCGCGTTGAATTGGGTTATTCCAAAGAGGCCAATGTCGTCACCGTAGTAGCCGCAGAGGGGTTCCAAGCTGTCGTCGGATTAGGATTGACGTCTAAACAACTCCTCGACCTGCTGTCCAACCGTCTGGTTGGATTGCAGAACACCTATATGCCGGCGCTGCTATTGATCCTTAACTACGACACTGTAGACATCCTGAAAGGAGATGGCTGGACGAGGGAGAGCATAAGGAAATACATCGATGAGCATGCGCGGATGCCCTTCTCCGAGTACAAAAAGCGGTTTATCGACACTGGGAGGGCCCAAATGGTGCCAGAATCGGTCTTGAAAACTGAAGACCCCAACGCGATGATCCCAGTACCCACCATCGGTCAATTGCTTATTCTCGTCGCGGGGGGGCCTCCTGGCGAGAAGGACATGATTGTCCCTGTCTGGCCAGGCTCCAAAGCGGTTAGCAAGGAGATAAGGCTGCCCAATAACTGGGAGGAGATGCTGCAGAAGGCTAAAAAATAGACGTTAGGGTTTAATATGAAGGAGGGAAGGCTATGAACAAGCGAATGAATTGGTGGTTAGTTGGAGTATTCCTGGTAGTGAGTCTTTGTTGGGTTGTCCCGGTTGTGGCCCAGATAACATTGGAGGTGCTTAATCCGAGGGGTGAGCTTCCGCCTTTACAAACAAAGGCCCTTTCACCGCGTGTTGCGGATTTAGCGGGTAAGAAGATTGCATTGGTTGATAATTTGAAAGCAGGGGCGGAACTGTTCTTAACGAAGATCGAAGAACAGCTCAGGCAAAAGTTCCCCGCTGCGACGATCCTCCGATTTAGGAAGCCTGCTGGAACCACGATTACTAAGACACCGGATCTATATGCAGAGGTTGCTAAGAAATGCGATACTTTCGTATGGTCTACGGGAGACTGAGGGTCCTGCACGTGGCAGGTTGCCTACGACACAATCCAGATGGAAAAACTTGGCAAGCCCGGAGTAACGGTTGTCACCGATGCTTTCCTTTCGGATGCATTATCCTCTGCTCAAGACAACGAAATGCCTCAAGTCCGCATGATCACAGTCCCTGCGAAGGGTTATTACATGGCTCGATCGGTGGAACCCGAGATGAAGGCAGTCGTGGCGGGTGCATTAGACGCCATGGTCAATGGATTAACCCAACCATTAACTCCAGACGAGGCAAAAGGAGGGTTTGTTGTCAAAGTCACGGCTGAGGAAACCCTTAAGTTTACCGGAGAGACCTATGACGAGGCCTTTCAAGCAGTAAACACCGGATTTCTCGCACGCCACTGGGCTGACGGACTGCCAATCGTCCCTCCCACAAAGGAGGCTGTACAGTGGATGCTTACAGGGACGAGTCGTTCTCCCGGGGAGATCATCGCTGAGAAAGTTCCCGCGAAAGGTGGAAAAGCCACTATCGAGAAGATTGCGATTAATGCCGTTATGGCGGGGGCTAAGCCAGAGTACCTCCCGGTGATCATTACTGCCATGGAAGTCATCACGGATAAGGGCTATAACACTCTGCATCTCCAGGCTTCTGCGAGCAGTCCCACTCCTGTGATATTTGTAAACGGACCGATCGCCACCGAATTGGGAATCAATTCGGGAACAGGCTATCTGGGCTACGGGTGGCAGGCGAATAGCACGATTGGCCGTGCCGTGAGACTCTGCTTGATCAATCTCGGGCACATGTGGCCGGCAGAGAATGACATGGGACAGGTCGGGAAATGGGCACCCTTTGGAAACTGGACTTTTGCAGAAAATGAAAAAGACAACCCCTGGAAACCTTACCATGTGGATCTGGGTTTTAAGCCCGAAGAGAGCACCGTTACGGTATCGACTTCCAATTTCAATAGGCTTGGTCCTGGTGGAGCCATCACTCCACAGACGCCGTATGAAGCTTTGATGCTCCTGTCCAGAGTGCTGGAGACCGCAGAGTTCCCGAATATCTCGCACGCTGTTAAAGGAGGGTGTGACATTCTCATAGGAATGACTCCCAATTTAGCCCAACGACTTGCAACAATTGGCTTTACCAAAAGTGATGTAAAACAGTGGCTTTATGATCATGCACGCATTTCCTATTCCGACCTCACGGAAGAAGAGATAAAGCAGTTAAAAAGTAATGTTGAAGGGAAGGGACTCCCGATGCAGTTTTGGGTCGAGGGAGGGGCCAAAAATACGAAAGGGATAGTTCCGAGCATCCCTATTGTCAACAGCCCGGATGCCATCCGTATCGTCGTAGCAGGGGGTTTCCCGGGATTTTCGTTTGTATGGAAATACGACTTTGCCAACGGGCATGGGACGAAGGTGATCCGAGGGGCCACCCTCACCAATGCTGGTCGTTAGTCAATCTGCCAGGTGCATTGGCGGTTTTCTGCAACAATAAGGTCAACTGGGGAGTTCTTCTATCGTCAGGGAGGGAAGGCTATGAGAAAGCGAATGAATTGGGTGCTCGCAGGAATGCTTTTGGTGGCAAGTCTTCTGGGCGTTTATCCATCGCAAGGGGAAGAGGGTAAGATTTCAGTGTTAAACCCACTGGGGCAACCGCCTGCGCTGAAGCTATTACAGATGGCACCCCGTCTTGATACCCTTGACGGGAAAACGATATACATTGTCGACGTGAGATATCCGGAAACCGAGCCCTTTTTTGAAGAAATGGTAAAGCTGTTTACCGAGAAGCATCCTAAAACGAACTGGGTCCTCAAAAAAAAGAACGGGACCTACTTTGAGGACGACCCAGAGCTGTGGGCTGAGATCAAGAAGAAGGGCGATGGGATGGTCATAGCTATCGGCCACTGAAGCACCTGTGCGCCGGCGGTCGTCGGCCATAGCATGACAGTGGAACAACTCGGAGTACCTACGGCACCTATTATCACCAGCATGTTTGAAGACGTCGTAAAGGGCGTTGCCAAGGTGAAGGGAATGCCCAATCTGCGAATTACGTTTGTCCATCATCCCATTTTCGGTAGACCGGCCCCGGACTGCCGGGAATATCTGACAGGGAATGACCCGACAACGGGCAAGCCAGTGATGCAGGAGATTATTGATGCTCTTGCCCAACCGCTAAGTGAAGAGGATAAGAGAACGGGGTTTATAGAAAGACCACTGCCAAGGATGGTTGGACCTGATACCCCGGAGAATCTGCAGCGACTCTTTGTCGAAAATGGATGGACTGACTATCTCCCGATTGTGCTTCCCACGGAAGAAAAAGTTGCCCAGATGCTTAAAGGGACAAGTCACAAACCTGATGAGATCGTAGGCACAATGCGGCCATCCCCTCCCCACGAGGCCTGGTCGTTCACTGTAGAGAAAGTTGCCGTGAATGCAGTGATGGCAGGAGCCAAACCGGAGTATTTCCCTGTTATTTTGGCCATAGCATCAACAGGGGTAACGTCGCTCTTCACTTCTACAAATTCTTGGGCAAGGATGGTGGTTGTGAACGGACCCATTCGCAATGAGATAAAAATGAATCCGGGAATAGGTGCGATGGGTCCCTTTAATGAGGCCAATGCCACCATCGGAAGGGCCTGGACAGTGATCTCGAAAAATCTGGGGAATGGAGGACGGCCGGGTGTGAATTATATGGGTACTCAGGGGAATAGCTTTAACTACAACAATGTCTGTTTTCCAGAGAAGGAGGAGGGTTTGCCCCCTGGGTGGAAGGCTTTGCACGTGCAAAAGGGTTTTAAGGCAGAAGACAGCGTTGTCAGTGTGTTCGCTGGCATTTTTCTACAGCAAGCGCCCACTCCTCCCTCAATCCGGGGCGCATATATGAGTCCTGAACACATGAGCAGTGTGATACGGAATTTCGGATCCGTGGGACCCTATTTCAACTTGAAGGCCACCGTGTTGGTGGAGCCGCTACTGGCTAATGACCTTGCGAAGACATATGGTTTCGAAACGAAGGAAAAACTCATCCAGTGGCTGAAAGAAAATACCTTCCAGACCGCTTCAGAGTATTGGACGATATACCCTTCCGATTTAGAAAAGGCAAAAGCAGGTGTTGAGCCCTATGCATCATGGCTAAAGTTTCCAGAAGGCGCGCTGGTGCCGGTACCGAGGTTCGTTCTTAGGAAGCCGCCCGAGATACCGACGACAATTCAGCCCGAGCCTATTACGCTAATCGTAGTGGGTGGGGAAACGAATTCCTGGTATTTTGCTGGAGATTTTTACTACGTAGCCAGTGCTTCGGTAGATAAGTGGCGGTAAATATTTTCGGTGAGGAGTCTATTATGAAAAAATCGGGGGTTGGTACAAGTATCTTGGTTCTGGCGTGTCTGGCAGTGATGTTGATGATTGCCAATTCTGTTGCAAGTGCTCAGGAGATCCCGAAGATTAAACCGGAGGAATTGAGGAAATTGATCGAAAGCAAGGCTGACATTGTCGTTGTTGATAATCAGCCCAAAGGGGCTTACGAGATTGAGCACATTCCCGGGGCTGTCAACTTCCCCTGGGCAATGCAGATCAAAGGGCCTGTAAGTCTCCCCCGGGACAAGGTGCTGATCCTGTACTGTGCATGCGAGCATGAAGAGGACTCCACTCATGTCGCCGAAGAACTTATAGAAAAGTTCGGGTATGTGAAGATTAAGCTTCTTGAAGGGGGTTGGTTGCAGTGGGTGAAATTAGGTTATCCGATTGAAAAGAAGTAGCTTTTCCAGCCATTCCTAACGGCGCAAAACAGAGGACGATTGGGTAAAACGAAGGAAAGGAGGAGACGGACGGGTGGTTGAAGTGGAAGACGGCGGACAGCCGACAATTTCGGAAGAGAGATCAGGCTGGTTAAAAAAGGTTGCGGCCAACCATCATGCGATCCTTGTTTTTCGTTTGATCCTGGCAGCGTTCTTCCTCGTATCCTCTTATGGAAAGCTCGTCGATATTGAACGCTACTCAGTGGATGCGGTGTATAACTTCGGCGTCCTGCCCATGGTGCTGGCCCGTCCTTTCGGATTGGTGATGCCGTTCGTCGAGCTGGTCTGTGGAGCTGGACTGCTCTTCGGAGTTTGGACGCGGTTGTCAGCCCTCGGCATTGCCCTGATGAGCCTCTCCTTCTTCATTGCGAAGGCGATTGTGCTATCCCAGGGACGAAGTATTGAATGCGGTTGTTTCGGAGCGGTGATCGATACGTTGGCATCGGTGACGATCTTTATGGACTTGCCTATCATGGTGATGGCACTCATAGTCATGTTTGCGCCTCTTGAGAGCCGTCACTGGGCAGCCATCGGCAAACTTCTCTCCCCGCGATGGAAAGAACGGTTTCGATGGATCTGGTGATAGGGGGGAACCTGAGGGCGAGAGATAGGAGGAGTTCTTGTCAAAGACCAGAGATCGGGTTAAGCCGTTCGCCCTGAGCCTGTCGAAGGGTAAGAGACCGCCAAATAAAAAGCCCTCTGTCAGTGAGTACATCGGTCTCCTACGGTAGGGAACGCATATATGCGTTCCCTACGACTCTTGTGATTGGATCACAAAGAGAAAATCCCTCTGCGCTCTCCCCCCTTCGCGGTAAGCCTGGTTTTGAATAACCCGAAGGTTAATCGGAAAACCCAATGGAATCAATCCAAGGGCCAACAACGTCCATCTGATTTGGACAGCAATGGGGCATAAAAGTTGTTTGTCAACAATCCCAATAAAACCCCCCGTTTTTGTACCCCGAAAGCAATGAAGCCGAGGTTCATCCGACGATTCCACCTGAAAATCATTTGAAAGCGGTGATAGCCCACCTGCATCGCCAGATCAACCGGTTAAGACTGATAACACCTACAAGTCTATACCTCCGGTGAACCCCTATGGTAGTAGATTACTGGATGAAAGAGAGGATAACGGTGCCGCCCAAAGTGGGTGGAGCGCCGCGGCGCGCTTTGCGGCGCTAACCCGCCGGAATGGATTGTAGCGGAACGCCGGTCCGGTTGAGCGCTTGGTTAGGCTTAGACTTTGGGAGGCTACGCCAGCATATTTAGCGCGCTTGGCCGATTCCCATCAACATGAAATTCCCTTGGCCATCGTAATATACGTCGAATGTTTGGTAACGATTAGCATCTTGAAGCCATTTCATATATGAAAGCTCAGAGCTTATGCCCATAACTTGACCTTGATTCCAAGAAATGGAAAAGTCTCTTATGTCTTTCACGATGATTCTATTAGGTTCATCGTCACTAACAGGTCTATCTAGCCATGAACACTGGCCTGGCATTAACGCACCAATATTCTCCCAATTAGAACCAGCCTTCTGTGCACCTCTTTGAAACGTAATCCAAATCTGTGGGTTTGGGGAGAAGTTCGTGAAAGGCGTATAGTTAAAAAATAACTCGCCTCCACCACGACATACGATTGGATAACTTTGGTGCGCAAAGGCAACAGATGAAGCAACAAATGAAGCAACAAATATTGTTACCATTACAACAGTTCTCGCAGTTTTCATAACGCCCTCCCTAATTTACGCTTAAGATGCCCAGATCAAAGTCTGGTACGAAACCAAACGTGATTAGCTACACCTTCCCCGAGTCGGATTTCCAGGGCCGCCAACAGCAGTTCCGACCATGCACATAACGCACTTGCCCATCGTGTTCACCCTGTGGATTTGCCAGTGTAAAAGCGCCTTACGAGGATTATACAATCGACAGGTCATACCGCTGCAATAACGAAGCCTCCAGGAGGTCCTTGAAGTCCTGCCGGTCCCTGTGGTCCAGTCTGGTTCCAAGAAAGAGGGTATTCATTAGACTTACAGGCTCCAGGATCGGGAACTATTCTCATGTTTCCAGTGCTCTTGGTGACACATCTGTTAATTACATCACCAAAAGATGTGACTGCAATAGCCAAGAGTATCACTACAACCATTACCATCATTACAGTCAACCTTCTCATTTTGTACTCCTTTCTCCTTGAATAAACCATCTCAATTTAATAGGCAGCCTCCATAGGAACTACAAACTCCTCCGGAGGCTATATAGGGGGAGTTTTAATGGCACCATCCTCACACCTCTATGCATGCCAATATGAGAGCTGGTAGATGCGATCACCGCCTTGGATCGTTGCTGTGCAAATCGCGCTCATCACATGTTCTCGACGCACCATACGTGAAACTGCTGACTGCATTGCCTCGTGCAGACACCGACCCACTCACTGTTCATTAGACTGGCTGTCACGTTGTCGTAGAGGCGCGCCACTGTCCCCCATTCGGCGCCGGTAGGCACGGATTCGCTATTGCAGTTGAGGCTGATATAAGGGTCTCTGGTCGGGTCTGGGTACGATGCGTATCCTGTTCGCACCCAGCCGAAATCGATCGCAGCTGGACCGTCCCTCTGATCGTCAATGCTCACGGTGTCCGAAAAGGCGCTTGCGAGACCCGTGGCATATTTTAGGTTACTTGTGTCGATGATTTCGACTAAATTGGCCATGTGGAAGCCTGTTGAACATGCGTCGGTGGCTCGGTCGCCGTTGACTTGGTCTCTGGTGAGATAGTACTTCGTGAGTTTAACGTGGCCTCCGGCATTGACCGGCGCTGGCAGCGCATGAACTGTATCCTGTATGTGTTGCAATTGCGTGATGACGGTTTGAATTGCTTTGTCCTCGGCGCTACTGACTGCTACCATCCCGACCAAAGTCACCAGCACCATTAATGCTACTAATAATAACCGGTTCATATTCTCCTCCTTTTGGAAATAGTATTGTTGTCGCCGTGTTTTGTTTACGGCGCTCCCTAAAACATCTCTTGTTAACAAAGACCTCTTCAACCACCTTTACTCTTCACATTTCACTCTTCCCAAAGGCGCATCCTCCTCCTTTCTCAGACCATGAGGATATCTGAATTGAATTGGTAAAAAGGAATCTGGTTCCCTTCTTTGCGGACCCCGTGGGAACCTGTGCATGCCGAACGTACTATACGCTGAAAGTCCTATTGGGACCGGGAAAGACTCGCCTGTGGCAGGAGAACGCTACATAAGAATACCACAATGTGGTATCCCTTTAATTAACTCGAATATTTGTCTATGTCAATAGGAAAATGAGGTTGTGAAAAGTATCTTTTGAGAGGCGCCGGATAATGTTTTTAAGAGAAAGAGCATCCTTTACATGTGCCTACATCGTGGTATAATAAGAGAAAAGGGAAAGGAGTGGTTTGAGTGGATAACAAGGAGTTCTCAACGGCTCGTCATTATCTTGGAAAAACGCAAAGCCAGATGGCCCAACTTTTGGGTGTTTCCCTCAAAGCCATACAAAGCTTTGAACAGGGGTGGAGGAATATCCCAGTCCATATTGAACGTCAGGTCCTTTTTCTTTTAGCCTCTAAAAAGTCGCCCCCTCACAAAGAAAGGCCCTGTTGGGTGATACGAAAGTGTCTGATGGAGATCAGGCAAAACTGTCCAGCATGGGAATTTCAGGTGGGAAATCTTTGTTGGTTTATTAATGGGACGATTTGCCAGGGCCGTACCCAAGAAAGCTGGCAAAAGAAAATGAAAATATGCCGACAATGCAAGGTATTTCAAACCATGGTGCCCCCTTTAAAGACGGGGCTTAGGCTCTAAATATCTTAGCCACCTTGTTTGCCCTATTAACAAGGAGTTCATCCAAAGAAGCCCACTCTTTAATGATTATAGGGTCAAGAAATGGCGGGCAGCCGTAGATATTCCTTTGGCTGTATCCGCCGTTCTCTGTTTCGTGCCGGTTAGGTTCGCTATAGGATTTTTCCATCCACTGCCACATTAGTAGGGTCAAAAATGACCCTGCTTTGTCGTCTTAGGAAATTGTTGATTATCAGATGTAATCCTCATGCTGATGTCGAAATCCACTTTCAAGGATTACAGGAAGAACTCTACTCCCCCGAGAGAACCTTGTCAAGTCCGATTTTAGGAAGAAGAGGTCCCTGGAAGGGGAGTGGTTATCGTTGATTCGAGCGGGGCTTCTTGGACACTCATGAGAAAGAGTGTGTTTTGAAGGAGCGTTGACAACAAAGGGGGGGTATGTTAAAAGGCGTCCATGTCGGGAATCCTTTCGAGAATTTTGTGGTGGCAGATACATCTTCACAGCCTGCCTGGCCGAATGGGAGGATGATCTAAGCCGTATCGTACAATCCTTATGGGGCATGGCTGGCTTTGAAGAGTTGGTCATGCCTTTTTTTCTGAAGGGTTCAGGTCCACAACTTCATAATACTCCATGCCCGGAGGGCACCCTCGAACCTTGAAAATGATTCTCATGGGCCATGGTTTTCGTAGGGGCGATCCCGTGTGATCGCCCTATGTCCTGGTGTTAAAAGGTGGATTCGCTTCGCCCTGAACACCATGCGGTGCAGGGCTTCGCTTAATCCACCCTACTATTCTCCTGTTTCTTGGGGTAACGCTATACGCTATGCGATTTTGTTACCAATGCACCATGCCCGGCAGGGCACCCACGAACCATGAAAACATCCGGATCTGCAGGTCAGGAGACCTGCGACTACCCCGGGTAAATTCGGGTCTCCTGACCCGAACCGTGCAAAGGTGCTATTTTCTACATAAAACGGAAAAGGAGGTATAAAACAATGGGAAGAAGGAAATTCTCAGGGAGAAAGTTTCTGAAATGGGTAGGGATTCTGGTGGTAATGGTGTCGGTAAGCTACCTCCCTTCAGTCCTCATGGCTGCTCAGAAGGATATCCTAATCGGCGCGGTGCAACCTCTTACGGGAATTACAGCGGAGGGGGGACAGATGGCCACGTGGGGGTTGGAACTTGCAGTGGAACATGTGAACAAGGCAGGAGGCATCAAATCGATGGGTGGGCCAAAGCTTGATCTGAAGGTCATGGACTCAGAAAGCAAGAACGAGGTCGGGGCCATGGTGGCTGAGAAGCTGATCCGTCAGGACATCGCGTGCCTTGTGGGAGCATTTCAGAGCGGGGTGACGATGGCGATCAGCAAGGTCGCAGACCGTCATCAGATGCCGTTCGTCATCGATATTACCACTGCCGATCAGATTACCCAGCAGGGATTTGCCTACACCTTCAGGATCTTCCCGACCATCTCGAGATTATTGGAGACAGGGATTGATGGCATTGTGGAGGTCACAAAAGGGAAGCCGATTAAAAGGGCATTGATGGTCCATATCTCGGAATTCCAGGGAAAGACCGTCACCGATCTCTTCCTCCCGTTGATCGCAAAGAAGAACCTCGGGTGGAACGTGGTCAAGACGATCACGTATCCGGAAAATGCGATGAGCCTCGCAAGCGAGATGAGTGAGGCAAAGACGCTCAAACCCGATGTCCTCTTTGTGGTGGCCCGTCAGCGCGATGCCATCATGCTTGTTTCCGAGATGTACAAACAGCGGTTCGATGTGGACGGGATCTTCGGCATTGTCTGCCCCGGTTTTGCCGACCCGGGCTATCAGAAGGACAAGTTGTCGGAGTTCAGCTTCAATGTTACTCCATGGCACGATGAGGTCGACCCCTTCGCAAAGAAAGTGGCTGAAGAGTATGAAGCAAGGTTCAAGAAGCCCTTTAACATGAATGCAGCCCATTCCTATGATTCTATCCTTGTTATTGCCGATGCGCTGGAAAGGGCCGGCAGCACAGATAAAGACGCCATGAAAAAGGCCCTCAAGGAGACCCGCCTGACCCGGAAGACCTCCATTGGGAACGCTATCGAGTTCGATGAAAAGGGGGACAACAAAGGGGCTGGCGCGGGATTGATGCAGCTCCAGCAGGGAAAGAGCAGGATCGTTTATCCCTCTTTTGCAGCCACGGGAAAAGCGACCTATCCAGTTCCCCCCTGGAGAGAGAGAAAACCCTGAGGCTTCAACAGGGGGCAGGGGTCGTTCGGCGGGTTCTTGTTAAGGGGAAACGATGCTTTATGTTCAGGCATTGATCAACGGCATCCTGATGGGGGGGATCTATGGGCTGATGGCCCTGGGTCTGTCCCTCATCTTCGGTGTGTTGCGGATCATCAATTTTGCCCACGGCAACCTGATGGTCGTGGGAATGTACATCACCTACTGGCTTTTCGTCCTGATGGGGCTCGATCCTTATCTCTCCCTTTTTCTCGCAGCCGGTGTCCTCTTCTTCCTCGGATTTTTAATGCAGCGCTACATCCTCAACCCGATTGTTGAAGCGCCCGAGGAGATGTCTTTTTTGATCACCCTCGGATTGGGGCTCATCATCCAGAACATACTGCTCATGATCTTCGGTCCCGACTTCTATACGGTGGATACCTCCTACAAACTGAGCTCCATCGCAATCAGTGAGCTCAACATCGATGTGACAAAACTCTTTGCCTTTGGTGCGTCGATTGCCATCACCGCGATCTTTTTTTCATTCCTTCAATGGACAGAGACCGGCCGTGCGATCCGGGCAGCCTCAATTCATCGGGAGGCAGCCATGCTGATGGGGATCAACGTCAAGAACATCTATAGCATTGCCTTTGCCATTGGTGCGGCCACTGCTGGAGCTGCCGGAGCCTGCGTCAGCACCTTTATCCCGACGTCTCAGGATGCGGGGATGCTTTTCACCCTGACGAGCTTCGTCATCGTGATCGCAGGCGGGGTTGGAACTTACCATGGCGCATTAGTGGGAGGTTTCTTGATTGGTGTCGTTGAAGAACTGGGCGCTGTCCTTCTGGCAGGGTCGATGAAGCAGGTAGTGAGCTTCTGTCTTCTGATGATCATTCTCTTTTTCAGACCGCAGGGCCTTTTCGGGAGGGAAGGTGACTAAGAACTTACCCGTAAACAATAGCGACTTACAAAGTCCCCCTTTGAAAAAAGGGGATTTAGGGGGATTTTCCCAGGATTGCGGTCTCAAATCCCCCCTTACCCCCCTTTACGAAAGGGGGGTAAATAATTTCCGGACAAGCTCTAAACGGATAACTCTTGTCCTTTCGATCGTGATCGGGGTTCTATTCCTGACGGTTCCCCTCTATGGAGGGGAATACCTGATGGAGATGCTGATCATCGCCCTCTGGTTTGCCTATCTGGGAAGCTGCTGGAACATCGTGGGAGGATATACGGGATTGCTCTCCTTAGGCCATGGCACGTTTGTAGGGATCGGTGCCTATACTTCAACCCTCCTGTTTTCACACTTGGGACTTACCCCATGGATCGGAATGGCAGCAGGCTCTCTGCTCGCAACCCTTGTCGGGGTCTTTGTAGGGTATCTCAGTTTCCGATTCCGGGTTCGGGGAGTCTATTTCGCCCTCATTACGATGGCCATGGCTGAGATCTTGAGGCTCATCTTTGAGCACTCCGACTTCCTGGGATCTACCGTTGGGATCTTTATCGGAGCCGTAAAGGGGCCGGGCGCAGCACTCTTCTACCAGTTCGGCCCGAAATGGCCCTATTACCTGGTCATTCTCGGAATGACCGCCGGGATTCTTCTGGTCTCTTATCTCATTGAGAGTTCCAAGCTCGGATATTTCCTGAAAGCAATTAAGGAGAATGAAGAAGCGGCCCGGTCTCTCGGGGTTTCTGCCATCCGATACCAGATCGTGGCGATGGCCCTGTCGAGCTTCTTCATTGCCCTCGGAGGAACCTTCTATGCCCAGTATCGGCTCTATATCCGGCCGGACTTAGTCATGGGTGTCCATTTCTCAGTGGATATTGTGATGGGTCCCATCATCGGAGGGTGGGGAACGCTCCTCGGCCCTATCGTGGGGTCCCTCATCATGACCCCGCTCGGTGAGTTGACCCGATGGCTGACAGAGCTGATCAGGGAGACCTTCCGGATCAAGGGCCTGACAGGTCTTCACATGATCACCTATGGGCTTGTCCTTGTTCTCGTTGTTCGATTTATGCCCAACGGGATCGTCGGCCTCTATCGAAAGAGGAAAGAAATGCGGAACGGTTATGGAGCTTCTAAGAGTTAAGAATGTGACGAAATATTTCGGGGGGCTCGTCGCCCTGAAAGATGTCACCTTTTCCTTACGGCCTGGGCAGATCAAGTCGATCATCGGACCCAACGGTGCCGGAAAGACGACGCTCTTCAATGTGATTTCTGGAAACTACGCTCCGGATGCCGGTGACGTCTTCTTAGAAGATCGGAAGATCTCAGGCGAATTGCCTGAGGGAATTGCCCGCTCTGGGGTTGCCCGAACCTTTCAGGTGGTCAAGCCATTTAGAAACCTGACAGTTCTTGAAAATGTGCTCATCGGGTCCTTGAATCAAATCCCAAAGGTCAAGCTGGCCCGCCAGAAGGCTGAGGAGGTTTTAGGCTATATCGGGATGGCTGAAAAGGCCAACTGGCCGGCAAGGAATCTCACCCTCGAAGACCTGAAGCGATTGGAGTTGGGCAGGGCCCTCGCTATCCACCCAAAGCTTCTCCTTCTCGACGAGGTCATGGCCGGTTTGAATCCAACTGAGACAGAGGAGTTCATGGGTCTGATTCGGAGAATTCGGAAAGACGGAGTGACCATCCTTCTGATTGAGCACGTGATGCATGCTGTTCTTTCTCTTTCCGATGAGGTGTTCGTTCTCAATTACGGGGAGAAGATCTATGAGGGCGATGCAGAAGGCGCCATGAAAGATCCAAAGGTGATCGAAGCGTATCTCGGCGAGGAATCCTTTTTAGCCTGAGTACTTCAGCAGAAATGGCGGCAAGGGACCATGCTCGAGCTTTCTGACATCATTGTTCACTACGGCCAGGTTCCGGTATTGAAAGGGATCGGCATGAAGGTGGAGGAAGGAAAGATCGTCTCCCTGATCGGGGCAAACGGCGCGGGAAAGACGACGCTCTTAAGGACGATCTCCGGCCTCATCAGGCCGACGCACGGGGTCGTCAGATTTGAAGGAGAGCCGATTCATCATCGGCCGCCCCATGAGATTGTCGGCCTCGGGATCGTTCTTGTGCCGGAGGGGAAGGAGCTCTTTGGGTCCCTGAGCGTTGAAGAGAATTTGAAGATCGGATCCTATCTCCCCCATGTGAGAAGGGATCGCCCCAGGACAATGGAGCGAGTCTACGAAATCTTTCCCCGATTGAAAGAGAGACGTCGTCAGCTCGCCCGGACCCTTTCAGGAGGGGAGCAGCAGATGCTTGCCATTGGCCGTGGATTGATGGCGAAGCCGAAACTCCTCATGCTCGATGAGCCCTCTCTCGGGCTTGCACCGAGGATGGTGGTGAGCATCTTTTCGATCATCAAAGAGATTAACAGGGAAAAGAAAACGATTCTCCTGGTGGAGCAGAATGTAGTCCATTCTCTCAAGATGAGCCATCAAGGTTTCGTGATCGAAAACGGAAAGGTCGTCCTGTCAGGGACAGGTGAAGAATTGCTGAAAGACGGGCATACGAAAGAGGCCTATTTTGGGACCTATCACCCGCCAGTTGCATAAACGGCCATGGGCAAGTCCCGCCACGGGCGGGGTTTGCCCACGTCCGTTTCATCAAGAATTTATGCAACATCACATTGCTGTCCAAATTAGATGGAAATTGTTGGTACCCAGGGTGATTTCATTAGACTTTTCGGCTGACATTCGGCGAATTGAAAACCAGGTTCACCGCAGAGGCGCGGAGATCGCGGAGGAATATTTTCCTTGTGATCCAATCGCAAGAGGCGATTGGATCACAAACCTCATGCCTACGGCAATCGCCTCGTAGGGAACGCATATATGCGTTCCCTACCGCAGGAGATGCATCTACTGACTGACAGAGGGCTTTTTATTTGGCGGCCTCTTGCCGCCAAATAAAAAAAAGCGCCTTCTCTGCACCCTCGGCGACTTTGCGGTGAAAATCCTATTTTGGACAAGAGTGGCAACATCAGGGATAACGTAAAGGAGTAACTTATGAAGCTAAAGAACAGGGTCGCCGTGGTTACTGGAGGAAATGGAGGGATTGGACGGGTGATGGCCCTCACTTTTGCCCGGGAAGGGGCTCGCATCGCCATCTGTGCCAGGGGAGGCGAAAAGCTTTCCCAGGTTGAGAAGGAGCTAAAGGACAGGGGCGGGGAGGTCATTAGTGTCGTCGCCGATGTGGGTGTCGAAAAGGAGGTCGAATCGATGGTTGCCACGGTGGTGGACCGTTTCGGAACCATTGACATCCTCGTCAATAATGCGGCAGCAGAGGGGCCTACGCTTCCCATCCATCAAATAGCTGGAGACGATTGGCGGGCCGTCGTCGATACCAATCTGAACGGGCTTTTCTATTGTACCAAATATGTCCTTCGGGTCATGATTCAAAAAAAGTCAGGAAATATTTTAAACATTGGCTCCATTGCCGGTGTCTATGCTTATCCCCTCCGGACTCCCTATAATGCTACTAAATGGGCGATTATAGGAGTCACCCAGACCATTGCAGCAGAGGTCGGCCCTTACAATATCCGATGCAACTGCGTCTCTCCGGGCCCGACCGAGGGGGAGCGGGCGCATAAGGTCATACGGAAGAGGGCAGAAGCCACGGGCAAGACCTTCGATGAAATGAAAAAGTTCTACATGGATCAGATGCCGATCCGGCGGTTCGTGACCCCGGAAGAGGTGGCCAGCGCAGCCCTCTTCCTGGTCAGTGATGATTCGAGCGGCGTCACCGCCCAGCACTTCTGCGTGTCCGGAGGGATCGAAGTGCTGTGAAGAAAGAAGTTAGAAATCTAAATACACTCTCAGTGGATGCACATCGACAAAAGATTGCCAATGTTCTGGAAGTACCGGAACCGTAGCCGCAGTCCCGTTGTAGGCGGGATTAGTCTGCGCATGAATTTCAAATTCGTTTCGGTGTAATTTAGGCGCTTTTGGTTTTAGATTATACGTAGGGCAGGCGACCCCGCCTGCCGAACCGGTCGGCGAGGACGCCGACCCTACGAAATAAATACTGCCCCGCGGTCCCGCTGTAAGCGGGATTCCGGGCGAAGTCTTGGACGAGATGATTCTTTGATAAAAAATCTGAGAATTTGTCTTTTACATTTTCAGAACAATAAAAAAGACTGTCATGCTTCTGAACCTGGTTCAGCATCTCGATTTGTCTATTGAGTGAGATCCTGAAACAAGTTCAGGATGACACATCCAAAGAATTCCAAATATGTTTGTTTAGAATTCACGATCTCATGGTTTTAATTTAGTGCTTTGGAGGTTTGCAATGCTACCTTTTTCGCGGATGAAGCACATCGGTTTCGAGGTAGACGATATTGAAAAGGCGGAGGCCCTTCATACGAGGGTCCTTGGATTCCCGAGCGGCGGGATCAACACGATCTCACTGGAAGGCGGAAAAGGGATTGTAAAAAACACCTTTTTTCACCTGGAGAAGGGATCGATCGAGCTGACCGACCATCATCTTCTCCCTGAATCGTGGAAGGATTCCCCTCTCCGCACAGGCCCGGGGTTTCACCATCTCGCATTTGAAGTTGTCGATTTCGATGAGGTCCTGTCGAACCTGGCCAAACAGGGCATTTTGCCGCTTTCCCAATTTCCATTCAAGACCCCCCACGGCAGAGTTGCCTTCTTCCCCCGGAAAAGACCGGAGGGATTCTCATGGAACTCTGTGAAAGAACAGAACCCTGAAGGAGGCTCCCATGGCCAAGAACGACGCGAAGGAAAAGGGAAAGGTGCTCATCGACGGAGGGATCGTTGTCACGATGGATCCGACGAGGAGGATTATCCGGGATGGGGCCGTCCTGATTGAAGGGGATAGAATCGCCGCCGTCGGGAAATCTGAAGAGATCAGAGCGAGATATCCGGAAGCGGATCGTGTCGATGCCCGAAACAGTGTCGTTCTGCCGGGGTTTATAGACACCCATGTCCATCTGTCAGAGCACATCGTCCGGGGCCTCGTTCCAGACGATGCTCCTGATTGGATGGCGAATTGGCTTATGCCCATCTATTCTTCCCTAACTCCGGAGGATGAATATATCTCATCCCTGCTTGCCTTTATCGAGATGGTGAAGACAGGGACCACGAGCTTCTGCGAGGCGGGGACCTGTGTCCATCCGGACTCCGTTCTTACAGCCATTCAGGAAGTGGGAATGCGGGGGATTTTGGGGAGGTGGACATGGGATCTTCCTCAGGGCCCGGAGCCGTTGAAACAGACGACGGAGCAGGCCTTGAGATCGAATGAGAATTTGATCGCAAAGGTAAAAAGGCTCTCCCATGACAGGGTAAAGGCATGGCCTCTCCTGTTAGGGATGGGGACCGCATCGGATGAATTGATGATGGGGGCAAAGAGGTTGGCCGATGATTATGGTATCGGTATCGGCATGATGCACTCCTCCAGCATCCCTTCCATGGAAACCCGAAGCAAGATCCAGAGCCTCCACCATTTCGAGGAAATGGGGCTTCTCGATCGAAATCTGAAACTGACCCATATGGTCTATATCGATGGGGACGAGATGGACCTTGTGAAGAAATATGGGGTTAAGGTCAGTCACTGCCCGACAGCAGCCATGAAGCACTGCAAGGGCCTCAGCCGGCACGGGAAGTTTCCTGAAATGGTCGAAAAGGGGATCTGCGTCTCCCTCGGTGCAGACAGCGCCAATGGATCGGACCATCTCAATATGCTGAGGATGATGCAACTGGTGGCATCCTTTTACAAGGACGTCCATCAAAAAGAATCGATCTTCCCTGCGGAAACCGTTCTGGAGATGGGAACGCTCCGGGGCGCAGAGGCATTGCTGATGGAGAGGGAGATCGGGTCGATCGAGCCGGGCAAGAAGGCCGATCTCATTCTCTTCGACCGGGATCATCCTGAATGGCGGCCTCTTCTGAACCTTGCCAATACGATTGTCTACTCGGTCAGCGACAGGAGCATTGACAGTGTCTTCATTGGTGGCCAACAGATCCTCAAACAAGGTAAGATGACAGAGATCGATGAGGAGGAGATTTACGCCAAGGCCGAAGGCCTAAGTCGCAAACTCCTTGAGAGAGCTCACCTGGCACTCCCTTCGAAATGGCCATGGGTTTAAGAGGCCGTAGCCGCGGATTTCAACTGCAAGCGTTCAGACTGAAGCATCTCCTGAGGTAACCGATTACGGGTCGAAATCGAGCCTCCCAATCCAAGATATGAAAACTATATCGTAACATTCCCAAATGGTCAAAAACAGAACATCGATAGCAGATATTGAGCCTTCCCCAAAATGGAGCTCCGACCTGTCTTCCTCGGTTGTTGCTTCCACCCAAAGAGTGAGGATGGCCATTCCTCCTCTAACAACCTCTCTGCTTCCGGTTGAGTCTTCTCCTTCCCCGCCGTGAACGTTTGACGCTCCCTCCTCTTCGTCTCGCCGGTTCCGCCAGTTACCTTCCGGGAGTCCTCAGGCATCCCAGCGCTCCTGTCTGCATCTGTTTTGTCCATCGAGGTTAGGTTCCCAACCCTCTTATCCCGTTCGGGCTTTCGCCATCGTGCGCTATGGCTACTATGCCCGCGGCTGACTTCTGCTCACCCCTCATCTCGTCTCTTGACGAAACTAGCCCATTGGCAGATGAACAGATCTCCCCGGGTATGACGCACTCACTTTCTCCCCACCTACCTGTCGCATCTACTTCCACGCCTTCCGGATGACTATCGGGCTTCGGATCTTTTTGCCTCCTCGCCCAGGTGTGGCTGCCACTTATGCGCTTCGTGTTCCTCAGGCCGGGGATTTGCCTACCGCTTCCTTCAGACCCCATCTCACGATGATAGCCCTTGCGGTTCAGCTAACGGTTCCCGTCATCAGGGTCTGTAAAGGACTTACACCTCCAAGTGAGTGCGCCCTGCCGGGCGCACAAAGACAGAAAGCAGAGGGCATTCAGCCTGGGCCTTTGCTTTGTTCCTCCCACTAATCTGTAGGATTACGGGTATAGGTGAAGATGACTTCGTTAGTCTCCCAACCTGTTTGGGAGCGCCCCCTCATTTTCTGGTGAGTGTCACTCTAATTGTCTCACCACCATCGATCATTATCTTATTACCATCCTCGCTGATTTGCCCTTTGCAGTCTAATAACTGTGGGGTTTCAGTCATTTTGCCAGGATCACCGGAATAAGAAATTCGCATCACTACTTGAACCTTCGCAATGCCGTTTTTACTGAGTTCACCTTTGATTGATACGGCATTCTTTGGCACGTAGGGACCTCCAATGGTTTTAACTCCTTCAAAAGAACCATCCCGTTGTGTTATCTTCAAAATGTCTATTGATTTACCAAGGCGGGGATGATCATATAGAGCATCCCAATCCCCATTTAAGTCACAAACCACCTCACCATTGGGGAGTGTGATGGTTTTCTTTGAACCTTGACCATGCAATGGAGATATTGAAATTATTATAGCAACGAAGCATATCAGCATCAAGAAAGTTTTCTTCCCCATAGTTCAACCCTCCCTTTCTGTATAATCTGTTTGGATTCATTGAAGACCAAAAGATAAGGGCCTCCCAAAGGGCATCATTCCCTTCAGAAGACATCACCTTGTCACCTTCTGAGAACCCCTCTTCACCCCTTAACCTCAAAAATCATTTAGGAGGAAGGGTGTAGTTCAAAATCCCGTCCCCAAATGACTTCGGATGACTTTCTCCTTTTTCAAGTGGGAAAAACTTGATTTCAGGGTTCGTTGCCGTCCCTTTGATCCCCTGGAACCTGCCCGTTCCATGAATGATTTCACCAGTAACTTTACCCGTCGCACCACCAGTTGTTCCCACAGTATGGGTTACAATTGTTGATTTGTCCCGGAAAGTAAGAGTTCCATACTGATTAAGACTCCCCACTCCTTTAGTCCGGTCGAAGAAGACTATCGTCGTGCCAAAAGCTACATCCCCATTTTCAAATGTCCACACTCCGTCTCTTACATTCAAACCGGCCTCATGCCCATCAGTGTCAGGGACCATAAAAGTTTCACTCTTCACAACACGGGTGTAAAATTTGTAATTAAGTGATTCTGCCATCACTCCTGATGTAATCCCCAGAATCAAAATACCGATTCCCAAACCTGCGAATAATCTTCGAATAGTCATGTTTTTTCTCCTTTCTGATTTGCGCTGAAGAATTTGGATATTGAGCAAATGTTATTGAATGCCATTTAAAGGGGACGAAACATAGAAAGGCTCCAAAGGATTTTAAAAATCCCCTGGAGCCATCGTATGGACCCATTCCTAAAACTCCTTCTCATAACTCCTCCTGACTGACACCCTACAAGCGAGAATATAGAGAGAAAATCATTGCGAACTTCGCTCCGTCAAGAATGCCGTCCTAATTCAGAAAATAATCACTTGATGTTGGAGTTATTTTAGCTGTATCATATAGGACATCCTTTATCTAACTTTTTAGTATCGTTCAAAAGGTGGGGCATAAACGCTTTTACTGCCGAGCAACAGCCAATCTCCTTTCAATGAATCTTGGAGGGTTACCCTCTCGATGGGGGAAGGGGTTAAGAAGGGAAAGTAGTTGGAATCCTTAGGGAAAGTTAATAACATCTTTACCCCATCTCTACCGACTTCTGTACTCAGTAGGGAAGCATGTAGGGGTTGAAGGAATTTCAACTGGTTTATTGAAATGCCTCACCTTTTGAACGATACCAACTTTTTTGTTGAATTAATTATCGCATTTGATAAGATAACTTACGGTCCGGACCGTCAGAGATTTTTCAATTATCCCCAAACCTGATGAAATCTCTTGTCTTTTCAATGGGATTGGAGGGGATTAAAGAGTGGCGGGAAATGCGAAACAAACCATTAGAATCGACCTGAATCAATTCAAATTGCATGTTGATCAAAAAGACAAGATTGCACTGACGCTTCATTTCAACTCTCCGTCACGAAGGTTTTACCTATCATTAATCGCTTTTGTTGTTAACGAGATGAAAAAGAGAGGGAAAATCATTCCCATCCCCATGGAAGAACACCTCGACCTGCTTGCTTTACTTAACGAATCCATTGGGGGGTCAGCCGGATCATCGGAAAGGGAGAACTTGCTTCCAAGGATCTATAGGAAATGGCATCTCGCTCTTCCAAATTTGGAGGATGCCCCTCTTTTCAAGGTTCTTGGAAGAAAGAAGGAATATGATGGGGGGATTAGTAAGTCCTATCAATTTACCGAAGTGGAAAAGGATAATTGGGCAAATCTCTTTGAGTACAAGGGGAGTGAGGAGAATGTCAGGCTGAAGTTTGCAATCGATAAGATAGGAGCAGCCATAGATGATGTTGTCATCATCTATGATGACTCCTTAGACCAAGAGGCGTGGGATAGGTTTGTATTGAGTCTAAAGGAGAAGGTTGAAAGCGAATTCGAGATAAAGACTACCGAACCACCCTTGGAAGTACCCGAAACGCCGGTATCACCGCCACGTGAACAAAGAACCGCCCTAAAGGACCGGTACCGCTGGATAACGCCTCTTGCCATAGTGCTTTTGATGGGGGGAGTTGCTACATGGGCAGTTTGGAAATTTTATTTGAGACCTGCTTCGTTTAACGTCGCCTCGATGGACAAGATGGCGTATCCTTTGCCCGACAAACCCTCCATTGCGGTTCTCCCCTTCGTGAACATGAGCAATGACCCTGAGCAAGAGTTTTTCAGCGACGGTTTGACTGAGGAGATCATTACAACCCTCTCACAAAACCCCCATCTCTTTGTGATTGCACGCAGCTCCACATTCACCTACAAAGGGAAGTCGATCCGGGTTGATAAAGTGGCGGAGGAGCTGGGGGTGCGTTATGTGCTTGAAGGAAGTGTGCGCAGGGCTGGCGAAGAAATCCGCATTAATGTTCAGCTGATCGATGCTTTAAGTGGTCATCATTTATGGGCGGAACGGTATGACGCCACAATAGGCAAGATTTTCACCTTGCAGGATCAGATCAGCCAGAAGATCGTTTCTGCCCTTTCAGTGAAGCTGGCAGGAGGTGAAAAGGAACTGGTAGCCCCAATGGGGACTGATAACGTTGCGGCATACGATGCATTCTTGAGGGGATGGGGGCATTATCTGCGTTTCACACCTGAAGATTCCGCGAAGGCGGTTGCTTCCCTTAAGAAAGCCATCGAGTTGGATCCGAATTACGGCCGGGCCTATGCGGCCCTGGCTGCGGTTTACTGGGATACCGCAGGCTTGCCGTCATTGCTCAAGGGCCTGGGAATCTCCTGGCATGAAGCTCGTGCGCGGTCGATTCAGCACCTGCAAAAGGCAACGAAGGGTCCAATTACTCACTACGTCAAATCTAGAATTTATCTCTGGAGGCGTCAGCATCAGGAGGCAATCTCTGAAATGGAGCAGGCCCTTGCCCTTGGTCCCAACGACCCCGTGATCAATTTTAATATGGGAGTTGCCTTTAATTATGCTGGCAGGCCGAAGGATGCCATCGAATTTTTCAAAAGAGGAATGCGGCTTGATCCCCATAATCCATTTCGGTATTTGGTTGGTCTCGGAGCGGCCCACTTTTGTATGGGGGAATTGCAGGAGGCCGCTGCATTGCTTGAAAGATCGTTGAGACTTAATCCAGAGAATCTTTCGGTACCGGTTACACTTGCGGCGTATTATGCTCTCCTTGGTCGTGATCAGGAGGCCCAAGGCGCAATTGAAACTGCGAAAAAAGAAAAGGTTGACGTTCCGGGTGAATTCAACCTACGAGTTTTCATGAATGCTAACCCCTTTAAGGACCGGGCAATCGCCGAGAGGTTTGCTGAAGGTCTCCTGAAGGCCGGGGTTCCGCCAGCAAAAGTACCAGGTGGTTATTTACCCGCATTTAAAGAAAATCAGCTCAGCGGAGCAGAGATCAAGAGCCTGCTCTTCGGTTCGTCGATTACTGGATACGTTTTCTATCCTGAGCAATTTCGGATGGATTGCAAAAAGAATGGAGAAGTCTCTTGGCGCGGGCCATCCACTGCAGGCGGAACAAGTTATGATAGCGGTAAAATCAGGATTGAGGGCGATATGATATGCTGGCAGTACCAAAAGAAGTTCTGGGGCGTCGAATATTGCGGGACTGTTTTCAGATACCCCGGGGGCTCGTACGAGGGTAAAGATGAGTATTTCTGGTGTAGCGATTTTGGATTTTCAACGTTTTCCTTGAAAAAATGAGGATTATGGCCCACGGGGATAGGGTGCTTTAGTGTAAGGGATGAACATCCCGCGCCAGGCAACTATGCCTCCTATGGAGGTAAAGAGCCGACCCGACTCCCGACCTGTCCCCGCCCCTTTAAGGAGAAGTGGAAACCACGAAGAAACCATTGGTCCGGTTCATCTGTTGGGGTGCCCGCGCCTCTTTGAAGTGAATATATCTTGCCAACCGTAAGCCCCTGAAAGGAAAATGGAAAGGGTTCAATCTGATCTTCAAACCTTAACTTCTTAAGCTTCGAAACCCGCAAGGTCCGTAGGAGCTCACACCCCGCATCGGTCTTATTCTTGGATCCGAGTCCAGTTGATTGCGCGGACTGAAACGTGAGCCGCCAGAAAGGCAGGAAGTATATCGACGGATGAGTACCCGTAAAAATCGTTACGGGTGGATGTAAGCATGAATATGGGATAGATCTTCAAGCTAACCGGCGCGCTGCCGAGGCTTTTCCGGTAATCGGACGACCAAACGAAAAGCGATTGACAAAATGGAGTTTTCCTCCTAATATGCAGGGCAGTGGAAGAGCAGAGCCAAACGGGACGCCGGGCTTGCTGGTTTCTGCTGGGTGGCAGAATGGTCAAACAGCCCTGGCGCACGGGAAGACAGGGTTCTTGCATGCAATCCAACGTAAGGAGGCAGGGTTATGAAAGAGCGAATCAATTGGCCGCTCACAGGGGTTTTTCTCTTGACGACTCTCTTCGTCGTTTATGCCTCGGAGGTAGCATCCAGTCCGAATGCGGAGGTTAAGGAGATGGCAGCAGGCGAGGGTTCCAGGGGGATGGAGAGAAAGATAACCGTGTTGGACCCACAAGGTAGGCCCCCATCGATACCGCTCATACCGATGGCTCCTCGCCCCGATAGGTTAGCGGGTAAGACGGTCTACTTTGTGGACGTCCGCTTCATGAACGGGGATGTCCTTCTCAAAGAAATGCAAAAGGTCTTTGCTGAAAGATATCCGGAGGTGAAGACGGAATTTCGGCAGAAGAGGGGGGGGTATACAGAAGATGACCCAGAACTGTGGGCTGAGATTAAGGAGAAGGGAGGGGTCATGGTCATGGCGATCGGCCACTGAAGCACCTGTGCGCCGGCGGTCGCCGTGCATTGCATGACAGTGGAAAAGATGGGGATACCTGCGGCACCCGTTGTCACTCAAGTATTTGAAGACCTCGTGAAGGCGGTAGCCTACAAGGCGGGAATGCCGAAAGAGCGATTCACCTTTGTCCCCCATCCCGTCGGGGGCAAATCACCCTCGGTACTCAGAGAGTATATCTTGGGTAATGATCCTATCACCGGCAGGCCAGTTATGGAGGAGATTATTGGGGCACTCACGAAACCATTAAGCGAGGAGGAGAAGAAGGTAGGCTTCATCGAAAGACCGATACCGAGGTTCGTGGAACCAGATACTGAGGAAAATTTACATCGCCTTTTTCTTGAGAAAGGATGGACGGATGGGCTCCCGATCGTACTCCCGACAGAAGAACGGGTTGCTGACATGCTGAAGAGAACCAGCCATAGACCTGATGAGGTCATCGGCAAGATGCGGCCGACCGAGACCCAGGAGGACTGGGAGTATACCGTGGAGAAGGTTGCTGTCAACGCAGTGATGGCAGGAGCAAGACCGGAGTATTTCCCGGTGATTTTGGCGCTGGCATCCACACAGGTGACCGCGCTCCACAGCTCCACGAGCTCATTTGCTGCCATGGTGGTCGTGAATGGACCGATTCGCCACGAGATCGGCATGAATTCGGGGATAGGGGCGCTTGGCCCCTTTAATCACGCAAATGCGACCATTGGGCGAGCCTATGGGTTGTTGTCCAGAAACCTTGGTGGAGGGGCGATCCCCGGGAAAACGTATTTGGGTTCTCAAGGGAATCCCCTCAATTATAGCAGCGTCTGCTTCGCGGAGAATGAAGAAAGAAGTCCGTGGGAGCCTTTTCATGTACAAAGGGGGTTTAAACCGGACGAAAGCGTGGTGAGCCTATTTCGGGGAAGGGGTTTCAGCCATCTTCTCGATGTACGCGAGAAGACCTGGCGGCAGCAGTTTCTTAACCTGGTGTCGGGAATTACCCCGGCAACGTCCGCCAATCTCACGCTCTTGCTGGAGCCTTTGGCCGCAAGGACTCTCAAAGAACGGGAACATTTCGACACGAAGGAAAAGCTTTCCCAGTGGTTTTACGAAAATTCCCTGATACCAGCAGAGGTCTACTGGGATTATCAGCTCGTGATTAATTACATAGAGCCACAGGCCCGGAAAGGGGTGGAGCCCTATGCTTCATGGCTAAAGTTGCCCAAGGATGCCATGATCCCCCGGTTTGCCGATCCTCGCGGTATCAGTGTCGTCGTCGTGGGAGGGGAAACGAACGCCTATTGGTTCGCGGCCGATTTCAGCTATTTGAAGAGCGAATCCGTGGACAAGTGGAGGTGAAGCATTCCACTTTAACCGAAGGAACAAATCTTTGGGGGGCGATCGCGTACGGGAAAAAACGATTTGTATGTGCATTTCCACTATAAGGAGGGAGGGCTATGAAAAGGCTGAAGAATTGGTTGGTAATTGGGGTATCTCTGGTAGTGAGTCTTTGTTGGGTAGGCCCTGTCTTGGCCGAGGTGACATTAGAGGTGCTCAACCCCCGGGGTGAGATTGTTCCTCTGCCTACATTGGTACCTGCCCCTCGTGTGACGGAGCTGGCAGGTAAGAAGATCGGAATCTTTTGGAATGGAAAACAGGGCGGGAATAACTTCTGGGATGTCATTGAAGAACTGCTGAAAGAGAGATTTCCGACAGCAACGATCTTACGGTTTAAGGGTCCATTCGATATCGGGGACAGGTTGGCCGGGACTATGGCAAAGGAGGTGGATACTTTTATCTATGGTGTGGGGGACTGAGGGTCGTGCACATGGGCCGGCGTGTCCGGCCTGATCAGACTGGAGAAACTTGGCAAACCTGGAATCTTTGTTGTGACCGATAACTTTGCCCATGACGCAGGATCATCGGCTGAAGACAATGGAATGCCTACGGTGCGCAAGGTAACTGTACCTGCTCAAGAGTACTACAAATGGAGGACAACGAAGGAAGAGGTTATGCCTGTTGCAAAGGCAGCTATGGATGCCCTTATCGAAGCGCTCACCGTTCCCTTGACATCCGAGGAGGCCAATCCAAAGCCGAAGAAGATGGAGATGCTTGGAACCATTACGATGACTGCGGAGAATTATGAGCTCGCTGTCGAGAAATTCAACCAGTTGTTCCTCGAGAATCACTGGGCCGATGGGTTACCTGTGGTTCCTCCCACAAAAGAAGCTGTCGCCCGGATGCTGGGAGGAACGAGCCGGTCTCCCGGCGAGGTCATCGGCACCGTTGCCCCGAAAAATGGAACAGCCACCGTCGAGAAGATTGCCATTAATGCGGTGATGGCGGGAGCCAAGCCAGAGTACCTGCCGGTGATCATCGCAGCCATGGAAGGCCTTACGGAGAAAAGTTTCGATCTCCTCCATTTATCGACTTCTTCAGGCTCCTTCACCCTTATCATCATGGTGAATGGGCCGATCGCAAAGGAGATCAACATGAATTCCAGGATCGGCTTCCTGGGTCATGGGTGGCGAGCGAATAATACCATTGGGCGCGCCGTCAGATTGAGCATGCTCAACATAGGTCACCTGTGGCCGGCAGAGAACGATATGGCACTCATCGGACGGCCGTCGTCGCATACCTTTTACACCTTTGCAGAAAATGAAGAGAACAGCCCCTGGGAACCTTATCATGTGAGCTTGGGTTATAAGAAGGAAGAAAGTTCCGTGACCGTATCCACCATCGGAAGCTACGAGGGTGGTATGACAATCTATGGAGGCGGGGCCGTTGCGATCTGGACTGCGAAGTCGATCTTGGAGAAAATGGTGGCCGATATAGGTGGTAACCGCAGAATATTCGCTCTATTTAAACGGGGCGTGGCAAACCCATCCGCTCACCCACGCAAACATATTTTTCTGATTCACCCGGAATGTGCTATTGAACTCCAACGCCTTGGGTATACCCGGGAGAGTCTGCAAAAATACCTCTACGAACGGACGAGCATACCGTACGAAGACCTGAGTCAGGACGAGATAAAAGGCATACAGGAGAGGATTGAGGCAAGTGTTGCAGGCGGCATCATCCTTTCCGACGTCATTCCTCAAAGCCGCCTGCCTGTGTTTAAAGAAGCCCTTAAACCAGGAGGAAAGGTTCCAATCGTAGTATCACCGGAGGATATTCATATCATCGTGGCCGGTGGCATACCAGGCTATACCTTCGGGATATCCTATATAAGAGCACCGTACACCTTTTCGTCGCACCAGATCAGGCCGATCCACGGAGCGACCCTCACTCAGGCCGGTCGTTAGTTCAGTGGAATACCCCTTGCCCCGATGGGGACCATTCTCTTGTGATGAGCGGCTGGCTGTGTTATCCTGATTTTTAGGACGCTTTTTGTGGATTTGCCGCTTCCATAGTGCATCAACTATGAACGACAGGAGAAGTGATGGATATGGGGTACATGGGGATTTGGTCCCTGGTGGCCGGGGTGATTTTGATGGGCATAGCGGATTGCAGTGAGCCCGCGGGCACACCGCGGTTGACCGCCACCGATATCGCACCGACACAAACCATGACGAAGGAGAAGCCCCAATTGATCGGTGTTCAAAGTTCCACCGCCTTTGATCCGGTTTTGACGAGAGTGGTTATGGAGGCCAGGGAGGATCTATCCAGGCGGTTGGGCATCGCCTTCGATCAGATTGACATCGTTGAAGTGCAATCGGTCGTCTGGCCGGACAAAAGCTTGGGTTGTCCGCAACCGGGCATGGGCTACCTCCAGGTCCAAGTAGATGGCCTGCTGATCCGGTTTCACGCCGGCAGCCGCCTGTACGAGTACCATAGCGGCGGCAGTCGTCCTCCCTTCCTGTGTGAAATTCCCGCGGGCGTATCGCCCGGGAAAAATGGTCTGACCGCACCGCCCGGCTCGAAAGACCAGTAGCACCGTACAGCGGGGGCAAAACTACCGCAACAGCCCATTCTAATACCCCCCCTGTCGCTTACATGTCGCGTGCGAATAGGTCACTGACCCGGGCAGCAGAAAGCCACGGTCCATAGCCGCGGGTGAATGCGCCAACTCCTGGCTTGGATGTTGCTCCATACGGATGCAAACGAATCCTGTAAAGGCAAAACGGCGGACCAGGTTTCTCCGGTCCGCCGTTTTGCAGGGATTGAGTCCCAGCGGCAAGATATGCTTGCCAATTGAGTAAATGGTTAGGGGGTGACCGTACCGTTGAAGCAGGCACTGCTGATGCCGTCGAAGATATCAGCCCCCATTTGGGCACAGTTCTCCCAATTGCCTTGCCACAAACCCTTCGCGCTGAAGGTGACGACGTGAGTCCCGCCCGGCGCCCCGGGTGTGCCTGTAACACGCAGCTCCGTGACATTGTTGGGCAGTGTGCCGGCGCCATTATAGTAGTAGTTGCCACCACGGTTGCCAAACTTGTTCTCAGCGCCAACTGTTAGCAGCCCGAGATCACCGTTGCCCCCGATGGCGCCGTAGGCGAAGCTGATATCCTCGGTACCGTTAATACCGATCCAGACCTCGAACGAGTCGGTTTTGGCCGTGCTGAATTCCTTTACTGTGTGCCAATCGACCACGATCCAGGTGTTTACGCCGTCGGTCAGGGTTGCGATGCGGATCGCGCCGCCCGCTGCCGGGTTGAGGTCTGTCCAGAAAGGCGCGAGCACATTGTTGGGTGGGGCTGGATTTGGCAGGTTCTGGTTGTTGATTGTGACATCTGCACCCGTCCCGCCGCCTACCACCAGGTAACCATTGCTAACCACACCAAGGCGGGTATAGGTCTCACCGGCGTACTTAAAAGCCGGCACATTAAAGTTGGTAATCGTATCATCACCAACGCCGGCGATGGGCGCTACGCCGAATGCACTCAGCGGCAAGTAACCAGCCGGTGAAGTCCCTGGCCCTATAGCCACGTCCGGCGGCCCAACGCCGGAGAGCACGCCCAGGAACAACAAGCCATTAGTGGTTGCGATCGCGCCGGTTAGGCTTCCGTGAACCAGGTTTAGCGGCCAGGGCATGTAATCGATCAGGTAGGCAGTTGTCTTATCAAAGGAGGTGTTGCTCATGGTGATGGTACAGCTTGTCGTGCTGCCCTTAGGGAAGCTGGCGGGAGTGCATGACTTGGTCAGCGTCACGACCTGTTGTTTGCGGACAATCGTGATTGGAAAGTGAAGTGTGCGGGGGAAAGATGTTAACTTGAGCGTCGCATGGCGGACCTGGTCGATCGGCACATCATGCACGTCAACCGAGATGGAGAACGTCGCACTGCCGCCGGGCCGTATGCATATTACGGGAGGAGTGACGCTGACGTTCATATCCGACGGCTCATCCGCCGATGTAGACCAGCAACTGTATATGCTCAGTTCACTGTGGACGGTGCGTTTGACCTTGAGCACGCCGGGCATGGCCGGCACGTACAAGCCAGGGTAGTTGGCATTCCACAGTTCGTCCTTGAGCGCCACATAGTGGGCGCCAGTCTCGTCGAAAGTCAGACCGGGGTCCCCGGCCTTAGTAAGGTCAATCCGGCCAGATCCACAGTCAAACGGGTTCGCCGGCGTGACCCCATCCTCTTTAAAGATCGCGGTCTTGGCCGTTGTCATGATTGCCGATTTGATCCGGGCAGGTGTCCAATCGGGATGCAGTGCCTTTAGCAGTGCGCCAGCTCCGGCTATGTGCGGGCTGGACATGGACGTACCAGCAATGGCCTGGAATAGCTCACCCTCCGGGCCAAGAGCAACACCGTCGGGCGGCGGGACATGCTGCGGGCTGTGGCCGGCCAAGATCTGCACACCCGGTGCCGTGATGTCGGGCTTGCTAACACCCAGAGTCTGACCCGGGCCGCCACGGGAGCTAAAGGACGCCATCACATCACCGAGGGCTGACACCTTCGCGCCCTGCGTCAGGGTCGCCTGGACGTTCGTATGGGAAGACATAAAGGTGAGCAGCGCCTGCCCCTGGGCAAATTGGATATGCGCGGCCGGCAGGTAGTGATTATCGGTCTCCAGATCGGTGACGTTGGCGGCCTGGTTGTAAAGAATCATGCCAATAGCACCACCTTGTAAGACATTATAGCCCTTTTGTGCGCGTCCTGAGACGCCGCGCTTGCAGACGGCGACTTGACCGGCCAGGCTGCCGGCAACAAACGGGTTGTTGCACTGCTGATCGGCCGCAGGCACATACAAGGGCGCAGGGCCCACCCCCTGGGTGATCGATGCACCCTGCAACGTCATGCTGGCGCCTCCGTTGGCTGTCACCGTGACGGTATTCTCAAAGGCCCGGTTCTGTGTGCTGGCAGCGACGGTGGTTACCCAAGGTTCGCGGTGGTCTGTCGTATCGGCACTGGGGCCCGAATTGCCGGCCGAGGCGGCGACGAACACGCCGGCGTTAAAGGCGTCGAGGAAGGCCAGCGACACGGCGTCAGAGTAGGGATCCCTGCCGCCGCTGATCGAGAAATTGATCACATTCACGCCATCGTTGATGGCCTCCTGGACGGCAGCGGCTGAGTCACTGCTGTAGCAGCCCTGATCGCCGCAGACCTTGTACATGATTACATATGCGCGCGGGGCAATACCCGAGACGATGCCGCGCGGGATGCCATAGATGCTGGCTTGCACGCCCGCGTTTCCTGCGGCGGTGCTCGACGTGTGAGTGCCATGTCCATCGTTGTCACGGGCTGAGGTGAATTCGCTGGGCAGAACGGAAATAAGCGCATCATAAGTAGCCATAAAGCGTTGCGCGCCGATCAGCTTGTTGTTGCATGCGAACAGGGGACCTGGGTTGGCGCCGCCGGTAAACTGACATGCCCGGGTGCCCGAGGGTGGCGGGGGTGGCGGGGAATAAAGCTTGCCGGACGGATCCGGGTCCGAGAAAGAAGGATGTTCGGGCCAGATGCCGGTGTCGAGCACACCCACAATGACACCCTCTCCCGCGCTTTCCTGGCCTCCCAGCCGGGTCCATACCGTTGGAGCGCCGAGGAACTGGGGGCTGTTGTCTGTATCAAGATGAAGAAGTTCGTCCGGATATACAGCTTCGACGTCTGGCAGCTCGGCCAGCGTTTTCACCTGGTCGGCTGGGACGAGCATGGCGACAGCGTTCAGGATAACATCAAAGCGATGGGTGATCTGAACTTGTGGAATGATTTGCAGCGTGGATGCCTCAAAGTCGCTGTGCTTCTCGGCCAGGTAATTGAGGTAAGCCTGGCTATTCTGTGACTTGACATCGAGTCCCATGGCGGTAGCCCGGGGACTGGTCGGTGCGAGGCCGGGAACGCCACCGCTATAGGTCGCAAGAGACTCGCCCTTTAGTTTGACGATAACACTGACCAGCTCCTCCTGTGCGGGGGCAAGCGCCTTGACCCCCGGCAGAGGCTTCTTTACCTGTACCTCGAAAGTGGATTCCGGGGTCAGCGGGGTTACAGTGAGGGGCGTATTGGACCCTCGGGCAAATACCAAGGCGGGAACTATCACAGAGATTGCCAGGACTAAAAGCAGGTTGAAGATGTGATTGCTTTTGCTACGTTTACACATAAGCGCCTCCTTTGAGTGGATCAGAGCTGGATATGAATTAATTCCAGGTAAACATTAATCCGGGATCTTTCCAAACAAATTTCACCTTTCGGCCAATCGGGTAACTGTCTTAATCTGTCTAAATGGAATAGGTAGACTCTGAGAATCAAAAAAGTAAGTCTACAAGAGGACAAATTCCCCCTTGTTGACTTCATCTTGGGATCTTTAACTCCCTCCTTCCCCCCATGAATCACTCAAAAAAACTTAGCTTGGGTTGTTATACTGTTTCTTGTGGTGATCTAATCTACAGCGATATGTATCACCAAATTGTCGAATATCATAAGAAGCCGCATTTGTCAATGAAAAAATAATGGTCTCCGTAAAACCCAAATTCTATTGAGTTTGTCATTCCTGAGAAAGCGGGAATTGGGTGATCGCGATGAATTCCGGACTCCGGCTTCTCGCCGCGCTGGCGCGCGAGCGCAGCGAGTTGCCGGAGTGACGGATTTGGCAATATTTACGGCATCACCAAGAATAAGATTGCGACAGCCATTTTCTATGGAGCTGAGGTAATGAGATGGAGGCTTTCCGTGAAGTGTCAAAGGGTTAAGTACGAATTCATCTATCTTTAGTGAATTTACGAACAGGTTGGAAACAGGTTTCTTTAACCCTTCAGGCGGCGATCCAGCCACCATCGACCAGGAGGACATGGCCGTTCACGAAGTTCGAGGCTTCAGAGGCGAGGAAGACGATTGGACCGAAGAGGTCTTCCAATTGACCAAAGCGTTTCATGGGAATCCGACCGAGGACCCACTCACTTTTTGCACGGTCTTTCAGGAACGATTCCGAGATTGCCGTGAGCGTGAAAACCGGAGCCAGGGCATTCACGTTGATTCCTCTGGGACCCCATTCAATAGCGAGAGAATGGGTAAGCTGGTTCACCGCTCCCTTACTCGGGGCATAAGCCGCATCTGCAACTCGGCCCTGAAATCCGCGGACCGATGAGATATTGATGATCTTTCCCTTCCCCTGGTTGAGCATGACCTGGCCGACGTGCTTGCAGCAGAGAAATACCGATTTCAGATTGACATCGATCACCTTCTGCCAGGCCTCCGTGTCAAACTCGACGATGGGCTGAAGATGGACCGTCCCCTGGCTGTTGACCAGAACATCGATTCTCCCGAAAGAATCGAGCATCTGGGTCACCATCTCCTTCACCTGTTTCTCCTCGGTGACATCCACTGCGATTGACTTTCCTTTTCGCCCCAATCTACTAATGGCTTCTGCGGTTTCTCCATGGCCCTCCGGGCCTCGAGAGGCGATACATACGTTGGCTCCGGCTGCAGCGAGACCTAAGGCCATTGCCTGCCCGAGTCCTTTGTTGCCCCCCACCACGAGGCAAACTTTCCCATCCAGCCGAAACCGGTCAAGGGTAGAGGCTGCCTGTTCCGTCAATGTTTCAAGATCGATCATCTTTACCTCCTGGTTGTCATGAGTTACCCAAGACCCAATATAATTAAAAGGAGATAGGGTGTCAAGAATTTGGCCTACTTGGTTACCCCCATTGTTCTCAAGGATCTTCTTGGGAAAAGAGATATCTCTTTCAAATTCACTTTCAAATTCTCTTCTTGACAAACCTTCAGGTAATTGGTATGTAAGCACACAGGAACATAGGCATGCGGGATTTTCCCTCACGAGGCAATGATAAGGGTAGGCCTTTCTGGTCCTCCTCAACCAGCTTTTGGGGAGTCATTCATATCAAAAGAACCTTTTTAATCTGGTCACCTTTCAGAGAAGGGTGACCCTCTACGAAAGGAGGAGAGAGATGAAGAGAGAGTTTGAAGCGTTTTTGGGAAAAGGCATTCTTGTTCTTGTGGTAACTGGTTTCGTCGTTTTTGGAGTGAGCTTTGGCCATGCTGCGGAGCTGGCCAAGGGGAGCTTTCCCAAGATGGACATCAAGCTCGGGCACTCCGGCGTGGTGGACATGTCCTATCACAAGGGGTCCGTCAAGTTCGCGGAGCTGATGAAGGAACGTACGGGCGGCGCCATCACCGTCCACGTCTTCCCCGCGAACCAGCTCGGGAGCGAGAAGGACATGGTAGAGCAGGTTAAGAACGGCGTCATTCACATCTCCCTGACCGGCCCCAGCATGCTCGCCCAGTTCAAGGGCTGGGGGCCCATCGGTGTGCTCGGGATGCCCTATGTCCTGAAGGGCGACAGCGAAGATGAGTTGCGGCCCAAGCTGATCAAGCTGGCGCGCGGACCCCTCATGAGGGACCTCAATGAACAGGCCGCGAAGGAGAGCGGGGTGCGCATCCTTGACATGGGTTGGTGGTACGGCGAACGACACCTGACCACCAAGACCAAGCAGGTGGTGAAGCCGGACGACGTCAAGGGCTTGAAGATCCGGACCATGGATTCCCCGATGGCAAAGGCCGCCCTTACCGCCCTGGGAGCCGCCACAACCCCCATGGCCGTGGCAGAACTTTACACCGCGTTGCAGCTTGGTGTGGTGGAGGGACAGGAGAATCCGCTCAATACGATCTACTCGCAAAAGTTCTACGAGGTGCAGAAATACGTGGCCCTGACCGGGCACATGGCCATGAACCTGGCCCTGGTCATCAATGACAACTTCTACCAGAGCCTTTCGCCCGAGCTCCGCCAGATCTTCGTGAAGACGATGGAGGATGCAGGGGACTTCGAGAGCGAGATGCAGATCGGTATGAACAAGAAGAACGCGCAGGACTTGAAGGACAAGGGGATGATCATCACGGCGGTCAACAAAGCGGAATTCGCCGAACGGACGAAGGACGCCTGGAAGGAGTTTGAGCCCGTCTTCGGCAAGGGCTTCTACGAGAAGGTCGTGGAAGCTGCGAAGTGATTTTGTACTCCCGGCGGGGCGGGGGACGGCTGATCCTTCGCCCCGCTGTTTTTCTCTCGCCTGGAGCCTGAGCCCTCATGAATGTTATCCGGTTCTCCGTGAAATATTTTGAGGAGATCCTGTCGGGAATCTTCATGGTTTTCATGTTCCTGACCACCTTCGCCAATGTGGTGGCCAGGTACTTTTTCGGCAGTCCCATCCAGTGGGCGGAAGAGTTCTCGCGGTACGCTTTCATCTGGGTCGTCTTCCTGGGTGCGGTGGTCTGTACCAAGCATAAAAGGCACATTGGTATTGATTCTGCGGTAAAGGCCCTGCCCAGCCACGTCCAGCCGTGGGTATACCTTGCAGCCGACCTATTAACCCTTGCGCTGATGGTGATTATCATCTGGTATGGTTGGATATTGACCCGGGGAGCCACCCAGATCACGGCCACCCTGAAGTTGCCCCAATACGTCGTTTATATTGTGGTTCCAGCCTCCGGTGTCCTTGGGTTTCTCTATTCCCTCGGCGACTTCGGATACCATTTACGAGAGGCCCTGGCACGAAGGCAGGTGAACTGATGCTGTGGCTCTTTGTGGTCATGCTCATTCTATTTGCCATTAATGTGCCCATTGCGTGGTCCATGGCTATTGCAACAGTGGTCTATACGGTCCTCGGTCCCCACGTTCCTCTTCAGGGGTTCGTTCAGCGCATGATCGGAGGGATTGACACCTTTCCGCTGCTTGCGATCCCTTTCTTCATCCTTGCAGGAAACCTCATGAACACCGGCGGGATCACAGACCGTCTGGTTCAATTCGCAAAGGCGATGGTGGGCCACATCACCGGAGGACTGGCCCATGTCGTTGTCGTCACCAACATGATCATGGCGGGGATGTCGGGTTCGGGCGTGGCCGATGCTGCAGGGAGCGGTACGATTCTCATCCCGGCCATGAAAAAGGCAGGCTATGGCGTTCCTTTTTCTGCGGCGATCGTCGGCGCTGCGGGCACCATCGGCCCGATTATTCCTCCCAGCATTCCTTTCGTGATCTACGGCTCGATTGCCAGCGTCTCCATCGGTCGGCTCCTGCTGGGTGGAGCGGTACCAGGGGTACTGATGGGGATCATGCTGATGATCTTCGTCTACTTTATCGCCAGGAAGAGGGGCTATCCGAGCGAAAAGAGGGCTCGATGGAAGGAGCTTGTTCAGGCTGCAATCCATGCGATTCCGCCCCTCGGGATGCCGGTCATCATTTTGGGAGGCATCATTGCGGGGGTCATGACGCCCACTGAATCGGCCGCGGCCGGGGCAGCCTATGCCTTCGTCCTGGGGTTCTTTATCTACAGAGAGATCACCTGGACCCAGATCCCAAAGATTATCGTCGAGTCGGTAATGGGGACAGCCTCAATCGTGATCATCATGTCCGCGGCTCAACCCTTCAGCTGGATACTGACCTATGAACTGGCTCCCCAGAAGGTGCTCGCACTGTTCGAAAACATCCAGATGAGCCAGTGGCAGGTCCTCCTGATCATCAACGTGGCGATGCTCATTCTCGGATGCTTCATGGAAGGGCTGGCGGTCATGATCATGGCAGTGCCGGTGCTGGTGCCGCTCTTGGAGCTGGCGAAGGTCGATCTCGTCCATTTCGGGATCGTCTTTGTCCTCAATATCATGATTGGAACGATTACCCCTCCCGTTGGGACGATCATGTATGTAGTGTGCGCCCTGAGCAAGATCTCGATCGCCGAATTCGCGAAGGAGATCTGGCCTTTTGTCATCGCTCTGGTCATTGCGTTGCTGATCGTGACCTACGTGCCGATCCTGTCCCTGTGGCTGCCCAACCTGATCATCCCGGGGTGAAGAAGTGCGTCTAACGAACGAATTGCTGAGGGCCGGCTGAGCTTCCACAAAACATGAAGGGTCTGGGTTAAGGTAAGGGTCAAGAAGCCGGTTTCGGTTAGGTGTTGGGGTTAGGTACACTTCATTAGGACCATTACCTTAACCCATTAACCAAACTGGCATCCTGACCTTGACCGTAACCAAGGCTTTTATTTCCCACATAAGGAGGAAACCATGCAGTATTTCGTATCCAAAACGACACCAAGAACGATTCTAATCATGTTTGACAGGGATGACCTGCTTCTCGAAGGCCTTCAAGAAGTTGTCAAGAAGGAGAGGATCGACACCGCTGCCATCACGGGTGGGATCGGTTCTTTGCAGCGGGTGCATCTCCACACCATAACCACCACGGCGGTCCAGTCATTGGATAAATATTGGAACTTCACCGGTGCGATCGAGTTGGCAAGCGTTCAGGGTTCTGTGATCGGTGGCGATGCTCATGCCCATATCGCCGTCTTCGACTGGGACAGCAAAACGACTTACATTGGGCATTTGGAGCCCGGGAGCATTGTGGCCTACCGGGCGGAGGTCAGCCTGGTTGTTTTAGAAGGGGTCGAGACCGAGCGGTACAATGACGAGCAGGGAAATTTCCGTATCCGGCAAAAGCTCGGGTAGGTCCTGGCGGGGTGGTGCGGGGAAAAACAGGAGTAAAACGAAGGGTGAAAGGGATCTCTGCGCGAAAGGGGGTGGTTTGATATGAGTGCAACCGAAGGATAACAGAGTCTTCCCGGTCAGATACCGTGGCTGTTTGAGGGATGCCATGGAAAGATCTTCGTAGCTTTTTAATACAAATGGACAAAATCATTTGACACGTAGGGCAAGGCTTTAGCCTTGCTTAGGGCAACCCTGAAGGGTTGCCCTACAAAGGATTCAATACGTCTCTATTAGACAGCCTGCTTAAGAAAAGGAAAGGAGTGCGACATGAACAAATCATCTATTTTCATCACGGCTATTACTTCCTTTTTCGTCATCCTCACCCTTTCTGCTTTCACGCCATCTGAGACACCTGCAGCCGACAAGTGGGCCGCGGGGGTGACCATCCGTTTCTTCTGCGGAGGCGATCCCGGTGATGCCTTTGCGTCAATCGTCTACAGGGGCGCCAAGGCTGCCGAAGCAGATTTGGGGCCCAAGGTAGAGTACGTCTTCTCCGGTTGGAATATGCAGAGATTGCTGAACTCCTTGCGGGAGGCCATCGCGGTCAAACCGGATGGCATCGCGTTCATGGGGCATCCGGGTAATGATGCCGTCATGCCGCTGGCTGAGGAGGCCAGCAAAGCCGGCATTCTGATGATGTACCAGAACGTTGATGTCCCCAAGGTCCGGGCCAGATTTGGCGGTGGCTATGTCGGCGCGATCCTGGATCCTCAAGGCCGCGCATTAGCCGCAGAGGCCATCAAGGTTTTCGGTCTGAAAAAAGGTGACCGTGCTCTGGTAATCACGAATTGGGGACTACCTGGCCGGTTCATCCGGGAGGGGGGTGCGGCAGATGCCTTTGCAGAGGCCGGGCTCATTGTTGACAGGATGCAGAGCATAGATGGAATGATGGCTAACCCGAACCTGTTAACCGCCCCTCTCACGGCAGCCTTCTTGAAGAATCCTGATACCAAGGTCATCGTCTATCCCGGAGGACAGGTCCTTGGAGCAGCGGAGATCTACATGAAGGCCATTGGCAAGAAGCCGGGAGAAGTCCATAACATTGGCTTCGACACCAGCGCGGCTGTCATAGATGCCTTCAAAAAGGGCTATGTCCAACTGACCTCTGATCAACAGCCGTTCTTACAGGGATACGTACCAATTCTGAGCCTATGCCTCACCAAGAAATATGGCTTTGGCCCGATGTTCCTTGATACCGGGCACGGCATTGTTAATCAGAAAAACTATCAGTCTGTCGCCGAGCTGGCGACAGCAGGCTACCGGTAACCAATGCCCTAAGTGAGGCGGCCGCCACGTGAGATTGAGTCCGGCGGGAATATCTGGTCTCATCGTGTGGGTTGCACCACCCCGTTCTATCGATTGCAATGCGAGGAGGTATCCAGTGGAGACACGGTTCCTGGAACTGAAGAATATCACCAAGTCGTTTGGTAAAGTCTCTGCCCTGGATCGGGTCAACTTGTTCATTAAAGGCGAACCTGAAATCGTCGCGCTGATCGGCGATAATGGAGCTGGCAAATCAACCTTGATCAAGATCATTTCGGGTGTGCTCCAGCCAGACTCCGGGGAAATCTGCGTCAAGGGCGAGAAGGTGGATCACTGGTCGGTCGTTAAAGCGCGTGGGGCTCGCATTGAGACGGTCTACCAGGATAGGGCGCTGGTGGTGCAACAGACGATCGCCCGCAATATCTTCATGGGTCGAGAGAAAACGGGTTTTCTTGGGTTCGTGAGGGGCAAGGAACAGTCTGTCGAATCCGATCGCTTGATGAGAACGATTGGTTTCACTTCTAAAGTATTTTCTTCTGACTCGGTCGTGGCCAAACTTTCCGGAGGCGAAAGAGGGGGGGTGGCTATCGCGCGAGCAATGTACTTTGAAGCCGATCTACTGATTTTGGACGAGCCGACCACAGCGTTGTCCCTCACCGAGTCGGAAAAGGTATTCGATTTCGTGCGGAAGGCCAAGGATGGGGGCACTTCCTGCATTTTCATCAGCCACAACATTTACCACGCTTATGACGTGGCAGAGCGTTTCATCATTCTCGATCGGGGCAGGGTGGTCAGGGAAATCGATAAGGAACATACCACGGGCGAGCAACTGGTCAAAGATTTGCAGGAGATTGCTCACAGCGGACGCCGTCCCGTATAGGGTCTCGTGGACCGAGGAGGCCAGTGATGACGACACCCCGGGCGAAACCACAAAAGCAAGATCTTACCGGGCTTCCCGCCAGGATGGGTGAGCCAGGACAAGGCATCATTGCGTTCATAGACAAAAACAGAAGGGCATTGAGCGCGCTCTTGGTTTTGGCTGCCCTGATGCTTGTTTTCATCATTCTTGGCCCGCGCACCTTTCTAAACCCGCTCATGTACATGGCGATTTTTAGAACCTTGCCGATCCCGATCATATTGGCCTCGTCTCTGGTTTTTGTGATTGTGGAAGGTGAGATTGATTTGTCTTTTGGATCGATCCTGGGGCTGAGCACATGGGCGTTTGCCGCAACTGCAGCTGCCGGCTGGAATCCTTTTTTAAGCATGGTCTTTGCTGTAGTGGTGGGAGGGTGCACCGGATTCGTCAACGGCGTGATCGTGACTCGCCTCGGCCTCTCCTCGTTGGTATCAACACTGGGGATGAGTTTTCTCTTGCGAGGCTTAATCCATGTGGGGACCCAGGGGAATGGGACTTCTTTGACTTTCCTCAACGATACACCGTTCTACAATGCTTCTGTTGGAAGTGTATGGGGATTTCCGGTCCATATGATCTGGGGATTGGCCTTTGCGGCTGTCGCCATGCTGCTCTTTAATTATCACCGATTCGGTGCGCATATCTGCTGCGTGGGTGATAACCCGCAGAGTTCCCGCGAGATGGGCATCAATGTGGCGCGCGTGAAGACGCTGGCGTTTATCTACGTCGGCATCGCCTCCGGGATGGCCGGTGTGTTGTCCGGGTTGAACAATCAAATGTTCTACCCCGGCAGCGGTGAGGACCTTCTGATGCCCGTCCTGGCGGCGACTTTTGTCGGGGGGACTCCCACCTGGGGCGGCGTCGGTACGGTTGTTGGAGCGGTCATCGGGGCTTGCTCCGTCGGAGTGATTGAGGCCGGGATCGTGGCCGCAGGGGTATCACATCTCTATAAGAATTTCTTCTATGGTTTGATTATCATCCTTGCCGTGAGCGGTCACAAACTGAATGAACCGCAATACCGATAGGTAGCGAGTTGATCACGATAGCCTGAGAGGGATATACGGATGAGCGGGCGAAGGGACGGCATGATCGCCTTGATGGACAGGAGCAGAAGGGCTTTGAGCGCGCTTTTGGTTTTTACCCTCCTGATGCTCTTTTTCCTCATTGCCAATCCTAAGGTTTTTTTAGGTTCAGATATTTACAAAGCCGTTTTTGCCGACCTGCCCAGTTGGATCATATTGGCTGTGTCATTGGTTTTTGTGGTCGCGGCCGGAGAGATCGATTTATCCTTTGTCTCGACCCAGTTGCTGGCCACGTGGGTATTTGCATTGGCCGTAGATCGCGGGTGGAATCCTTTTTTAGGCCTGGTCTTGGCCGTCGGGGCCGGGGCATTTGTTGGATTCGTCAATGGGGTGATCGTGACCCGCATCGGCCTCCCTTCGCTCGTGTCAACGCTCGGCATGAATTTTCTTCTGCAGGGGCTGGTGAATGGCGCTACCGGAGGGAAGGGGATTTCATTGGTCTCTCTCAAGGGCACTCCGATTTCGAATATTCTTGTCGGCAGTCTGGGAAGATTCCCGATCCAGGTGATTTGGGGGATCGTCTTTGCCATTGTTGCCATGGTGATCTTCAATCATCATCAATTCGGCCACCATGTCTGCTGCGTGGGTGATAACCTGGAGAGCGCCCGCGAGATGGGCATCAATGTTCGGCGTGTGAAAACGCTCGCGTTTGTCTATGTGGGCCTTTCGGCCGGGTTCACGGGTGTCATATCGGACCTGATTTACGGAACCTTTTGGCCCGTGATGGGTGATCCGGGTGTGCTTTTGCTGGCTATCCTTGCCTCAGTGTTTGTCGGTGGGACTCCCACCTGGGGCGGTGTCGGCACCGTTGCCGGGGCTGTTATCGGCGCCTGTATTGTCAGGTTCATTCAAACCGGAATCATAGAGGCCGGGTTTACGGGCTTCTGGACGCAATTCTTCTATGGTTTGATTATCATCATTGCCGTGGTGGGTCACAAACTGAATGAACCACGTTACCGATAATGAATACCCCATTGTTAACCGTCTCATAATAGGACGGAGCAAAAATCTCCCTCGCCCGCCCTGGCGGGAGAGGGTGGGGGTGAGGGTGGAACCTATGGGAAGCCCCTGACTTCAATTCTCTCTCAGAGGGAGGGGAAGATTTGTTTGATACTTGTCAATACTAAAATGAGACTCTTAGTAATAGCGATGACATGCTTTAGCACGGGAGGTTCCGTGATTAGGGTGACACGATGGAGATGAGCTCCCGTGAGAGGCTCCTCGGTGCCCTGCGCGGACAGGAGGTTGACCGGATCCCCTGGGGCCCGTTTCTCGCCTACTGGTGGGAGCACCAGTCCAAAGCGCTTCAGGATCGTGGTCAGGTCTGGTTCCTGAGAGAGATCGGCGCTGATGCGTTGCTGCGCGGCTTTAGCCTTCCCTTTACCAGCTCCGATGTCCACGGCTTCAAGCGCTATGAGAGTTTCTGCAATCCCCTCCCCGGCTGTGAGTTCCGCCGGGAGGACAAAGGGGACCAGGTGCGGATCCAATACGAGACACCGGTCGGGACATTGACCACTCTGGCCCGGAACAGCAACGTTGGCAACACTCGCTTTGTCACCGGACATCCGGTCAAACGGCGGGAGGACTACAAGATCCTCAGCTATATCATCGAGCGAATGATCATAGCGCCCAATTACGAAGCGATTCAGCAAGAGATCGAGTCGGTCGGTGAAGGAGGCCTATCCATGCCCCTGATCTCGCCCTTCCTCAAGACTCCCTTTCAAGCATTGGTCGAGCACTTTGTTGGCACTCAACAGCTCGTCTATGACCTGATGGACTATCCGGAAGAGGTCGAGGCGCTGCTGGCGGTCATGTCCGAACGGGCGATGGAAGCAGTGCGGATGGCCGTCGATTCCCCCGCTGAAGCTTTCATCACTTGGGAGGATTCCTCAACGACCAATGTCTCGCCCACCCTGTTCGGCCGCTATATCGTGCCGGAGATAAACCGTTGGGGACAGGCCGTCCATACCGCCGGGAAGTTGCTTGTTCATCACGCATGCGGTCATGTGAGAGCTTTGCTGCCAGTCATGGCCCGGGAGTCCATTGATGCAATCGAATCGCTCAGCCCACCTCCAACGGGCAATATCGAGGTGTGGGAAGCCCAGGAGATGTTGGATCCCCAGGTGGGCATCATCGGTGGAATTGAGCCGGTACACTTTCTCACCCTTGACCTGAACGATCTCCGAGACTATGTAGAGACATTGCTCGATCGCGTCAGGCACAGGCACTACATACTTGCTAACAGCGATAGTTGTCCGCCCGGTGTCTCCGTTGAAAAGTTCCGTCTGGTCACAGAGATCGTGCAAAGGCGGTCCCTAAAAAATAGTAACTTCTGGTTAGGGCCAGGGTAAAGACGCCAGTTTGGTCAACGGGTTAAGTTCCTGGCATAGGGAAGTTAGCCCTTACCCCAAGACCTAACCTAAACCGGCTTCCTAACCCTAACCCTAACCATAACCCAAGGAGGCATAGCCATGGAAGGTTTCCGTCAGTCAGGAAATGCCCTCATCTGGGAGGGCAACCACGAGACCGTCAAGATCGAACCCTGGGGCAGAGACAGCCTGCGGGTGCGGGCCACCATCAGCGCTGCCATCCGCGACGACCTGCCTGGCGCGCTGCTGGAGCCTGCTGGCACAACGCCAGAGATCACGCTCGGCGACAAGAGCGCGCACATTCGCAATGGCGCGATCCGGGCCGAGATCTCTGCGACGGGCCGGATTCGTTTCCAGAACGCTGCGACGGGCGTCGATCTGCTGGCCGAAGACGAAAAGCTTGTGCCTCGGGACTGGCCGCCTACCCGCTACTATAAGCAGGCAGTCGCCGGTCTCTACCGACTGGAAGTGCGCTTCCTGCCCAACGACGGCGAGCGCCTGTACGGCCTGGGCCAGCAGATTCACGGGCACCTTGATCAGAAAGGTTGCGTGATCGAGCTGCTCCACCGGAACACACAGTTAAGCATCCCCTTTCTGCTTTCGAATCGGGGCTATGGCTTTTTGTGGCACAACCCCGCCGTGGGTCGCGTGCAACTGGGACATGATCGAACGGTGTGGGTGGCTGAGGCGTGCAGCCAGATGGACTACTGGATTACCGTTGGCGAAGGGCCCAGCCAGATCCTGGAACACTATGTGGACGCCACCGGGCACGCGCCGATGCTGCCTGACTGGGCTGCTGGCTTCTGGCAGTGTAAACTGCGCTACATCACGCAGGACGAACTGCTCTCAGTGGCGCGCGAGTACAAGCGCCGCGGCTTGCCACTCTCGGTCATCGTGATTGACTTCTTCGCATGGTCACTGCAGGGCGACTGGAAATTTGATCCGGAGAAGTGGCCCGACCCGGCCGGTATGGTGCGCGAGCTGGAAGGGATGGGCGTCAGGGTGATGGTTTCGATCTGGCCCACGGTCAATCCGCTGAGCGCGAACTATGAGGTGATGAAGCGACGCGGGCTCCTGGTCGGTGCAGAGTACGGCCTCCCTCTCCATATGCCGTTTGTGGACCTCAAGCCCGAGGGGCCGGTCTACGTGACGTATTACGATGCCACCAACCCTGAGGCACGTCGGTTCATCTGGGAGAAGGCACGGGAGAACTATTACCGGCACGGCATCAAGATCTTTTGGCTCGACGAGGCCGAGCCGGACATGAGGCCAAATGACCCTGCCAATCTGCGTTATCATCTCGGCAACGGCCTGGCGATGACCAACCTGTATCCCCTGTTTCACGCACGAGGGTTTTACGAAGGAATGCGTGCCGAGGGGCAGGAAGATATCTGCAACCTGACCCGGTCGGGCTGGGCGGGCAGCCAGCGCTACGGCGTAGCCATCTGGTCCGGCGACATCGAGTCTACCTTCGACACTTTGCGAAGGCAGGTGCGGGCAGGGCTCAATCTGGCCCTCTGCGGCATTCCCTGGTGGACCACCGACATCGGGGGCTTTTTCTACGGCAATCCCCAAGATCCTTCCTTCCGCGAGCTGATCGTGCGCTGGTTCCAGTACGGTGCGTTCTGTCCGCTCTTCCGCCTGCACGGATTCCGCGAGCCGGCGATTCGTCATCCTGTGCCGGAGGGCGGGCCGAATGAAGTCTGGTCGTTCGGTGAGACAGCCTACAACATTATCCGCGAGTTGATGTTCCTGCGCGAGCGACTGCGGCCTTACATCATGGACCAGATGCGCTTAGCGAGTGAACACGGCGTGCCACCGATGCGGCCCGTCTTTTTCGATTTTCCCGGCGATGAGCGCTGCTGGAGCGTTGACGACCAGTTCATGTTCGGTCCGGACTTGCTGGTAGCACCGGTCCTCCACGAGGGCGCTCGCAGCCGCGAGGTCTATTTGCCCGTCGGCACGAGCTGGACAGACGTTTGGACGGGTCAAGTCTTTGAGGGGGGACGCCAAATCGCGGCAGATGCACCGCTGGAGCGCATCCCGCTCTACCTGCGCGCTCAGGCCAAGCTGCCCATTCGGGCATGAGAGGTAGTCGCTTTTCGCCACAATTACTATGGGGAGCATAATGCAGTTTGCATTCGTCATAACCAAACATGTAGGGCAGGCCTTCAGGCCTGCTTCTGCAAGGCTGAAACCTTGCCCTACGAAATGCAATCTGTTTTATGCTCTGAGTAGTATCAGAACAACTGAGAACACGGAGAAATCAGCATGAAATCACAAAAAGAATATACGCCAACACGAGAGGACAGGTTCACCTTTGGGCTATGGACGGTGGGAAACCCCGGTGCGGACCCGTTTGGCAGCCGGACCCGGGTTCCGCCGACGCCGATCGAGACCGTGCGACGCCTATCAAGGCTCGGAGCCTACGGCATCAGCCTGCACGACAACGATTTAGTGCCCATCGATGCCACCGCGCACGAGCAGGACCGCATCGTACGCGAGTTCAGGGCAGCACTCGCCGACAACGGTATGGTGGTAGCCATGGCTACCACGAATCTTTTTTTTGATCCAGTATTCGCGGACGGGGCCTTCACCAGCAACGATGCCAGGGTGCGCGCCTACGCCTTGCAGAAGACGATTCGTGCAATTGACCTGGGTGCAGAGCTTGGGGTAAAGATCTATGTCTTCTGGGGCGGCCGAGAGGGAACGGAATGCGACGCCTCTAAAGATCCACGCGACGCCGTACGCCGCTTCCGCGAGGCGATGAACTTTCTCTGCGAGTATGTCATACACCAGCGCTACGAGATGCGTTTTGCTTTAGAGGCGAAGCCAAACGAGCCTCGCGCCGATCTTTACTTTCCCACCACAGGGGCCTATCTCGGATTCATTCAGACGCTGGACCATCCGGAGATGGTCGGCGTCAACCCCGAGGTCGCACACGAGCACATGGCGGGCCTGAACTTCCACCACGCCGTGGGCCAGGCTCTCGAGGCCGGGAAGCTGTTTCACATCGACCTCAATGACCAGCAGTTTGGCCGTTACGATCAGGATCTCCGATTTGGGTCGGTAAGCTTAAAGTCGATGTTCTACTTAGTGAAGCTCCTGGAGGAGGGAAACTATGAGGGCCCCCGCCACTTCGACGCCCACCCATACCGGACCGAGGATGAAGAGGGGGTCTGGGACTTTGCCTTGGGATGCATGCGGACCTACCTGATCCTGGGGGATAAGGTGCGGCAGTTCCAGGCCGATGCCGAAATCCAGGCGGCACTTCGCGAGGCGGCGCGCAACGACACGGAACTGGAGGCCCTGGGACGACGTTTCACTCCGGAGGGAGCCGAACGGCTGAAACAGCTCCCCCTGGATCGGATCGAGATCGCCAAGTGGCGTCCCCGCTATGAGCGGCTCGATCAGTTGGTAGTAGAATTGCTCCTCGGGGTGCGCTGAGATGGAAACTGCCTTCCTTGGAATTGACAGCGGAACGCAGAGTACAAAGCCCCTCCTCGTTGAGGCGGACACTGGTCGAATTCTTTCCCTCGGACGGGCGTCCCACGCCCTGATCGCGGAAACACCCGGTCAGAAAGAGCAGTGGCCGCAGTGGTGGATCGATGCGCTCACCCATGCGGTGAAGGAGGCGTTGGGTGCGGTCCCTGGAGTGGAGGTTCTGGGCATCGGCGTCTCGGGCCAGCAGCACGGCCTGGTGATGCTGGACGGGAGCGAGGCCGTCCTCCGTCCTGCGAAGTTGTGGAACGATGTGACCTGCGCCCCGTACTGCGAAGAGCTCGTGGACCAGTTGGGTGGGCGCGAAGCGACTATTCGTTTCACCGGAAACCTCATCCTCCCCGGCTACACTGCGGGGAAGGTCCTCTGGGTCCGTGAGCATGAGCCGGAAATCTATTCTCGGATGCGTTTGATCCTTCTGCCCCACGATTTCCTGAATCTCTGGCTGACGGGCGAGCGGTTCATGGAATGCGGAGACGCCTCAGGGACCGCTTTCTTCGACGTTCGCCGTCGTCATTGGTCGCGCGAGGTACTGGCAGCGCTCGACCCCGACCGGGATTTGACACTCTGCTTGTCACCGTTGGTGGAAAATAACCGTGTGGCGGGCAGACTCCGCCCTGCGGCCGCCCTGGCATTGGGGCTCCCTACCGGAATTCCAATCTCGACGGGAGGCGGGGATAATATGATGGCGGCCATTGGCACCGGGAATATTCAGCCCGGTGCCGTCACGGTGAGCCTTGGGACTTCTGGGACCATCTTTGCCTATGCTGCGGCTCCGGTGGTAGATCCCGGCGGAGAACTGGCAGCGTTTTGTGATTCCACGGGAGCGTGGCTGCCACTCGTGTGCACGATGAATGTGACGACCGCGACGGAGATGGTTCGCAGTTGGTTCAGCCGTGACATGTCCGACCTCACCCGGGAGGCAGGTCAGGTCCCGGCAGGGGCGGATGGCCTTCTTTTTCTCCCCTATTTAGAGGGCGAACGGACCCCCAACATGCCGGGTGCGACGGGTGTTCTCTACGGTCTTCGTATGGGGGTAAGTTCGCCAGGGCACCTGATGCGGGCGGCCATGGAAGGGACGACTCTCGGACTGCGCTATGGTCTGGATATCCTTCGCCGTCTCGGAATTGTTCCGCAGAGGATCTCCGTGACTGGCGGTGGAGGCCAAAACCCCGTCTGGCGTCAAATCTGCGCGGATGTGTTTGGTACGGCTGTCGTGCGGTCCGTCGTGGACGAGGCCGCAGCATATGGAGCTGCGCTCCAGGCGCGCTGGGCCGTGGCCTGCGATGGGAGCGGAACCCCATTATCCCTTCCCGAGATTGCGAGCGGCTGGACATCCGCAATGGAGGAGGTCAGCTCGCAAGAACCTAATCCCGAATCCATGCGGCGCTACGACGAGGTATACGGTCTTTTCCGTCGGCTCACCGACCGCATTAAGCCCATGTTTAGCATTCCCTGACCCTGCCCCAGACCTTGAGTCCCGTCTTCACCGACAAAGAATCTCCCTCGCCCGCCCTGGCGGGAAAGGGTGGGGGTGAGGGTGGAACGCGTGGAAAGCCCCTCACCTCAATCCTCTCCGAGAGGGAGAGGAAAACTTTTTTTGTGCATGTCAATACTATAATGAGACTCTTAATAAAAGTGTCGGGAGGAGGGGATCCGGATTGGAAAGTGCCGCTGACTATGCTTCCATGTATCGCCGGATTAATTCCTAAATGCCGATTTCACCAAAGAGTGAGGATCAATACAAGGGGAAAATTGATTATTCGAGGTTGAAAGAGGTGATAAGATTTGAATTACAAACATTCGAAACACGACTTTAGGAATTGTCACATTGATTTCTAGTCATAATCCACTTCAAGATAACCCACGGCGTTAACGAATATGTCAAGGGAAGTACTTGAATATCTTGAATATATGGATGAAGCAAAGTAAGAATCTATCTCCCCATATTGCCGCTAAGATTGCCGTAAGTATAGCAAATGCCCCTCCTACTAATAACACCGTTGCTATTGGGACAGGGATTTGGAGCCAAATTGTCATTATCTCCACAACCACGAAAACCAAGAACCCGCCAATAATTGCTCCAAAGATAAACCTTAGAATCAATACGACGGGATCCCTCTGTTCGCTCATACCATTCGCCCTGCTCTTCTTTTTCTCGATTACCATTTAAACTTTACATATTTTCTGAAACCCTGTCAATTGTTGATTACAGAAGGAAGGTCTACTCCTCAGGGAGGTGACTGTGGGGCCTGTAATATTGCAATATTATGAAATCCGGTAAATGAAGGGGTCCTTTCCAAACTGTAACACTTCAACCCCACACCACAGCGTCTCTTCTTTCCCCCTACCACACCCCCGGCACCAGCCTCCATCTCACCCTCTTGGCATACTGGGCGTATCCCTCCAGTTCCCGATGCAGGAACCGTTCCTCCGGCACGATTCGGATGATGAGGTCCAAAGACACCGCACTGCTCGGGATGAGGGCCCATAGCGAACCGAGAAGGAGCGGAAGTCCCAGATTCATCAAGAGGCCGGCCGTGTAGCCGGGATGCCGGACGAACCGATAGCGCCCGGTGGTCACCACGTGATGCCCTCGGTCGGTCTGGAGCCGGACGATCGACGAGAAGAAGGGATTGACCTTCATCGCCCAGATCATCAGGGCGCTGCTCAGTATCACCGCAAGCAGTCCGGCCCACATCACCCATCCCGGCATCGGCTGAGTCCACTTCCAGCGATGGTCGAGACTTGCTACAACATGGATCAAGAAGGTGGCAACCGAAACGATGACGACAAACAGCTTGTCCCAGCCCTGTGCCCCGGGTGTTTTCGTGGTGCTTCTCTCTTCGATCAATCCCGGGCTGAGCTTGAGCGGTCCTCCGTAAACCGTAAGAACGCTTACCGACAACCTATAGCCCAGACAAATCCACGCCGCCGGCCAATTCAGGGTGCCCGCTGATACGAAGAAGGCAGCCGTGACTACGCCCAGGGTGACGGCGAGTTGGATAGTGACTCGGATGAGAAGCGATCGTTTCATTCAGAACTTCGATGAAATGATAATGCTAAGAACTTTCTTTGGATGTGACAATTTAGCCTTTTGAAAAGGAATTACAAATAATCTCCATAATTTCTCTGAAGATATCTCTCCTCCCGGCCGTGGAAGGAGATTAAGAGGAGGGGGGACCACATTCTTCTCGTTATCCACCCCACCCTAACCCTCCCCCATCAAGAGACTCTGTCGCAATTCGAAAGTTTTGTTTTTTGACGACATCTCATCCCACTGAGGGGTACATTTGAAGTCATATTTTGGGTTAAGCTTTACAAATCATGACATGAATGTTATCCCCTTACCCCACTTCTCAAATCGGCTGTGAATTGCGACACAGTCTCCAAAGGGGGAATGGACTAAAATATTGGTGATCTTAAATTTTCCTGGATGATCTTTCAAGGAGCTAAAGTGCTACCTTCGGATGAGTTGAATATACGAAAAAGGGATTAGTATGTAAAGCCGAATGATCAACGGATGTTACTCAATAATTCAAACGTGGCAGGAGGGAGTAGAAAAATCCGATCCTTTACACATCCCGCCATCCCTCCTTCCCGCGCATGGTATGCTAACATGATCCTTATACCTCGGCTCACTTTTTGGGGACCATTATATAATTCCAAATGTAGATATACAGTTTGCTTCTTGGTTTCCGCCACGTGCTCTTCATCAAATGGATTCCATATCTTCCAAAATGGTGCCAGGTCTTGCGATCATATATGTTTCCTGGAAGTAGTACCTTTACGTCAGAACGAACATCCGGGTTCTCTGCATAGGTTCTCGACACTAGGCCCGGTCCGGTGCTGCAGAGAACATATGCATTTCGGCGAAATAACCACGGTACTGAGTTCACCATCAGGTTTGACCATTCTGGTTCCATCTGCGCCCTTACACAATTGTTTACAATCGCGCGAATAAACGGGTGCCCTGGCCGAGCTCCAAACGCGTAGTTACCGAGTTCCCAATCCATGCCGTATTTTCGTCTCAAATATTTATTGAAAGTGATTCCTTCAAATGCAAATACGCAACTGCACTCTAACAGGTCTGACAGATCTTCACAGAGCAGCAGATCCAGATCAAAGTAGAACCCGCCGAAATGATAAACAGCCAAATATCTGAAGAAGTCGTATTTCTGAATAGGGAACCGAAACGATTGGAAAGTATCTTGATACTGCGGGAATTCTCGGGCCACAAAGTCGTTGACTGCGTTATCGTCAAAATAGAGGTACTCAAAACCCAAGTTCATTAATCTTACATTCGCCCGACACGCTTTTTCAAGCACTGATAATTCGATTTGTGTCCCCGTCTGAATAATGCGTTTAGGAATGGGCGAATTCATAATCTATACCTCTCACCTTTTGATTTTGGTTTCATCGGTTGAGACATATCAGTCCGGTTTCTAATATACACCAACATTAACCTTTTTGGAAGAGGTGATTATATAGCTCTTTGGAGGGGCGAAAGGGTTAAATACCAACTTTGGCGCCTTCGTGACGGATTTGGATGATTATGTGGTGGCGGCAAGGGCTTATAGCAATACACCCCTATGACTTCCTGAGTTCATTGCCACTCATTCTTGTCGGTGTATCAATTCATTGGCTGCGGAAGGTCTTGATGCCGGTCAGGGCTACAGAGGTGCCGACAAACAAAACGGTGAGAACGATGAAGAAGGTGGAGACGGCGGCAACAACGGGACTGATATCGTACTTCAGCGAGGTGAAGATCTGAACGGGAAGGGTCGTCGTCTTTCCTGTCGTGAGAAAGAGGGCCATGATGAATTCGCCAAAGGAGCTGATGAAGGCGAAGAGGGCGCCTACAAAGATTCCGGTCTTGATGAGCGGAGCGGTGACCAGGAAAAAAGTCTTGACAGGGCCTGCTCCGAGATTCCTCGCTGCGTCCTCCAGAGAAGGATCGATCCCCTGAAGGATGGAAGAAACGATCATGTAGACGTATGGGGTTCCCCAGAGGGAATGGGCCAGCACAACGGGCCAGACTGTTCCGTAGAGCCCTATCTTACCTGCATACATCAGCAAGCTTATCCCGAGGATCACTCCAGGGATCATCATAGGCAGAAGGATCATGGTGTTGATCTTCGGATGATCCTTTGTCTTCCCCCTGAGGCTTAAAGCTCCGAGGGTGCCAATAATCGTGGAGAGGAGAGTGGCATAAGAGGCAATAATGGTGGAGTTTTTAAAGTTCTCCATCCATGGAGGTTCCGTGAAAAAAGCCTGATACCACCGCAGAGAGAAACCCCTGGGAGGGAAGCTGATCATCTCTCTCGAAGAGAAGGAGACGATAATGACAACGATGATGGGTGCAAGAACAAAAAGAAAAGTGGCCCAGGAGAAGACCTTTAGAGCGATATCATAGGGATCGAGTTCTTTGAACCACCGCGCGTTTCTTTTCTGAGATCCCTCCATCAGCTCTTCCTCCCTTTGGTGAAATGGTTGAGGAAAAGGTAAACGGCAATAATCGAGAAGAGCATATTGAATGCCATGACCGCTCCAAAAGGCCAGTTGAACGTCGTGAGAAGCTCATGCTCCACCCTCATGGCGATGGTTGTTTGGGCCTCGGACCCGAGAAGGGAAGGGGTGGCATAGGAGCCCAGGGTCCAGAGGGCGCCGAAGATACAGCCTGCAGCGATTCCCGGAACGGAGAGGGGAAGGGTCACGTTGAGAAAGGTCCGGATCCGGCCTGCTCCCAGGTTTCGTGCCGCTTCTTTCAGGGATTTATCGATCTTCTCAAGAACACCAAGCAAGGAGAGAACCATGTAGGGGAAAGTGACCTGGACAAGCCCCACGGTGACAGCGAAAAAGTTATAAAGCATCCCGATGGGTTCTTTGACAATTCCCAGTTTGAGAAGGAGGACGTTAACCACCCCGTCCCTTGAAAAGAGGGCGACCAGGCCGTAGATCTTCACAATGTACTGTGTCCACATACAGACCAGAAGAAGGGTAAGGTAGGCCCGTTTTGCCACCGGTTTCGCTTTTGCGATGAGATAGGCAACGGGATAGGCCAGGACGAGGGTGACGACGGTGACGACCACGGTCAGTTTGAACGTGAAGAGGAAGGTGTTGAGATAGAAAAAATCGCTGTAAAAACGGAGGTAGTTCGTCAGGGTAAGGCCGGGCCCATAGCGGGTGACCGGGACGGCAGGGCTGAAGCTGATTCTCAGAAGAAATAGGATTGGAAGAACAAAAAAGAGGATGACCTGGAGGAAGGCAGGGGAGACAAGAACCCACATCCGGTACTGTCCGAGCCTCGTCATTAGGGCGTCAAATGGGCCTGTCTTGAATTCCTGGCTCATCTTTCCTATTCCTCCTCTTTAGAAAGATGGACTGCTGGGCGGCCGCTGGGGGCCGCCCCTACGAGAGCCGAAAGCCAGGGTGGACACGCTCCGCTTTGTCCACCCTACAGGCTGGCTCATCTTACTATTCCTCCACCGGAGTTTCACGAGTCGGGCACCGGAAGCAGAAACAGTGATCAGGGTTAAGGGAGAAATGCACCTGATCGCCTTCTTGAAATGTAGGCCGCCGGGTCACATTCTGTTCATCCACCCTCAAGTCACATGCCCCCTCTACGTCAACCAGATAGCGGATCGATGCTCCCATGTAGGTCAGGTGTTTAATCCTTCCCCTGAAGCAATTGGGACCTGTTATCGGATTCGGAGACATGACGACCTTCTCCGGCCGCACAAAGATCTTATGCTCCTCGCCCGACTTCCATTCCTCTTTGAGAGAGATTTTGAGCCTTAACCCCTGATTCGAGACAAACGTGGCAAAAGGTTCTGCTCCTTCTTTGATCTCTCCGATAAAGCAGTTGGAGTCACCGATGAAGTCAGCGATGAATTCCTCTGCTGGATGCTCATAGATTTCAATAGGCGTTCCCACCTGCTTAATTACCCCGTCCTGCATGATGGCGATCCGGTCTGCCATGGCCAGCGCCTCAGCTTGATCGTGAGTCACATAAATGGCGGTGATCCCGAGGCGCTTGAGTAGAAGGCTGATTTCGAGGCGCATCCTCTCCCTGATCTTTGCGTCCAGGTTGGAGAGGGGTTCGTCGAGAAGCAGGACGCTCGGTTCTATCACCAGGGCCCTTGCCAGGGCGATCCGCTGTTTTTGGCCCCCGCTCAATTGGTCCGGATAGCGGTTCTCAAAGCCGGACAGGTGAATGAGGTCCAGAACCTTTAGGACCTTCTCACGAATGACCGATTTTGATACCTTTCTCATTCGCAGACCGAAGGCGATGTTGTCGAAGACGGTTCGATGGGGAAAGAGGGCCCAGTTTTGGAAGACCATCCCGGTGTTGCGCTTCTCGGGAGGGATGTGGTTGATGACCTGATTTCTGATCTTGATCTGTCCGCCATCCGGCTTCTCAAAACCGGCAACCATTCTCAGGGTCGTCGTCTTACCGCATCCACTCGGCCCCAGGAGAAAAAAGAATTCTCCCTTCCTGATCTGGAGAGAAATCTCCTTAACAGCCTGGACTTTGCCATACCACTTGCTGAGTCCGATGAGTTCAACCTCGACTTCTCTCAAGCGCTTCCTCCCGTTGTATGGAAAATGAATCGTCTTGGGTAAGGTCAGGGTAAAGAGGCCGAAACCGGCCTTCTAACCCTGACCTTACCCTTGACTCGTCCCTATGATCTAAACCTTTGTGATCAACCCGTAGGTGTCGGGTCTTCTGCGAACGGGATAGTCCCGGGGAATGACCTCTTTACGCCATTTTCGCGTGAAATCGAGATCGATCTCGGCAACAGCGAAACCTTCATAAAAATCACTGGCTGCTGCAATCATATTTCCCTCGGGGTCCGTGATCTCGGCTCCACCCGAGTAGACCAGATCACCCTTGGGATGTCTTCTCGATCCAACTCGATTGGCACAGAGGATATGGCACTTCGACGTGAGGCCGTGGGCCTGCGACATTATTCTTACAGTGCGATACCATCTGGCGCTCCAGTTGACCGCCCAGCAGAGGATCTCAGCGCCCTGGAGGCTGTAGATTTCCGGGACCATGGGCACCGTTCCATCCATGTCGATCATGATCCCGATCTTTCCAATCTCGGTGTCCAGGAGCGGGTAATTCGCTCCGGGAGTAATTCCGCATCCAATTTCATATTTTGCCCAGGCGTTTTCGGGGTGAACTTTGCTGAACTTACCGATCACACTTCCATCCGGCCCGATAAGAGGAGCGGTATTGTAGAGCTTCCCTTTTTCCACTTCAAAGAAGCTTCCGGGAACGACATACATCTTGTTCTTCTTGGCCCTCTCTGAAACCTTCTCCGTAAAAGGGCCGGGAATGGGTTCCGCTTTCTTCAGAATGTCCTCCTTGGTGTCTTTATCTTCCGGACATTCCGTGATCGAGTATTCGTGAAAACAGATGAGCTTCACTCCGATCTGTCCTGCCTGATCGATGAAGGCTAAGATCTTTCCGATATTCTTCTCCCGATCAGGACTCGTTTCCATCTGAACTGCTGCCACCTTTATTTTCATCCAATTCCTCCTAATCATAGCCCCTGATATGGCCATGCCGTCTTCTTCACCTGCTGAAATCCTGCCTTCACCACCAGTGCCATCTCGGCGACGCGCTTCCCGAGATGGATACAGGCGTCCATGCCGATCGTGTCCTGGGTCACTGCCTTCAGGGACCCTTTGGCATCGGTGCCGAAGGAGAGGGGATAGGGATAACCCTGGAGAGCAGCGACACCATAATAGCAACCGATTCCCTGCTTCGGTCGCTCCGGCCCGACGCTGACCACGATCATGTCATGGGTGAGGAACCATCGCTGAAGTTCTGCGATCGTTCCTTCCAGACCTCCCTGACGATCATAGGCCACTGTCACGGCCCCGCCGATCTTGTTGCGAAAACCCATGCCGGCAAACTCCACAGCCATGGTCCGGTCGATCAGGGCCTTGAGCTGGGCCGTGATGCCTCCCCAGTAGACCGGGACGCCGATGATCCAGCCTTCGGCATCGAGCATCTTCTTCATGAGCATGTTTCCATCATCGCCCTTCACGCCCAGGCACAATCGCTCAAAATCGGTTGACTTGCACCGGTAGCAGGAGATGCAGCCGCTCTTGATCTTATGATCGCAGATGGCTACAAACTCGGTCTCCACCCCGTCGAGCTTCTCAGCTCCCTTCAGGGCCTCCTTCACCAGAATATCCGTGTTTCCATGTCTTGGACTTCCTGAAATTCCTAAAATCTTCACCTTCATTTTCACATCCTCCTTTTCTGGAATAGATTATCCCTCATCCGTGAGATTTGCGCATCCACCTACTTCCCTGCGAGAGGCAGGATCTCCTTGTTCCATCGTTCATCAATCTGCTGGTAGCGGGGTTCAATGGGCTCCCAGTCGAAGACGGAGAATCGATCATATTCACCGCTTGTATTCATGATGAACCATCTTACATCCTGGGGGATATGGGTGTATCTATTTGCGACGCTGTTAAACTGCCTCTTTACGAACTCCGACTGGACCTCCGGCTTTAGGGCAAAGTTGATGAAGGCCTCAGCCAGATCTTTCTTCTTTGTTCCCCGCACCACCATCTGGTAGTCGTAATACCCATTAAACCCTTCCTTCGGGAAGACAAAGTTAAGGTCCAATCCCTTCAGCTTATACTGATAAGAGCTTCCAACATAATAGGGAGCCATCCAGACCTCTCCCTGTTCCATGAAAGCAAAGAGATCTGCTCCCCCTTTGTACCAAACCTTGACATTCGGTGCGAGTTGTTTTTTCACCACATCGAAGAGTTTGTCCAGATTATCGAGGATCCATTTCCCGTTGATATTCGTTTGCCCCATCAAATAGGCTCCCAGGTAGAAATTCTCCAGCCACCACGCCCTGTCGAGGCAGACCCGGCCCTTCACCTCAGGCCTTGTTAGGTCTTTCCATGTAGTAGGAGTAAAGGGGACCTTTTTCGTCACATAGTTGAGCCCCACGACCGCTCCCTGGTAAGGGACACCGTACTTATCCCGATAGCCTGGAAACTTCTTCAGAGCCTCCCAGATATCTTTATGGTTTGGAATATTGTCGAAATTGATGGGAAGAATGAGATTATTGATCCGGGCTTGAGTGTAGATTCTTCCTTCCCCCAAAAGCACATCATAGGGAGGCTGGTCGGCTGGAGCAGCCATGATTTTGGTGACCAATTCCGACCATCCCGGGACAACGGTCACCTTAGCTCCAGACCATTCTTCAAAGGGTTTGACGACTCCTTCGGTGTAATTCTTTGCGAACGAGCCGCTCCAGGTCGAGACGGAGAGGGATTGTCCCTCATAGGGCTTGGCCGCAAAAGCAACGGTCACCATAACAATAGACAGAATTAAAGAAACCAGAATGACAAAGCTCTTCTTTTCCATAAGACCCCTCCTTTCGGTTTTTTATAAAACCAGACCTCATAGTGCTACTTACTGCACTCTCCAGGGCAGGGCAAGCCCTGCCCCTACAATGAAACACGACGGATACCGACACAGAGCACTGACACTTACACTAATTTGGACTTTACCTCCTTTCTGATTTTGTTTTGATTCTATCTGCCACATCCCTCATTCTTAAACGGACAAGCGTTTTGCGAGTGGGTCTTCCTTGCCGCTAACGTTCCTGGCCGACATCCCTTCTCCAATTTCGAGACGAAGGACCCTCTCCCAACGGCTTTCTAAGCCCCTTTCAACAGCTCCAGTATCTGCTCAGGCAAGATGGGAAGCTCCTTTACCCGAATGCCTAAGGCGTGACAAACGGCATTGGCAATGGCCGGAGCAGTAGGAATGAGTGCTGGCTCTCCGAGTCCCTTGGCTCCAAAGGGCCCCGACGGCTCCTCGTCTTCTACGATGAAGGAGGTCAATTGAGGCATGTCATAAACTGTCGGGATGGCATACTGTTTGAAATTGTAAGTCTTCGTGGCCAAGAATTTTTCAAGTAAGCCATAGCCAATACCCATGACCGCTCCGCCTTCAATCTGTCCCTCCACGGCTGTGATGTTGATCGCCTTTCCGACGTCATGGGCAGCCCAGAGGTTCTTGACCCATATCTGGCCGGTTTCCTTATCGACTGCAACCCTGACGAGATGGGTGGCGAAAGGGTAGGTGGGATAGGGATCTCCCTGGCCATACTCGTCGACGGGTGTCACATCAGGGTCGAAGTATCCATGATGTTTCAATATCCCCTTCTGCCGGTAAGTCTCATAGAGTTCTTCGAAAGAGACCCGCTGAGAGGGATGGGAAAGGACGTAGAAGCCCCTGTCTTTCAGTCCGAGTTGTTCCTTTCCGACTTCGAGAACTTTTGCGGCAGCCTCAAAAAGGACTCTACGCAATTTTTCCGCTGCACTTCTGACCGCATTCCCTGATATGTAGGTCTGCCGGCTCGCACAGGTCATGCGGCCGTCAGGAGTGCGGTCCGTATCTGCGGAGACGACCTCGATAACTTCCACAGGGACTCCCAGTTCTTCTGCTGCGATCTGTGCCATCACGGTGTCGGAGCCCTGACCGAGATCACATGCTCCCACAGAAATCCGTATCCTCCCATTTTCGAGAAGTTCAATATCCGCCTCCGAAGGATTCGATAGTCCCGTATACCCAATGCCATAGGTCATGCATCCCAGCCCAAGTCCTTCCCTGATGGGACCGATGGTGTCCTGACTTCTAAGTCGAAGCAACTCCTTTTGATAGATCCCCCTGAGGGCCTCCAGGGTTTTCTTGATTCCGACGCTATGTTCCAGAATCTGCCCTGTGGAGGTGGAAAGACCCCGGTCCAGTGCATTTCGAAGACGGATCTCCAGCGGATCGATTCCCAATTTCACGGCAAGAATATCAATCAGGGATTCCAGCGCAAAGGCCATCTGAGGAACCCCAAAGCCACGAAAGGCACCGGAGTAGGGATTGTTGGTATAAACCACCTTCCCGTCGAAAGAGACATTGGGAATGGAATAAGGGCCAGCGGAGTGCACGGCCGATTTCAGCAGGACGGAGGGGCTCCAGCAGGAGTAGGCCCCCCCATCGGATAGAACCTCGAAGGAGAGGGCCGTGAACGTTCCCTCTCTCGTGGCCCCCAACTTAGCCTTCATCTCATAGGCATGGCGCTTTGGAGTGCTGATAAAGGATTCTTCTCTATCGAGGACCAGTTTGACGGGCCTTCGGACCTTATAGGCCATCACTCCAAGGATCGCTTGCATTGCGACGTCCAGTTTGCCGCCGAACCCACCTCCGGTTGCTGTCTGAATGACCCGAATCCTCTCTCTATTCATCGCCAGAATCCGGCTAAGTTCCCTCTGGATCAAATGAACATCCTGGCAGCATGTCTCGATGACGAGGCGCCCCTCTTCGTCAAAATAGGCGATTCCCGCTTCAGTCTCAATATAAGCATGCTCCACAGCGGGAGTTCGAAAATGGTCCTCCACGACGGCATCCGCTGCATCAAACCCTTTGCTGATATCTCCTTTTAATAGGCGTGAGGTTTTAAGCAGGTTTCCCTGGGGATGGATCTTCGGGGCTCCGTCTAAAAGTGCCTCTGAAGCGTTCGAAACTGCCTCCACGGGTTGATATTGGACTTGAATGTTTCCGGCAGCTTCTCTTGCGATTCCGGGCGTAACTGCGGCGACGGCCGCAACCGCTTCTCCCTCGTACCTCACCTTGTCCTGCGCCAGAACAGGCTGGTCCTTCAGGCTTCTGATCAACTCAACCCAGTTCTCTCCGGGAATGTCTCTTGAGGTGATCACTCCAAGGACACCGGGTACTTTTTCAGCCCGAGAGGTGTCGACTCCAAGGATTAAAGCATGGCGATGAGGACTTCTCAATACCTTGATATAGGCCATTCCGTTACGGGAGACATCAGCCCCAAAGCGGGTTCGCCCCAGAACTTTGTCTGTAGAGAGGATGTTTGTTTTTCGAATTCCGATTTGAGTTGGGGGTGTCTCATCCAGGGAAGCAGCTTCCTCTGCGGCTTCTCCTGTCATTCTCTGAGAGGCATGTTGGATGGCTTCGATGATTTTTTTGTAACCGGTACACCGGCAGAGGTTTCCGGAGATAGCCTCTTTGATCTCTTCCTCGGAAGGATCGGGATTCCTGTCGAGGAGGGCCTTCGCAGAGAGGATCACTCCAGGGCTGCAGTACCCGCACTGAACCGCTCCGTGCTCGATAAAGGACTTCTGGAGGGGATGAAGAGATTGCGGAGTTCCGATTCCCTCGATCGTCACGATGGAGCTTCCATGGGCCCTGTAGGCGGGTATAAGACAGGCGTTGACCGCTCTGCCATCCATGATCACCGTGCAGGCCCCACAATCCCCTTTACCACAGCCCTTCTTCGTCCCGGTCAGTCCGAGTCGATCCCTTAAGACGTCCACAAGGAGATCATCCGTTTCAATCTCCACGTCGATGGGCCTGTTATTGATGGTCAGGGTGATCATTTTCATATGTTCACTCCAGCCCTTTCAAGAGACTGAAGCAATGCCCGGCGAACCAGGACCCGGGCCAATTCCTTCCTATAACCACTCGATCCCCGGAGGACGCTGTCCCTGGGATTCGCTTCCTTCATGGCTTCCTGAGCAGCCCGCTCAACAAGAGCCATAGAGATCGTCGATCCATTCAAGAGATCCTCTGTTTGCTTTGCCCGAAAGGGCACTGGTGCCACGGGTCCCATTACAATCCGGTTCGAAAGAACCTTTCCATTGCTTATTGAAATCCATACGGCAGTGTTCAGAGCCGGGAGCCAGAGATCGTTTCTTCCCTTGATTCGAAGATAGGCCCATCCCTCCCCCGTTTTGATCGATCTGCACCGGATGGCTGTTCCAATCTCCCGGGTTGAGTCAACTCGTGAACGACCGATGTCCTCATAAAGGTCGGCGATGGGCTGCCATTTGACCCCTTGTTTCGATTCGATACAGATCTCCCCATCAAGGGCGGACAGGGCTACAGCGGTGTCGGCTGCAGGCTGGGCGTTGATCACATTGCCCAGAATCGTCCCCTGATTTCTGACCTGAGGCGTTCCCACATGGGAAGAAGCTTCAGAGAGCAATGGGAGCTGTTCCCTTATCAACGGGTTTGATCGCGACTCGGCGTGAGTCAGCGCTGCTCCAATACAGATTTTATCACCAGACTGGCTTACTTTCCCTAAGCCCTCAATGCGTGTGATATCTACGATGCACTGGATTTGGAAGTCTCCCGCCTGGAGGCGCAGCAGCAAATCGGTTCCGCCAGCCATCAGGCGGGCCTTCCCATGATAGGCATCAAGGATCTCCAATCCGTGAGCTATCGAATTGGCAAATATGTATTCATCCCACAATCTTCCCACTGCTCGCCTCAAACATCACATAAACGCCAATTCCAAATGACCAAACTCCCTAACTCGCTGAATCTTTAAATCCCTAAATCCCTAAATCCCCAGATACGCCTTTTTGATATGTGGGTTCTCGGAAAGGGCCTTCGTATCCCCTTCCAAAACAATTCTTCCACTCTCCAGGACATATCCGTGACTGCTCGCTTCCAGTGATTTTCTTACGTTCTGCTCCACCACGAGGATGGTGGTTCCTTCCTGATTGATCTTCTTGAAGGTCTCAAAAATGGCCCGGACCATCAGAGGGGCAAGGCCGAGGGAAGGCTCATCAAGCATCAGAAGCTTCGGTCTCGCCATGAGGCCTCTCCCGATGGCCAGCATCTGCTGCTCTCCTCCGCTCAATGCTTTGGCCGGCTGCGTCCTTCTCTCTTCAAGGACAGGGAAGAGATGAAAGGCCATCTTCATGGACTCTGTTCTCCTCGTCTTTGCCTCAGGGAGGTAAGACCCGATTTCGAGGTTCTCGACAACGGACATATACGGAAACAGATGTCTCCCCTCAGGGACCTGAATGATTCCCAGTTCCACAACCTGTCGGGGTGAGGCTTTCAGGATATTGCCTCGAAACCGTATCTCGCCGCTCCTCACATCTATCATCCCGGAGATCGTGTTGAGAAGGGTGGACTTCCCGGCTCCATTGGCTCCCATGAGGCTGGTGATCTCGCCCTCTTCAACCTTCAGGGAGACTTTCTTGAGGATCTGAAGATTGGTGATATAAACATCGATCTGATCGATCTCAAGAAAAGGCATACTCTTCTCCCAGATAAGCCTTGATCACGGTTTCGTCAGCAGCAACTTTCTCGGGAATGCCCTCTGCGATCTTAGTCCCATGATGGAGAATCACAATCCAGTCCGATAAATTCATGATAACCTGCATGACATGTTCGATGATGAAGAGCGCGGTCCCATGGTCTCTGATCTTTCTGAGAAGGTTAATCATCTCTTCCGTCTCAATCAGATTGAGACCGCTTACAGCTTCATCGAGTAAAAGGAGATCGGGTCGGGTTGCGAGGCCCCGAGCGATTTCCATCCTCTTCTGATCCGCCAGGGTCAGATTCGAAGGGGTCTGGTCCTTCTTCCCTTCCATGCCCACAAAGGTGAGTATTTCAAAGGCCTCCTTCTGGGCCTCTTCGAAACCGGAGTTCCGGAGGAAACTTCCCACCATCACATTTTCGATAACGGTTCGACTCCGAAAGGGCTTTGGTGTTTGAAACGTTCTCGCAATCCCCATTTCGCCGATGGCATGGGGTTTAAGGCCTTCAATATTCTTCTCTTTGAATAGAATTCGGCCACCTTTTTCCGGTTTGTAGACACCGGTGATGACATTGAATAGAGTCGTCTTCCCCGCTCCATTGGGTCCGATCAGACCAACGATCCGACCCGGCTCCATGACGAGGTTCACGCCATTGAGCGCCATCAGGCCTCCGAATGATTTTGTGATATCCCTCATCTGAAGCAGGCTCATGATGACCCTTTCAAAAAGGCTTTTGGTCTGAGAAAAAATTTGTATAGTCTTTCAACCGGCCCGATGATTCCACCGGGAAGATAGAAGACCACCACCATGAGGAGAACGCTGTAAAAGAGCAGGTGAACCCCGGCATACGTCCCCCCCAGGTAGATCTGGGCCAAATCTGAAATGGGCCTGAGAAAGAATGCACCGAGAATGGGTCCGGCAATGGTCCCGAGGCCTCCGACGATTCCGATGATCGCGAGTTCAAAGGAGAGGCTCAGTCCAAAGATCCTTTCAGGGGAGATGAACATGAGAAACTGGGCATAAAAGACGCCCCCCATGCCGGTAAAAAAGGCGCTGATGGCGAAAGCAATCAGCTTATATTTGGTGATGTTGATCCCCAGAGAGGCGGCCGCATCCGGTTCGTCCTTGATCGCAAAAAGGTAGAACCCGAGCTTCGAGTTCTTGATCTTGAACGAGACGGCTACGACGATGACAAGGAGAATGAGGATGATATAGTAATAGTACTTATTGTCCATAAATTGAAATTTAAGGGGGGCATTCCCAGAAAAGGGAAGGAGAATCCCTCTCGCCCCCATGATTTTGAGCCCGCCGATCTGCTCTGTGCTGTCAACAAGATGCATCAGCAATTCAGCCACGGCGATCGAGACCAGGACGAAGTAGGCTCCTCTCAGCCGGAAGCAGGGGTAACCAACGATGATGCTCGCGAAGGAAGCCAGGAATCCTCCCAGGACCATCCCGATCCACGGAGAGAGACCGAGATTGGTAAAAAGGAGTGTTGAGGTATAGGCACCGATCCCGGTGAAAATGGAATGGCCAATCGAGAGCTGCCCCGCAAAACCTCCGATGATATTCCAGCTTACCGTAAGAAAAGCATAGAGCAAGATCGTGATGGCGGCCCGGAGCAGGTACTGATCCGGGATGATGAGAGGGAATGCGAAAAAAAGAGTGCATAAAACGCTCAATGCGTAAAAGTGAGGAGACCGATGAATTTGAGGTTTCTTCCCTGAATCAACCATTCAGCTTTCCTTCCCTAAGAGGCCCAGTGGCTTGTATAGAAGGATTCCTACGAAGATGATATAACTGACGATAAGGCCTGCCGATCCAGTGACGAGCTGGGTGACTGCACTCTCTGCGATGCCCAGGATCAACCCCGCGATGACCACACCCCAGATCGATCCGATTCCACCCAGGACCACAATGATAAAAGACTTGATTAAGAAGTTGAGCCCAACGGTTGGAAAGACCGGATAAAAAGGCAGAAGGAAGGACCCGGCCACGCCCAGTGTCGCAGCTCCTAGGCCAAACGTGATGCTGTAGACCTTGTAGACTTCGATGCCCTGTAAGGACGCCGCATACCTGTCCTGAGAGGTCGCCCGGATCGCCTTGCCGAAATCAAGGCGCGTCGAAATAAGATGGAGAGCGGTAACCATGGCCAGGGACGCTAACAGAAGCAGAAGGCGGGGGGAGATAATTGAGGAAAGGCCCGGGCCGAGCGAAGTCAGACCATCCTTCCCGTAGATGGTTCTAAAATCCGCCTTAAACAATAACAGGGACAGGTTGTCAAAGAACCACATCAGTCCGCATGTAAAGATGAAGAGGCTGATCGGTTCGATCACCTCCGATCTTTCTTTTTTGAAAAGGGGATTCAAAAATAGGGATTGTATGAAATAACCGAGAAAAAAGAGAAATGGGACAACCAGTGCGGTAGCGAGGTAAGGATTGATCCCCAGCAGGGTTGTGAGCCAGTAGGTTGAATACATGGCCACCATCAGCATCGACCCGTGGGCAAAGTTGACAATTTTCATGACTCCCCAGACCATGGAGAGACCCACGGAGGTGGCGATATAGATCCCGCCCACGTAGATACCATTCAGAAGGACATCCAGGAAAATCTCCACTGTTCCCCACATCTCTTAGTGGTACCGGCTGCCCATTTGAAGACTGCCGGTACCACCTTGACGTATCACAATTTTGATGAACTTGTAAAAAGCCGATTTTTCTCGAGTTTGTCATTCCTGCGAAAGCAGGAATCCAGTTATTTCAATCGGTTCTGGACTCCGGCTCTTGCCGGAGTGACGGATTTGGTACTTTTTACGACTTCATCATTTTTGGATCGGCTTACTTCTTTTCACGCTGTGCCCAGGTGGGCATTGGCCAAACCAGTTCCTTCCCCTTGAGCTGATATTTTTCAGGCCAGACCGCATACAATCTCTGATCCACATACTGGCTCATCGTTGGTACGCTGTAAATGTTCTGACCGTCCTTGTCGAATTTCAGCCCCTCAAAGGGGAAGAGAAACCAGGGGTTGTTGTAGCCTTTGATGTCAGTAGCGGCCATGGCATCCCTGATCTTCTGCGGGTCGGTTGACTGTGCCCTTTCGAGGGCATCTTTTATAAAATAGAGGTTGAAAATGCCATGGGTACCATCCGTTGTAATGTCTCTCCCATTGGCGGCCTTGTAGTCCTCGTTGATCTGTTTCAGCCAGGAGATGACATAAGGCATCGTCGGCGTATAGGCCGGGTTTGTGAGATGATACTCGCCGAGAAGGCCTACGGAAGGGATGAAGGTCGGGTCCGCTTCGCCTCCTCCTGCACCGATGATTCCCATGACATCCACTTTTTTCTCAGCCAGTGCCTTTGTAAACAGGATTGCATCCGATACGTATTGAATTCTAAAGATCACATCCGGCTCCGTACTCTTGAGTTTCGTCACAACGGGGGTGAAGTCAGCCAGTTTGGTCGGATAGGGTTCGTCGAGGACGATTCGAAGATCGGTGTCCTTAAGGAATTTCTTGGCCCCTGCGATGACCGATTGGCCGAAGTCACTGTTTTCATAGACGAGGGCCACCTTCCTGGCTTTTTTATCGTGCTTTTTATTCATGTCCATCACAAAGTCGACCATCCCCTGTGCCTGCTGCGAGGAGGCCACGCCGCACCTGAAAATGTAGTTGAAGCCTCTTCCGATGACAATATCATCCCTCACCGAAATCAGAACGATATACGGGATCTTGTACTTTTCTCCGATCATCGAGGCCGGGAAGGTGACGGAGCTCTGGTAGGCACCCATCAGGATGTGTACTTTTTCGCGGATGGCAAGTCTCTCCGTTTCAGAAGTTCCCACCTCCGGCACTCCTGTGCTATCGGCATAAATGATCTTCAGTTTTGCTCCACCTAAGGATTTGATGCCGCCTGCATCATTGATTCTCTTCACAGCGAAGTCAGAACCCGCTCTGCAGTTGATCCCTATCGGGGCGAGAGGCCCCGAGAGGGGAAGGACGACACCAATCTTTACTTCTTCTGCGGCGAGGACGTCTCTCGAAATCGCCATGGTGCTCATAATCGAAAGGACAAAAGAGATTAGAATTGCAGCAATCCATTTTTCCCTTTTCATTTTTTCGTTCCCCCTTTTGATGAGATTCTGCGATTTCTTATGGGTCTAAACTCTTCACCGTGGACTCTTCTTTTCATGAACTCGTCACCCAATCACCTCCTTCCGCTATCATTTATGATCACTGCGACAGGCTCAGGATAGCCTCGACGATCTTCTTATATCCTGTGCAGCGACAGAGATTTCCTGCAATCGCCACCCGCACCTCCTCCTCCGTGGGACGAGGATTCTCCTCCAGCAACGCCTTCGCACTTAAGATCATCCCGGGCGTACAATACCCGCACTGCACCGCCCCGTGCTCGATAAAAGCCTCCTGGATCGGATGAAGCTTTGCTCCCTCCGATAACCCCTCGATCGTCAAAATCTCACTCCCCTCCGCCTCCAGCGCAAGCACCAGACACGAATTGATCGGCTTTCCATTCATTAAGACCGTACACGCCCCGCAGTTGCCCAGATCACATCCCTTCTTCGTACCCGTCAGATTCAGATCATCCCTCAAAAAATCGAGCAGGGTCCTCCGGGGCTCCACCCATTCCTCTACTTCCTCCCCGTTGACCCTCATCCGTACTTGCTGCTTCATCTCTCCCTCTCCTCAACTTCAATTTCGGTTTTCAGGATTCGGATTTCCGAATTTTCAATCTGCAATCTGCAATCTCAAATCTGCAATCGCCTGCCTGATTGCTCGTCTGGTCAGCACCTCTACCATCTCCGTCTTATACTCCACCGTCGTCCGGGGCTGCGCATCTTGCGACGCCATCTCCCCAGCCTTGGCCATCACTGCTTCCTCGATGGGCTTACCTTTCAAATATTCCTCTGCTCCCCTCGGCCTGATCGGCCTTGGTCCGACTGCCCCCAGCACGATTCGAGCCTCTTCAAAGACCTTCTTCTGCACGTCGGTCACCACCACCACCCCCACGCACACAATCGCCACATCCACCGCATTCTTGATCGCATGCTTGATGTACGCCCCTCCCGTATGGCGAGACCACGCCGGGATCTCGATGGAGGTCACCACCTCCCCCAATCCCAGACTGTTTTTCCCTGAGGCAGCAAAGATATCCTCCACCAGCATCTTCCGCTCCCCGGAAGGCCCGAACACCACTGCCTTTGCTCCCATCGCAATCAGATAGGGGCCCGTATCCGCTGAGGGCAGGGCATTGCAGAGGTTCCCTCCGATCGTTGCCCGATGCCGCACCTGTACTGACCCCAACAGATGGGCTGCATAGGCGAGAACGGGCAGG
>Ga0209777_10000276_pt1 | contig 88184 bp, 104 predicted proteins | sample FrelakmetHBP12HB_FD_187147 | JGI IMG/M metagenome (GOLD analysis project Ga0209777, IMG submission 187147) | Freshwater lake sediment microbial communities from the University of Notre Dame, USA, for methane emissions studies -HBP12 HB (SPAdes)... | ecosystem: Environmental > Aquatic >...
ATACTGGCTATACAGGTTATACAGGTGCTGGTGCTTATACTGGTACCACTGGCTACACTGGTTATACTGGCTATACAGGTGCTGGTGCTTATACTGGTACCACAGGTTATACAGGTTATACTGGCTATACTGGCTATACAGGTTATACAGGTGCTGGTGCTTATACTGGTACCACTGGCTACACTGGTTATACTGGCTATACAGGTGCTGGTGCTTATACTGGTACCACAGGTTATACAGGTTATACTGGCTACACTGGTCACACAGGTTATACAGGTTATACAGGTTATACCGGACCTGCAGATCCTAAACCAAAAGTTTTATCAGCTGCTAGTTATACTACTGATACAGGAACTTCATTGAATTGTGATAACTTGAGTTTATTTATCGTTACTGCTCAGGCTGGTGCTTTAAAATTTAATAATCCTGGCGGAACTCCGGCTGATGGTCAAAGACTTTGGATTGCGGTAACTGGAACGGCGGCAAGAGCATTGACTTGGGACACTAAATTTGAAGCAAGTGCTGGTGCAGCTTTGCCAACTACGACCGTAACTACCGCCAGATTAGATATTGGATTTGTTTGGCGTGCTGATACGAGTATGTGGCGTTGCGTAGCAATTTCTTGAGGAATATATGATTAAAATTATTTAATTTTATGGCTTTGACAGTAAAAGCATTAGTAGTTGGTGGCGGTGGCGGTGCTAATGGAGGCGTAGCCAGTGTTCGTTACGGTGATGGTGCTGGCGGTGGACGAGTTGTTTATAGGTCTGCTTATGCGGTTACAGCAGGAACTACTTATACTGTTACGGTTGGCAATGGTGGGGCAGGAGTCATTGGTGGGACTGGTGCAACGGGTTATAGTTCGGTATTCAATGATTTGACTGCAACGGGAGGTGTTGGGTCACCATCATCAGCATCAGTCGGCGGTTCAAGCGGCAAAGATGTCGATGGAGTAACAACTAATTACACTGGTGGAACAGGAACAGGAGCGAATCCTGGTGGCGGTGGTGCGGGTGCTGGGGCAAATGGCAGTGATATAAACGGCGGTGCTGGATATACATGCAGTATAACTGGTTCGCCAGCAAATTATGCTGGTGGCGGTGCAGGTGCTAATAATGGTGGTTCTGGAACTCATGTAGATGGTGGTGGTGCGGGATTTAACCCCACTAATGGTACTGCTAATACAGGTGGTGGTGGTGGTGGAGGCAACAGCGGTGCGGCTGGCGGTACTGGTGGTTCAGGTATAGTTATTATTTCTTGGGTTACGGCAAATTTTCCTTCGGTAACAATTACTGGAACCGGAAATACTAAAACTGTTAGTGGCTCAGAAACTTATGCTAAGTTTATTGTAAGTGGTACTATTACTTTTGATTTTTTTTATAATAGTAATTTTTTCTATTTTTTTAATAATTATTAATATATTAATTAACTAATTAACTAAATTTTATGAAAAATTTTTTTAAAAAATTTCTAAAATTAATAGACGGTAAAAAAACTGTTATTTTAGGAATTTTAAGCGTTATTGTCTTGTATTTACTTCAGGTAGATTTTATTTCAGCACCTCTTGCCTATGCCTTAGAAGGTATTTTAACTGTTTTAGGTGGTGGAGCTTCCTATGCAACAAAACGTTTTGCTAATAAAGAAAATGTCGCTAAGGTAGAAGTTAAGTAATACGCATCATTCCTTTTGGGAAAATTATTTTAAGGTGTTTTGGAACATTGTTGAATTTGGTGTTAAAACAATTTTGACTTTTTGTCTAGCTGTAATCTTGACAGTAATTCTGTATGGATTAGTACTTTTATCTTTAATAATTTTTTCAAAATTAACTTTTATGTAAATCTATGAGCGAGCAAGAAGTATGTAATCAACCAATCAGAGATATTGTAATAGAATTACGGACTGAAGTTCGTAATATTCGCTATGATATCGCAGATTTAAAAAGTGGGACTACAGAAAGAATCAATACTCTTGAAAAAGATAAAGCAGATAGGGTAGTAGTAGATGCCGTGCAAAAGAAAATCGATGAAGATGTAGAAGTTAGAATTAGAAAATTAGAAAATAATGTAATTAAGATTTTTTCTTATGCTACTTTGGCTGGAGCTATAATTAGCATTCTTGCCGAATGGGGACTAAAAAAAATATGAAGATATTTAATGATTTTTATTGGATAGTAATCCTTATAGTTTGCATAGAAATGGCTGTATTCTTTTATTTTATTTCAAGAATAAATTAAATATATGGATTGGAAACCCTTTAAAACAACCCCAAATAAGATCCAATTTATAAATGCCGGATATGGCAACGCATTTGACACTTCATTTTGCGTCACCTTTTCAATCCTGAAATGTTTGCAGACAATTTTTAATCAGATGATCAGCTTAGGTCTTATTCCACAGGCCTACCTTGACTGGTTAAAATTGAATAATTACCTTAATAATCTTGGACAACTTGATTTTTCACCTCGTTTCACGGGGACGATGGCAGATACAACCATTTATGGAAATTCTCAGTGGAACGTTATGAATGCCATTATTGCCTATGGACTGATACCAGAAAAAACATATCCAAATCAGGCAAACAGTTGGACGGAATATGCCGATGAGACAAAAATAACTCAAGAAATGAAAGATTTAGGGCAGGAATTCTTAAAAAGATTTCTCTTAGATTCTAAAGAGGAATCATATTTTTCTGCCTTAGACAAGTCACCTCTAGACGGTATTGTAAGATTTGCCGATGGCAATGGAATACTTTCACCTGTCGGGCCAACTAATCATGGCATAATGGTTGAAAATGATGGTGATGATTTGACTTATGTTAATATTAGTGATTCTTATTGGCAAGAAGAAAAAAAATATGATAGAAATAAAGTTTCTTTTCTTAAATCATTTATTATAACGCCTAAAACTATGACGCCAGAACAAATAGCCGCATTTATTAAAAACAATGACTTAAAATGGGTAAGAAATAAAGACAATGGTTCATTCGGCAGAATTATGCAAGGACAATTAAAGACATTTACTACCAATGATAGGGCGGTAGACTGTTTGCTTGATGACGCAGTCAGAAAAAATGGCATTCAAATTTCAAATGTAGAATGGTTAGCTTTGCCAAAAGTTGCTTTTTAATAATGTATTTTAAAGAAAGAAGACAAAAACCAAAAAATATGGTATAATAAGGGAAAATTGAACAATAAAAATATGTTTGGAAACAATTTAATGGCTACCATTCTTTTGGGAGGAAAAAAAATCTTTGGACAAGGATATGTTCAAACAAATTCCGTTGAAGAATTGAATATTTTTACCCCCGGGGAAGCCACTGAAGGTGAAACGGCAGGCAGAGATGCCTTCCCCAGTGGTGATTTAATAGAAATAGTAGATATTGGAGGAAATATCTGGGATAGCAATGATGATAATGGCGGTGATATGACAGGATCAGAAAACGTTGATGGAAGTATGTCAAGTGACAGTGATTAAGTTTATTAAATTTTTATAAGTTTATGAGCATAAATCTTCGCGCCGACAACAGGTCTATTATAAAGGATGCAAAATATTCCTATTTAATAGATAACTATTCTTCTAATGTGTCAACTATGACTGTGGCTAATCCTGAAGGATTTTTCCATAATAGTTATATTTTAGTAGGAAATATTGGATCAGAAAATACTGAAATGTTGCAGCTTCAGAAAGTTGATCCAGTCTCTGGCGCTTTGACTTTTATAAACTTCACCGCAATGGCTGTTGGTAGTGGAATAGCTACGGCAATTATAAATAATGGCGGAACAGGATATTCATTGGGAGAGATTTTAACTGTAGTTCAAACTGGTGGTGCAACCGGTTCTGTTCGCGTTGCTACCATTGGTGGCGGTGGTGTTATTACAAGTGTTACAGTAGACCAACCTGGTTATGGTTATTCTGTAGCCAATGGAGTGGCTACCACAGGAGGTGGAAGCAATACTGCCACTATAGATATTTTGACTTTAACCACACCGACTACTGCTACAAGCATTCTTTTTGGAACAAATCAATTTTTTATTGCCGGCCAGCCAGTAGAAGTTTTCTCACCTGCTGGTGTTAGCCGCGGGACAGGAACAGTTTTAACCAGCAGCAATGCCACAAGTTCTGTTATGACTTTATCTGGTGCAGGTATAGCTGGAACTGTTGCTGGAGACACGGTAGTTGTTAGTGATCTTACTAAATTTGCTCATTCTGAAAGCACTAAAGTAGTTGTCCTACAATATAATAAAGTTAGATTTTTTAGGACAGACACCCCAGCGGTTCCTAATGTTGCCCCATATATGGCTATTAATGAAAATCAGGATAAGTCTATTACCCAGACAACAAAGTCAGTGATGGGAGCGGTTAGGACAACCACATATAATCAATCAGATGATCCTTCTTCTGTAACAACTGTTGATTTTACCCCGCCTATTGTTTCTACGGGTGCATTGGCATTAACTGTTCCTTTGCCAATTCAGGTTAATGATTTTTATACCACCTTTATTGATTCTATTAATTCCACCGGTTATGGTTGGTTCTCTTTTTACAATTCAACAACTGCTTTATATTCTCCAATTTCAAATCCGATTCCTTATTCAGGATTTCCGCAAAATACAGTGAAAAAAGTGTTTGAATCTTTTAATAGTTCAATGAATACTAAAGAATTAAAGCTGATTACCTCAGAAGATCGCTTCAATTGGCTGAATGAAGGAGTATCCTACATGGTTAATGAATTGAACATGGTTAACTATGAATATTTCGCCACCGAGGAATTGCAATTGAATTTAAAGGCTGGAATAGCAAAATATTTATTGCCTCAGGATTTTTCAGCTCTTTTATTCATTAATGATTCAAAGGGCATAAAAATAAATGCTTATGATGCCACTTTTGCCAGGGCTAATGTGGCTTCCATAATGCAATATGCGGTTAGAGGTAAATTTATAATATTTTATCCGCCGCCGCAATTAGATGACACTGCAACTTTAGCTTATCTGAAAAGTTCATCAGTTTTATCAAAATTAGATGATGTTATTGACTTGCCAGATAATGCTTATTATGCCATTAAAGATTTTATGCGGTTTAGGGCTTATCAAAAATTACAAAATGCTGCCGAGTCTCAAAATTCTTTTATTTTCTTCAGCAAGATGGTAGAAAGCATGAAGATTCATGCTATAAGAAGAGATGATGGTCTTGATAGTTGGTCTATTGCTGATACAGCTAATACTTAATTCTAATGATTCAAAAGAATGTCACAACTAAACTTATTCAATATTTTGATGGAGTAAATGCTCTGACTGCTTCTAATATTGCTAAACCTCAGGAATTAGTACATTCTGAAAATCTTAGATCACCAGCGATTGGAACGATAGAAAAACGGGAAGGAATGAGTGTTGTCGGAACAGCTGCTGGTGCCGCACCATTTACGGCAACTACTAATTACGGTTTGTTTTATTTTAATAATACCTTTAATAAAGGATTATATAGGGTGAGTACTGTTAGTGGAGTTACTTCAATTTATTATTTAAATAATTCAAATGTTTGGACAGCTTTAACGGGGTTAGGAACAGCTTTTACGCCTAATGATATAATTAGCACCTGTTTAGCTGAAAATAATTTATATTTTGTTAATAAGGGGATTACTTCAAGATGCATTCTTGGGTCAGATGGTACTACTGTTCAGGACTCAACTTTAGCTACTTTATCTACCTCAAATTTAACAAATTGTCCGAAAGCAAATATCGTAAATTACTACAAAGGCCGTTTATATGTAGCAGATTATACTTATGGATCCGTTGATTATCCCAATACTATTTTAATGTCTTCTCCGCAACTTGGAATAATATCTTTAGTAAATAATGATACAGCAGTTGGACAAACAGTTGTTCCAGTTACTGATGCTAAATATTTTATTGTAGGAGAAACATTTGAATTTAGGAGAGGAGCAACCTCTCTTGGGACAGCAACTATTGCTAGTGTACAGGAAACAACCATAACCTTAACAGCCCCGCTTGGTTTTGCCGTGCTGGCTTCTGATGAAATGTGGGTTAATGGCACTTATTCTGGGAAAAAAGTTTTTAGATGGGTTACAAATCCTACAGAAATGGGTGTTAACGCCAAAAATTATGATTCTTTTAAAATGTCGACAACGACAGATAATAATAATGAAGCAATTACCGTAATGACCAATATTGGTAATACGATGCTTATAGCGACAGCCAGTAGCATGGCTATTTGGAACAGTTATGTTCTTCAAAATATTGACTTTGGAATTGGTTGTTGCTCTAAGAGAGCCCATGTAAAAACCAGCGGTTTTCTTTATTTCTTACATTATACTGGTATTTACGTAACGCAGGGTGCGGCACCTCAATATATTTCCAGTAAAGTTGAACCCTACATTCAAGGAGCGACAAAAAGTGGCTTAGAGAATGCTACAGCTGGAAAGAAAGGAAGAAATTTATTTTTCTGCATCGGTGATGTTACTTTAAAAAATCCTGATGGATCAATAGATAAAATTTTAAAAGATGTTTGTCTAGAATATAGTATTACTCAGCAGAACTGGTATATTCACACGAATTGGAAAATGACAAAAATGGTTACTTATTTTTCTACTGACAATCCTGATCGTTTAGTTGGAACTTCCACCTTTACTGATGCTTCAGTTGTTGAATTATTAGCTGATGGTAAAAGTACAGATGTTTCTTCAGCTACAATAGCAACATCAGAAATTCCATTTAGGGCAGATACTCCAAATATAATGCTTGGAACATCTTTCCAATTTATTAGTTATCCTGCAGAAATTGACGTTGAGATGGAAAGAGGACAAGGAATGAAATGTTTTTGTTCTTTAGACAGGGCCGATTGGTATGAATTAGAAGGTGAGGCTGGCAAGGGATTAACCATTTTTAAAGTTACTAGCAAAGATGGTGATACGTCAAAACCGCCAAGATGCCGTAATATAAGATTGTCTTTCAGGCATAATGGAAAACAACTTTGTAAAATATCTAAAATTGCTATTCTTTCAATAATGATGCCAGAAGAAGAACAGTTTAAGGAAGACGGTAAATAAAAATATGGCTGATTTAACATATGAAACTATTTCTAACCCATATAATCCTGAACTTCTTAGGACGGATTCTACTGTAGCAACAAATGATGTTCCTGATGTGTCGCAAGAAGAGGGAGGCAGAACGATAAAAAGCGGTTCTACTCTTACTGATGCTTGGATTGATACTTGGATTAAAAGTACAAATTATGAACCTAAAAAAAGAGGATTTCTTCTTGATGGTATAAAAGGTTATTTTGAAGCTGTTGATGCTTTCTTCTCTGGAACAGTCATTGCTTTAGCTGGTCAATTTGGGTCAGCTGATAATTATTGGAAAATTGGAGCCAATGGAATAACTGCGGTGGCTACTACTGGAGATGTCATGATAAATTATGGGAAGGCTGATTTCGGTCAAGATGGTGTAAATGGATTTATTTTAGGATATGATTATTCAGCTAGTGTACCTAAATTTGAGATAGGAAGTTCAGCCATTAAAATTTTTAAATATGATGGTACTGATCTTCTGATGATTGGTGGAACCATTAAGACAAATGTGACAGGGGCCAGAGTTGAAATAACGGGTAATGATGAATATTTTTATGATGCTAGTACGGGTGGAGGCGGAACGATAGTTGGAAATACAGCTTCTATTTATTTTCTTAGAACAGATGGGGCAAATGGCACATTTCATATTCAAAAAAGAAAAAGTACAATTAGCAACGCTGGAAATGTTGTTGAATTCTTTTATGATGATATTCCTGCTGGTGGAGTAAGAAATTATATCTTTTTAGGACTTAAAGGTGATTTAGGAAGTAATGTTTCAGATTTTAAGTCTCACGTTATTGGAATAACAGCACGTGATTTAATTCAAATTTATTCATCTTCTATTGCTAATCATCCTGGTTGGGGTACTCCAGCGGGCCCGGAAGTTGAAGTAATTGGTTCAAGTTGGGATGTTGGACAACCGAATGCCGGAGGATCAAGACTTCTTTTATCAGGAATAGAAACAACTGTTCCGGCAGGTTGGGCGACAGGAGGATCATTTGTTGCTATTGGAGTGCAACAACCTGCAGGTTTTAACGTTTCTCTTCTTGTTGATGATACTGCAGGATGGGCTGGAAATGATTTTTTACCACTATATTCAGGTTCTTATGACTCAGGAAATTCTGGTAATTATTGGCGAAATGTATATACAGAAGCAGTCCAGATAGTAAAAGCAGGTCATGCAACTAAATATTTGACCATGAATGGTGGTGGTGGATTAGAAGTAAATGCTGATTTTTATGTAGGAGGTACTTTAAGCAAGGCTGCAGGAACATTCAAAATTGATCATCCCTTAAAACCAGATACGCATTATTTGCAGCATTCTTTTGCTGAATCTCCAGATATGCTTAATCTTTATAGGGGTAAAGGTGAAATAATTAACGGAGAATGCTTCATTCAAATGCCCGACTGGTTTATACCATTGAATGGAACTAATAAATATGATTTTGATTATCAACTTACAAGTATTGGACAGCAAAATAATCTATGGGTTAAAGAAGAAATGTCTAAAAATGGCAACGTGATATTTGCTGGAGAAAAGAATGGAAAATTTTCTTATTTAATTTCTGGAATTAGACATGATAAGTATGCTGAAGAAAATAGAATTCAGGTAGAAAAAATAAAATAATTAAATAATTTCAACATTATGAACAATGAAGAAAAAAAAATTAATTCTACAGAAGAGCAAAATCAAAAACCTAAAATGAGACGTCTTCTCATTGAAACTGATGGAAATAAAATTGTAATAGTAACTAATGAAATGACAGGATTATTGGAATTAAAAGCTGTTCTGACAGAATTAATAACCAATTTAAGGTAATTTGTTATTAATTTTTATATAAAATCATATGCCTACCAAGCAAAGGAAACCAAGTCCGGCTGAACGCTGGGGAACATTAGTAAATGGTCGTCTTACTGACAGACAAATTTTTGACTTGTTTGATGAGTTTGGTATGGCAAAAAGGCTTCAAACCAGAGGGGATTATGACTGGGCAAGACATAATCTGCCCAATATACCAGAAGAAATGAAGAAAATCTTAAAGATTGAATTAGATAAAGAAAATTCTGCAAGAAAGGAATCAGCTAAAGCTGTTAAAAGTGAGGGTGGCCAAGGGGGCCCAGCAACAACTACAATTTATTGGAAAGACGGCTCAACTAATGCTGTTCCAACTTCAGAGCTTTCCTATTGGCAAAATCAAGGCTGGTCAACCACTAAACCAACTACCTCATCAGCATCTGCAGCATCTGCAGCATCTGTAGTACCTGCATCTTCCCCTACTATAACTTCTAACCCTAACCTTGCTGTTTCTGCCTCTTGGTCAACTTCACCAAGTATTTCTTTAGTTAAATTTACCAGTGATCCAAACGGAGCTGATCCAGGCGATGCTTCTACGGTTTGGTATGTCGATCATTCAACTAATACATTTAGACCTATAATGTCAATGCAGGCTTTACAGGATATGTATCCTGATGCCGCTCATTTTCAGGCTGCTATAAATTCTATAAGTGTAGTTAGTCCGCAAGAATTGCAACCAGGCGGTCAATTAGCTAATTTTACAGATCTTGGTTCAGATTATGGAATTTATGAAAAACAGCAAGCAAAAAAATTAGATTATAATCCCATTGATATTCAGGGGGCTTATGGTAAGACTAGAAGCCAAGACGCGGATACATCCGGGTTGCAAATACTTAATAGTTTTATAAATTTTCTTAGTTCTAATAATTCAGGAATAGATAATTCTTATTTAACTAAAATTAAAAATGATCCAGCCACAATGGCTTTATATGTCAATGCCTTAGCTTATGGCGGTTATACTCCAGACGATATTTATAGTGATATAAAAAGAAAACAATTGGTTGATAGCGGAAATACTGGGTTATCCAATGTTGCTGTTATTAGTCCAAATATTTCTAAGACTGAATATGAAAATACTACTGCCGGACAACAAGCCTCTTCTTTACCAATGCTAACCGCACCTAATCAGATAGGAAATGTCAGCAGGGAAGTTTGGAATTCACCGGCAGCTCAACTAAATGATGATTATTATAAATTGACAGATCCTTCTTCTTATGATCCATCTTCTCAATCATTTAAAGATGCTATGGATGCTATAAAGCCTGATTTTTATGACCATGTTTTGCAGTCTTTATCAGCTCAGACTGAAGCTGATAAATCTGTAGCTGATAGCCAGTGGAAAGATTATATTGACAATCTTGAAAAAAGTTACGGTTATAGATTTAGCGATAATGCTTTAACTGCCTGGCAACAATTGGAAACTCTTCAAAAATACGCTGCAGAATATGGAATTGCTGGTTCTGGTATTGAACAAGAGCAACAAGATCAGGCATTGAGACAAACTAGAGAACAAAATAGACGTTTAGCAGAGCAAAAAGGCATTACTGAGAATACTCAAGAGGCAAATCAGGCCAGAGCGGCATATTCTTCTGATCAAATTAAAAAATTAAATGATGAAGATCAAGCTGCAGGTTTGCCTAGAGATCAATGGCGTTCTGTTAAATGGGGTTTGGCACCAAATACGGCAACTGATCAAGCAACGTTTATTTCTAATTTTAGATCTACCCATCCTGATTTAGCTAATGTTTCTGACGCAGAAATTAAAGCTAAATATTACGATCCTATTTATGATGAAAATGGAAATTATAGAAGCACTCTTTATCAGAATCAATTTAATGCTACCTTTCAAACGACTTACGGATATGATCCAAATACTATCCAGTCATATGTTGATAAAGATACTAACAATACTGTTAATAGCATAGATTCTTATAAACAAAATGAGGTAGAAAAAGCAAGATTAGCGACAGAGGAAGCTCAGCAAAAAGATATAACTAAAGAGGAAAGTGGAGATTATTGGAACCCATTAAAAGGTGCTACTGGCCCCATAGATTACTCCAGAAATGCTGGTGCTACCGGTCCAATTGTTCCTCCTGCCGCACAAACTACAACACCAACCACTCCGACAGGATACACTGGAGCTTTATCTACTTTTACTCCAAAAACTGGAACATCCTATATTCCTGATGTGGCTTCAATGAAAAATTATACTAATATTTATAAAGATACTACACCAGGAAGTACCAAGCTTTATGGTACTTTAAAGACTGCAACTCCGACAGTTACTCCCACAATTACCACTCCAAAAGTAACAGTCCCTACCAATTTAACAAGTGCAGCAAAGCCTGCGACTACTTCTGTTCCTACTGGAGCTACTTTAATTTCTGGTCCTTCTGGTTTAACTGGTTTAACCGAAAAACAAATTTATCGTGATCCTAATTCTAACAAGATTTATAAATTATAGACTGGTAAATAAATTCTATGGATACTACAAATAATCTTCCAACAACTCTTAGGCCAGTTTTTCTTAATCCTGAAACGCAGAGTGCTTATGATGCTTCAAACCCTGTAGCAGATTATCAGCAATCTGATACTGAACCGGTTGCAGACGACGCTCAATCTGCAGATGGAACTCAAACTGATAGTTCAGGTTTTTCTCCATATTTATCTGCTTTTTATAAGGCTCAAAAAAATTATGTTCCAAAAACTTCAACAAATATTTCAACTCCAACTTCAACCCAAATTCCGTCTCAATTATATAAAAATCTTAACACAAAATTTAATAGTCTTGGCGCAATAACTACCGAATATGGAGATACTACAAGATATGAAAAGTTTCATCCAGGCATTGATATTGCTAATAAAGCTGGCACTCCAATCCCAGCATTTGTCCCCGGCGTGGTTACTTCTGCCACTACAGGGCATAAACATGGAGAAAAAGGTTTTGGTAATAGCGTAGTTGTTACTGACGCTAATGGTGATAGGCATAGATACAGCCATCTCCAACAGGTTTATGTTAAAATAGGAGAACCAGTTGGTTCTGGGCAGGAGTTAGCAACTATGGGAGATACAGGTTCTACCTATTCTCCGTCAGGAAAAGGAACTGGAACTCATTTAGATTACAGAATTGTTGATGCTTATTCTAAAGCAGTAAATCCATATTCTTATTTAAAAAATTCTATATAAAATATATGCAACCTGATAAAAAAGCCAAAGTCTTTGCAATGAAATCCATAATGAACAATCCCAAGCTTTCAAAAGTCTTGAGTGATGGTTATAATTCTCCAATTGGAAGCACCAAAAGAGACCAGGCTAAATCAGTTGTTTCTATTTTAAAAAGACTTGGTTCTTCAGGCAATCCTGGAATAAATGTTTCTTTTACTCCTCCAGTTAAGCAAAATCCAAGGAAGCAAGCCTATAATGATATTTATCAAAGAGTTTATGGCAATCAAGGTGGATCCCCGGATGGTCAAGGAGGACCAACAGATAATGCTAATCCTTTTCTTTCTACTGCAAATAATCCTTTAGTACCATCGTTTATTAAAAGAGCTCCAGAACCAGCAAATAATTTTTCTTCAAAAATATCTACAACAACTTCAGCTTCTACCGCCCCAATGATTAGTGGAACTGCAGCTCCTGCTGCTCCTACCGCTTGGACAGGAACTTCATATAAACCAGGAGAAGGAATAATTCCATTTTTAGGAAAAAACGTAATTCCATTAACTGAATACGTAACAGGAAAAACCTTAGAACAAGCAAAAAAAAATAAAGATGCTACTTTACAGGCTGTTGCCGGAGCAATTTTAGGAACTAGTGCTATTGGAGAAATGGGTTTAGGAACTTTAATGGGTACAAGCACTGGAAAACCAGTTCCTTTTGGTGAAACAAGTTCAATGCAAATTTATAATCAATTATTTCCAGCTAAAGTACCTACTGCTTTAGCTCCTTCGCCTACTTTGCCTAAAGCTCCTGGAACATCAATTGCAGCAACTACTGGGGCTACAGGCCCTGCTGTCACTGGAACTCCCGGGACAATCGTTCAAACTTCTGGCAATTCTTATACTTACATAAATCGTGATGGAACTATTCATAAAGGTACTTTGGGTGATAATTATGTGGATAATACAACTGCTATTACCGCTGGTACAACTGGACCTGCCCCAACTGATGTAAACCTTCTTGCTGGTACTCAATATGAAAGCACTTGGGCAACTTTAACTCCTGAACAAAAAAAACAAATAGCAGATTCTCTTGGTGCAGCTCCTTCTGATACGACTGTTACCAGTACGGCAACAACTCCCGTAGATACTGGCACGGTATCAGGAACTAATCCTTTTGCCGGAACGTCATATGAATCAGCTTGGAATTCTTTACCTGATAATGTAAAACAAGCAGCCTTAACTGCTCCTACGCCTGGAGCTTTTGCAGATGCTATTATGTCCAGTCCCTCTGCTTTAGCAACTTTAGCGCCTCAATATCTTGAAGAACTTAGAGCAATGCATCCTAGAGTTCCTGACGCTCAATTGCCATTAGCCTCTGGGCTTAATGGCCAAATTGATGATTTAAAAAATAGATTAGCTGAAGAAAATCAATTGACAACATTAGGCAACGAATATCAGAAAATGATTACTAGTGGCAATACTCTTCAACCTGATTTAACCAGTTATATCAAAGGTCGTGATACCTATATCAAAGATGTTGATAACATGATTAATCAGGTTAAGACTAATATGGCTACTGGGATGCACGATCCAGCTACAATGGCCGCTAATAATGGTTATATTGATTATCTTTCAGTCTTGAAAGGACGCCAGAATAATCGTTATATTGATCTTTTGCAGATGTCTGTCACTTCTCATGACAATCAAATGAAGACAATAACTAATGCCTATAATAATGCCAAAAAGAATTATGATGACGAATTGGCGTCTGGACAGAAAATGACCACTGATAGATATAATCAAGTATATGGTGATCTTACTAATCTTTATAATCTTGTTCAAGGCGCTCCTGCTGCAGCTCAAGATGCCGAATTGAAGAAACAACAAGTATTAAATGCTCAATATGATAATGCTAAATTAAAACTTGATCTTGGAACAACTACTACTAATGACTTCATGAAGGAGGCAATGGTTTATGATAGTCAGTTATTAGATAAAACAACTGATACTACAACTGGAAAATCTTACAATACTTTTATGCCTGAAGTAAATTTGTACAATGAAGCTGCGGCAGCTTTAGGTTCAGGCAAAAGTGTAAATTCTTTATTGTATATCATTAGTGAAGGAATTGCTGCTGCAAAAACTACTTCTGAGGTAGAATCTGTTAAAGCAAAAATTAATTCATTTCTTGCCAGTGGAGGAGAAGCTTTATTAGCTCAATATGGATATACTCCAACTGATTCAAGCGGAAATTCTGTCCCTCTTTCTACAGTATTTGATACTGCTATGCAAGGTCCTAAAATTACAGCCTATGAATCAGATCTTAAAATTGCCACAGTGCCTGCTCTTCAAAAACTTTTAAATTATTTAGTTAAAATTGATCCTAAAAAAATAGCAAGCAAAAAGGCTGAATATGACAAAAATGCTGCTCAATATGGGATAACAGATACTTCTTTATCTGATGCTATTTGGAATTACTATACTGGAACTGCCTTAAAGCAATTTGGACCTTCTGCGGCAACTGTTGCAGGCAGAAAAAGCATGTTCTCATTATTAGATCCTAATAGTACTACGGGTTTTTCTGATTTGGCTAAATCATTAGCTGCTTCTAACTAATTTTTGATTATATGGCTACAATTTATAAAAAACCTTTTAGTCCAATTCCTTCCTTTTTATCCGACAGGGCTAGGGCAAGGCTTGCCGCCAGAGTAAAAAATATTCCTATTAACAGTTATTCACCATTGAATCAATATTTGCCGAATAAAAGTTATAGTTCTAGCACTTACGGTTTCAACCAATATTCACCTGTTAGCCAATATTCATCTTTAAGTAATTATAGTATTACTCCTGGAGGTTATTTACCGGGAGATTCTTCTTCTGCCCCCAGTTCTTTAACGCCACCTACAATTTCTTCACCGTCTCAGCAAGACACTTTGCCAGATATGGCACAACCTAATTTTTAGATTAATATATGGCTATAAAATACGCTGAAAATACCACTTACGGACAACCGCAAACGGCTACTTCATCTATTAATATGCCTGCTTTAATTGCGGCAGCTAAAGCCAGAGGGGCACAAACATCTCAAATACCTACAACTGCACCTACAACTGCACCTACAACACCAGCACCTCTTACGACTACTTATCCATCTTTGGCTAATTCTTTTTTAGCAAATTATAAACCGGCGGCTCCTTCGGCGCCTTTTGTGTTTAAATTAGCAAACGTTGGGCCAACAACTACACTTACTCCAGAGCAGCAACAAGCTGCAATCTTGCCATATGTTAATACTGGAATAGCTGTCAGTGATTATGCCGGCCAAGCAGTCCCTTCAGGAACAACTTTAGGACAATATCAGACAGTTACAGGAAAACCGTATAGTGAAATTACCGAACCAAGCACTAAACCATATCTTGAAGCGGGTAAATATCTTGCACCATCTGAAGTCACGCCTGATGCTGTCTTCAAAACTCTCATGGTTCCTGGGATTACTCCCACGGAAGGTGGCCAATACTTGATGGAACCTAGCAAGCCTGGAGCAGGAATTGCTACTACCAGGGCCCCATTAAATTACAATGAAAATGCACTTATTCGTCAAGGATTAGATCCGTCCCTATTTCAAATTGATCATATTATTCCTCTTTGGGTTGGAGGTGCAGACGACATGTCCAATAAGGAAATTTTGGATAATTATACTCATAACATAAAATCAAAAGTTCAGGCTGTCCCCTATACTTTAATGGCTAATGGCTTAATTAGCCAAAGAGAAGCTTTAGCAATGGCCTCTGAATGGAAAACTAAAGCAAGCACATGGGGAACTGATAATATTCCAGAACCTGCAACAAGTGGACTTCTTGATGTCAAGGTAGCTCAAAATATAGCTAAGGAATGGACTAAAGCCCCAGCTGTTACTTGGAAATCATTTTTGCAAAGTCTTCCTGAGGCCGGACAACAGATTTATGGTGTTGCCGCCAATGTAGCACAAACACTTTTGCCTAAAAGTGCTAATACTGCAGCCCCAAGAGAATTTATTAAAGGTTTTGCCAGTGCTATTCCAACCTATGATTTAGCCATGCCGGAATTAGCTAAAACTGCTGATTATGGCGACAAAACAGCTAATGTTGCTGGTAATATTTCTCATGTTCTTGGTGCAATTACTGGCAATGTAGTTACATTTAGTTGGACATACAAATTAGCTTTACAGGCCTTATCTAAAGTTGGTATTAAATGGGCTGCTAAAGAATTAACAGGAGAAGCTTTAAAAACCGCAGGAACGGCATTAGCCGAAACAGCAGGTAAAGATTTGTTAAAACAAACTCCTGCAGAGATTTTAGGTGCTGCGGCAAAGACAAGAGCTATAACAGCCCCGGCAGAAAGTGTATTTACAGGATTTGTTCAAGAACCTATTACAGCTGCCAAACAAGCATTGGCAGCAAAAACTGGAACTGAGGTAGCGGGAGCTATCGGAAAAACTGGTTTTAAAACAGCTATTAAAGGTATTGCTCCTAAAATTGGATTAGCTAATGTTGCTGCCGCTACTCTTCCTAAAGCTGCTTTACAAGGAGTTATATTTAGTGGCTATAGACAGTTGCAGCAAATGCCAGTAGAAGAAAGAGCAAAAAAAGCCGCTCTTGATTTTGCTTATGGTTTAGTTGGTATAGGAAAAACTGGATATAACGTAGGAGGTTATGCAAAAATTGCGGCTCCAGCTTTTGCCATTTCTTTAATGGAAGGTCTTTCTTTTAATAATTCCTTTGCCAACGCCATGTCTTCTGCCTTAATTAATACGGGCACGATGCTTGGGATGCATGGAATGGGTAATATAGGATATGCAACTGCAATTGCTGGTGAAAAGCCAGGAGGAATATTAACTTATCAAGAACCTTCTGCGGCAGGAGTTAAAGGTATTGCTAAGGCTCAAGAAGAAGCTCATGTAAATGCGGCAGCTGTTGTTGCCAATAAATATCGGCAAGATCTTTATAGTCATGTTCAGACAGATTTAAAAACAGGTGCTTTTAAACCTGAACAAGTTAGGCCAGAATATCAACAGCATTTAACTTATGAGAATACGACTGATCCAAAAACATTGCAGGCTCAAAACAATCTTTTAGATTCATATATCCGTTGGAAAGGGCACATGGAAGGTTGGACTCCTGATTATACCGCTCTGCAAAGAGCAAAACTTTTAGTTAGCGGCAAAGCTTTAGTGCATTTTGATATGTCTCCTCTTGCCAGAAAAAAAGCTCAATTGAATGATTGGCAATCTATTGCTCAAAAATTTATTAGAGACAAAAATCCTGATCAACCTACTGTCCCGACAAGAGTTAAGAATTTAGCTGCTAATACCATTCTTCGAAATGGCCATGAAGAACCACCTACAGTTGAAGATACTTATCCGCTTTCTACTTCTGGCAAATTACAAGAAGAATTTATTGGTACGGGAAATAATAAAACGGTAGAAAATCAAAAAATTGTTCATAACGTTATTGATGGCGTTGATAAATATATTAAAGAAGGAGATGTTGAAGGAACCATCCCTGGAACCAAATTGCCTAATGGTCGTTATTTAGTTAATGGGTTTGCCAGTCATGAACCTGATTCGGGAAGTTATCATGTAAATGAAGGTGTTAATCCGGAAAATGCTGTTAGGATTTATGTTCCAGATTCAACACATGGCTTATCTCCTATTGGTTACATTGCTTCTGAAGGACGGATTGGAAATCCGGAAGGTTTATCGTATGAAAATAGTTTTAATGCCAATTTGGCAAAAGCATCAGGAAAGGATTTAAGTAAAATGTCAAAACAAGACATGATTAATGCCAGAATGAATAATCCTGATGTTAATAATAATCTTTTAGCTAACGAAATGCGGGATAACAATGCTTTAGGCATTAAAGTTGTAGTTGAAATTGATCCTCAAACTTTATCTTCTAAAGCAAGAGGAACTAAGGAAAGTTTTTTTAAAGTCCATGTTACAGATGATTCTTGGGATCCGGCAAATATTAAAAGAACAACTGAATTAATGGTTAAAGGCACTAATTTGCCTAATAATGAAATCAATGTGGCTGCCAATGCAATTCATGACGTTTTAAAAGATAAACCGGAGGTTATAGCTAACTACATAGCAGGCACGCCAAAAGAAAATATAGAAACTGCAAATCCTCCTGGGGCTGTTCTTGAAGAACCTATTGCAACCACTCCTGAAGAGTCAGCAGCATCTTTTGAGGCCTTTATGCATGACAATATTCCATTTAAAAATTCAACTGAGACAGCATTATTGAATAAAGAAATGGAACCGGTTCATATGGCGGCAACAATCAAGGAAACAACTCCAATAATTCGTGAGGCGATTACAACTAAAAGAGCTATGCCGGCAGAAGAACCTAGAATCAGTGAAGAAACTATTTCATCAGCAATTCCAGTAAAAACAAAAACACCTGTTACTAATTGGAAAAATTTTTCAGTTCAACCCGGAGGAGGAGAAGAAATAAATGCAGGAGCAATGGCACATACAGACGATCCTGTTGTTTTACAATCTTTTACTAGAAAAAATCTTTATGATATTGCCAAAGGAGCTTCTAAAAAAGGTGCTGAAGTAGGTGCGGGATGGAAAACATTCTTAAATAATATAAATAGCAAATTAAAGACTCCAATTACTGATAAAAATGAATTAAATGATTTAAGATGGTTATATAAAAGAGGTGCCAATTCTTCTTCGCGTCTTGAACTTACTAGTGAAAAAAATTTAATTCCTGGAGCTCCAGAGAATAAAGGCAAAGGAGATGCGGATATTGAAAAATTTAACAAAGATAATAATCTTCCTGCTGATGCTGTCCAAATTATTGGAATTAATAAACAGCGAACATATGGACCTGACCCTAAATATACAGATAGTAGGAATAAATTTGATGAAGATGTAAAAACATTATCTAAGGTAGGTAAAGATAAATTTTTACCAGTAGGGCAGCTTGCTAAAGGTTCTACGCAAGTTATATTTGCCAAATTTTCTCCTGAATATGTAAAAATATTTGATAAAAATCCTGAAAAATATACTCCAACTGGAGCAAAAATAGTTACTCCTGAAGATAAATTTCTTCAAGTCTTAAAAGTAGGAGCTTTAAATTTGCCCAAAGACATGAACACTGGTGATTTTATTAAAAGGTCGTCCTTGATTTTTACCAGAGGGCAACAATATAACGGAATAGATAATAATTCTAAATTTACTTTAAATATTTTAAAATCTCCTACAGTAGGTGAGGAAGGAAATGTCAATTCAGATAATTTTGAAAATCCAAAAGACCCCAAAGTTCAAGATGCCATTAATGGCTTGACTGAAATGAGCCGAATAGACGGCAAAATTATTTTAGGAGAAGATTTGTTTGATAAAATTAGAAATGACACCAATTATGATCCTGCCAAATATAAGACCGGTTTAAAAATCACTCTTAATGGTCAGGGAAACCTAATTGGAAATGAAAATGATTTATATCAAATGATTCATAAAGGAAGTGCCATTAAAGCTGATCCAGCCATTAGAGCTTATATAAAATCTGTTTACGGCTTTGATCTTCCCAAAGGTGAAGCTGCCAGCTTTGATACAAACGCCAAAGTTGGCCCAAAAGAAGGAAAATTTGAAACTCCTCTTTCTAGTATTTTTACTCAAGCTGTTTCTCCCAGTGAGGAAGGCCGTGTTACTCCTGATTTTGAAAGAAAGTTGCAAAGTTCAGATGCAGGAGCTACAAATGATATTCTTAATATTAATCAAAAACGTTTACAGGTTTTTAAGCAATTGAATGATGATATTGCCGCTACCACCAATAAAAAAGAATTAGAAGATGTCTTAAACAAATATTCGGATAAATACAATTTAGACAAAGCATCCTTGTTTTACGGCGATCTTGGCGAATCTTTTAATTTGGGAGCTGCCAAAATAAATCTTTCTCATAATCTGGAAAGAGTTTTAAAGAATATTTTCAATGAAAGTGTTATTAATGACGTTTTACCTGGAAGTGGAAGAGCAACCTTGTCTTTTTCCTTGCCTTTAAAATTGGATGGACCAAATAATCCAGCCAGAGTTGTAAACAATGAAGAAATTGTCTTAGGAAAGGAATTCATGAAAGCCCATAATATAAAGGAAGGAGATGATGTGATGGTCTTAAGAAATCCCTCAATAGACATGAATAATATTCTTGTTCTTAAGGCCAGAGATGGTTCAACTTTAGGACATACTAGTTTAGGAACAGAACATACAATAGTCAGCCCTTTTAATGAAAGAATCATTCTTGGTGGAGATCAAGATGGTGATGATGTTCTTATTACTAAAGTAGGGGAAGGTGGAATTCCAGAAAGTTATGTCAATGCTGTTAAGACAAGAGGATCTAAAGCAATTCCTTTTTCAGAAGTCACCCCTCGGCCATCTACACCTACAACCATAGCTAATATAACAGATGTTATTCATAATTATTTGGTAGGAGATAATCAAACTAGCCATATTTCCATGGTTAATAGGATGATGAATTCTTTACAAGACAATGGATTGACTGTAAAAGTATATCCTTCATCTGGAAAAAATAGCCGTTATGAATTAGTAGCCAATGGAAAAGTTGTTGAATCAGGCATAACTTCTGCCAGCAAAGCTGGTTTTGAGGCTACCCCGCAATTAGATTATAATGTCAGACAATTAAGAACCCAGGCTTTACAAGAAGCGGTAGACTCTAAAAAGTCTAATGATATTGTGGCTCGTTCTAATAATAATGATCCTCTTTGGATGCTTAAGCAGGTCTTTAAAAGTAGTGATGGAAAAGAGTTAGATGATTATCAGGCTGTTGCATTACGCAAAGCTTTACAGAATTATCAGGATGCTTATCAAAGCAAATCTTTTGTCGCCAATGCCAGAAATGTTGATGAAATTTTCTCAAAAACAGTCAAGGGCAAAACAGTCGGTCTTGATCCGGCAATAGCCTTGATAACTAAAATAAAAAAAGCAGGTGCTTCAATAACCCCTTTCCAGGAAAAACTTTTAGCTTTAGCTGATGAAAAAGGCAAAGGTTTTAAGACCGTTCAAGCTGATATTGTTAAAGCCGATAAAGCTGGAGCAACTGCAGTAAGAGAAAAATTCAAGCAAGAACCAAGTAAAGCCTTAAATACCATTAGAGGAATAGCTATAAAAGCTAGGCAAGATTATAATTCAACTAAAAATTATGCAAAAAAGAAAGAAGCTGCACAAAGAGTTTCGGATTATTTTGATGCTAATAGAAAAAAATTTAATAAAACTGATTTAACACAAATTGCACGATGGAATTCAATTTCTGATGAGGCAAATATCGCTCATGGACCTCAGTATAGAACCCCAGTATATATCCGCAGATCCAATACTTTAACAAATGCTGACCCGGAAGTTGCCAAAACATATTATGAAGCCTCAGAAAAGGCTATTCCCCCTGCTGAAAAATATAGCAATCTAGCTAAACAGACTGCAAAAACAACAACAAAACCGGTAGAAGAGCCTTTAACGACCATGTCTGGAATTCAATTAAAAAAAGAAACCACCCCTGCAGGTGATTATTGGTTAGAACAGAATGTGGCAAAGTCTGGCGGTAAATGGACGCCAGTAGTAAAAGCTGGCCATACGGTAGAGCATTTAATGCTAAAAGGCGGTGGCGGTTATGCTGGAAAGGTAAGAATCGATGGTGTTGAATATACTTATCCTGAAGCTGAAGCCAAATTTCTCAATCCTGTTGCCAAATATAATAATTTAGCTAAAACCGTGAAGACGACTATGCCAAAATATACAATTGGTGCTACCTTTGATTATGAGGGAAAAAAATGGGAAATAAAGGATTTCCCAGGGCTTAAACTTGTCACTGTTGCTCAAGTTGATAATCCAAATATAACTCAAGATTTAAGTCGTTCCGCACTTTTATCTGGCGATATTGGAACTAATTTAAAGAATCCTACAGTTTAAATACTGCGTAATCCTAGTAAACCAATTTCATTTTCATCTATTCTTAATTTTTCACAAGATGGGCATCTTAATTCTGCCCATCTTTTTTTTTCTTCATCAGGATTAAAATCAAGCTTGGTATGTTGACCGCAATATTGGCAGGCAAAAACTGGAAAATCTTTTACTTCATTTATTACTTTCTTTTCAGCTTTATAACATTTTTGGCAGCAAAAAAGTTGCTTTTTTTTAGTAGGAATAAAAGATTTTTTGCAAAAACCGCATTTTAATTTCTTTTTTTTCATAATTTGTTACTGATTACCCATATGACTGAACTCATTAAGAATTCCTTTTTGAAGACACTTTAAAGCATTGATAAATTGTTCTATGTTGGCTAAGTGGCATTTGGCTTGTTCAGCTGTATAGGCTTCATCTGAAGCCTCTGCAATGCTCTTGGCCTTAGCACTGCTAAGTTGCTTGCCAGTTGCCTCATCTATTTGGGCTTCAGCATCTCTAACTATTAAGGCATAGGCTCTTTCAGCTAAAACACGCTTTAAATTATGTTCAGCATAATATTGAGCCATCCTAACGACAATTTCACCAACTTCCTCACCGGTTACCTGACCAGTGCTATAATCTTTAATAAATTTTGTATATTCTTCAATGTATGGTAATGTTTCTGACATAGTTTTATTATTAATTATTTAAATTCATTGTTCCTCGATGCAATCTGGCCATTGTTTCCGGTGATCTTTCATAGTTTCCAACCCGAGGATCGCCTTTTTTAAACCAATATTTTTTTCCTTTTTTTAAATTGGTTTTTATCTTTTCCCAAGTAGCTTGATTTAATTCATGTTTAATATCTCTATACCATTCTGGAATATATCCACGCTTGACATCTTTGCCAATATATTTCTTATATTCCCTGCCTGTCATTTTATGCCGCAAATAAGCATGAGAGCAAATTTGAACATACCAACCGCCACAAATAACACATTGGATTTTCCCAGGCTTATATTCAGCTCTTTTTTTTCTGAACCATTCTAAATGTTGTTCGGCAAATTTTTGATTATAGAATTTAGTCCTGCATTTTTGACTGCAATAAGTTCTAAACCTTTTTTTGACTATTGGAAGGCCGCAAGTTTTGCATTTATTCCTTAATTCTATTTTCCATTTTTTTTTCATATTGAATAAATTAACTTTCCTTGACCATGCAGAATTTCATGCTGATATATTTGAGCGTCACGGCCAGACAATTTTTTGATTTCTCTGGCACCGATAGTGCCTTCTGGCGTCAAAATACTGCATTCAACTTCTATCTTATGAAATCTTTGAACTTTAATTGGCGGTCTGTCGGGAAATGACAAGCATCCTTCAATTTTTATTATTGGTACCTTAGTATGTCTAATGATTATTGGATTAATAATTATTCCTTTTTCTTGAGTAACAAAAAAATTTAAAGGATTCTTATTGTCAATCTGGCTATGATGGACGGCAAAAGAACCTGGAATTGGCCCTACCTGCATATAACAGAGGTTATAAAGGATATGTGATTCATTTATCAGGCGTGGAAGATCTTTTTCTGTAACTTCTTTGCTCTTTTTTTTATGAGGCGGCACAAGATAACTTTTAAAGTCTGTTAAATCTTGTTTTGCTTCTTCCATATTTTTAAATTATCTTGGAAGTATTTCCTTCCTTGATTATATTAATTTTTTCCTCAAAACTATCTTTGATGGTCTGAAGATGCGAAATGCAAAGGACTTGGGAAAATTTGTCTTGCAGGGAAAGCATGACTTCATTGAAGCCACTGATAGTATTTTCATCGAGGCCTAAAAATGTTTCATCAAATATTCTAAAACCAGACTTCTGCAGAGTGGCTAAGGCCTCAGCAATGGCAACTGTAATTTTCAATTTTTGTCCGCCTGAATAATTGTCTAATGGAAATATTTCACCTTGTTCGTTATAAATATTGATAAACAATCCTTCAGTATTGCCATCACCATCTGCTTTTTCTTTCTGTGTTTCCAGCCTGATCTTAAAATCAGACATTTTGGAAAGAATTTCATTAATCCGATATTCCAGGCGAGGAATAAGATAGTCGACGATGACAGTCTTAATGCCTTTTGACCCGAAAGCTTCTTTGACTATTTCCAGACATTCCTTATTAGCCATATTCTTGTCTTTTACCTTTATCAATTCATGCATTTTTACTTTTATTTCCTTAATTTCTTTTTCTGATTCTTTCGCCATATCTAATTGATGTTTTAAGCTTATATAATCGGTTTTTTCTTTGTCTAAAAGAACATCTAAAGTTGCCAAATTTTCATATGTTATTTCTGCCATATTTTCTCTAAGATTTTTATTTACGCCCTCTAAAGTTTCCACGTCACCATTCAGCATGGCGATGGATAATTCAAGATTTTGAATTTCTTCATTAAGATAAATTATTGTTTTTTTCTTTTCTTCATCGGCAAGTTCTTGCTCGGCATAAATAGCCAATACCTTTTCTTCTTCTTCTAATTTTTTAATTCTGTCTATATCTTCCTGCTTCAAAACCGGCATAGGAATATCCGATAAAGCTTTCATATAGGAAGCATTATCACTTTCCTGCTTGGTAATTCTTTCCGTAATGTCTTTTATCTGTTCTTCTATAAAGATTGACTTATTCTTCAATTCCTGTTCCAACTTAGGGCAATTCTTTCCTAAATCTTTACAGAAGACGTCATTAGAGAGCGTTATGTCCATTAATTGGTCATTTAAACGCTTCAGAACAGCGCTGTAGTCGTTTTGGGGGCTTCTGCCGCCAATTATGGCCTGACGCTTTAAATTGTTCTCATAATCCTTCTTTTGATCTTCATGAAGTATTTCTAAGGCTAATCTGGCAACCTTTAAATTATTTTTAGCATCTTCAATTATTACACCATTTGTATTAGAAATTTTTTCAAGTTTTTCTCTTTTTTCTTTGATGGTTTTCTCAGCTTCAATAATTCTGGTTTTCTTTGACAAAATATCAACATTATTAGTTGATATTTGATTTTGATTTATCTTGATATAATCATCAGCCGCCTTGGCTTCGCCAATTCTTTTTTTTATTTTATTCAGACGATCTTCTGAAGCAGAAAGATTAAGCGTAATCTCTGGAATAAGCTTAATCATTTCGTCAATTTTTTTGATATTTGAATCAAATGAATTTATTTCTAAATCTGCCAAGCGGATATTATCAATAGCTTCATTCAGTTTATTTTTAGCACGTTCATAAAGATCGTCATAATTTTCCATATTAGCTATTTCCAGCAATAATTCCTTTCTTCTGGTGGCAGTCTGTTTGACGAAATTTTCTATATTATCTTGTGGATAAGCCACAGAGTTGATGAATAAGGCATAGGATGACCGTAGAAGGTCTTTTTCGACCCATTCTTGAGCATCCCTGAGACCTACATGCTTCATTGGCAGATAAACCTTGCCTTTCTTCTCGCCAATATCCAGAGAGTGTTTCCCGGCCATATTGGTATTTCTTTCTATCCTATAGGCCTTATCATCATCCAATATTTCCAAAATAACCGTGGCATATTTGGTTCCACGTTTAATCAGGTTTTTATTTTCCACTCTTCCTTTGCCATACAATGCCCAAATAATGGCTTCAACTATACTGGATTTGCCAGAACCGCTGTCGCCAGATATTAAAAGCTTTTGATTTTCCTTGAAAGAAATTTCAGTTTCCTTATGGCTGAGAAAGTTTATGATTTTAATCTTTTTTAAAGTCACCATAAATAATATAATCAAGTCTTTTTCCAACTTCTTTAAAACATTTGCTACAAAGATGCAGGCGATAATTACTAATTATTGCCCGGTTAGATCCGCTATATCTTCTTTTTGGATCTTGCATTCTTATTCTGATTGAACCAATATCATAGGTTATCTTGTTGCAAATATCGCAAACCTTCCTTTCTTGCTGCTGGCCAATTCTGAATGAATCAATCTTCATTTTATTTTTTTTCATATTATTTTTCATTAATGATATTCTTAATCACATCATCAGCATCTTTAGGCCCAAAAACGGTCGTTTCATCATTCAACCAAATAAGTGCTTGTTCTAAAGCAGGACCAATTATTGCTTTATTTTCTGTCAGATTCTTTTTTACATATTCCTTGGCAGAAGTAATATCATTTTCAGTCAAGATTCCCTTAATTTCAGGGGTTGGTGATTCAACCTCAATCAAAATCACACCCTGGCAATGAGGACAAATACTTTTCAGCAAAACTTTTATAATGTTTTCGTTCATAATTATTTATTAAGAATCATCTTGTTAGTTTCATCAACTAAGGTTTTCTGTTTTTCCTCTACAGTTTTATCTTTCTTTATTGCTTTCTTAATTTTTTCAACGATTTGTTTAATCTTTCCCATAGATTTATTGTTAATTTTATTATTAGATTTATTATTTTCCTGAACTTTCCAGGTTGCCCATCGACAATTTTTTTTATTATAACCTTTATCATTATTAATTCTATCTATTGTAGTATTTTTTTCTCCATATTTTTGACAATGTTTAAAATAAGCATTCCCCATATCTCGCCAAAAATTTTCAAAATTTTCCCATCTTGGATCATATTTTATACCTCTTTTGCCATAATTTTTATATTTTTTATTATTTGAATTAGTGCATCGACTTTTAAGATTACACCAAATATTATAAGGTCTTTTATACCGAAATCCATGAGTTTTTCTTGGAATAATTAATCCTTTTGACATTGCTTTATATCTTTCTTTCAATTTACAACCACAGGAGGTTTTACGTCTTATTTTTCTGCATAGATTTTCAGAAGGAACTAAAATAATTGAACCACAGATGCATTTACACTTCCAAACCACACTGGATTTTTTTCTAAATTTAGTCTTATGTAAGACAATTAATCTTCCAATTTTTTTTCCTTTTAAGTCAATTAATGCTCCCATGTTGTTTTTTTATTACCGAAACAACCTCTTCTTGTGCTTTTATTAATTTTATTTCTGGATTTATCAATGCTTCTCCAATTTTTGCAAGGACAAAAGCATCTGCAGAGTTATTGTTATTAAAAGATATTTTATATCTTTTATATAATTCTAATAAAATAAGGTCTTTTTGACAGTTTCCTTTTCCAGTAGCAAATTTTTTTAAACCTGTAGGAGTTACAAGGTAGACGGTATAATAATTAAATATTATATCTCTTAACATGTAATTTAAACCAGAAAGCTGAATTAAAGCTGTAGTATTTCTTGCATTCATAGCAACAGATTCCATAACTACTATTGTTGGATGATATTTTTCTAAAAAGAATTTAATCTCATTGACAATATCTTTTATTCTTGTCAACTCTGCTGCTGGTGTATCACCTTCTTTTTTTGTCTTAATCAAATGAGAAAATTCTATTTTTCCATTTCTAAGTCCGACCATTCCTGTTTCAGTTAATGAAGGATCAATCCCAATAGACAATCCAATATAATTATTTTTTATTATTTTTTTTGCTTTTTCTGACATCTCTTTTTTCTTTTAATTTTTTTAATTCATTTTTATTGACTGGCCATAAATTTACATTCCCAATATAATCTACTGTTTTAACATTTTCCATTGCTACTTTTATATTTTTAGGAAAAAAATCTTCCTTTAAATATCCGGCATAAACCATTGAGTCAATCAGCACTATCATTGATTTCATAATCAGGTTTATATTTTCAAATGGAGGATCCATATTTACTTCTTCTTTTGTTATTTTTCCTTCAAAAATCATTTTATCTAAGATAGACCCCATTAAGGCATTAGAATTTTTGAAAAGAAAGGCAAGAATGCCAATTTCTTTTTCAGACAAATAGTTAAAAATATAATTAATTTTTGAACTAAGTTGTTCTGGGCCACCATTAGATTCCAAATAATTTCTGAATTTTTCTCCAGAATTATCAAATTGTTCTTTTTTTTCAAAGATATCCATATATTTATTTTATTAAGTCATATCCAGCCTGAAGTTTGGCTAAATCAATCTTTTTTTCCTTGGAATAAATTGCCATTAGGTTGCCTATTTCCAGATTCAAATCGTCATCAGAAAATTTAATTATTTTCCTTTCCGTTTTGTAGTCTTCTATCAGAATAGAGCCATCGTAATTGGCTAATTCCTTTTTAAGGGAGGTTAAGTCATTTTCAGTAGGTTTTTTTGTTAAAATCAATTTAATTATAGAGTTTTTAGGGAATCCCTTAAAAGTGACAGGATCTTCTACTTTAATAATGCTTCTTCCTGGCAAAATACATTCTATAATTTTTCCATCATCCATAATATAGACATATCCCGGCCCTTCATTTATCTCTTGAGCAAAAATACTTCCTGCATAAAGTATATTACTTTTTGTATCGCAATAGGCCGTATGTATATGGCCGCAAAAGATATTCTCATACATCTTGGTTATCTTTGCCCTTGGCAGGACAATTTCATTCAGGTCGTCAGTTCTGATTCCTTTAATATTATGACCTGAAATAGCATGATGTATAAACAAATTTTTGCCTTTAGGCAGCATTTTTAGAAGCTTTTCTGAGGCTTCTTCATGCGTACCGCATTCCAATTCACCCTTGTAAAAATAAGGGCAGAAAACATCACCATCTATTTCAACTATCTCGTTAGTAATAATATGCCATCTTTTATTTTTAACTTCTTTCATGAAATCAATGGCACTTTTACCATCACCAACTTTTTCATGATTACCAGCCAATATATAAATATCCTGTTTAAATTTTTCAATAAACTGAACAAACTCTCTTATGACTTCAGACGGATTATTACGGCCATTTAGTTGATCGCCAAGAAAAATAACCTTATCGCAGCCTTTACTTGCAGCAAAAATAAAATTTAAAACTTCTTCCTTTTCTTTCTTTCTGCCATCGGCAACAAAATCGGCATAACCCATTTTTTCTTTAAGATGTAAATCACTAACTATTAAATATTTCATACAAGCCCTTGCGGGCTGCCTCTCTAGCCAGTCTAAAATGACTAGAGAGGCAGAAGAAGATGGTGTAGATAGTTTATTAGATAGACTTTAACTTAGCTAAAATAGCATCAAGGTTAGCCGGAATAAAATCCAAGCTAGTCTTTTCCTTGATTTTAGCTTTTACCTCTTCAGTGCTGACAGCGCCAAGCTTGCTTTTCGCCAAGTTAGCAATCTCTTTAATTTTGTCAGAATCTGAAACCAAAGAGGCTTCTAAGATAGCCTCAGCAGTGATTTTATCAGGAAAAATTTCCTTAGCCGTCATGCCCGCTGTCGGGTTTTCCTCTTTTGCTTGTTCTTTCAACCATTCTTCATCCTTATATTTGGGATCATGAACGATCCGGATGAATTTAGTCGGCTGCTTTCCAGGATTATCCTTGGTTCCGGTAAAAATGAAACCAACAATGTCACCTAGAGAGCAATTGTCCAATTCGTTCAAAAGACCGGTCTTGTTGTGTCTAATAGACACAGTTTTGATGGTCTTGTCTGGCTGTAGAAGACTGACCAAAGTCTGGGCATTCTTGTAGCCATCGATCGAATTGTCGTCTCTTTTAATTAAGGTTCCTTGAACCTTGTCGCCGATGTTGACGAATTTGAAGAAATCTTTCGATTCTTCATAATCCACCTCATCGAAAATGTTTACTGGCATGCTGTTTTGTCGTTTAGCTAACAGGCTGTATATGCTGTATAGCAGATCCAATTAAGGATCATATTATATTAAATCTACACCATCTCAATTCCTTTGGCCTTCATTAAACTTCGGCATAATTGGCCAATGCTTTCAGTCAATGTTTCTACGGCGATTTCTATTTCTCTTTTAGTCGCATAACGCTCATGCGCCAAATCGCCTAAAGGATTAGTCAATACATGAGCGATCTCATGCGTTAAGCCTTGCCGTAAAATGGCAAAATCTTTTTTCTTGAATAAATCCAAAAAATAAGGATAATACCAGATATTTGCCGTCTTGTAAGGGACAGAATAATTCATTCTGAATCCTGTTATGCCTTGTTTAGTTTTTTCATCTTTAGTTTCCTCATGAAAAACTACAGTTATTCCACCCAGGCCATATAATTCTATAAGCAAACAAACGGATCTTCCTATCCAGTTTCTAAAGGCTTTTTTAAGTTTTGTATCTTTGTTGTTTCTTTTCTTCATAATTCATATTATACACCCGTGTAAAATATTTGTCAAGAGGGTAGGGTGGATTTACCTTCCTTGACAATTCTTCTCTTTTCTTTCAATTCGATAGATTTAATAATACTGCTTGCATAACTTTTAAAACCTTCTCTGGGTATTTCCGCACCGTCAATTAACTGATCAAAAAGCAATTGTTTCTTGCCTAATAATTTAAACATATATTCATCCACTGTCTTCTTAGAATAAAGCTGATAAATGGTTATATGCTCAGAGGTAGAACCGATACGGTGGATTCTATCAATTGCTTGAGAATGGTCTGCTGGAGTCCAAGAATAATCCAGAAAGACAACATTAGTGGCAGCTGTCAGGTTAATGCCGACACCAGCACTTTTAATTCCGCCAAAAAAAATCTTTAATTTTTCTTTGGATTGAAATTCATTTACTATATTATTTCTTTCTTCAGCGTCAATCTTCCCTGTCACTAAGACAGAAATATCCTTAAAATATTTATGCAACTGCTCTAAAGGTTCATTATAACAGCTAAAGACAACTACTTTTTCGCCATTCTCAATGATATTTTGAATAATTTCTTTGCTTTGTTCTATCTTACCCAAGCTGCTTAATTGCCTTAAAGCACCTAATTTTACTAACTTTTCAGCTTGCATTGATCGAGCTGCTTCTTTTTCTGTCTTCTTTTTAATATTAATCAAAAACCGGCCAAATTCTTCTTCCGCCATCTTGTATTTTTCAGCTATCACTGGATCAAGCTCTAATGGATGATAGATGAATCTTTTCTCAGGAAGATCAGGCAGAATTTCTTTTTTTGATCGTCTGATAAAATACGGACTGATACGTTCCTGCAATTCTGTAATATTAGTTGAACCTCGATCGTCCCAGCCAAATCTTCCCATATGGCCGTTGCAATATCTTCGGCTATAGGCGTAATAATCAAACCAGTTTTTAGGATCCAAGGTATTCAATGGATTAAACAATTCTATCGGGCGGGAAAGAAATGGAGTTCCGCTTAACATCAAAATTTTAGGAATATGTGCCACCAATTTTTTTGTCGCCCTGCTTCTGAAAGCTGATTTATTTTTAATATAATGAACCTCGTCCAAAATGCATGCTTCCCAAGAAATGCTACTTAAAACCTTAAAGAATTTTTTTAGTATATCATAATTGATTACGAAAATCTGATGTTTATTTATATTCTCTATAACAGTAAGCTCTTTCTCATCGCTATCAATCACCATAACTTTTAAATCTGTCCATTTTTCTACTTCAGCTTTCCAGTTATATTTGACAACAGCCGGACAAATAACCAATGTTTTTTTTATATCAGAATGAGTAATATAAGCCAAGGCTTGAACTGTTTTGCCCGCGCCCATTGGGTCGCTGTTCATGGCCCTGCCATTGCTATTTATAAAAAATTCTACACCTACCTTTTGATAAGGAAGAAGTTCCCCCTTAATGCCTTTAATTTTAATATTTGATTCTTTTGTTTTCTTTAAACGATCGGCATTTGCTTTGGCTAAAATAGCTTCTTTTGTCAAGTATCGAGCCAGTTCATATTCCATTTTTATTTCTTCATCTATTTCTATTTCTGGATAGCGATCTTTCAATTCTACAGCAAAGTCAATGTCGGTAAATCGCCAAGCACCGTTTAAAAAAGAAAAACGCTTAAAACCATATTTATCGCTTAGGTATTTGCAATATTCAACCATTTCATAGTCAAACTTAAAAGACAATGAATAGCTATATCCAGTTGTATTATTTCGTTCTATTTTCATTGATGAGGTCTCTTATATTAGCCAGACTATGTCCAGCCTTTCTTAATTTTTGCATCCTGTCCCAGGTAGCCAAGATTTTCTTTTCTTCAAACAAGGCAGCCTTTCCGGCATACATATCCGGAATTAAAATGCCCATTTGAACATAATAAATCAAGGACGATTTTTTGACCTTTAACATCTTGCTTAAATCAAGTAAAGTGACGTAATTAATTTTTGTTACCATTTTTTTATGATTAATTTTTTAACTCTTTAATTATACACCTATATAAAATAGTTGTCAAGTAAGATATTTTCTGATGGGGGACGGCAAGTCGTCAGCTTTGCTCGTGGCCAGAAAAAACTTCAAAGAAAATTCCAACCACGGCGGACCGCTTGGCCGAAGGGGGGATTCATTTCCCCACTTGCCGCACCCTCATCAAAAAAACAAAAACTAATTGGCTTAATAATCTATCGTGCGTTCAATTAACTTAGCCGGAAATAGCCCGAAAGGAACCTAATACCTTTGCACACGTTCCGGAACCAATTGGAGAGTTTTAGACCAGGTAACAGAAATCGGACCTGCTTCATGAGATTGGAAATCTCAGGTAATAACCATTATACGATACCTGGGGCAAGGGAAGACAAAGCTTCCCTCACTGAATGGCTCAGCCATCTATAGTTGGCTTCAGCTGATTTAATCCTGGATGGCTCTAGAGGCTCATCGCAGCCTTCCAACACGCCAGGAACCAATTTTATATTAAAACCACCGTTCTTCGTCAGTTCTCTTATCTTCAGGCTCTGGCACAGAAGCCTCAAATTGGCTCATAATTTGCATTAATTGCTCGCCTACGTGTTTGTGGTTAAAAAGGTTGGCATGCGTCTTGTCAGCCTTCTTTTGGACGGTATTTAAGGCTTTAATCATATCCTTGACGACAAAATGCAATCTTTCTATCTTTTGGTCAACTGTGGCCTTAATCCAAGGGACCATTTGTTCGTTGTTTGTAGGTGGTGTCATTTCTGCAGCCATTTGCACAATTGGCGGCTTAACATTTTTTGGCATAATTTTTTTAATTAATTATTTATTTGAATCATATATTTCTTTTAAACTTTTTCCATCATCATTGGCGGCCAAGGCTTTGTCGGCTATTTCTTCATGTTCTTGGCACCAGGCGATATAAAGATCACCAAGTCTTACCCATCCATCCACTTCTTTTTTACAATTTTTGATAAAACATTTCATAGTTTTTAATTTTTTAAAAAATTAAAAGTATTAAGAAGCCCTAAAAAAGTCATAATTATTAATACTATAATGGCAATCCAATAAATGATGTCCCCTATTTTCATAAAATTTAACCCTTGCAGACCCACCAATTTTTATGGTCTGGATAGAGTTTTAAAAAACATCTTATGTTATCCTCATAATTTAATACGTCACCAGTACAATAATTTTTCCACGTTTTGTCAATAAATTGATAAACACCCTTGGCGGTGCTTTGCTGATTAAAAAGCTGTGTGCCATACTGGCTTTCGCACGCGGCAATACGCAAGGCTTTTTTTGAATCAAAATTATACTCTTCAGAAATCGCAACTATCTGCCCTTTTATTGTATCATGATTAATTGGCAAATGATTGCAATTCATCAATAAAATGCTACAAATTGAAAGTAAATCCATAAAGTTATATTTTATATTTCTCAATCTTCTTCTTCAATTCAAGAAATTCGTCTTTGGTTAAAGTTATGTGATTATAACAATTTTTATTATCTAAAATAATAAAAGAATCATTAACTTTCTTGTCATTCTTAAATTCTTCTTTGTGGTCGATTTTAATCATAGAGGTTTAAAATCTAATTTTAATATTTCAATTTTTTTTATTCCTATTTGCTTTTTTGCTTTTTCAGCTTCTTTTAATGAATAATAAAATTTAAAAAGTCCTAATTCTTTATGACCAAAATATTTTCCATTTAATCTTAAAACATAATATTGTTTCATAATTTTTTATATTAGATTTAAAGCATCTTTTAAACTGCCAAAATTCTTCTCATATAGAGAACAAGCAGGCAAGAGTTGCTGGCCAAAATCTGAAAATGAGGCATCCCTTCCATTTATCTTACCAAATTCTTTTAAACAACCCAAGAGGAATGGCTTGCTCAATTCTCTTTCTCTTCCAACACTTACATCTAATTTTAATAATTTAAGTGCTTCAACATAACTGCCAAAAGTTCTTTTAATTGTAGAATAAAGTTTTTGTCCCTTAGAACCTTTTAAATATCTTCCCGAAGGAACCTTGCCTTGTTTAATAGCTGTTTTTTTAATCAAGTCTAACAATTGAAGATAGCAAGTTCCTTCTTTGTTCTTTTTTCCCGCACATAATTTATTATTTACCCCACGATGAGATCCGGCTCTGTTCCATTTTTTAGCCCATCTTCTTCTTTTCCTTTCCCAATAAGGTTCGTTGTTTCTTGTTTCAATTATCTTGGCTCTTATCTCTGACGAACAAAGAGCGGTTGAATGCATCAAGCCAAACAAGTCCTTATAAGCATTGGCAAGGTGTTTTTGCTTGGTAGGATGGATTGCTTTCCCTTCCAACTCTTCCTTATGAAGCTTCAAATGTCCGCCCATGCTGTAGAACCATTTTCCGCAAAGATGACATTGGATTCTACCTGTATCAGCATCCTCTAATACAACGCCCTCATAGCCAAAATATTTTTTAGCAAGAGGAATCAAAGGGTCTTTGTAGCCCCGATAGATGATATTAACTGGTGCGGGATAATTTTTTCTTTTTCTTGGCATAAAACTCAATCTTCGGCCCCCATTTGGCAATGGGTAGCACATAAATCACTGCAGAAATTTTTTGTTTCATTCTGATAATTTATCCTGATTATTCTTTTAATCACGTCCTTCTCTTCCAATTCTTTTCCACATTGATCACATTTAATTTTATTCATATTATTTAATCACGCAAGACGGCTTAATAGCGCCATCTTTTAAACGTTTTTCTAATAATTCCTTTAAGAATTTTTGCTCTTTCTTTAAATCTTTAAACTTTCCCAGCGGCATATTCACTCTTTGCCAAATATCAATATCCTCTGGATTTCCAAGAGTAGGACGCCAACTGGCAATTAATTGTTCTATTTCATCTGTTAGCCTCATTTTTTTTCTTGATTAAATATTTTTTTACCGCTTTATTAACTATTTTTTTAACTCTTTCCGGATTTTTTTTCATCCAGCTGATAGTCCTGGCAGTTTGTGCTTTCCGGTATTTCTTGTCATTCTTCCAACGATTGACAATATAGTCATGGTTATAACAAGTATAGCAAAGTCCTTTTCTCTTTTTTAAGGAAATCAAGGCAGAACATTTTTTGCATTTTTTAAATAATTTTTCTTTCATATTCTTATAATATTACTTTTTTAAATTCTTCTTCCAAATATTCGACCATATACTTGGCAAAAGACGTTAAAATTTCCCGGTCTTTCCAGAAGAAAGAATTTTCCTGCTCTTTTTTGGCTTTAAGGTAGAGGTCTTTAAGCTCTTTTAAATCTGCAGCGCTGACTGAAACATTTTTCATATTTTTACTTTTTAATTATTCCGCCATTTTCCCATTCCATATAATTAGATGGGGGCATAGTGATTTTTTTAACTTTTACTGGTTTTTTAATCGGCTTTTTCTTTTTAACCATAAAATTAATTTTTATTAGCTTTCCTATATTATACACCCGTGTAAAATATTTGTCAAGAGAGGGATAGAATTAATGCCATTTTGTCAAGTTGTAGGATTTGTGCTATAATGTAAAAAAATATTATAATAAAAATAACATTATCTAATTATGACACCTGAAATTTTTAGCACCAGAGATCTTTACCTGGCTGCCACGCTCGTTTCCTTAAAATTCCCTATGATAGGTATAGACTACCAAGTTGAGGGTGAAAAAAACCGCCCGATCGGTTTTTTCAAGTTTGAAAACTCTGGCAGATTAATGGAAGCCAAGACCCAATACAACCAGGGAATGCTGGTTGTGGAACCCCGGAACTTTGTCACCAATCTCAATGGCTTAAAAGCTGAAGTAATCGGCGCTTTAACCAACCCGCATACCAGACAACCTTAAAACAGATAGACAGGCTCTTGACAGGAATTTTTTTTAGGTGTATACTGAAAATAATAATAATGAAAAAATAAAAATAATTTAATGCAATCTTTACCTATTAAAAGATTGTTTCGATAATAACTTTACCCTTCAAGGTTTTTTTAAAAGACATTTCCCTGTTCGTCTCTTCTAAGGAACGAAAGTTCCCCTTGAAGGGGGAGTCTAACAGGAAAGTGTCTTTTTTTATTTAATATTAGCCTATATCATGAAACAACATACTTTAAAAGATCTGGAAAATGCCCCAGATACTTTAATAAAATTTTTTCTTTTACAGGGCAAAGCCGAACCATCGATGCTTGAAGATGCTCTTGAGTTTTATAAAACGGTTTCAGTCAGTGCCTGGAAATCTCAAAGAAAAAATAGAAAAAATTTTATCAAATATTTTCTTAGAACAATGAAATTTTTTAATTCTATAAAACGATGATTAAAAACCATGGCGCCTTTGTCGTCGCCAGACAATTTTTTGAAAGTGAACTTTGGTTAATGAAGCCAGCAAGTTGGGGAAAGATATGGCTTTATATTTTTGGAAAAGTTCATCATGAGACAGATAAACACTTTGAAAGAGGCTCTGGATTCTTTAATTTTAGCCGAGAATTAAAACTTATTGGCCCTGATATTACCTATGATAATATTCGCCACGCATTGCATTTCTTCAAAATGAGCACAATGATAAGCACAAAGAAAACCACAAGAGGAATTATTATAAAAGTGCTTAATTATAATAAGTTTCAAACACTTAGCAATTATAAAAGCACAATAGAAAGCACAAGCTCAAGCACAAGAAAAGCACAACAGAAGCACAACAGAAGCACAACTATAGACAAGTATGGTAAGAATGATAAGAATGATAATAATACCCCCCTACCCCCCAAGGGGGGTTCCGAATCGGAAGAGATTAATCTTAATGGTTCTAAAAATAATAAACTTAGGGGCGGAACACAAAATCTTGAAATTGTCAAGGGGGTAGAGGCGGAAGAGATCCAGGAAGTTTTGAATGTTTTTTACGAAGACGCAAAAGCAAACAATGTTGAGTTTAGGTTCGGCCACAGAGGATACCGGAAAGCGGTAGAGGAATTAATTCTTTCTCATGGCGTGGGGCAGGTGGTTGCCGTGGCCAAGATAGCAATCGGGCTTAGGGGGGTTGATCAATTTGCTCCAAGCATTACGAGCCCTTTTGATTTGAGAGATAAATGGATGAAGCTTGTGGCTTATGGCCAACGTCAAGCTATTGAACCTCCAAAGAAAATAGGATGGGTTACATGCGAATATTGATTTGTTAACTTAAAAAACATGAGAATTTTAGAATTAAACAATAAAAAGCATTATGAAATTACGGAAAAAGAGTTTCAACTTATCAGAAACTCTTCAGCTGGTGCGTCAGGGGTATTGATTGAATTGCCTCGGCTTCAGTTGGTGATTAATTCCTTTGCTATCACAAGCATTGAGCCAGTTCAGGGCCAGATAGGGGAACGAGTGCCTTATTTGATTGAAGGTAGAGATAGTCAGGGAAGGGATTCTTCGTGGAGAGGATTCTATGTTGGCGGACATTATATTTGCAAGTCGAATGACGGGGAAGAGCGTTATTTTGAAATAACAGCAACAGATCTTAAAGTAAATGGCTATACCGTTAATCAGGAAGATGAGATACTTGAAGAAAGATACAAGGAAAAAGTGAAAAGTCTTTTAAAAGAGAATAATGAAAAAAAACAATTAAAATAATATGGACATTGACCTGGTTCTTCGGCAAGAAGAATTAAAATTAGCTGCCAAAGATTATATTTCCAAGGGTCTTAGCATAATTCCGGTTGGAAAAGATAAAAAACCACTAATCCTGTGGAAGGAATTTTGCGCTAGGATCGCGAATCCTGAAGAAGTTGATGAATGGTTCAAAAAATACCCTTTCGCGCAGCTAGGCATGGTTACGGGGCAAATTTCGGGCATTACGGTGGTGGATGTGGAAGCTGAAGGCGGCGAAAAAGAATGGTTAAAACTTCCGCAGGAATGTCCGATTGTAAAAACAGGCTCTGGGGGCCGTCATTATTGGTATCTTTACGACAAGACTGCCAAGACTGGGGCAAGACTTGAAGGTGAATTGGAATTTTGCGATTGTCGCAACGATGGCGGTTATGTGATTTTACCGCCCAGCGTCTCTGAAAAAGGAAGCTATGAATGGATACAAAAAGTTCCGCCTTGCCGCTTTCCAAAAGAATTGTTTAAAGCGAGAGAGAGCCAGGGGGGCTATGTTGCCTCGCAAGTTCAGAATAAAGGTTTTGCCATGAAGTTGATGGCTGATTTATATCTTGGGGCTGATGTTGGAAACAGAAATGACGCCATGGTTAAATATATCGGATATATTTTGACGCAGATTCATCCGGCAGATTGGGAAGAAAAAGCATGGCCGCTAGCGATTGAAGCCAATAATAAAAACACTCCGCCATTGGCAATGCATGAGCTACGCCGTTCTTATGATTCTATTCGTCAGGCGGAAAAAACAAAAAATCCAGATAGGTTTTCTTCTGGCATTCCAGAGAAATGGGAAACAGGGGAAGAAAACGATGAGGTAAAATTGTTATCTGAAGTAGCGGAAGCGCAGACAATGGATTTGTCTCATCCTTTTCCTAGTGGAATAGAAATTTTTGATAAAGAAATTCGAGGGGGTTTTTTCCCAGGCGACTTAATTGTCATTGCCGCCGGTTCTGGCCATGGCAAAACTTCTTTTAGCCAGTATCTTTCTTATAATTTTTTAAAATATAATAAACAAAAGGTTTTGTTTTTTTCATACGAGGTTTTATCTTTCTTTGTCTGGGATAAGTTTAAGCGAATGGGGCTGCAGAAGGAAGATCTGATTTATATGCCATTTAGGCATGTCACCGGAAATATTGAGTGGATAGAGAAAAAAATCAAAGAGGCAAAAGAAAAGTATGGTGTAAATTTTGTCGTAATTGATCATTTGGGATTTTTAGAGCCATCTAAAAAGATGGCTGGGCAGAAGAATTTTTATGAAATAGAAAGATTCCTTGTTCGCCAGGTCAAAAAAATAGCCGTTAGGGAAGAGATAATGATTGTTATGCCAGTTCATGTCAGAAAGAAGCCCAGCGGCGATAGGCGGCCAAATTCTGACCTTGAGATGGAAGATATTGCGGGGTCTGCGGGCATTTATCAGGAATCAGACATTGTTTTCCTGCTTCAACGTGAAGAGGCGACAAAGAATAACTCAGATGATCTTTATACCAATTATACTAGAATTTCTTTAGGCAAAAACAGAAGAGGAAGCAAGAATCCCAGGGGATGGTTTACTTTGCTGAATGATGTTTTTGTCCATGATCCATATAAAGGCAATCTAATTTCTTCTAAACCTCCTTCGTCATTTTATACGGAAAAAGGGTTAGAAGAAGAATTGGAACGAGAGCATAAACAGCAAGAAGCTCAGGCCGCCATGTTTGGCGATAAAGATTAAATTTATGGATACAAAAATGTTGGAAAATATTTTGGAAGAGCAAGGCTTGACTCAAGAGCAGATGGTTGAGATTATGGCTGAGATTGCCGAGATTGATATGGGGGTCATAGATCCGACAATGCCACAGAGGGAATTAATTGGTTTTGAGCAACGCGAAATTGACTTAAGGCAAGCTATGGATAAAGAGACTGATTGGCGGAAAAAAGCGGCAATAGCGGCCAGGATACTTTCTATTCATTTGGAATAGGCTCTTGACAAATATTTTATGCGGGTGTATAATTTAAAAAGATAAAGATAAAAAAATGCCAGCAGGGAAAAGCACAATTTTTAAGAAATCAGTTGCCGTCAGCCTTGAAGATTTGGATTTTCTTAAAAGCATTAAGGGCGATAAGTCAGTGGCAGAAAAAAATCGGGAAATAATTAATTATTATAAATTAAATTATAAGCATGTTAACTGAAAAGGAAAAAGCTAAATCGATTGAAGACGCCTTGGCTGTTTTGCATAAGAAATACGGCAAAGAATCAGTGGTTGAATTAGATAAAAGCATGGACATTGAGGTTGAAGTTATTCCGACAGGCTGCTTTGCCTTGGATGAAGCTTTTGGTTGCGGCGGATTGCCGCGGGGAAGGATAATTGAATTGTTTGGTCAAGAAAGTTCTGGAAAGAGTACTATGGCAACTTTTTTAATGGCACAGATACAGAAGCAAGGGGGCAAGGTTGCCCTTATAGACGCTGAATTTGCGTTTGATGCCAATTATGCGAGGAATATCGGTCTGGACACTACAAAGTTGATTCTGGCGCAACCTGGAAGCTTAGAAGAGGCAATGGATATTCTTAATGGTTTGGTTAAAAGCAATGGTTTGGATATAGTCGTGATTGACTCGGTCGCCGCCCTTGTTCCTAAATCAGAAATTGAAGGTGAGGAAATGTTAAAAGATTCAATGGCTGTTCAAGCTCGGCTGATGGGAAAAGCTTTAAGGATTTTAACGGGGGCGATTGCTCGAAGCAGAACTGTGGTTATATTCATTAATCAAATTCGTGAAAAGGTAGGCGTTTTTTTCGGCAATAAGGAAACGACGCCAGGAGGCAAGGCTTTAAAGTTTTTCAGTTCTGTCCGCATTGACGTCAAGAAAGGGGAAAGGATTGAAGGCAAAGACAAGGAATTGATCGGGCATGTTCTTAAGGTAACGATGGTTAAGAATAAGGTTGGTTATCCTTGGAAGCAGGCTACTTTTGAATTATACTTTGGTTCTGGGATAGACATGCAAGGCGATGCTCTTGATTTTGGTGAAAAAATAAAAATTATTACTAAAACTGGTAATTCATATTCTCTTAATGGTGGTTTATTGGGGGGAAGCAGAGATAAGGCAAAACTTTTTCTTAAGGTTAATCCGGATGTTTTTAATAAACTGGTTGCAGAAATAAAAAAAACTATTAAAATTAAGGGAAAACAATCTCCTGTTGAGGAGGTAAGAAACCCTGAAAAATAATTAATTTTAAATTAAATTTTATGTCTGAGAACAAAGACAAGAAGACAATTTTGGATCAAGTTAAGGATTGGGAAAAAATAAAAAAGCAAAGATTGCTTCTTAAAAATATTCAGAAACTTAAAGAACTTTGTGCTGATGTTGTTGAGGCGAAAGAAGAAGTCAATATTATTTTGGAAAAATTGGCAATCAGTAAAGAGGACAGCAAAGCTTTAATTGATTTTCTCAATGAAAATGAGGATGTAAAGATGAATAAGGAAAAGAGGAAAAAAATTGAAGAGGATGTAGAAAAAGAATTAAAGCAAGAGAAAAATAAAGTCATAGAAGAATTGGAAGAATCATTAAGAAAGAATCCCTACGGTTTTGCTACCACTTCTTATAATTCTGGGATAATACAGGCTTATAATTGCCATACTACCAGTGCCCCAAATTACTTGGGTAATATATGCATGAGTTCTAATACAAGTGGCAATGCCGTTAATCTTTCAGACGGAAAAACTGATCTTGTTTTAAAAATTTAAATCTCATCCCCGAATGGCTCAGGCAGGTTCGATTCCTGCCCGGGGATCAAATTAATTATTAATAAAAAAATATGGTAGAAAAAAAACAAGAAGAAGAACGATGCTTAAAAATTGTCGATCAGGAAGGAAGAGAAACTTTTAAGATCGGCGAGAAAGGCGAAGTTTTTTGGTTTAATGCTGAAGTGGGTGATATGGTTCAAGCTAAGACTGATTTGGATTTGGGCAAAGCGATGGCCTTGGTTATCGTTCAGTTATCAGGAATGGATTATGTTCGCCTTTTGGAAATTTATGTCGGTGAATCAACTTCGGCTTTCAGGCATCTTTTGATTAAGAAAATTATGGAAACAGCTGTTAAATCCAAGACGATTAAAAAGGCTGATTTAGTCAAGATAATTAATGATTTTAAGATATAACATTATGCAAGACATTGAAGAAATGGCAAGGATTCCAATTGTATGGATTGCTTCTAAATTAGATGGAAAAACTTGCCATACCTTTGTCAAGCCGGAAGATAAAGCTGATAGGATTTTAGAGTTGGTAATGGCTGGGCATGAAGATATTTATGAGCCTTATAATGAAGCAGCTTTAAAATATTTAGGAACTTTTATTAACGGCCAGTCGCCTTTTTAATTTATGATTGATGAAAATTTTTTAAAGAAGATGTTTAATCTTCCGCAAGAAACCCATCCGGAAAAACTTTGGGTTTTGAAATATGTTCCTGCTGAAGCAAAAATTATTTACGACCTTGGTTGCGGATCAAAAAAGACTGTTGAAAATGCTATTGGGGTTGATATTAAGCCAGGGTCGGACAAAGTGGCTAGTATGGATTTTTTGCCTTTTATTGAAAATCAGACGGTTGACATTGTTGTTTTTCGGCATTCTTTGGAACACATGCTTGATCCGGTGAAGACCCTGAAAGAATGGTGGCGAATTTTAAAGAATGATGGGAAGATAATTATTATTTTGCCTGATTCTACCGTTTTGAATACGATGAATATAGCGATTAGCAGAGGACAGCATTTGCATGCTTATACGCCAGATAGTTTTAAATCTTTAATTTCTTTATTTCCAGAATTCTATTTGGAAAAAATAGAAGTAGTGATAGACGAATGGAGTTTTGAAGCAGTCTTACAAAAAAAATATGACAAAAAAAACTGAATTATGTAATTTGGCGTTTAAATATCATTCTGACAAATGCCCGGCCTTGCTGCATGGCTACACCCCTTTTTATCACGAATTATTGAAAGACAAGAGGAATGATGTCAAGAAAGTGCTGGAAATAGGAATTGGCTGCCCTGAGACAATGGAAATTATTAAGGGATATAAAACCGGTGCCAGTTTGTTTATGTGGCGGGATTATTTTCCTAATGCCGAAATATTCGGGGTTGATATTTTGGATTCAGCTTTAGTGAATGGGAACAGAATCAAATCTTTTAAGTGCGATCAAAGCAACAATACGGATCTTATTTCCTTGAAAGAAAAGATTGGCAATGATTTTGATTTAATCGTTGATGATGGTTCTCACAAAGCTGAAGATCAGGTTTTTTCATTAATTTTTTTATTTCCTTGTGTCAAGGAAGGCGGAATCTACGTGATTGAAGATATTAAAGACCTTGATAAATTAGTCGAATTTTTAAAGATAAATAATTATAATTATGAAGTGAAATTGCCGCCTAATCCGGTTAGTATTTATGACAGAATGATAATAATAAAAAAAGAAGAAAAAAAGAAAATCACTTTGGCAATGACTTCCTGGCCTAAGAGCAAGGAAAGGATTGAGTATATTCGCCGGACAATTGAATCATTGGAAAAAAATCTTATTGTTCCAGGATTTGAAATAAAAAAAATATTGTCTTGCGAATCAGATCAGGTGTCTGAGGAAAACATAAAGAAAGTTGAATCTTTAGGATGGCCGGTTGTTTGGCGCCATGCCGCCCCCAGTCTGGGGATGCATTTTAATGATTTGTTTGGCTCATTGACGGGGATAGTAATGCTGGTGGAAGACGATTGCTATTTGAGCATGCCGTTGAATATCACGCCGGGGATTGAACTTATTGAAAGCGGGCAGGAAGAAGTGGTTCGTTATTGGACTTGCAATAATAATTTGCTGGTGAAAGAAGGCGTGCATTTTACTTACAAGGGGGATACTTTTGTCCATTTGGGCGAGTGCTTGCCAAATCAGTTTGTTGATCGCCAGCTGTATTCTGACCGCCCTTTTTTGACTGACGTGAAGTTATGGAAAAGAATAGGCCAGTATAAGTCTTTTTCCCAGCATGAATTTGATATGGATTGGCGGTTTAAGGAATTTAAAGTTCAAGTTGCCGTCAGGCTTCCTTCCGTGTTTTGGCACATTGGAATAGATACTTTGTATAAAGGAAAAATATGGCCTGATACTTATGATGTTTCAAAAAATACTATCGAAGGGATGATGTTGGATAATGAATTGCTCTGGCTTTTTAATACTGCGTTAGGGATGAATAGTTTCCTGGAAATTGGTTCATGGATGGGGCGAAGCACTCACGCGATATTATCCGGTTGCCGGGGGAAAGTTCATTCGGTAGATCATTTTTTGGGTTCGGCTGATCCGATTGAAACTGGCAACAGAGATGTTTTTCCGCAATTTTTTAAGAATGTTGGTGCTTTTAATAATTTGATTATTCATAAAAAGTCAAGCCTGGAAGCGGCAAAAGAGTTTGAGGATGGTTCGCTTGATTGCGTGTTTATTGACGGCGGGCATCAATATCATGAAGTTGTTGAAGATATTAGGGCGTGGAAGCCGAAGGCCAGGAAGATCCTTTGCGGCCATGATTATCAATCCGGCCCGGTCAGAAAATCGGTGGCTGACGAGCTTGGTGAAGTAAAGGTCTATGAAAGAATTTGGTGGGTGGAACTGGAAAAGGAACCTGATGAAGAATTGCTGCCTGGTGTTTCTATTGTTATTCCGAATTTGGGCCGTCCAGAGAAATTAAAGGCTTGTCTTGAAGCCATTAAAAAAAATGCCGGTTATCCTGTGGACAAACATGAAGTGATAGTTCAGGATGATGATTTTAAAGATAGGCAAGGGGCCCCGAAAACCTTGATGGCTGGGGTTGCCAAGGCCAAGCATGATTTGATTATGTTTTTGGGGAACGACACTATTCCGAAAAAGTTTTTCTTATTGGAAGCGGTGAAGAAAATGTTGGAAGTCTTTCCTGACCAAGATGGTTTGGTCGGGTTGAATGATGAATTTTGGAATGGCGACCTGTCGGCTCATTGGCTGGTAAGCAAGAAGATTTTGAATAAATATTTTTGCACTGATTATCACCATATTTGCTGCGACAATGAATTGGTGGAAAGATGCAAATTGATGGGAAAATATACTTGGGCGGAAAGGGCGAAAATATATCATGATCATCCTGAGGCTACGGGGAAGTCAGATGAAGTATACGCTTTGGGTTATGAAAAGAAAAAATGGGATGAAGATTTTGCCTTATGGAAGCAAAGAAGCGAAAAGCTTGGCTTTCCGATGAGGCATTATAGCAAGAAAGAAGTTATTCTTGGCGGCTTTACCCGTTATGACGTTAATTTAAAGCCTCGGATTATGAGCTTGGATTGGTGCAAGAATATTGAAGATTATAAAGTTTTAAATGTAGGCGTTGGTGATGGTTCGGGTGGCCTTGCCAAGCAGCTTCCTATTTTAAAGTTTAAGCAGCTTAATCATTTGGATGTTGAAGAAAGTTATTTTTCTGCGGCTAAAAAATTAAAATGGGCGACAGAGAAAGTGAACTTTATTGCCGGAGATATCAGGGACTTTGACTTTAGCGATTATGATTTGGTTTTTTTGTTTGATATCTTAGAGCATTTGCCCAAGGAAGATAGTTTGAAGATTATTGAAAAATTGAAGAGAGCGATCATTTTTATTCCGTTGGAAAAACATTTTAGGAAGAATCTTTGGGGCGTAAAAGCCCAGGATCATTTGTCTCTTTGGACTGAAGAAGATTTTAAGTCCAGGGGATTTAAGACTGAGATACTGCCTAATTTTCATCAGAATGAATTGAATGAGAAATTTCATGCCCTTTGGGCGACAAAATATGCCAAGCAATAAAGAAATATTTACCGCTTATTATTTGGAAAATCTTTGGGGTGATCCAATGTCTGTTTCTGGCCCGAGTTCGACTGTTGAGCATACGAGAGAGACTAGAAATATTATTAGTGTTTTAATTTGTTCATTAAAGATTAAGAAAATATTGGATGCGCCTTGCGGGGATTATAATTGGTTTAGGTTTGTGCATAAAAATAGTTCTGTTTCTTATCTTGGGGCGGATATAGTTGAGCCGCTGATTGAAAAAAATAATATTTGGTATGGTGATTATAATACCAAATTTATCAAGCTGGATATTCTTGAAGACGTTTTGCCAAAGGCAGATTTGCTGATTTGCCGCGAATGTTTGCAGCATTTGCCGATGAAAGATTGTTTTAAGTTCTTTGAGAATTTTAAGAAAAGCGAGATAAAATATCTTTTAATAACTTCTTGGGACAGTGAAAAGAATGAAGATACGGTTGTAGGGGGGTTTAGAAGATTGGATTTATTAAAAAAACCTTTTGACTTTGAAGCACCGCTGGGGTCTTTTAAAGAATGGTCATGGCCGGGTCAGTCTGAGAAACGGCTGATTCTTTGGGAAAGAAAAAAAATGTTTAAAAAAATATGAGCATTCCTAAAAATATTATGACAGTGTGGCTGACTTTTGATAATGGGCCTTTGCCGCCGCTGATTAAAAGATGCATTGAAAGCCAGAAGCTTCCGGGTTATACACAGAAAGTGATTACCTTGGAGAATTGCTATAAAGGTTCAAAGTATGTTAATAAGGCCTTAGAGAAAGCCAAGGCTTTACATGATGCCGGGAAGCCCATTACAGGGCCTTGGGATAATCCTTTGACCTGGATAGTCAAGGCTTCTGATTGGCTTCGCTGTTATCATATCTGCGAGGAAGGCGGGATTTACCTTGATGCGGATATGGAAGTTATTCCAGGGAAGAACTTTGATGATTTGCTGGATTGCCGGTTCTTTACGGAAATAGAAGCTTTCGGTATGCCGGCTAATTCTGCCTTTGGATCGGAAGCGGGCCATCCTTTTTTAAAAGAATATCTTCCTAGAATTGAAGAGAATTTTTGTGGGGACGGGATAATGGTATTTGAACCGGGGGCCAGAGCGTTTGCCGATTTGATGTGGATTTATGACAAGGCCAAAAATGGGATAAAGATTTTTGATACTTCCATGTTTTTTCCTTATACTCATGGCAAAGAAATAATTAAAGTCACGCCGCAGACCAAGGTTTATCATCATTATGTCAATTCCTGGTGTGATGACCGGTGCAAGAAAAAGCTGGGGACAGAGTATGAAACCAAGGATTTTACGGAAATATTTAAAGGTAAAATATGATTAAATATTGTTTCTTAACAACTATCATCGTTGAGGTGGGCGTAAAAAATGCCTATGCGGGATAGAATTAATCAATCTATTCTTAAGATTACATCGGTCGAGAGTCCGTCTGTGCCGAGGTTGATAACCATAAAGGCGAGCAGTGAAACATGATGGTAGTTGTTAGGAAATAATTTAATTTATATGGAATATCCTGTTTTATTAAGAAAAGATAGTTTGCGTTGTAAATTGCTTGATGAGGATATTTTATATTTGAGAAAATTAAAAAAAATAGGTTATTCTAATCAAAAAATAGCTAATATAATGAGATTATCCACTTTTACTGTTTGGTATTGGACAACTACTGGGAAAAATCGAGAATTATACTCAAAGAAAAAATACCAAAAAAATAAACCTTTTATAGATAAGGCATATCACCGACAAAAAGTTTATGAAAGCATTAAAAGAAAAAAGAAAATTCAAGGTAAAGAATTTAAAAAATGGTTTAATGAAAGATTTGTTTTTCCTTTTTTAAAAAAGCCTGAATACATTAAAAAGAAAAAAGAATATTGGAATAAGAATAAAAAAAGACTTAACGAACAAAGAAGAAAAAAATATTGGAAAAATAAGAAAAAAATAATTTAATTTAAAATAAACTATGAAAAAAATTAAAAAGATTTATGCTATTTGCAATGAATGTTCTAAACAATTATATCCTTCAGAGTGTTTTAAAAAAGGTAGAAATTCCTATTAACTGCCTTGAGTGCGGTCATTGGTTTTTTAAAGGAGTGGATATAACTGAATAACTTATATGAAAATGATTAAAAATATAAATAAAAAAGTTAATTTTGATATTCATCCTGATGGAGATATTTTTGTTTGGAATAAAAAAACAAAAAAATTTGAGTATATTGGCTTTATAGTAGATGAAGAAATTTGTTGTGTTAGCCCGGCTTTAAATCCAGTTGCCGACAGATTTTATAAAGCCTTAAAAAAATAATTTCTATATGCAAGACAAAATAAAGGATATTCCTATGGGAATAAGTCAATGGAAAGAATATGGAAAGAAATATCAATATTGGGATTATTTTTTAGAAGAAATTGAAGAAGAAATATTATATTGGATTAATGATTGGAAAGCAGAAGGTCAGCCATATGGATTAATAGGATTAAAAAGAAAGATAAAAAAGATTTTTAAAAAACATCTATTATGGAAAATGAAGAAATAAAAAAATGGTTAAAAAGGGAAATTGAAATTTGCGAAGAAGAAAGACAAAGTGCTATTAAAAGTGCTGAATCTGCAATAAATGTTAGAGATTATTACAGTAGAAGAGGAGAATTTCTTAATAAAATTTTAAATTTAATAGAATAATTTATATGGAAAATAATATGGAAAACGATCATTATGAAGGAAATAACATTCAGGGCTGGATGCAGCCGGTTGAGTTGGAGTTTCTCTATCAGGAGGCTAAGAAGGCCAATTCTGTCTTGGAAATCGGTTCCTGGAAGGGCAGAAGCACCCATGCGATACTTTCAGGGTGCAAAGGAATGGTCACCGCTGTGGACCATTTTAAGGGTTCAGCGCAATTAGGCGATGCCACGAATCAAATGGGCAAAGTGGAAGATGTTTATAAGCAGTTCATGGAAAATGTCGGGCATTTCAGCAATCTGAGGGTTATTAAGGCTACTTCAAGGGAAGCCAGAGTCCTTTTGAAAGATGAAAAGTTCGACATGATCTTCATTGATGGCGAACATAGTTATGAAGCGGTAAAGGAAGACATTGGCTTATGGCAGGGCAGGGCTAAAAAGATCCTTTGTGGCCATGATTATTGCCCCCCTTGGCCGCCAGTAATGCAGGCTGTTGATGAATCTATCGCCAAAGACGGGGTGGCTGGAAGTATTTGGTATAAATATGTCCAAGATGATTCTACAATTGAGCAATTTATTGATTTTATTAAAGAAAAAGAGAATTTTAGCTTTATTAAACGCGGGGATGGAGAGGAATTCTGCATGTCCGGGATGGTAGGGCAGAATTGTGATGGACATAATTATAGCCCAATATTAGGGAAAGAATTGAAAAGAGCCTATGAATACTTTGAATCCAGAGAGGATTGCTTTGTTCCTTTATTTCAAGATCAGAATTATTTTAATGCTCTTTTGCATCGAGTCGGCAAGAATAATGCCAAAGTGAAGGAATTTTATCAGGCGATTCGGGAAGACGGGCGTAAAAAGTTCTTTGTTGGCCCAGAAAGGCTGAAAATAGTGGCTAAGATATTAAAGGCTAAGCATATAATTATTCCGGAAAAGAATGCTTTTGAGGAATATGGCGAGATTTCTGCCAAATTGAAGAAAGAAATTGGCAAAGACAAGGATGTCATAGTTTTGTTCAGCGCTGGAATGCCGGCCAAGGTTTTAATTGCGGAATGCCTAGAGAAAGACAATGGTATTACTTGCCTGGATTTGGGTTCTGCCTTTGATTCCTTGATCAAAGAATCAAGAACTAATCAGATGCCAAGGGCCCAGATACTGGAATTGTATGCCGATTGGATTATGGAATAATCAGGGAAGTTTAATATATTAATTAATATGAAAAAATACTATGAATGAAACAAATAAGAAAATAGCAAGCTTGATTGTTTGGGTGTTGGTGGCAATAGTTATTTTGATTCTTTTTTTCAGTTCGATTGCTATTGTCAATGCCGGTGAAAGGGGTGTCGTAATGAATTGGGGCGCTGTTTCGCAGGATGTGAAAGGCGAAGGATTCCATTGGCTTATTCCCATTAAGCAGACGATGAAAATTGTGGATGTGAAGAATATCAAGATTGAAACTAAAACCCAGTCTTATTCCAAAGACATCCAGACGGTTGATGTTTCGCTGGCTTTAAATTACAACGTCAAGCCGGGTTTGGCCGCCAAGATTTATCAGGAAGTGGGGACCAGCTATCAGGCGACCATTATCGATCCGGCCATCCAGGAAAGCGTCAAAGCGGCGGTAGCTCTATTTACGGCCCAGGAATTAATTGAACAGCGTCCAAAAGTCAAGGATGCCATTACTTTGGAATTAACTAACAGGCTCTCCAATTACTTTGTGGTCAGCCAGTTTTCCATTACGGATTTCTCTTTTTCTAATGAATATGAAAAGGCCGTGGAAGCCAAGCAGGTAGCCCAGCAAAAGGCCTTGGAGCAGGAGAATATCACTAAGCAGGTGGAAGAGCAGGCCAAGCAGACAGTGGCTTCGGCGACCGCCCAGGCTAAAGCCATCCAAATACAGGCAGAAGCAGTCACCCAGCAAGGCGGGGCTGATTATGTAAAACTTCAAGCGATTCAAAAATGGTCAGGTATTCTGCCAACTACGATGGTTCCTGGAGGTGCTTTACCATTTATAAATTTAACCTATTAAAATGAGTATCCCTTGGTTAAAAAAATATAATTTTAAGAAAGGTAAAAATCATCGTGGATGGAAAGGTGGAAGGATAAAAAATCATAATGGTTATATTTGGGTTTATCTTCCATCTCATCCTTTAGCAAGGAAAAGGTCAAGAAAAGGATATGTCTTAGAACACAGATTGGTAATGTGCAAAAAACTTGGTAGAATTATTAAAAGCAAAGAGATTGTTCATCATTTAAATGGTGTAAGAGATGACAATCGCCCAGAAAACCTTGTTTTAACATCTACTTCTAAACATATTGCTGGACATAATGCAAAAAGAGTTTGGAAAAAAGAAAGTAAATTAAAGCAAACTATAAAAGCGTCTTTATTTGAAAGAGATGCTAATGGCAGATTTCTTAAATATCCAAATGGCGTTTTGCCCTCTACAATGGTTCCGGGAAGCTCAGTGCCGTTTCTTGATTTGAAGTATTAACAAAAAAATAAACTGGTGCCAGTTGTCAGGCGCGGGGATTCTTAGTCGCTTCTTCTGCGTTAAAGGATTGGGTAAATGGCCGTAGGACCAGCCGGTGGGGCAGATAGCCTCGTAGAGAGCGAGAGCAGACTGTAAATCTGTCATCCATTAGGGTCTTGTTGGTGCGACTCCAGCTCTGCCCACCACGTTTAAATCTATGCCACACAATTGCTGTGCCATTTGCAAAAGGCCTTTGTTAGGGCTTTCGGTCAGCGTCGGCCGGGATCAATTTCATCCTGACTGCTTTTATAAAACCCCTAAAGGCCAAGAAGTGGAAAAAGGCTTTCAAGAGTTTAAAAAGAATTATAATAATAAAAAATATGAAGAAAAGATTGATAATTTGCTATCACGGAACAAGCCAGGAATGCGCCAGGGAAATTCTTAAGAAGGGTTTTAAGAAATACACTTATTTCGCCAAGCACTTAGAGGATGCCCTGGAATTCGGCGGCAATTTTGTTTTTGAAGCCGCATTCAAAGAAAGTGAAGTCGCCCCTCTTGGCTGGCAATTTAAAATTGAGACAAAAAAGTCTCAAAAGGAAATCGTGAGATTGAGGAAATACCCTGATTATATAGGGATTTTTGAGAACAAGAAATTGGGGAAAAGGGTGTTTGAAAGCAATCTTCCCAAGTGATAAATCTCTCTGTTTATATTTTTGTTTTTGTGCTATAATTATGCACAGGCGATTTAAATGGTATTTTCATCTCTAGCTTAGAAAGAGAAAGGCGGCAATATTTTAATTTGAAGGCTTTTTCTCTCTCGCCAGCATGAAAGGGGATAAAAATCTTATCTTGCCCAAAGTTGCCGGGAAAATTAAAGGGGATTAATGAAAGCCGCTTTTTCTGGATGCTCTCTGGAAAATAAAGCTGAAGTCTTCTTCAATCGGCAACAACGAAAGAGCGAAGAACCCTGCAAGCCCCTGGATATATTTATCCAATTTGCCGGAGAACAAAGGCGTGTTTCTTCCCACCAAGCTTGGCAGCTCTTTAGCTCTTTTGTTTTCGCCCTATGACCGATTTTGAAATGAAATTTGTAATTATAGTGTTTCTCACCCCAGCCCTGCTGGCGGTATTTTTTTGTTTAAACAGCAATTATCAATGGATAGGCGGATTAATGTAGTGTAGGTAGCGTAGGGAAAAAAATGTAAAAAGTCATAGGAAGGAACAGGAAAGGAATAGGAAAGGAATAGGGGAAATAAAGGATATAGAATAGGAATGGTTAATAGGGAATTATATTAAAGGGGAATCCCCGGGCGGAAGCCCGCCGCGCCGCAGCGCGGAATAGTTTTGGATATATTGGATATAGGGATTTTTGGAATTTGGGATTTTAAGAATTTATAGTTTTTTTTATTTTTTGGAAGAATTTTCGCCAAAAGTGTGAAAAATGGCGGTAAAAGTGAAAAGTTGCGGATAAATATGTAAATGTTACAGTACTTTTCTATAAAAAAAACCTTAATATAACCCAATAAATCATTGATTAAAATGCATATTTGACAAAATTTTAAATTTGACAATTCAAAAACATTCGTGTTCTTATGTTGCTGTTAAAAAAAAGCATAGTAGTATTGCTACCACTATGCTTTTTCTTTGCATAATTCTATGCTTCAATTTCAGTGACCTTCTGGCTGTAATAGGATTCAAGCAGATCTTTTGCTTTGACATCCAAATTCTCGGCAGTAACCTTCAGTTCTCCTGATTCAATCTTGGTGATTGTGGCATTCTCTTCGGCTATTCTTTTCTCAATGCCTACAATAACTTCCTTCACATTCTTGATGGATTCATTGCAATAAGCGATGCTTTCATTTTCATTCTTTAACAGATCTTCATAGCTGGGATTCTTTTTGTCCAGTATAGATATGTTATAATTAGCTTGAGCGATCCTCTTGTTAAAAGATCCTAACAGACCGTTCTCTTCGGTGATTCTGCCGTTTAAATGCATTACCTCTTGCAGGATGTTGCTGATCCAGCGGGCTCTCAAGAGCTCTCTGGCTAAGTCCCTGATGGCCATTACCAAGGTGGAATTGGCTTTCATTGTTTCGTTCATAGTTGTGTTTGTTGGCTAGATAATCCCTTTTAGCTTATTTAGCCTGCTTATATATTTTAATTAAATCTTTCAGTTTTATCTTCCTTTTGAATTGATGTTTCTCTCGGAAAGCCAAGGCTTTGCCGACGATTATCGCCATTCCTTCTTCGCTCACATTCTTGGCGATGTTCTTCTTGGCGCTTCCTATCCTGCTGACCAGATCGACGGTGAATCTGTCTTTCTTGTTTTTTGTGCCAAGAATAGAGAAATGCGTGGTGGGGATGGGGATTAGAAGCTTGTTGTCTAATCCTTCTTGGATGATGATTTCTACGTTGGTTGGTACTTTCATAATTTTATTTCGTTATGCTTTTGACATAACTGTCAAGTGATGTCTTAATGCGATTATTTTTAATATTAGCCTCTAATTGAAGTTTGGCCCGCTGGGCGAAGTTCTTTGAGGCAGCATTTTTATTTCATGGCATCTTTGACAGTTATGTCAAGTTTAGCGTTTGTTATTTGGCTAACTTTAGCATATGACCTTCCCAATGAAGTTTCTTGAACTCTTTTGGGAAAGTGGTGGCAAATAACTTGGTGCTCCAGGCACAGGCAGCAAGTTCGCTTATGCCGTAGAGATGATGGGCGTATTCGTGCAGGGTGGATAAGATGCTGGGATGGTGGCAATCCAATAAGATTGTCCCAGTGTCGGGACTGTAACAGTATTGATAATTTTCTATCTTGCAGTTGGCCGGTTCACGGCTGGCAGTGTTGAGTCGCATGACTAAATTATAAAGTGCGTAAAGCTTATGCTTGACGTCGGTTTTTTTCCAGTTGTCTTTGTAATAGATCTTTTTCCATTCTGCTATTTCATTTATTGTTTCCTGGCCGGCTTCAATCTTTTTGGCTTGAGCCAGGATTTCTTCCTTGGTTGGATACATATGATTATACTATAGTTGGTTGATAATCTTTATCGATGATGTCGTTGGCATGGATTGTCTTGGCTTCTTTCAAGGCATCCAGCAACGAGATCCTGATTGATTCCAGCGTCAGATCGATGTCCTTTTCGGAAATGGTTTCTATCTGATATTCGTTGTAGAGCATATCGAAGAAGCTATCCAGCGTTCCGAAGACCTCTTCGTTCTTGTCTTCTAGCGCCATTTCCAATTCGGTTGGCTCGTCTTCCGGACCTTCATTAATGACGTTCTTTTCATATCTCTTGCCATGCTGATTAGCTGGCTTCCATTTGTAATGGATATATTCGCCATATTTATCTTCCTTGTAATCATAATCCCATGCCGGGAAACAGGTTGCTTTAACTTCTTTCTTTTCCACTTCGGCAAATGGCATCTTTTCTTTCTTCAATTTCATTTCTTCATCCAGCTTGCAGCTGTATAAAGTGTTGGCTTCTATTTCGCTTCCTTGCCCGGTTGAGGACAGGAACAGTTTGCCTCTGGTCTTGGCCATGTTCAGCGGATTGGTGTTGCGGCCGAAGAACAGCTTGCTGATCTTCTCGGTTTCACGATTGATTTGCACGCAGATGAAAGCGGCAGAGCCTTCGATATTGACCTTGTCTGATTGCTTCTCGATGAAGCGGGCCAGCTCGATGGTGAAGCATTCGCTGTCGTTGTATTTGCTTTTGTCGGTGTATTCGGTAGCGTAGGCGAATCCCAGTTTTTCATGGGCTTCTTTCAGCTTGTTATCGTTTTGAATGATGCCGTTGTGCACTACCAGATATTTATATTTTAAAGAACCGTTGTCTACTAAGATGGGATGAGTTTGAGCAAGTAGGTTGTCGGAACTGGTTGGCGTCCGATGATGGACAATCATTGCCCGGACTTTTTCCGAGTGTATGTCCCACATGAATTTGTAGCCTTCGGTTGCTCTCTCTACTTTGTATTCCATCTTGTCGTTTATTTTGATAATGCCAAAACCGTTTAGCCCTCTTTCTTTCTGATCTTCAAATTGATTGAGGACGGCTTCGTTGACGGGATTGGCATTTTGGCCTGTATGAAAACAGCCTATGATTCCGCACATATTTTATTGGTTAGCCGTCTATTGCTAATCGGCTTTAGTTAATTATTATTGTCTTCTTGTTCTCTTATTGCTTCGGCAAGCTCATTGTTCATCGGCGTGCTATGCTCTTCTTCATAAATGATTGTTGCGGCATTGTTGATGGACATATTTCTGGCTATCGAATTAGTGTCGAAAGGAATCTTGTCATTGTCATCGACTTCCACTCCGACATTGTTGCAATATTTCCAGAACAATCCTCTTTCCCTGATGGTTAAGGTTAAGTTTTCATCATCAATCAGATTCTTATATTCCATTTCTAGATTCATCGGCGTGATTGTTTCTTTCTCCAGCGGATAAATAATCTTAATTAAGTCTTTGACATCGTTGGCGATCCGCATGGCGTAAGGCAAGCCGATAATTACTAATTTCTCTTTCTCTATCTTCATGGTTAAAGGATTGATGGTCTTTCTTTTTGAAGCGTAAGTCTTTTCAAACATCCGCTCCATCATTTCATCCATGGCTTGCTTGTCTGATCTGGTTTTGATTTCTTCTTTGCCGCAGAGCAATTCCTTGTCTTGGTTGAAGATGATCGGCGTGTCCAATCCTTTCTTCAAGCCGAAGAGATAATAATTGTTCTTCAATTTCCATTCGAAAGCGGCCACATGCTTCTTGAAAGATTCGACCATGTCGGCGACATTGATATCATTGTTGTATTTGATGTCTATCGCTTCGGTCATGATGTCCAGATTCTTTTTGTTGGCGATCTCTTTGAACTTCTTGTCGTTTATCAGAATCTTGAAAGACGGATCTTTTATCTTGGTTGATTTTTCCAGGTTCCAGCCGACTACGATATTGTATTCGGCCTTCTGCTTGTCCTCCATCACTTTCTTGGGGTTGAGGATGTAATCCACTTCGGCTTTATAATCGTTATAAAGCTCGAAAGTCTTGACCGCTTTTTTGATATCGTTGAACAGCTTTTCGGTGACGCCGATATATTCGGTCACCGCCAGCTTATGCAGGGCAAAAGCCTGCTCTCGGTTGCGATAAACGATGTACATATACTTCTTGAAATTTTCCGGCTGATACAAGATTTCGTTATAGACTACGGCGAAATACGCCAAAGTCGCTCTGGTTATTTTTTCTGTCACTAGCCATTCGGCCGATGGCGTTCGGAACTCATAAGTGAAATCATATCCGCTGCCGTTACTGAAAGCGTTGTCGCCATGAAAATCGGTGAGAGTTCCATAGCCGCCTCCCTGCGATCTGATCCGCAGATTCATTTTATTCTCGCTAATTAAAACCGGCAGATAGAAGCTGGCGATTTTCTTGTGCAGGCTTTCCACCAGCTTTTGATTGTCGTGCATCTCTTGGGAAATCTGAAAATGGATATGGCCTCCGACCGGCGCGTGGATTGAGAGCACTGACATGTCGCACATTGACAGATGCTGGTGCGATTGGGTGATAATGCTTTTGATGTTTCCTGCCAGCTCTTCTATTGAATTGCTTGGCTTGGGCCTTAATTCGCCGGTGGCGCTACAGCCGTCCCAGCCCATTTCGCCTCCTTCGCAGGCGAATCCCGAGCTCTTTATCAGGAATCCTTTCTTTCTTTTTAAATTGCTTTCCAGCAATTCGCAGGCGTCCACTCTCTTGCCTTGATAGACGAAAGAGAATTCCGGGTCTGCTCCTAGTTTGAATTTTAGTTTGTTTGTTTCAATCATAGGTTTGTTAAATTAATATTTCGTTATTGCAGAATTCGCAGATGATCGACCTGTCTTCGCCGCGGAAATTCATCTTGTGGCATTCCGGGCATTCGACAGAAGGAAAGTAGTTAGCGACTCTTTCCTCCGGCGATATGTCATTGTTTCTGCGTACGGGATTTATTATCACATGCTCTTGCAGACGTTCTTCAGAGTTGCAATCATCCAATGAATCCACAATGTCTTCGCTAAAATTAATTTCTTCGTCGCACTCTGGGCAATGATAAGTATATTCATCCGTGCTGTAATCATTGGAATCATGGTCGGTTGTTTCAGAATTGCCTCCGTCTAAATCGCAGGTTCCATATTCGGTTCCTGTTTCAGTGTAATAGCAGCGATAATCCAGATTGGTTATTTCTGCTCGGCAGTATCGGCAATATTTTGGCATATGCTTGATTCTTCTTTTGGCAGATCATTGCTGATGAAAGCCATGGTGTCAGCCAAAAGACTGTTGATTTCTTCTTCCTCTTCGTTGCGGCAAAGCAAGACATCTTCGACCTTGATAGATTCTCTCAATGCTTTTCCTTCCGGCGTTATAGCCAGATTGCCATCGAACGGATTGAAGCTTTTGTTCATAAAGTTTTTGTTAGTTGATTAGCGATTGTTGGATATGTATTCATCCAGTCTTTTTTGTAAAGTGGCGGTCACTCGGTTATACTTCATCATCCATCTGATGTTGCCGATGCTGGCTCCTGTTCTGGCAGGCAGCATTTTCTTGACTTTATTCATGGATAGATTGATGGTTTCCATAACTTTGTACAGCTCTTCTCCTGTCCAAGAACGGCGTCTGACGCCTCTGCCATACTTTGGCGTTTTGACTGTCACTTTGATTTTTTCCGGTTTGGAAATCTTGGCAAAGTCCAGGCATTCGCTGACTGTCCCTTCGCCGACAATTCCATTGGGCATGTAAATTTTCATAGTTTGTTTTCTTTATTAATTAAAGGTTTTTCTTTTGGGGAAAAACCACAAAAAAGTAGTAGGAATTATTTTATTCTGCCTAAGAAGAATATGGTCTGCTTGTCCAGTTGGATTTCGCCCCGCATGTCTTCTTCGTACAGGTAATTAATTATTTCTTGGTTGCTGCCTTGTTCGTCTTGTAATTGATTGACAGCCATCTCGCATTTGTTTATTCTTCCTGTCATGCTTTGTTTGCCGTCATGATAATTGGTTACGGCCACCAGCGTGATAAACGCTAAGCCCAGTAGTACGAAGATTGTTTTCGTAATGCATTCTTTCATAGTTGTATTGTTAATTATTAAATGCTTTTGCCTTATAGGCAAAAGCTCAAAAAAATAGTAAAAGAAAAGAAGGGAAGAAATAAATCTTCCCTTCTTCATTCGTCACTCGCCTTGATCAATGTCGGCTCCGTAAAAATCACTTGTGTGACTTGGCACGGCTTGATGATTGTCGGTCCCAGCGAAATTGTTTTGCTGGGCAGATAAGCGAAAGAAAAGACTGCGGAAAGAGCAATGATTGATAATGCTAAACGCATGCTTCCTCCTTGTTTGATTGTTGGTTATAATGCTTTCATTTATAAGACAGAATTCCAAAAAAATAGTAGTCAAAGAAAAAGGGGAAGGCATTGCTGCCTTCCCCTTAGTTCTTTTACTTGGCAATGACTCTGGTGCCTTTCTCTTTCAAACCGGCGATGAACGCTTGGTTATTCATGAGTGAGCAGCGATTGTCAATCTTGGCAAAACTGTATTCTCTCATTTTGCCGTCTTTGCCTTTGCAAGTGCCTTCGAATATAACGAAGTCGCTCGCGCGTAATTCTTGGATAGGGTCCATAGAAATAAAATTATGAAAGGCTTAATTGCCTTTTCTGAAAAATTAGTAGTTATATAAATTGATTAAAGATTGCCGGCTGAAGGCCGTAACCGTTACGGGGAATTCAGCCTATGTGATTAAGCCGTTAGGCTTATATATTGATGCTTGAAAAGCTATCAATATTCAGGCCTGCTCAGGCTCGATGCCGCACATTTCAAACGGACGCGCTTCCTGGTCAACAGTGAAGCAGTGTCCGCATTCGCAAGTGATGCCTTCTTCTATCTCTTGCCCAGCGATGAAGCAAGGCTGATTGCAAAGAGGGCAATTGTAGAAACTTAACATATATTTTTTTATAGCAGGCAGAGCCTATGCATAGGCAAGGGTGCTGGCTGCAAGAATAAATAAAGACCGAGAGAATAGTAGTGATGAAGACTGTATGCGATTGAGGGATTGGGGGGTTGTTCTTTTGATTCTGAAGATGTAGTAGATACTATAGTGAAATGTCCCCACCTGTAAAAAAATACTTTTTTTATCCTCATGACCGCGATTAGGGGGCGTTCATTTGAAGTATTTCCCCAATAAAGTATTATCGTCTATAAAAAAATTTTCCAAATTTTTGTAACCTTTCCTTGACAAAAGTTAGAAGAATGTTATAAAATAGGATTATTAAAAAAAATGATAAAAATATGAATCATGTTTTTAATGGATTGAAGAAAAAAGAATTTTTTAGTGAAATTAGCCAGTTGGCCAATTTCTGTGATGAAAAGTTAGTAAGAAATGTTTATTACGCGATGATTAAAGTGATGTCCAGGGAACTGAGAAAAGGCAAAAGAGTCAAAATGCCTGATTGGGGGGATTTTTATATTCATCTTGCGGCACCCAGATTTGGGAATGATCTTAAAACTGGGATGCCAAGAAATTTTAGAATGCAAAAATTAGTTAAATTTAGGGCTGATTATAAGGTGAGGGCATATTTTAAAGCGCTTTGAAGAAAATTGTTGTTGAAAATTTGGATTTGTGATATAATAGGGACTGATATTTATAGATGGTCTCTATTTTTTTATAAAAAAACATGGCAACAGCAAAAATACCTTTGACTTTGGATCAAATGGAGCAGCAAAATGCAGATTTGGACAGGCAACAGGCAATTTTGGATGCAAAAGTACAAAATACAGGCAGTTTTTTCAGTGAAGCAACTCCAACTTCACCAGAATTGAATTTAGATATTCAGCAAAGGGCGTTAAATGCCAAACAAGACACGCTACAAAGCAATATATTAGCTAGAAAAGTATATGGCGACACTACTGCCATGGGGGAAGATACTGCCAGCAAGCAGGGATTGGTAGGAGGTATAGTAAATACGCTCAGTGCCCCATTATATGGCGTGGTTGGTGCGGCTAAATATGCCTTAGGCAAAAGCGACCAGCCGACATTTGGCGAGAGTGTGATGGAAAACGTTAAAAGCACCAAGGACACTTGGGGAAATTTATTGCGGCAGATGGGAACGGCACCCTTGATAGCGGCACCATTGGGATTTGGATTGGATGTGATTACCGATCCGGTGAATTTGGCGACAGGCGGATGGGCGGGGTTGGAAAGAACCGCCTTGGGAAAAATTGTCACTGGTGCGGCCAAGGCCGGAAAAGAAGGCTTGGTAGCCGGGGCCAAAACGGCAACTTTGGATTTGGCTTCCCGGATAGCCAGTGTGGTTCCAGGAATGAATGTAGATACGATTGCCAGGGATGCGGCAGAAAAGTTGGCTAAAGAAGGGGTTGCCGCCAATACTCCGGAATATATAGAGGCGGTAAAGAAGGCTTTCATTCCCGCGGACAAAGGGGTGGGAAATATTATCGGCAATATTCGCTATGGCATAAAGAATCTTTATGAAAAAACATTGACTGCCAAAAATAATTATGACGATGTGATTGGTTTTGATATGGGCAAGATGCTGGATGCGCGGGCGGAAAGAGAAAGCATTGCTGATAAGACTAGTGCTTTGATTTCTTCAATTCCTAAGATTGGGCCCCTGCCTTCTGGGGTGGAAATGGCTGATTTCTTTTCTTACAATTCAAACAAATGGACGCAGAATGCAATCTTAATGAATAAGCTTGATGAAGCAATGGCTAAGGCGGGAAGGGTTGCGGTGGCGACGATTGATCCGCAAACTGGAGAGAAAATTTATCCGGGTGTGGAAGAATTGATGAGAGTGGTCAAAAATGTTCAAGGATTGGATCCTAATCCGATAGCCATAAATAATGATATAAAGTTTAAAGATTTGAGCAAGATGATTGAAGACTGGGGCAATGGTTTGAAAAATGGCGCGGATGTCATGCATATTCCTGGCGAGGATATTCGGGTAGCGTCGACGCCGGCAATGAACGATGCTTTTACGACCGAACTTAGAAACACTAATGTTTATAATGATCTTAATAACGCTCTTCGTGACATGATGGGGAAAGCCGACTTGAGTGCTGTGGATAAGTTTAGGAATTGGGTTAGCAAAGGGGTTTGGGGGAAGAATAGCGCCAAGAAAGTAGAATATGGCAAAAAGCTATTGAATTCTTATGATTTTTTGATGGGGTGGTTTAAGAACATGAAGATTTCTTCTTTGAGCCCTTCTTCCTTGGTTTATGCCATTTTGGGTAATGGCACCATGCAGCATATGGCGGGAGTGAATATGCTTCGTCCGGAAGTATTTAATCGGATGAAAGATGCGGCAGTTCTGATGTCGGGCGGCAAGATTCCTGGGCTGGGAGGGATAAAAGAATTTGACCGCTTGGTTAATGAATTGATTGTTCATCCGAAAGATCGTTATTTAAGTGATTTTTTTACGCAACATAGTGATTTGGCAAGGCAAAATTTTGCTTTAAGCGGCAGGACTTTTGGTGTTCATAGTTTGGCAGATGATATTATTAATTCAACGATAGAGCAAGAGAGAAAGGTTTTGGGCAGAGATCTGACAACAATGGAGCGAAATGATATTTATAATGAGATCTACGCTAATAGAAGCAAGGAGGTTGATGCTCTTTTAAAAAGTGATACCGGGTTAGCAAGATTGAGCATGATGAATGGCACAATGCCTGCCGGGAAAGAATCAACTGGAATATTGGCTAATGAACTGGCTCCGCATAAAGCATTTTTAAATTGGAAGAATAGTATTGCGGAAAAAGCGGCAGCACCGGGAGCGAGCAATGGCGTTAAATTTTTAAATTGGACTTTGAATAGAAGCAATGATTTTCAAATGACAGATCAGATTTGGAAATTGCAGAATTTTCTATTGCTGACTCAGGATGGCGTGACTGAAAGAGAATTGATGAAGTTGACTAATAATTTTATGTCGACAACCGCCCGGATTAATTCTTCTGATATTATTGGAACGGTTACTAAAGGAGGTCAAAAATATTATCGGATAGCTCCGGAGAAGGCGATGGAAATAGCCAATGAAACTTTCATGAACTATGCGGCCATGCCGGGATTTGTTAAAATGGTAAGAAGCATGCCGATTCTTGGTTCTCCCTTTTTCTCTTTTACTTATGCGATGCTCCAAAAGACAGCAAAGACTATGGTAAATAATCCGGCTGCTTTAAATCAGATTAATTTTTTACTGCAAGAAATGCAGCCGCCGCAAACGCCGCTGGAAAGAGAAGCGTTAAAAACTAAAGCTTATAGTTATTTAAGCCAGCCCGGAATGGTTAACTTGGGAGAAAATTTTCCGTTTTTTACTGGTAATCCTCTATATTTGAATTTGGCTCAAATGGTTCCTTATTATAGTTTGAATATTCTTAACCAGTCGACTAGAAATTTTAACGATACGGCCAGGGGAAAAGTAGCAACTGTCTTGGATAAATCTCCTTTAATGAAAGATCCAGTTGGTCAGTTATTGATGGATTATGTAGTGCTTCCTTCTTTAATGTATGACGAAACTCCGACTAATATGTTTGGCGGACAGTTGTATCCGACAGGCACTAGTGCTTCAGGAAAGCTTGGATATGCAACAAGATCTTTGGCTGAAGCCTTAACTCCTTCGACGGTTGCGCCAGTGGGGCTTGTTACTCCTGATTATTTAAAGAATTTATTGCCGAGTTATCCGGCAAGAAAATTAGGATATGCGGCTGAAGGAAAGACAGCGGTTGGAGTTCAGACAAAAGAGCCTCCGGCTCAGAAAGGATTAAGAGCATTATTAAGTACAATGGGAGTTAATCTTTATCCGGTGAATTTGACGATGGTTGCCACTGAAGTTAAAAATAAACAATTGCCGTAGTTTAATTAATATAAAGAAAAAAACTATGCAAGATCCAGAAATTATTGACGGGGAATTTGAGGAGAAGGAAATTCTTCCCGAAGATTTTGACCCGTCTGATGAAGAGCCAGGAGAAGAAGATTTGTCTCCTGAAGAAGAATTTGAAGAAGAAGATGAAGAGTGTCCAGAAATGCTTGAAGGCATTACTAAAGATGTCGAAGAGGAACCGGAAGAATAATAATTTTTTTATAGTGTCCCTTTAGGGGGGCACTAATAAGGAAGTTATAAAGATAATTTAAATAAAATAATAATAAAATTTATGGATCCAATTACAAACACGCCTACTGATTCGAATGTTGGGGCTCCTGACACAGCGACTGCGTCTGTGTCTGATACTAATGCGCCAGATCAAACAACTGAATCAGGCAATCAAGGAATGGCTACGCCAGAACAGATGGATCAGTTGAAAGAGTTGATGAATAAGATAGATGATAAATATCGTCAGACGAATGCTGAAGCTTTTGCTGGAGGCAATCAAACTGAAGCCCTTAGAAAAGGTTTGGTTGTTGATATGTTTAAATCTATGCAGCAATTAGGGGTTGACATGTCGGATCCGCATTCTGTTCGTCAATTTTTAGATGAGGTAGAACAAGCAAATCCAGATTTGTATGATCTTTTTGTTTCTGCTTTTGAGGGTTTGTTAGGTAATGAACAGCCAGGTGGAGCAACTGGAGAAGCACCAGGAGGGACGCCTAGCGGATTACCCAGTGGAGCACCGACTGGAGCTTTAAGTTCTATCTTAGGGGGTGCAGCGACTCCAGATTTAACAACTCCGGGAAGCACACCATCCAATTCAGGATTAGCAGGAATGGTTCCGCCAGAAGGTGGAATTGCCAATCAATTTCCAAATTTAGCAAAAAAATAATAAGTAAAAAAATATGAATTTAAAACCGGTAATGTTTGTGACTACCAGTTATCGTCAACATTATCAAAACATTGCAGATCAATCCTTCATCCAAAAAGCTTTTCAAATGACTCAGGATCCCGAAAAGCTTAAACAAATGATTGGGGTAAAGGCGGTAGCTGATGTTTTTCAGACTTTGGATAATTTAGATAAAATGGCGATTAGAAAAGATTACCATCAGGCCTTAGTGGAAAGCGGTATAGATTTTAAATTTATTGTGAAGGGAATAAAACAAGAATGTTTGGAGGCTGATAAGCCTCAAGATAGGTTAAAGGGCTATCAAATTCTTTTAAAATCTATGGGGATGGATAGTTATGATGATAAAAAAGTGGAGGGTGGTAGTGGTTGGGAAGATGCTTTGCAGAAAGTTTTAAAAGATAAAGAGCCTATGAAAAAACTTAAGGCTCCCAAGAAAGATGATGAAGAATATAAAGTATCAGAACCTAAGATGCCTGATTCGATAAGAAAACGGAAACAGTTGGAGAAGGAAGAAGGAAAGAGTTTGTATGAATAAAAAATATGAATGAAAAATTATTAGAAAAATTGAAAGATCCAAAATTCTTTTTGGAAAATTTAGTTAAAATAAAAGGTAAAACGCCAGGGTTAATTCCGTTTATTCTAAATGAAGCCCAGAAAGATCTTTTTAATACATTAAGGAAACATAATCGCGTGATTATCTGCAAAGCCCGGCAGATTGGATTTAGCACAGCCGTTGTTGGTTATCTTTATTGGAAGACTCTTATGACTCCGGGAACAAATACTGCAATTATTGGTTATAATGCTCCATTGACGGCTGAACTTTTGGATAAAGTTAAGACTTTTTATAGAAGTACTCCAGCAGATCTTCGTCCGGCCATCCATTATAATTCTAAAAGTGAAATTTCTTTTCCAAATATTGACAGTAAGATAATCGTTTTGCCATCTACTGAGAATGTGGGCAGAGGATATACTCTTCATAACGTTTTGGCCACTGAATTATCAGCCTGGGAAAAAGCGGAAGATAAAATGATGTCTCTTGAAGCTTCTGTTCCGTTAGATGGGTTGATTGTGGTGGAAAGCACTCCTCGCGGGCAAGGAAATCTTTATCATAAGATGTTTATTGAAGAAAATGGTTATGCCAAGAAGGAATACGGTTGGTGGTGGGGATATACAGAGGAAGAGATTGAGACGATTAAAAAAAGAATGAACAATCCGATGCGTTTTGCTCAAGAATACGGATTGGAATTTCTTGCTTCTGGCAGATCTGTCTTTGATCAGAATGTTATCAGAAAACAAAGGAAGAATATTCTTAAGGTTGGTGACAAACATGGTGATTGGACGGTTATAGAAGAAAGAGGTTTGAGAATTTATTCTAACGTTGATCCTTCGGCTATGTATATTTTTGGGGTAGATACTTCAGAGGGCGTGGATGGAGGAGATTATTCTACTGCTACTGTTTTCAACAGAACAAGCGGCGAAGAAGCGGCTTTTTATAAAGGATTGATTGAACCGGATAAGTTGGCGAAACTTTTGAATGAATGGGGGAGAAAATTTAATAATGCTTTAATGGTAGTTGAGGTTAACAATCATGGATTGACGACGTTAACCGTATTGAAACAATTGATGTATCCAACGCTTTATTTCAGGCAATCTCAATATGAGACGATTGGAGCTAAATATTCTGATAGATTGGGTTGGAAGACGACAAAGTTGACCAGACCTTTATTAATTGATGATTTATCCCAGGCGGTTAGAGAAGGTGTTCTGACTATTCATAGTAAGGAAACGTTGGATGAGATGTCGACTTTTATATATGACAAAAATAATAACATGGTTGCTTCTGGGACAACTCATGATGACTGTATTTTTTCAGCAGCAATTTCTTTTCAGGGGTTTAAAGTTATGTGGGATAAGCCGTTAGATCAAATAAATTATGCAAATCATCTTCCGATGAGTACTAATTATTAAAATATATGCAATTAAAGCCATCAAAAACAGAAAGAGAGCGAGCAATTTTAAAAAAGGTTGTTGATCGTTCTAAGAGTGGAAAGGGTGGAATTATGGGGCCTTATAATCCTTATCAAAAAACAATGGTTCCGGTACCTCCGTATATGACGACCTTATCGCCGACTCCTTCAGATAGCACTAATATCAATTATTCCAGGAAAGAGAAAAATGATCAGGCGGCAGGCAGGGCGATTAGCAAGTATAAACAATTTGACAGAGCGCCAAGAGCAAAAGAAAAAGCTAATGGGATGGTTGGAAAGATTAATGATGAAAAAAAATTAAAAGGTTCTAATAAATAATTTAAAAATTATGTTAAAAGATTTAAAAAAGAAACAAATTTTAAAAAAAGCAGTCAGAAAAGCAGAGAAAAACGACGGAAAAGGTGCGGCAAATATAGTTCAGACCAGCAGGTCTTCACAGATTGCTCCAGCGGCACTTAAGATGCAATCTTTTCCGAACGTGAGATCTGGAATTCCTGGGGCAAAGATAGTGGTTGCACCAGCTAGTTTGATGCCTAGAACAAACAAAATGACTCCGTTAGATGTAATAAAAGGTAGAGGAATTCAATTAAGCGAACAGAATCAAGAAATAGCGTCAGGAAGGAAGGGCCCGACTTTAACGGACAATTTAAGAGGTGCGGTTGATAAAGCTAATATTTTAAGCGGGAAACCTACTAATTATAATATGTCAAGAGTGACAAAAATTCCTGAAGGATGGGACGTTCAAACTTATAAAAATTTTAAAGTGGCTAATCCTACCTTGGAACCAACTGTTGAAGATACTCGTAGAATGCAAAATGCTGGGACTCCTGCAGAAAATAAGGCTTATATGAATTCTTTTCGGCCTAGAGTTAGAATAATAAATTCTAATCCAGTAAGGATTAGAAAATAATTAATCGTATGTTAAGTCCTGAGAAAAAATCCATGGCTATAAAAAAAATAATAAAAGATAAAGGTGAAAAATCCGGAGTTGTTTATTTGGTTCGCCATGGTGAAACAAGATTCAATTCTACGGATCATTCCAAAGATAAAATAAGAGGTTGGCTTGATATACCTTTAGATGATGCCGGGAAGAAAGAAGCGGAAAAGGTTGGAAAATATTTTGCAGATAAGAATATAGGCAAGATTTATTATTCTGATTTATCCAGGACTGCAGAAACGGCCAAGATAATAGATAAATACGTAAAAGCCCCGATGGTAATGACTGGGACATTGCGTCCTTGGCGTCTTGGTGAATTGCAGGGTCAATCTAGTACCAAAGTTCATCCTATTATTGAAAAATATGTAGAGGATTCTAAGACGTCGCCTGATGGCGGTGAAACTTGGGATAAATTTAAGAATCGTTTTCTTGACAGAATGAGAGAAACCTTGGATGAAGCGGATAAGACAGGTAAAAATATTCTTCTTGTTTCTCATTATAGGAATTTAAAGGCTGCCATAGCTTGGGATAAGGCAGGAATGAAAGAAAATAATGTTGATTTTCAAACAATGTGTCATGGTGATTTAGAAACTGCCGCAATCTTAAAATTTACTAAACAAGGAAATAAGTGGAATATTGAGCATGTTAAAATAAATTAATTTTTATGGAAAATAATAAAATTGGAATTTTGAAAAAAATTGTAGGTAGTATTTCTGGGTCAGGGATTGGCAGTAAAGTTAAAAAGGGTATTGCCGGATTAAAAGAATTGAAAGTTAAACATAGTATAAAAATTAAATTCAACAAAGATGACACAACAGGAAAAAAAGAAGAAAATAATCAAGGAAGTGGTGAATCGAACCAAGTCTAAAATTTTGCCTAAGCAATTAGATAGGGGCATGGAAGTCGAGAGAGAACATTCTTCCTATAATGGTGAAGAGGCTAGTCCTTCTACTGATGTTGTTCATGGTAGTAAACGCAAAATAGCCAAGATAGCCACGGTTCATCTTAAGGAAGATCCGAAGTATTATACGCATCTTGACGAGATGGAAGAAAAATATGCTAAGTAAATTAATATAAAAATATGGCTATAGAAACCTACAATCCAAGCGATTTTGGTGACAAGGAAGTAGCTTTGCGTAATACTTTTATTTTACAGATGTATGATGCAAGAAACTATTTTTTAAATGTTACTAAACCTCGGTTGGATAGGGCATATAAATTATACATTGCTTATACTGGGGATAGACAAAGAGAAATAAAAAGGTGGCAGTCTAACGTTTTTGTTCCATATATAATGGCGGCAGTAGAAACCTTGATGCCTCGTATCTTGGATGCCAGACCGGATTTTACGGTTAAAGGAAGATCGGATGAAGATCAGTTGAAGACAGAAAAACAGCAACAACTGGCTGACTATCTTTGGGAAATTGCGAAGATGGATGCCACAACTGAAACGCTTGTTCGTTCTTGTCTTATTTACGGGACAGGTTATTTGCAGGTGAGTTGGAAAAAAGATGTTAGAAAATATAAATTTTTAGGCACTAAAGATTTATTGGATAAAAAATATACTTATAAAGAAAAAGAAAAAGTTTTTTATGACGCTCCTTATTGCGAATGGATAGACAATTATCAATTATGGTTTGATTGGCATAATACCACCAGAGATACAAAGCAGTATTGGTTTAAACGCCTGGTGTTGTCTGAACCTGAAATAAGGCGTCGTTATCCTAATGCTGATAAAAAGAGATTGCAGATGGGGCTTAACGGTGTGGGAGGTGATTTAAACGACTATGCTTCTGTCAGAAATTTGGTAAAATCAAATCATCAGTTTATTTTAAAAGGTTTTGCGCCAGTTACCAGTTATAGAGGAATTGGTGATGATAAATATCAGGTTTATGGCGATCCGAAATTAAGAATGTATGAAGTCTTTGAGTGGTGGAGGCCGTTTGAAGATGCTTATACGGTTATGGTTGGAAATAATTATGTTCCAATCTTTAAAGGCGGCGCTATTCCAATACCTTATGATTTTAAAGAGGCTCCTTTTATTGAAGTTCCTTATTTGAAAATGCCCTATGAATTTGAGGGCTATGGTTTGCCGATGATTTTGGAAAATCCTCAGATTATGTTAAATCTTATTAAAAACCAGAGATTGGATGCGGCTACTCTTTCTATTCATAAGATGTGGATTGTTAATCCGTTGGCGAATATAAATAAAGAAGAATTGGTCACTCGTCCATTTGGTATAATTTATTCTATTGATCCAAATGGAGTTAGAGAAGTTCAATTTAGTGATATAAAACAGAGTGCTTATAGGGAAGAAGATTTATTAAAGCAAGATATGAGATATTCTTCTGGAGTTGATGATGCCTCAATGGCTGTTGGCGGTGGAGCAAGCAGTGCGACTGAAGTCAGGCATCTTAGAGAATCAACTTTGGAGCGTGTCAGGCTGTTTGTTAATCATCTTGGAGAAGCATATTCTGACGTGCTAAGATATTGGATGGATATGCAACGGCAATTTTTCACTAAGCCGATGCAGATTAGAGTTCTTGGCCAAGACGGTGAAACATCTTTTCCGTTGATAGAAAAAGATGATTTAAAAGGTAATTTTGACTATATTGCGACAGTTTTGCCTTCTATTGCCGGACAGCAGGATGTTCAGAAAAAACAGGATATGGATTTGTTCCAGTTGCTTATTAATTTGCCATTCATTGATCCGAAAAAGCTTACTTCTAAAGTTCTTCAAGATTTCGGTTGGAATCTTGATGGTATAACAGCTCCTGAACAAGGAGCTCAACCTCAAGTTGGTCCAGATGGTCAGCCGATTCCGGGAGGTCCTACTGATCAATTAGCGGGGGCAGCACCAGGTGGAGCTACTCCAGATATGGGTGCCGCGATGCCGCCTCCAGGCGGGTTGCCGCCTGGTGGAGCACCCCCAGGCGGTGGAGTTCCGCCAGGGTTGAGTCCAAATGGAATTCCTCCGGGTGTTATGATGAAAGCTTTAAAACTTTTAGGAGGAAAACCTCAGTTGCCTCCTGCCGCTACATCTCAATTTACACAAGCTAATGTTCCGATTAATATTCAGGCTGGCAATCCTCCGACAGTTCCTGGAATTCCGCCTTCATCGGGTGGAGGTCCGGGACCGAGTAGATATAGTCCAGGAGGAAAGACGACTAATCCTCGGGGAATGAACAGAGGAGGAAAAGTAAACACTAATGCTATGAATAAAAATGGCAATTCTAATCCTGAATCATCTTTATTGCGTAGTGTTAATAATATTCAACGGTAATTATATGGATGAAGGACAAATGCCGCCAGGCAACGTTAGAACAACCGCAGATTCTGAGAAGGAAGGTCGACTTATCGTTTCTGCGGGTAATACGAAGACAAAAAAGCGTAAAATTTTAAAAAAATTAATTAAATCTAAGTAAAAAATATGTCTATTTCTAATATTGGAGAATCAATGAGAAGAATCATTCCCGACAAACCGGCCGATCAATTCGGCAAAGACATTACTGGAGCAAACAATCCGGTTCGGAACAGAACTATTGCCTTGGAAGGGGAAGATAATGCTGTGGATAAGAAAAAAAGTTCTGTTTTGAAGAATGTTTTGTCTAAAATTATCAAAAAAAAGGCTAAAAAATAAGAGAAAATTATAAATATGAAAAATGATAATTATTTTAGCAAGGAAAAACAAGATTTAATCAATTCGATGAGTAATGATGAGATGAATGGTCTTCTGTTGGACCTTGAATCAACTGATTATTGGATTGCAATCTTAAAATATAGTCAAGGAAGGCAAATAGTTGTTCAAAATGCCTTAATTACTGGTGACCCTATAAAAAATGCTACAGAAATGTGCAGAAATCAAGGTATTTTGATGGGGCAATCTGACCTAGCTCAAATGGTTATTATGTTGAAAGAAAGGGCAGACAAAAATGGGCCTGAAAAGGTTTCTAAAAAAGAATAATTATTTGACTTTTTTGTTTTTTCTTGAGTTTTGTGCTATAATGGTAACTAATTAAATTAAAATCTCTAAATTTATGGCTAATTGGATAGCTGGTGCTATAAAAAAGCCAGGAGCTCTGCATAAGTCTTTAGGAGTTCCGGCAGGAAAGAAAATTCCATCTTCTAAGATTAATAAAGCTGCTCATTCTACTAACCCGACTCTCAGGAGAAGGGCAATCTTGGCTAAAACATTAGCAGGATTTCATAAAAAATAATTAATAAATCTTAATAAAAAAAATATGGCAAAAACCATAAAAGATAAGAAAGGAGCTTTTTTAAAAAAAGTTTTAAAAAAAGCTAAAGCTAAAGCTAAGAAAGCTAAACCAGAAATGGAAGAAAAGGGAGAAAATAAGGCTGAAGAAGCAAAAGAGACTGCAGTAGAAGAAGCTGCTGAGGAAAACGAAGAGGAAAGTGCCGGTGGAGGCAAAGGTGGTTGCGGCAAGGGCGGTCCGGGTAAAAAATGGATGGCATTGGCTTTTAAGAAAAAATAAATGGCTACTTTTTCAAGTGAACCAAAATTTAAAATGCCAAAAATGCCAAAGGTGTCGGTGGCGATAAAACCTCCGGGAGCTTTTTTCTCTGGAGGCAAATATGCCAAAGGTTTGAAAAAGGTAAGATCGCCTAAAGCGACAGCTCTTAGAGCTTCTTTGGGAAAGTATGTCAGCAAGAATATGTAAATATGAATTTATTTAATAATGGAATAATTTGCGCAGTTATTCCATTAACTAATTATGAATTTTATGAATCCAAACAATCCAAACTCGTCCGCCCCTGATCAGGCGGGTAGCGGGAAGGGTCCTGCAGGTAACGGTGCAGGGCAGCCTGGAAACGTTAACTATGAAGCATTATACAATGAGCTTGAACAAAAGCTCGGATCCCAAGGAAAAGAGTTAGGTGAATATCGAACTTTTTTTGAAGGGATAGCGCCAATTTTGGATGTCTTAGACAAGAGTCCTGAAATGGTGCAAGCCATTACTGACGGAAAACTGGATAATTCTTTAGCCAAAGCGGCTTTAGAAGGAAAGTTGACTGTTAGTGATGTTAAAACAGTCGAGAAAGCCTATGCTGAAGTCCAAAAAGATTTGGGCAAGAAAGGCTACGAAAAAGCCACTGCGGAGGATATTACGAAACTCGTTGAGGAAAGAGTTGGTGAAGTTAAGAAAGAAATGGATAATTCTTTGCGTGAAAGTGAAGAATTACGAGCGTTTGAAGGCAAGGTCAATGATTTTGTCGAAAGAACGCCTGATTTCGCCAATTATGCTCGAGACATCGAAGGATGGCTTGACGATCATGAGGATATAACTGATATTGAAGTTGCTTACTATGCCGTCAAAGGACAGCTTTCTGGAAATGAAGCGTCTCAAAAGGCGGAAGAAGAAAAGGCTGAATACGCCAAAAACATGGCTTTAAATGCCGGTGGAGGCGGATATAAGTCTAATTTCATAGATGCTTCTGAAGGGGATGTTATTGATTCCCTTATTGCTCCAAAGTCAAACCCGAATGCTTTTTAGACAAAAGAATAGGCATAAGATAATAAATTAAAATCTTAATATGCCTAATATTTATCCGTATTATAATGAGCCAACCCACGACCAGGGTAATGCCATTACATTAACGGCTCCAAATGCTGGGCGTACTTCCAAGACTGCGTCTGATGAGCAAAGGCTTATCGTCGATGCGGTTGACAAAATATTCTTACTCGAACCGAACAAGCATCCATTAGTTACTCTTTTGACAAATGTCGGAAAAGTATACGATAAACAATTACTGTCGTATTAAAATCGGGTTAATTCGGGGAAACTCTTTAGTAGACAATCCCGACCCAAGATATTCAGGAATGAATATAAGGGCTAACGACTAATAGCATACCGCCAGAACGGCGATGAAGCTAACAAGAAATCCCGAAGCCAGAGATGGCTAAGATATAGTCTGAACATCATAGTGATATGATGAAACATAGGATAAAGAGCCTATGGTGATAACATTATAGGGTAAAGCTTGGAAAGGATCTTCCATGTTGAAAGCTTCAACTGGAAATCCGGAGTTTAAGTGGTTTTTTAGGCTTATATTAGCCGAGAATAAGTAATTCTTTGGACCACTATAAAATTAGCTATTTGCTGGAACACCCTAAAGGCTTGCGTACCATAGAAGAACATGATACAATGTAATCTATGGTAAAAATCTCAAGCATACAAAAAGTGGGCAATCAGCAGGTAACATCTACAACTCTCGCATGGCTTGCGGGAATTTGGGATGGTGAAGGTACTTTTGGTATTTACGGATATCCTAATGGAAAAAAAAGAAGGATGTATTATTGTGGAAGAATGACATTATCTAATACTTCTCCTTTAATGATTGATGAAATAATTAGGATTATGGAGTTGTTGGGAGTAAAAGTTGATGTTTGGAAAGAAAAAAAATCACGTAAAGAGAATCATAAAAAGGCCGTTCATCTTACATTAAATCGAATTGATTCAGTTAAAATGGTATGTGAATTATTAATTCCATACTTAGTTGCAAAAAAAGATAGGGCAGAATTATTGTTAAAATTTCTTAATTCTCGTTTAACTTATAAAAGAAAAGTAAAACGAGATCCTGCCACAGGTCATATTCTTGGGGTTATTGAACAAGGATATCCTAAAATAGATATTGCAATGTGGAAAAAAATGAGAGACTTGAATCAAGTAGGTATTGTTGTAGATGGTTCCTCAGAGACTACACGCTAATCCTCTGGTAACAGAGTGATGATATAGTCCGAACTCACGCGAAATCGTGAGAGTTGTACAGAAATGATACAACCTCTTAATTGAGTAACAAAAGCGAAGACTATTACGGTGGAAGATACGCGCGCGTTGCAGCTGATTATGCAATTGGTGCAGCCTCATTTACTGTAACTGGAGCAGGTTCCAGTTCAGGTTACATATTTTCAATTGGTGATGTCGTTAAAAATGCCCGCACTGGTGAAAATATGTTGGTTACAGCTGTTGCTGCCAATACGATTACTATTACTAAAGCATTTGGTACTACAGCTGATTCAGCTGGTTTAGCTGGCGATGGAATTTTCATCGTTGGTAATGCCAATGAAGAAAACTCGGGTGCTCGCAGTGTGAACTCCACACAGAGCACACCGCAGACCAACTACACTCAGATATTTAAAACAACCATTGCTTTGTCTAACACTGAAAAGGAAGCCAATCTCTATGGAGGTAAAGACTTGCCTTATCAGAGAGCTAAGAAAGGCACTGAACATGCTTTGGATATTGAACGTGCATTTTGGTTTGGTCAGAAGAATTATGCCGCTGGCTTCAATGGCCCACAAGGCCATCCGAGACGCCAGACTGGTGGTGTTTTGGAATTCATTGAAGGGGGAAATTCCTATGTTCAGAATCAGGGTGGTGCTTTGACTGCTCCGGATTTGAACACTTTCTTGCGTGAAGGTTTCACTTATGGCAACTCTGAAAAGATGTTGTTCTGCGGTGGTTACGTCTTGCAAGCTATTAACGAAATTGCTCGTGGACAAATTTTGATGAAACCGGTTGAGTCTACCTATGGGATGAAAATTTCTCAATGGGTGACCGCTTTCGGGACTGTCAATATTGTCCATAATCCGCTTTTTGTTGAAGAGTACGCCGGTTATGCGTTCTTGCTGGATATGGAAAGCTTCAGATATCGCTTTATGAATAATCGCGATACTCAGTTGCAGACCAATATTCAAGCTCCGGATGCTGACGGCGAGGTGGATCAATACATCACTGAGTGCGGTCTTGAGAGAAAACAGTCTCCGAGACATGCTTTACTTAAGGGTGTCTTATCCTGAAGTAATTTAGTTTCTTAATTTTCATCGAGTTAAGATATTCACTACCCGGCGGCCTGAAGAAAAATGGCTGCCGGGTAGGGGCCTGAGTCCCCTACCCCGACATGGCTACGGGTCATTAGCCGGTTTAATAAATCGATGTTTAATCAAATAAGAATATGCCAAGTTTAGAACAAATACGCACTCGCAAATATTTGACTAGAGGTGTTGTTGGCCAGGTATGCGCTGACAATTCTGTGATATTTACGATGCGTTATATTGGCGGTGGTACGGTTACTTCGGTAATTACAACTGCTGCTACTGACATAACAATGGTAACGGTTGTTGGCACTACCACTTATACAGATGCTTATACTTGGGCTGCTTATAATACCGTTGAGAAATTAGTGGCTGCAATTAATGCTGATGGCAGATTTGAAGCCAAAGTTATGGATTGTTTGTCCACGACAGCTACGGCTGCAAACTTTGTTATCGGTGCAACTTTAGCAGTAGATGCTAACGGTAATTATGATATTTTGGGTGATACTAGCAATATTCTCTTTATGGCCTATCGTCTGACCTATGATCGGACTTTTAATACAAATGCAAAAGTTCGAGGAAGCCATAGAGTTGCCATTCAGGAAATAGTCACTACGTTGACTCTAGGTGGAGCTCATGTGAACACATTCAAGATTTATGAATGTACTCCTGGCGGTAATTCTGAGTCTTATCCTTCATCTGAAACTTTGATTTATCAAAAGTCTCCGGTGACTGGTACGACTTCAACTTTGAATTGGGCTAGCGGAAATAGTGAGATTACCAGCAATGAAGGCAATGATTTATTGTTAGTCATTTCTGATAGCGTATCTTTTGGAGCTTCTGATGTTGTTACGGTTACTGGTAAAGCAGAATAGTTATAAATTCCTAATTTTCATTGAGTTAGGATATTCGTACGGAGCGGTCCGAAGAAATAATGATCGCTTTATAGAAACAAGATTTCTATCCCGACATGGCCACGGGTTATTGGCCGGTCTAATTAATCAATGTTTAATAAAATAAGAATATGCCAAGTTTAAACGAATCATACATCAGACATGAATTGACCAGAGGTGTTATTGGTCAAGTGCTTGATGATGCGCCTGTATTATTTAAATTAAAGTATATTGGTGGTGGCACAGTTACTTCGGTAATTGTAACTGCTGCTACTGATATTACGTTAGTTTCATCCTATGCTGGCACTACCAGCACTGATGCTTTTCATTGGGCGGCTCCAGCAACTTATACTACCGTTCGTCTGATGGTTGATGCTATTAATAATACGGGAAGATGGGAAGCTAAAATCATGGATGCCTTATCTACTACTACTTTAGGTGCTAACTTAATGATAGGCGGGACCTTAGTAGTAAATGCTGATGGAGAATATGAAGTAGTGTCTGATACTAGTAATGCCAAATTTATGGCTTACAGATTGTCTTATGACAGAACTTTCAAGAATACCAGATCGTTAAGAAATGGTCATAGAGTAAGCATTAAAGAAATCGTCACTAATCTTACTTTGGGTGGTGGCGCTGACACAAATTCATTTAAGATTTATGAGTGTACTCCAGGTGGCAATACTGCACCTTATGGTGGAGCTGAAATTTTAGTTCTGCAAAGAACGCCGACCACTGGTAGTGCTGAAACTGTTACTTGGGCTTCGGGCAAAGGTAAAATTACTGCCGAAGAAGGTAATGATTTATTAACTATCATTACTGATTCCGGTAGTATTACCGGCTCTATAACAGTTAATGGTGAATTAGAATAGTTTAGGGTTTGTAGATAGTCAAACCTCGGGGGTGAGGAAGGCGAAAGTTATAAATCGCCTTCCTCATTAAGAGGAATATGAATAATAATTAATTTTAAAACTATGAAATTTGTTTCCAAGAATTCAAATCTTAGAGTTGTTTTAAGACCAGGTATTCCGGCAAATCAAATGTCAGGAATTGCGGGTCAGCCTGGATTATATGTCAAATTCCAGAATGGAATTGTAGACATAAAAGATGAAGATTTAATAAAGAAAATGCACGATCATCCTGGTTTTAATACTGATTATATTGCGGTTGACGATAACGGAGAGGATCCGTTTGCTGCGCAAAGAGAGGAGATAGAACCAGTTCATGTCCTTCAAGATATAAGATATGGACATGCTGAAAATAAAAGATTATCTCCAAACAGAAAAATTAGGATTGATCCTCAAGTTCAAAAATTAGTTGATGACTTGGCGGTTAAAAAGGTTAATGAAATGCTACCTAAAATGGTGGAAGAAACTGTTAAAAAAATGATTGAGATGGCTGATGCTAAAGCTAAAGTTAAACAGGAATCTTCTGAAAAAAATGAAGAGGTTGAAGTGGAATTAGAAGAGGAACCAGTTGCAAAAAAAATAGGCAGGCCTAAAAAGGTAGAATAGTAAATCTTTTTAAATTTTTTCCTTCGGGTCATAAATTGATTTTTTAATTAATTAGTTTTTTAAATTAAATAAATTAATACTCAAAATTATGACTAATTTTGTATATGACCCGAAGAGACAAGGGTACGACACAAATCTTTTCAAGACTTTGGTTGGAGTTCCAGCAGTAGTAGGTAATCATGTAATTTTAAATGCTACTGAAATAGTTGGTTATGCGGATATGTACGGATGTGACTTGACGATGCGTTTAATTATTCCAGCTGCACCTAAAGCTGGTGATGTTCGCCAATTTGGTCTTGCAAGCGCTGCTTTTGGATCTTTGATAGTATTTGATATTACTGATGCTGTTTTTTCTATTTTGGCGACAAACGAACAAGGAGACACAAAAAGTGAAGTAGTGACATTTGATGCAGCATGGGCTGCCACTCCAGTTGATTTTGAAATCAGATGGAGAGGTACTTATGCTGATTTTTTAATTAGGGGAATAAATGTTGTTACACCAGCAAATGTTTACGGTGCAACATATAGAATTACGGATGTGGCTATTCCGAAAGGTCCTTTAAGCATGTATTTTTTGAATGGGGTTGCTGATAATATGGAAATTGTTTCTATTAATGGAAAAAATATTCAAACATTTATATAATTAATTTTTAAAAAAATATGTCTTTACCTATTTATGTTCCGATAGCAGCCCCGGGAGGTGTAGGTGGTTCTACTGGTTATACAGGTTACACTGGTTACACTGGTGATGCCGGATCAGCAACTGATACTGGTGCTACCGGTTACACTGGTTATACTGGTTACACTGGTTACACTGGTGATCCAGGAGCGGCAACTAATACCGGTGCCACTGGCTACACTGGTTATATTGGTGATACTGGTTACACTGGTTATACTGGTGCTGGTGCTTTTACGGGCGCTACTGGTTACACTGGCTACACTGGTAGAACAGGTTATACGGGTTATACAGGTTATACAGGTGATGCTGGTAATATAGGTCACACTGGTTACACTGGCCCTACTGGTTACACTGGCTATACTGGAGAAGGAGCTTTCACTGGTTATACTGGCTACACGAGTTATACTGGTTATACCGGTTATACTGGTGATGCTGGATCGGCGACTGATACAGGTGCTACCGGCTACACTGGTGCTACTGGTTACACTGGTTACACTGGTGCTGGTGGTTTTACTGGTTATACTGGTTACACAGGTGCTGGTGCTTTTACTGGTTATACAGGTTACACTGGTCCTCTTGGTGCTACTGGTGATACGGGCAATAAAGGAAATCAAGGTCCTACTGGTTTTACTGGTTTTACTGGTTACACTGGTTATACTGGAGTAGGTGCTTTTACTGGTTATACTGGTTATACTGGATATACTGGTTACACAGGAGATACTGGTTATACAGGTTATACTGGTTATACTGGTGCTGGTGCTTTTACTGGTTATACTGGCTACACCGGTGAAACAGGTTATACTGGCTACACTGGCTATACTGGTGATACAGGTGCTGGTGCTTTTACAGGATATACTGGATATACTGGTGAAACAGGTTATACTGGCTACACTGGTTATACTGGTGATACAGGTGCTGGTGCTTTCACGGGATATACGGGATATACTGGTGACACTGGTGATATCGGAGATCAAGGTGACACTGGTTACACTGGTTATACAGGTTACATTGGTTACACTGGCTACACTGGTGACACTGGAGATCAAGGTGATACAGGCTACACTGGTGACACTGGAGATATTGGCTATACTGGCTACACTGGTGACACTGGAGATCAAGGTGATACAGGCTACACTGGTGACACTGGAGATATTGGCTATACTGGCTATACTGGAGACACTGGAGATAAAGGTGATACAGGCTACACTGGTGACACAGGTGACATAGGTTATACTGGTTACACTGGTTATACTGGATATGGTGACACTGGATATACAGGTGATACAGGTGATACAGGAAATCAAGGTGATACTGGTTACACTGGTTATACTGGATATACAGGTGATACAGGTGATACAGGAAATCAAGGTGATACTGGTTACACTGGTTATACTGGATATACAGGTGATACAGGTGATACAGGAAATCAAGGTGATACTGGTTACACTGGTTACACTGGTTATACAGGTGACACTGGTGATACGGGAAATCAAGGTGATACTGGTTACACTGGTTATACTGGATATACAGGTGATACAGGTGATACAGGAAATCAAGGTGATACTGGTTACACCGGTTACACTGGTTATACAGGTGACACTGGTGATACGGGAAATCAAGGTGATACTGGTGACACCGGAGACCAAGGTGACACAGGCTATACTGGCTACACTGGCTATACTGGATATGGCGACACTGGCTATACTGGTGACACTGGAGATCAAGGTTCTACTGGTTATACTGGCTACACTGGATATGGCGACACTGGCTATACTGGTTACACTGGTTATACTGGTGATAAAGGAGATGCAGCACTTACTGGTGCCACTGGTTACACTGGCTATGTTGGTTATACTGGTGATACTGGAGATCCAGGATCAGCAACTGATACTGGTGCCACAGGCTATACTGGTTATACTGGTGATACTGGTTACACTGGCTATATAGGTTATACAGGCTTTACGGGTTATACTGGTTATACAGGTGATACCGGTGCTGGTGCTTTTACGGGTTATACAGGTTATACAGGTCGTACAGGATATACTGGCTATACTGGTTATACAGGTGCTGGTGCTTTTACTGGTTACACAGGTTATACAGGTGATACAGGTTATACTGGTTACACTGGTCGCACTGGCTATACGGGTTATACTGGTTATACTGGTACTACGGGATATACTGGTAGAACTGGTTATACAGGTTACACGGGTTATACTGGCTATACAGGTTATACCGGTGCTGGTGCTTTTACAGGCTATACTGGTTATACTGGTACTACAGGATATACTGGATATAGTGGTTATACTGGTACTACCGGATATACTGGTTATACTGGTCCTGGTGCTTACACTGGCTACACTGGATACACTGGATATACTGGTTATACTGGTCCTGGTGCTTATACTGGCTATACTGGATACACTGGATATACTGGTTATACTGGTGCTGGTGCTTATACTGGTTATACTGGATATAGTGGTTACACTGGTACTACAGGATATACGGGATATACTGGTTATACTGGTGCAGGAGCTTTTACTGGCTACACTGGTTATAGTGGTTACACTGGTCCCACAGGTTACACTGGCTACACTGGTCGCACTGGCTACACTGGTACTACTGGTTATACTGGTTATACAGGTACTGGTGCTTTTACTGGATATACTGGATATACTGGTGGAACAGGTTATACTGGTTATACTGGACCAGGTGCTTACACAGGTTACACGGGTTATACTGGCTATACAGGTTATACTGGAGGAACTGGTGCTGGTGCCTTTACGGGTTATACTGGTTATACTGGCTACACTGGTTACACTGGCTATACGGGTGCTGGTGCTTACACTGGCTACACTGGTTACACGGGTTATACGGGCCGCACAGGTTATACTGGTTACACGGGTTATACAGGTGATGCTGGTAACGTAGGCCATACGGGTTATACAGGTTATACAGGTACTACAGGTTATACAGGCTACACTGGTATTGGAGTTACTGGCTACACTGGTTATACTGGACCTCAAATATTAACTACTTCAACAACGACGAACTTAACTGGTTTCATAAAAGGAAACGGGTCTGTTCTTAGTGCTGATAATACAACTTATGCACCATTAGCTTCTCCTGTTTTTACCGGGAAAGCGACTATGAGTGGGAGTGATACAATTGGTAATATTTATAATCCTGATACTGGAGCTAAAAATGTTACGATAGATTGTTCTACCCATAATATGCATATTGTTAATGGCCATACGGATGGAACGGCTATCACCTTCTTAGTGTCTAATGCCACTAATAATCAAGTATTCATTGTTTCTGTTCTTCAAGGATCTGGAACAGTTTCAACGATTTCAGGATGGTTTGCTACAGTTAGATGGGTAGGAGGAACTACTCCAACTCTTACGGCAACTCTTAATAAAAGAGATACTTTTGGATTTATTAGAACAGGTACAAATACTTATGATGGGTTTATAATCGGGCAAAATTGTTAAGTTGCAGGTTAAATTTAAATTATAATAATATAAACTATGAATTTAAAACCAAATTTTAGTGTTTGTTTTATTGGCCGCAATGAAGGTGCGGTATTGCAAAAAGCTCTTGATTCTTTAAAAGATTTTAAAGAGAAAGGCGGTGAAATATGCCTTCTTTCTACGGGAAGCACTGATAACACTGTCCAAATAGCCAAAGATTTTGGATGTAAAACTGAAGAAGTTGGTTCTAAGTTCATGATGACATTGACGAAAGAGCAGGCAGAAGGGATCAATAAGACATTTTTAGTTGAAGAGGAAGAACCGATAGTAAAAGAAGGCGGAAAGTTGTTTGATTTTGCTTCAGCCAGAAATTATTGTGCTGATAATTTGGCTACAAACGATATGGTGGCCTGGCTGGATTGCGATGAGGCTTATACGGCACTTAATGTAGAGGCAATTTGCAAGCTTATTGATGAAGGTATTGAACAATTTGAATATCAATTTGTCTTTTCACACGATTGGGCGAATAATCCGCTTTTGCAATTTGTTCAAAGCAAATTTTACAATAAGAAAAAGATGAAATGGACAGGAGTTGTCCATGAAGTGATAAGTGGCGGTGGAAAAAGGCAATATTTGACAGAAGATGTGTTAAAAAATGAACATTGGCAAAATGGCGGGACAAATAGGGCCGGTTATCTTGTAGGTTTGGCATTGGATTGTTATGAAAATCAAGGGAAAGACAGACAAAGTCATTATTTTGCCCGTGAATTGATGTGGCATGATAGGCCCAAGTCTGCTATCAAGGAATTTGAACGTTATTTAAAAATATCTTGGTGGAAACCAGAAAGAAGCCAATCGATGGTTTACATTGGTGATTGTTATAAGAAGTTAGGGGAACCAGAAAAGGCTGTGGAATGGTATCATAAGGCTTTTCAAGAAGAATCTGCCCGCAGAGAGCCGTTGATTAAATTGGCTGAATATTATAATACCAAAAAAGACTTGCAAAGAATCATTTGTTATTGTAAAGCGGCCTTGGAAATACCTTGGAGCGGATACTATTCAAATAATAAATATTATTACGGGCATGTTCCACATGAATTGTTAGCTGAAGCATATTGGTGTGCGGGAAATAAAGAAGCAGCCAAAGAACATATAAATAAGGCGTTGGAATTTATGCCTTGTCATGGAAAGTTATTGTATGATTATAGATTCCATTACGATTTGCCAAAAATCAGCTTTATAGTTCCAACGCTAGGAAGGCCAGAAGGTCTTGAAAGATGTTTAGCGTCAATAAGCAGGTTGAATTATCCGCAAAATTTGATAGAAACAATTGTAATTGAAGACAATCCAAGGCTGGGTGTTCCAAAAAGAGTGAAGGAAGGTTTTGAAAGAAGTGTTGGTGAATATATTGTTTATGGTTCTAATGACTGTGAATTTACGCCCGACTGTTTAATGATTGCTTATTTAGAAATGAAAAATGGAAATAAAAGCCTATGTGCATTCAATACAGGAATGATATTGCCAGATGAGGGTAACATTAATGAACATTTCATGATTAAAAGAGATTTTGTCAAGGAAAAATTAAATGGTGAAATATTTGATTGTCGTTATAGGCATGTCGGAGTAGATAATAAGTTACATGCTATTGCTAAAAAATATAATCAATTTATTAGAAGTAAAAATGCTGTTGTTAATCATTATCACTGGACAAAAACAGGTATAAAAGATGAAGTTTATAAATTGGCATGGAATGAAGAGGATGTTGAGCATGACAGAGAATTATTGAAGGAAGATTTAAGAATTCTCTATGAAAAGTAAAAAAATAATAATAAAATGTAAAAATTGTGGGAAGAAAGTTTGTAGGCATAGGGTTAAAGATAGGCCTCAAGAATTTTGTTCAAGAAAATGTTACTTAAGTTCGGATCAAAATAAGGAGTTTCAGAAAAAAAGAAAGTCAGGATTAAATCAGATAGGTAAAAAAAATCCGTCTTGGAAGGGAGATAAAGTATCTTATAAAGGTATTCATCGCTGGGTTGAGACACAGTTAGGAGTAGCAAAAAATTTTTCTTGTAAATTCTGTAACGGTAAAAGCGGATCAAAGAAAATGAATTGGATGAACCTTGATCATAAATATACTCGTGATCTAAAAAGGTGGGTTCCTGCATGTAAGAAATGCCACAGTCAGTATGATCAAAAGAATTTTAAAGTATATTCTGGCTTAAAGTCAGATGCTCACAGAAAAAATATTAGCATTGGGAGCCGTGGAATTTCAAAAAATAAGGGAAATAAAAATCCAATGTATGGAACGGTTGCATGGAATAGAAAAATTTAAATCTAAATTAGATAAATTAATTTAAAAAATATGAGCTTTATATTGCCATATACAAAATTGGATCCATATCGAAACTTCATTGAAGTAACGGTGGATGGCACTACTCAATACGGGACAACTGAGACAGCAATTATTTTAGTCAATAATGCTGATGCCAATGAATTAAATACTAAAATTTTGCCAAATGGCGACGTAAATCTCATTTGGTATAATTATACTAGGTATAAACATGCCGAAAATGATCCTGATAAGGAAATAATCAGAACAAGAGGGGTGATGTCTGGTACGACTCTTAATATTCAGAGACCAGGATCAACTAACAATCCTGTTGTTACTGGCATTGGACCGTACCTTGATGAAGGTGATTACAATGTAGCTAAAAATCATAATATTCCTGGTGATGAATATCGTTTGAGATTAGAATTTACTAAAAGAAGCTACGATATAATTGATACTGGTTTATACATGACTGGTTATACTGGCTATACGGGTTCTACTGGTTATACCGGTTATACAGGTTACACTGGTGATACGGGTACTACCGGTTATACTGGCAGAACTGGTTACACTGGTTACACAGGTTGTTTGGGTGATACTGGTTATACTGGTTATACAGGTGATCCAGGCGATACAGGTGCTGGTGCTTTTACGGGTTATACTGGATATACTGGTTACACTGGTTATACGGGTGATCCAGGATTAGCTTCTAGTACTGGTTCTACAGGTTATACAGGTTACACTGGTCCTAATATTACAGGTTACACTGGCTATACAGGTGATACTGGTGCTGGTGCTTTTACGGGTTATACAGGTTATACAGGCTATACGGGTAGAACTGGTTATACTGGCTATACGGGTTATACAGGTGCAGGAGCTTTTACGGGTACTACCGGTTATACTGGTTATACTGGCTATACTGGATATATTGGCTACACTGGTTATACAGGATCTACTGGTTACACTGGTTATACTGGACCAGCTCAACCTGCAAGAGTGCTTCCAATTGTTTCTAATGCTCAACCTACAATAAATACTGATAATTATGATGATATTTCTATCACTGCTTTGGCTACTGCCATTACTTCAATGACTAACAATCTTTCTGGTACTCCGGTTAATTTTCAAAAGCTTCTCTTCAGAATATTAGATAACGGTGCTCCTCAAGCCATTGCTTGGGGTGCTTCTTTCGCTACCAGAGGTGCTACATTGCCAACGACAACTGTAGCTTCTAAAATTTTAACAGTTGGATTTATTTATAATACTGTTACTGGTACTTGGGATTGCATGACTGCCTTTAATGAAGTTTAAATATAAATTCTATGAGTATTATTTACAACAATGTATTAGCCAGATGGTTCTTCAAAAAATACTTCAATATAGAAAAGGAAGTATTTAAGGTTGAAAAAAATGCAATTCATTATTGGTTAGATAAAGAAAAAAATGAAGCACAATGTCGTTGTTATCAATTTAAAATTGCTGATCATAAGATAATTAGAAATTTAAAAAGGTTAATTCTTTTACCGTTTTTGTTTGTTAAAATGCCTTTTGCTTTTTTGGTTGGATTAGCTACAGATGATACGGCAACATTAAATTGTGATAACGCAATAACTGAAATTAATCCATATACTTCATATCGTGGAATAAATATTGCTGTTTTGAGTTGTGGATATAATTCTGTTACTGGTGCAATATGGCGTATTTTAGTAGATTTTACTTTGCCGGCTGGATCAGGAACAATAAGTGCTGTTGATTTTAAAGCTTATGTATTGACGTCAAATGGTGAAGTTGTTGAAGCTCATTTATTAACCACGGCTTTTGATAATTATGCATCATGGAATAGACCTAAAGGTGCTGGAGATTGGGTAACTCCTGGTGGTGATTTTAATGCGGCTGTTATAGATAATGTTACTTTAGGAGCTTCGTCTGGCTGGTATGATTGGACTTTAATGGGAATAGGTTCAATGAATCCATTAACTTTAACTTGGGGAAGTAATTTTCAATTGATATTTAAAAGAGATGCAGAAAGTGATACGACTAAAACGTGTGGCTTTTATAGTGTCTCAGGAACTTATCCTTATTATGTTGAAGTTACTTACACTCCTGCTCCTCCAGCCAGTGCTAGTATTTTACTATTCTTTAAATAAATTAAGATATGAGCTTTATATTGCCATATACAAATCTGGATCCAACCAGAAATTTTCTGGAAGTGACAATAGACAGTTCTATCCAATATGGTACAACTGAAACCTCAGTTGTGCTGGTTAATGATGCCGCTACTTCTGAATTAGATAATAAGGTTTTGTCAGACGGCGATGTAAATCTTACTTGGTACAACTTCACTAAATATAAATCACCTCATTTAGATCCAAACAGAGAAATTGTCAGGACTCGCGGACATTTATCTGGTACGACTCTCAACATTCAGAGACCAGGGTTAGTTAACAATCCTGTTGTTTCTGGTGTAGGGCCATATTTGGATGAGGGTGATTACAATACAGCAAAAACCCATAATATATCCGGTGATGAATATCGGTTAATGCTTGCTTTTACTAAAAGAAGCTACGATATAATTGATACTGGACTTTTTGTGTCTGGTTACACTGGCTACACGGGTTATACAGGTGCTGGCAATACAGGTACTACAGGTTATACTGGCTATACTGGAAGTACTGGCTATACTGGCTATACTGGTGCTGGTAATACAGGTACCACAGGTTACACTGGCTATACAGGTGATACAGGTGCCGGTGCTTTTACTGGTTACACTGGATATACTGGTTATATTGGCGACACCGGTGATACGGGCGACACAGGTGACAGAGGTGGTACAGGTTACACTGGCTACACGGGTTATACTGGCTACACGGGTGCCGGTGCTTTTACAGGATACACAGGATATAGTGGCTATACTGGTTACACTGGCTACACTGGTCGCACTGGTTACACTGGCTACACTGGTGCCGGTGCTTTTACGGGTTATACAGGTTATACAGGCCGCACAGGCTACACTGGCTATACAGGTGCCGGTGCTTTTACTGGTTATACAGGTTATACAGGCCGCACTGGTTACACTGGTTATACTGGATATACTGGTGCTGGTGCTTTTACTGGTTATACAGGTTATACGGGTCGTACAGGATATACGGGCTATACAGGCTACACTGGTTTTGGCCCCACTGGTTATACTGGAAGAACTGGTTATACAGGATATACTGGCTATACTGGTTATACTGGTTATACAGGTTTTGGTCCTACTGGTTATACAGGTAGAACTGGTTATACGGGCTACACTGGTTTTGGTTCTACTGGTTATACGGGCTATACAGGTGCTGGTTCTTTTACTGGATATACTGGATATACTGGATATACTGGATATACAGGTGCTGGTACTACAGGTACTACGGGATACACTGGTTACACTGGATATACTGGCTACACTGGCTACACTGGTGCTGGTAATACAGGCTACACTGGTTACACTGGATATATTGGTTATACTGGTTATACTGGTTACACTGGTTATACTGGTGATACTGGTGCTGGTGATACAGGTTACACTGGTTACACTGGATATACTGGCTACACTGGCTACACTGGTGCTGGTAATACAGGCTACACTGGTTACACTGGATATATTGGTTATACTGGTTATACTGGTTACACTGGTTACACTGGCTATACTGGTGCTGGTACTACAGGTAATACTGGCTACACTGGTTACACTGGTTATACTGGTGCTGGTAATACAGGTACTACAGGTTACACTGGCTATACTGGTTATACAGGTGCTGGTAATACAGGCTACACTGGTTACACTGGCTATACTGGTGCTGGTACTACAGGTAATACTGGCTACACTGGTTACACTGGTTATACCGGTGCTGGTAATACAGGTACTACAGGTTACACTGGCTATACTGGTTATACAGGTGCTGGTAATACAGGCTACACTGGTTACACTGGATATACTGGCTATACTGGTGCTGGTAATACAGGCTACACTGGTTACACTGGTTATACAGGACCTGCAGATTATCTTCCAAAAGTTTTATCAGCCGCTAATTATGTTACCGACACAGGAACGTCATTGAATTGTGATACTGTAAGTTTGTTCATTGTTACTGCTCAAGCTGGCCCTTTGAAATTTAATAATCCTAGTGGAACCCCCTCTGATGGTCAGAAAATATGGATTGCAGTAACAGGAACTGCACCCAGAGAATTAACTTGGGACACTCTATTTGAACCAAGTGCTGGTTCAACGTTGCCGGATACTACTGTATCCACCGCTAGATTGGATATTGGTTTTATATATCGTGTTGATACTGGTATGTGGCATTGTGCTGGCTATGTTGGTGCTGGCAGTACAGATTTTACTGGTTATACTGGCTACACTGGTTATACGGGTGATACTGGTGCTGGCTATACTGGATATACTGGTTATACAGGTATTGGTACTACAGGTTACACTGGTTATATTGGTTATACTGGTTATACAGGCGCTGGTACTACTGGCTACACTGGTTATACAGGTTATACAGGTTATACAGGTGCTGGTACTACAGGTACTACTGGCTACACTGGTTATACTGGTTATACAGGTGCTGGTACTACAGGTACTACCGGTTACACTGGTTATACCGGCTACACTGGTTATACAGGTTATACAGGTGCTGGTGCTACAGGTTACACTGGATATACTGGCTACACTGGCTACACTGGTGCTGGTAATACAGGCTACACTGGTTACACTGGCTATACTGGTTATACTGGCTACACTGGTTATACTGGCTATACAGGTGCTGGTGCTTATACTGGTACCACAGGTTATACTGGCTATACTGGCTATACTGGCTATACAGGTTATACAGGTGCTGGTGCTTATACTGGTACCACTGGCTACACTGGTTATACTGGCTATACAGGTGCTGGTGCTTATAC
>Ga0209777_10000277_pt1 | contig 87816 bp, 70 predicted proteins | sample FrelakmetHBP12HB_FD_187147 | JGI IMG/M metagenome (GOLD analysis project Ga0209777, IMG submission 187147) | Freshwater lake sediment microbial communities from the University of Notre Dame, USA, for methane emissions studies -HBP12 HB (SPAdes)... | ecosystem: Environmental > Aquatic >...
CTAACAAGCCCCTTGGGCGTATTTTAGCATTAATTCTTTTGAGTCAAAAACAAGGGGCTTGTTAGCCATGGTTTTCCTGACAGCTTCTCGCACAACCCAGACGCCAAGAGGAGCATAATATTCTCCTGTGATAAAGCGCAACAGTAGGACAGAGCTTTGTCTCTTGACTTTCTTCAAATATTCAAGCACAGCCAGCCTGGCAGCATAATAGCCGCCAACAGTGTTGCTTGCATAATCCTTTCTCCCATCATAGCCTTCGTAGTCAGTCATCGTGGTGACTTCTTCAGAATCATGCCAGGTGCTCTTGCCTGCATAGGTCTCGAACAATTCATAGCTCCAAACTTCTGGGAAGAACAAGACAACATAATAATTTCCCAGGTGGCCTCCAAAGAAAGCAGTATAGTCATGAATATTATAATCCTTGACCTCGCTAATCATCTGCTTTGCAAGGGTGTCGTCAACAGCAGTTATGGACCATCTGGTCGGCACAAGCTTTCTTTGCTTCTTAACGCCCAGAGTTCCAATGCTGAGAAGCCTTGTCAAGTAGTGCTCATCAATATTCTTCTTGTACAAACTATTAATTGCAAGGCTTGCCTTCAAGTCAACATCATCCACTGCCTTGTCAACAATGCCAGGAATTTTTGGATTCTCAGTAATCCTTGCCTTCTTCAATTCAACATTAGGGCCGTGAGGCATGGTGTCCTGGTTAAAGCTGAGCGAGAACACAGGCTTCTTTGACAAGCCAATCTCCAAGTCAACAGGCTTCTCTGCCATGCCTACCTCCTTGCTCAGCTCCATGAACCTCTCCTTGAAGCCGGTAACCTGGGCTTTGAAATTAGAGTTAATCAGGCTGCTTCGCAAATTAATAATCTTGGCAATGTCATAATTCTCCTTTGACCAAAGCAAAGGATTGTCATGCTCTTCGTACTGCTCAACGCTAAGAACGCCCACATTAATATTAGGGTAGCCGAACCTTCCAACAAAAACATTAGGGCTCTGGCCAAAGAAATCCTGCTTTGCTTCAATGTTAACCTTCTTCTGGGCGCCAATCTTCATCATGATAGGGCAGAAAGTCCTGCCACAAATACTTGGGTCACGGCCTTTGCACTTGATGCAGCGGATGTTCATGAAGTTTAGAACGCAATGGTGGCATAAAAAGTTTTTTATTTAAGAGAAGTTAGACTATGTTGTTGGTAACAGGTACTGGTTTATTTTTTTCTTTTCACCATTGACTCTTTTCACATAGTTAGGATTCTCTTTTTTAGTATTAACCCCCATGTTGTATTTGTTTATTGCACTGTTAATCATTTCATCTGAAATTATGATTATTTTGCCATCCCAGCCGGATTTTTTCAGGCAGTAGTTAAAATACCAAGCTCCCATCCTAAACTGTAATTCTGGGTTTGAAATAATGCTTTCAGGCAACTCATCAGGAAGATTTTTTATCCCTTCTTTCTTCATGTGATCAAAAACAAATTTCTGAGTCTCACGCCTCATTTGGGTATATCCTTCAGAATAATTATTATCAGACCAGATATCTCCCTTTTTGTTTGTGAATTTGCTCTCATTCGATATCAATGCAGTATAATCAACTAGAGGGAGCTTGAACTCCTTGCCAGCTTCATATATTAAGTCCGCAATGTTTTTTATTTTGATTTGGTCTAATCTATCTCCCTTATTAAACAGGTAATAGGATTTGTCGATGAATGGGCTCATGAGTGCGATATATTTATCTTTGCTCATGTTCTGGGTGCTGCTCTTGAAAGCAGATTCCATTTGTTTAACTCTTTTTTGAGAGTCATGAGCAGATTCTTGGCTCATTGAAACCATTTCTTTACCTTTGACTACAAAAAAATCGTCTGCTGTGCCAAAGGGATTTTTTTTCTTTAGCTCAGCTAGCTTTGACTCTAAGTCCTGGCTGGTTGTTGGAACAATTGTTCTGTAATATGTTTCCTTTCCGATTTTGGTGTCCTGAAGAAAAGCGTTTGGATAATTATTTTTTTTCAGAATGTCTAAATTGAGTTTTGCATACATATAATTCTGATTTGAGCAGGTCACAATGCCTTGGTCAAATATTTGCTTTTTCTGGGGTTCATGCACATCTGTTTTCTTTTCTTTAGAATGTAAGTGCTTTTCCTCTGCTGCTTTTGGAGTTGCGGGTAATGAGTTTTTATATAACTTGATTGGAAGAGAATTGGACTGTGGTATTTCAGTGTAAGTAAGGCGATAGGTTTCTTGGTTTGTTTCATTTACGGTTTGTGTGACTTTCTTAGAAGGCATGTTTAGTAAATATAATCCTAAAATGCTGGTTCCGAGGAGACCAAAAACTTTTCCCATTAGTTTATTTCCATTTCTCTTTGCAATTTTTTCTCGTCTATTCATAAAAAATCCTCTTTTGTTCATTTACAGATTTAGTCATTTATAAATCTTTCGTTTTTTAACTACTAAATAGTAGCTAAATTATTTCAAGAGCCTTTGAGAGTTAAATATAAATACTTCTTATAATCTCCTTAACTCTCTTCTGCTGAAAAAAGAGGATATATGAGAGGGAAACATGAGATATGCTCAACTAGCTAAATTCAAAGAAATAGGCGAAAAAGGACAGAAGCTCCTTGAAACCAAAATAGTAACCATAGCAGGACTCGGCAGCATCGGCTCAACAGTTGCTGAAATGCTTAGCAGGTCAGGCATAAGCCTAAGGCTGATAGATAAGGGAAGATGCCTAACAGACGATTTATCATCGCAATCGCTTTATCTGGAGGAAGATGACACCAAGTTCAAGGCAAAGCAGGCAAAGAAATACCTTGACATAATCAATCCCGGCATTAAGGTAAGAACTTTCCACGAAGACCTCAACAAGAACAATATCTTCCTGATAGATGCTGATGTAGTGATAGACGCGACAGGCAACACTGAAGCCAGCAAGTTAATATCAGAGCACACCAAGAAGAAAAAAATTCCATTAATATTCACCATTGCATCAGGAAGCCAAGGCTTGGTAATAACCAGCGATAAAGGCATAAACTTTGACAAGCTAAAAAAAATCACAGACAAGCTGAAGCCAACAAACGAAGCAGGAATGATAAATCCGACAGTACATATGGCAGCATCCATCATAGTAAAGAAGGTTTTCAAGATACTTCTCAAAAAGCCCTATCACAAGGATGCTGTGCTGTTTGACATCTGGAATGATAACATAAAAAGACAAAAGATATAAACAACTCTGATTGGAGCAAACTGATGGGACTGACAGAAGACCAATTAAAAGAACTTAGGCAAACATTTGACGACTCGCACCGCCCAGTTATCCTTTTTGATGATGATGCCGACGGCTTGTCTAGTTTTCTCATGATATACAAGCATATAGGAGAAGGCAAAGGCATACCTGTTAAGAATGCGCCAGAATTAGGTCCTGAGCTTGCTCAGCAGGTTAATGATTATTCACCAGATATAGTCATTATCGTGGATGTACCTATTTTGAATCAAGATTTCATAGATAAGATAAGAACAAAAATTGTTTGGGTAGACCATCATCCCTTGATTAACAGGAAAGGAGTTGAATATTATAATCCCAGACTTTTAGATTCTGATGATAATAGGCCAACTTCATACTGGATTTACCGGGTGATAAAAGAAAACCTTTGGATTGCGATGACGGGCATGGTAGGCGACTGGTTCCTCCCTGAACAGGAAATACTGAATGAGTTTAGAGCAAAATATCCCTTGCTTCTTCCGCAAGAAATAACAAAGCCGGAAGTTGCTCTTCATGATTCAAAGCTTGGCGAGTTCATAAGGATAATATCATTTAATCTCAAGGGAAAAACATCAGACGTGATTAAATCCGTAAAGGTCTTGACCAGAATAAAAGATCCTGAAGAAGTTTTAGAGCAAAAAACAGCAGGAGGCAGTTTCATTTACAAGAAATACATTAAGCTGAAAGAAAAATACGACGCTTTGATAACCCAAATAAAAATCAATCCTGCTGACAAGCTCGTAGTTTTTGCCTATAAGAGCCCTGATTACTCATTTTCAGCAGAGCTAAGCAACGAGCTGATTTACAAATACCCTGACAAAGTAATTTTGGTGGTTTGGGAGTACAATGGCGAGTACAAGTGCTCTCTTAGGTCAACAGAAGTAAATCTTCCGCTTCTCATTGAAAAAGCTCTCAAGAATTTGACTGGCTACGGAGGAGGACATGACCATGCTGCGGGCGCGTGTGTCAAGGTCAATGACTTCGAGACTTTTGTTAACAATATCAAAGAGCAGATTTGATTCTTCTTAGAGTTCTTTATTTTTGTTCTTAATCAACATATTTTGTAGCTTTTACAAAGCTTTTGTGGTCTTAAAAAATAAAAAACGAAACATTTATATATTAGCACTACCATACAATAGTAACAGATAAGGTTTTTGGGGATTTAATAATCAATAACAAAACCTAATCGTCCATCGCATATTCAACGTAACACAGAGAGGGCTTAGGTTCTTAAGATCACCTCACCCACCCTTAACCCTATACATTCAACCTCTCTGTGTTACCTGATATTTATTTTAATAATCAGAAATTAAAGAGGAGGGATAATATGTTTAAACCAAAAGTTGTCGGAACAAATCAGGTGGCTTGTCGAGGGCTTGGAACTGAAAGAGAATCAAGTCGGCCACATCATTCTGTAAGTCTTGAAATGGATACTGTGACTGCAGTAATTCAATCGTTCTCAAATGGTTCGACCAGAATCTTATGCCCCTATGCAAAGCCTCTAGGTCTTGACACTGGATTACAATATTGTGGCGCAATAGATGTGATAATGAAGTCATATGACGAACGAAGAAGTAGGCTTGAGTTACATCCCACAGCTAATATTTGCGTTTACTCAAAACCTTGAAAATAATTTTTTCTTTCTATTCTAGAACTTAAACTTTACATTACCGCCTTTCTGTAATCTTTGGAGAGCTTTCTGCATTCCTTTTTCAGAATCAGCGCCTTTCATCATTTTCACAAGCTTCTTGCTTTCACGATACTGTTTTAATAATCCACGAACTTCCTGAGTGCTTACACTGGCTCCTTTAGCAATCCTCTCCACTCTGCTGCCGGTAATAGTCTCGGGGTCTTCAAGCTCTTCCTTAGTCATGCTGTTCATTATGTAACGCCAAATCTCTAGTTTTTTCTCCTGGACCTGCAAAGCCTCCTTTGGAAGCTTCACCTGACTCATTCCAGGAATCATATCCATGACCTTGCCAATAGGGCCCATCTTTTTGAGTGCACTCATCTGCTCATATAGATCAATAAGGTTAAACTCGCCCTTCAGAAACTTCTTTCCCAGATCCTGAGCTTCTTCTTCTGTAATCGCTTCCTTAGCCTTCTCGAGTAAAGCCTCTAAATCTCCCATGCCTAGTAATCTACCAACAAAACCTTCTGGCTTAAATTCCTCAAGATCCGGAAGTTTCTCGCCAACACCGATGAACTTGACAGGAGCACCAGTAACAGCACAGGCAATCAAAGCACCGCCACCCTTAGCTGTGCCTTCTAATTTTGTAATAAAAACGCCAGTAACCTTACAAGTTTCATGGAATTTTCTTGCCTGATTCTCAGCAGCTTGACCAATGTCAGCGCTAATCACCAGAATGTTCTCTTCGGGGTGAACCGCAGTATGAATCTGGTTAAGTTCCTCTATCAATTCTTTGCTCAGAGCATCCCTGCCAGCAGTATCTACAATGATCAGGTCATATTTTTTGTACTCTTTCTCAAAGCTCTTATAAATTTTAACTGCGTCCTTCTCGCCTCTTTTTCCATAAAAATCAACGCCAACTTTCTTTGCCAGAGTTTCGAGCTGGTCATAAGCAGCAGGTCTCCAAGTATCTGTTTGAATAAGAGCAACCTTTAAACCACGTTTCTTGTAGAAACCAGCCAGTTTGCCAGCACTAGTTGTCTTGCCATTACCGAATAAGCCGACGAGCATAAGCTTGAAAGGCTGACCCTTCACAAGAATCTTTGCTCCTGGCCCTCCCAAGAAATTAACTAGCTCATCATAAACTATCTTGATTAGAAATTCTTTTCTAGTCACGCCTTTAGGGGCTTCTTCCTTAAGAGCACGCTCCTTTATTTTGCTAGTGATTCCAAAAACCAACTGGACATTTACATCACCCTGTAAAAGAGCTCTCTGAATGTCCTTAACTAGCTCATTTATGAGTTTTTCATCTACAAAAGAGGCTCCAGTAATCTTCATAAGTGTATTCTTCAATGAGTCAGATAATTTATCTAAAACCACTTTGCTAGAGAGAACGAGAAGAATATTTAAAAAGCTTATGAATAAAATGTGCCTTTTTATGATTTCTTCTGATGAAATGAAAAAGAAACAAAAGCTCCCTATTGTTTATGAGGAAAGGGGGAGGGTGGTTAGATAAGAACTAACCAATAGGGAGCTTCTCTTTCTAAATATGATTTTTATTTTCTCTTGAACAAAAAGGGGCGCGGAGGCTTCCTAAACTCTTGCAACCACATCAAGCCAATTCTCATCATGTTCTTGTTGAACTTTTCGCTCAGCTTGTAGGTCTTCTTATAAAGATCATAATCTATTAAGCCCATTGTCTTCATAGGGGTTAAAATTCTATCATAAAACTGTCTTTTATTGTAAGAAATCTTTGTCGCTTTCTTGACCCCTATTTTCTCATCAGCCACGGTTTCAATATCTATGCCTTCATGAAGAGCTGTTGCAAACATAGACATTTCGGTCTTGCCTATTTCTCCTTCTTTTGTCTTCATTTCTTCAATGAGCATCTTTGCAACAATAACCTGCTGTTTTGTGGCAAAGATTATCTCGTATATGTTTTCCGGTAGATTGAATTGGTCAAAAAGGATTACCATATAACACAATAAGCATCACCAGTATATAAATATTTCGTTTTGTATACATTTAACCACATTAAAAATAAGTAAAAAAATAAGTAAATTTAAATATCTGAGTTGTTAAAAGACTTTGTAATGGAATTAAGAAGAAGATTATACACGCGTGGAAGCAGCTATGAAACTACTGTTCCAATGCCATTATTATTTTCTGTAGATAAGAAGAAAAAATATGAAATCATCTTCACGTTTGATTCAACATCAAATAAGTGGTTTATAAAAATAGAAGAGGCGCGCCCGAAAGGAGTAAAAAATGAATGAGAGGAATATAAAAGTAGAGGAAGTACTTATTTTAATTACTGTTATTTGTCTCTTCATACTTACTATAGTAGTATTCGAGAAAGTTCTACCTTCTTCTTTCAAAACCATTACTGGAGAAGTTGTTACAACAGTTAATGTTACTCCGCTTCATATCGCTAATTGTAATTTCACTCTTTATTCAGGGCTTAATCAAGTTTCCTTCTTCTGCATTGCAACAATGCAGCCAGTTAATTTTGTTGTTGGCGGGCTTTCCAATTTAGATGCTGTTTTTGAATATGAGGAAGATGAGAGTGATTCTTGGAAGATTTATAACCCGTCTCTTCCTAGTTTCGTTGTTCAAGATTTGGATTCAATGTCTAGGCTCAAAGGTTATTGGATCAGAATGAACGCTGAAGAAAATTTTTCTTTAGAAGGAGCACTTCGAATCCCCTCTCAAGTCCCTTTGAGTGTGGGCTGGAATTTAGTAGGATATCCGACCAATGTGATTAAAGATGTTAATACTTCATTTGCTTCCATAAGTGGTAATTTTACTGAAGTTAGAACTTACAATTCATCTTCAGGAAGCTTTATTAGTTATATTCCGGGAGTTGGAGGAGTTCTTAACCAAACAGAACCTTATCGGGGTTATTGGCTTAATGCTACCATAAGCGGAGTGTGGATTGTTGATTAAAGAAAAAAACAAACCTATTTTGATAAGAAAAAGATGTTTATTACTTTTAATCCTAGTAATATTCTTCTTAAATTACGAAATAAAATCTGTTATGGCCGTACCACCACTACCAACAGAATTTTATGGCATTATTAGAGACTATAACTTTAATGCTTCTGTTGGAGGAGTTGTTCAAGCGTATACTAGCAATGGTGTTCTTTGCGGCTCATTTAAAATAGTAAATGAGGGATATTATGGCTCTCTTACTTGTAGAGCTGATGATCCTGAAACAACCTCGATTGAAGGATTTACTCCGGGAGAAGCTATAATATTTAAGTATAAAGGAGGATTTACGACTGCGAATGGGGATACGTTAGGAGAGTATGGTACTTTCAAATACGTTAATCTGACTTATCCTGTTGTTTATTGTGGTGATAACTTTTGCGATGCGCTTTATGAAAATAGTATGTCTTGTCTTAATGACTGCCCTCTTACAAACGGCACTATAAACTTGACTGGAAATCAAACAGGTAATTTAACCAACATAAGTGGAGGAAGTGCGCAAGGCGGAGGGAGCGGCGGAGAAAAAGAAAATAAAAAAGAGAATGCTCCGCGGGAGATCACTCCTTGGTCTAATGAGAATTATAGTGGAAATTATACGGGCCAAGAAGGCTTGGGATTTACTTGTAAAGAAAGTTGGATTTGCAGTAACTGGTCAGAATGTAAAATAAATGGTTTCCAGAATAGAAACTGCACAGATAAGAGCAGATGTGGTACATTTGAAACTAAACTGCCAGAGGTTCAGAAATGCACTTACTTACCAACTTGTTTTGATGGTGTTAAGAATGGCTTAGAAGAGGGTGTTGATTGTGGTGGGCTATGCAAGCCTTGTATTACTTGTTCTGATGGCATTCAGAATTGTCATGATGGTGGTTGTGAGGAGGGTGTTGATTGTGGCGGTCCATGTCATCCTTGCCCTACCTGTTTTGATAGTGTTCAGAATTGTCATGATGGTGGTTGTGAGGAGGGCGTTGATTGTGGCGGTTCGTGTGAGAAAAAATGTCCCGGACTACAATTACCCACGACGAAATTTGTTTGTAAAAAAGATTTTAATCCTTTATCGAATCAAAGCATATTCTTTTTTCTTCTAATGATTCTGATTCTTATTATTGGAGCTGTTTATTCAAAATTAAAAATTAAAGAAGTTAAAAATAATAAAGAATTAACCGCGATAAAAAGAGCTAAAAAAATCTTATCTGTTAGAAGGAGACTTTATCTTTTCATATTCATAACGTTACTAATAACAGTTATTCTTTATTTGTACTATTATTTCTTTATTCTGTGCGAAATAGGATATCCTTTTTTATGGCTTCTTTTGGCGCTTTTGTTTATAAGTCCGCTAATAATTCACGAGATTATAAGATATTTAGAGTACACTGAGAATAAAAGATTAAGTAAGCTAGAGAATCTATTGAACATACACTATAAGCAAATAGAAAACCTTCTGCACATAGAGAACGAAAATTTAATTGAATTAGAAGAGGAAATTGCTGATAACCTTTATGTGCTGTTAGAGAAACCAGCTTATAAAGAAAGAAATGGTCTTGATGAAGAGAAACTGTTAAGAGAGATTTACAGAGAATTAGTTTTATTATATTCTAAATATAAAGAAAAGGAGAATCCCATAACTGATGAAAAGAATCTTTGTGATAATATTTATAAAATAATTGAAGATGAAAAGTATAAACAATTAATTGAGAAAAACTCTGACTTGAGGGCACTTATTAATAAATTTAAGATTCTTTACAAGCAATATGAAGAAAAACAGAATTTGTATGATGAGATCACTAAAATTGAAAGCTCTAAAGAAGAACTAAAAGAAGATTTGCAAGAAGAAAAGAAAAAAGGAATATGACTTTAGATTTTATGGAGCTAGAGCTGCAAAAACTACTGTTCCATTGCAAACACCGAAAGGATTAGTGCTTAAGTTAACATGAAGTCGCCAGTACGTCGTATTAATTTCTTGGGTCACATCGCTTGTTTGATGTAAAACAGTTAACCCTCCAATGGTTGCTGAGGAACCAGTGATTGAGCTCATGGTGCCGTATTGTATTGTTTGATTAATAGAGTACCTCTCATTTGGCAAAGTAATATTTCTAATCTGACAAATCATGGCAAGGCCAGTGCCTGTAACTGAATCATTTCCTCCATAGCCATAAACACTGACATTAATATTCATGTTCCCAAAATTTGTTACATTTGCTTGTACTGGCGGGTCAATTGTAGTATCTCCTACTGCCATACTGCCAAAGTCTATTAGGCTAGTAACATTTAGGGCATACAGAGAACTTATAGTTGCGTTTCTATAATCATTTGTAGTTTGATTGTGGTCATTTATAGCAGAGACGTTCGCTCTCCAGGAGCCGTTGTTTGCATAATATAATAAAGCAACCGAGCAGGTCCAGTTTGTGTACCATCCACTGGTGCTATTTGACGAGCAAGTTGAGTCCGTATAGTGAGTGTTGTTAGCATTAGGATCACTTGATTTGTTTAAATAATAGTAAAAAGTTTCATTAACACCGGTGATGGTATTTCCACCATTAAATTCTTGGATTTGGACTAGACACGTTACGTTTTTTGTTGTTCCAGCATTTAATGTAATGGCTTGGCCATTGTTACAGGAAATATTGAGGATTTCTGGGTAAGCAGAGGTGACATTTACTGTGGTTTTTACACTGACGTTTGCATAGTTCCCGCCGGGCCCCCAGCTTAATACTGAAGGAAGAAGAAAATATAGATAAGCTAAGAAAAGCATTAGCACTGTAAAGATTACTTCTAGAGATCTTTTTGTAATTTGCATTATTCTCTAATCTCCGTCACAAGCTTTAATCACCGTTGAAGCATAATAGTATCTTTTTATGTATACTGGTAGTTAATTAACTATATAAATCTTTCGGTTTGATGACGTTAATAATGATAAAGAAGGATAAAAAAGAAAAAATCAACTAGATAAGCCAATATCTAAAATTCAGAGTTTTGCTTCTCTAATATCCTTTCATATAGCGTATTCATTTCAAAATTAACTTTTAAACGATCTTTTAAATTAAGATTTACGTGCATATATAATGAAAAGGCTGCATAATATGCTGTGGAAGCGGCGTCAGTGTCTTGCCTTTCTAACTCCAAATAGGATTTCTGGACTAGGCCCAGGATGCTACTCAAATCCGTTTTTATTGTACTAACGGCTTGGAAATTGTCTTGTTCAGCTATAAAAAAAGTCTCTTTTTGATAAGCATTGTCTGTTTTTAGAAAGACGAAGTAATATATGAGAAGCCCAATTATTATCAAAATGCCAAAAGGAATAAGAATCTCTTTTCCAATAACAAATCCTTGCTTTTTTTGGGAAATAACATTACTTGTTAACTCATTTGAAGCATTCGTTTTCTCATCAGAAAGATTTCCTAAGAACTCATCAACATCATAAAGTAGAACAGTTCTTATCATTTGCAATTGGTTTAAGTCTGTTTCATTATTGAAGCCGTATTTAGCTTCATTGTTGTCTAATTCTTTTAAATCCCAAATAAACCCTAGGCTATTGAATTCTTTTGGTGTTTTTTCAAAATTTATCTCTGATACTTTAACTGCTTCTCTTGGCACTATTTCTTGTATGAGAACACCCGAAAGGTTATTTGATGAAATAATAGTTTCTGTTATAGTAGTTATTCTCTCTATTTGTTGATATTTATACTCTATAGAATAACTTATGATTTTTTGGCGTATCCTTACTGCGTTTTGCAGTTCTTTCACTTGGCTTTGATACTGGCTTTTTTGTTCATCGTTTAGAACTTTATTTTTCAGGTATTCTTTTATTGCTTCTTGAAGAAGATTTTCATCAGGCATTTGCTCATTTTCAATTTTATTTGTTATCAGGACTTCTTTTATAATATCTTTCTTGTATTCGTTAAGCTTTTCATCAATTATAGCAATTTTTGTAGTTAACGCATCTCGGGTTATGGCTGTTTCGCGGTAAGTTTTTAACTCGCCTATGAGCGTTTGTATTTTGCTTTCAGCTTCTTTTTGTTTTTCTACCAACCCTTTTGAGTTTATTATTCCAAGTAGATCCCTATCAGTGGTGTCCTCAAGTTTTGCAGTTTCTACCTCTATTTCTTGAACTGTGCTTTCCAGTTCATTTATCTTGTTGTTAATAATTTCTAATAAACGAGTCTCTTGTTGGAAACCTGTGTCATTCTGGAAATCTGTCATTAAGAAGTCTTCATCAGATAGCAAACCTTCGTTTCCGGCCTTGTCCACCGCGCTTATTCTGTAGAAGTAGCCAATTTTGTTTGTTATGTTGGAGTCTTCATATGCCTTCTCAGTTGATATTGCATTAAAGTCAGATTTCCCAGTCTTTCCTGTTGTTGATTTGTAAATGTTGAAGTGATCGGGCTCTTCTCCTTCGTAATCCCAAGAGAGTTTTATCTTGCGGTTTTCATTGAGTAAGTTTAGTCCGGTTGGCATGGCTGGCGGGCTTGTGTCAATTAATATAAGTTTTCCAGCTGTTATTTCTGTTCCTGATGTTCCTTTGTTATCAATTCCAGAAAATATGAATTCGCCTACCTCTTCTCCAGCATCCGCAGGCATGATTAAGTAACCTTTCCAATAATTGGTGCTTCCTTCCAATGGTATATTTACTAATCGCGTTCCGTACCTTAATGCTAAGCTCGGTGCCTGAGCTAGGGATTTTGTTGCTAGCAGGTTTACCTGATAAGTTCCTGCTGCAAGGGCTTTGTAGTTCTGGGGTATTTCGACTCCAATGGTGGCTTTTGGTGGCAGGCTTAATTCCAAATTTATTGTAATTAGGGGATTCTTGTTTCCTGCTTGGTCCTGGCAGCTTATGTAGTATGTATTTATTCCTTCGCTTAAGGTTAGCGGTTGTTCATGGTGCAGGGCATAGGTTGTCTGAAAATAATTCTCGAGGTAGTCATATGCTTGATTTGTTCTGCTCCATTTACAGGTTGCTATTTCATCAGTGTCGAACTTCAGAGTAATTTGTTGTTGATTCACAGTTCCGGTTGGCGTTAAGGCGGTTATTGTTGGCGGTTTCGTATTTATAATAAAGCTAATTGTTTTGCTTTGTCCAACATTGTTATTTTTGTCTTTGCATCGTACATAAGCGGTGTATGGCCCTTCGCTAAAGCTCCTTAGCTGCGTGTGGATTAAGCCTTCTCCGCTCAGGGCGAAGTACATTGAGTCATAACTGACGTCAGCTTCATCATATTTGCAGGTGCTGTTCTTGTTGGTGATGGCTTTAAGCTCTAAGAGGTTATAGTTTAGGATTCCATTAGGTGCGGTTTCTGTTATTTCTGGTGGCTGAGTATCTCTTACAGTAAAAGAGCCTGCACTTGTTTGTGTTTCGTTCGTTGAATCCGTTGCATAGATGGCATACGTATAGTTTCCCATTTGTTGCGGTATCCAGTTGTAAGTATAACTGTCGTTTGCTTTCTCTAGTGTATGATTCTGTTCTTCAAATTCAATAAGAGCTTGCTCTATGGTAATATTTGTATCATTAGTTGTGAGATTAATCATTAAGGTTTGTATTGATCCATACTCTAATGGATTGGTCTGGCTTATTAACTGGATCTGGGGCATTGCTTGTACTAATGGTAATATGATAGAAAAGATAGAAATGAGTAATAAAATGGGCAGTATTACTCCCAGATTAAATTCTCTTTGTTTTTGTGATTTTTTTGTGATTCTCATTTTTTATTCTTTCATCTATTGAAATTGTAGCGTTCTGAGGGCTTAATCTAGCTTCATCGATTATTCTACGGTTTAATCTTGGCTAGAACTCCTTTATCTTTCTCGACTGCTTTTTCTATTGCTTGTGCGAGGTAGTCATTGAGGGTTCGTCCCTGCAGAACGCTTATTATTTTAGCTTTGGCGTGGGTTTCCTTGCTTATTCCTATGTTAACTTTTTGCATTTACCACCTCATACAGTAGTTTTTGAGCTATTTTTCATATTATGGGCTACAAGCTTTAAATATTTTTCTATCTTTATATAAAAATATTAAAATATTTTACTTATTAAAATAAGTTAAAACGCGTCACGGACATAACCATCCAGAGAGTTTCATTTCAGAAAGATTTATATATGCTTAATAAGAAAGATTAAAAGTAAATAAAAGTATTTTTGAGACGGATAGGGTGGGTGCTTTTGTCAAGTTTTATGATGAAAAGAAGCATAAGCCCAGCATTCCTGGGCGTCTGTATTTTCTTGTTCCTAATTAGTTCTATGCTGGCTGAAGCAACGGTTATAGGAGCAAATAAGGGGGTTATCAGCTTTAGGAATGTTCTCAAGAATGGCTATGCTCAAGAACTGGTTACTCTGACAACAGATACTGATTTTAATCTTAGTATTACATATAATATTTATGGCAACATTTCTGATTGGATTAGGCTTGAGCCACCAACTCAGCCATTCTTCATTAGCAAGAACAATCCTTACACCGTGGCAGTTATTGTCGAGCCTCCTATAGATGCTAAGAACCAGCAGTATTCCGCTTCTGTCGAGTTTCTTACCGGCGCCCTTGCAGGTCCCGAAGGCCAGTTTGGCACTGCCGTGAGAGCTGCTATTAATACTAGACTAGGTGTGGAGATTACAGGCCAGGAGATTGTGAGCTGCAGCGCAGGTGGTTTTCAGCTTAATGACATGGAAGAAGGTTATCCACTAGAATTTTATGCTGTCGTTACCAATCAGGGTAATGTTCGCTTAAGACCAGAGTTTACTCTGGAATTCTGGAACCAAGACCAGTCAAAAATAATAGGAACTTTCAATTTTACTGCTAATGAGGACATTCTTCCTACTGTTCAGAAAAAAATATTTTATTCATTAAATCAAAATCTCCCTATTGGACAGTATTGGGTTAAGATAAAAACTTCCCCTTGTGGCGATGGCGGCGGTGGTTTTGTTACAGTTAGTGTTCTCGAGCATGGAGGCATTAGCGATCAGGGAGAATTGGTTGCAATTGAGAATAATCCTTGGGTCAAGGTTGGTAGCATTGTGCCCATTGATGCTGTTTTTAAGAACCTCGGTTCCAGAGTGGTGAGCGCCAAGTTCAAGGGTACGATTTCTTCTACAGAAGAAATTTTCAAGGTTATTGATACTGATCCTATTGACGTTATGCCAGGTGAGACTGCGAAGATTAGAACTTACTTTAATCCTGACCAGACAGGCCAGTACATGATTACAGGAAGAGTTTTGTATAATAAGAAGCTTACTTTTGAGAAGAGCTCAGTTCTTAATGTTAATCCTTCAGGCCAAGCTCCTTCTGTTCAGGCTGCTTTTAGTTGGAATGCCTTATTCATGGGCGTAGTCATTCTCATTATTATAATTCTGATAATCCTTATTTTTAAGAAGAGAAGAAAGAGGAAACAGTAACCTGTTGAGGGCCTTATCCAGTTATGGCAGAGCAGTTATTGTTTAGAATTTTTAATTAGTGTTTTATTTAAGTGGTGGTGTAGATGCGTTCAAAGTTTTTTGTACTCGGAGGTATGATAGCGCTATTTATTCTTCTGAATTTTAGCCTTAACCTTGGAAAAAGTCTTTTGCCGCCGCTCTCTGTTGACAAAGCTTCTTATCAGGCAGAGGAAACTGTGGTTTTGAATGTCAGCATTGACCAGAGCCAGTATGCTGCATACTACCTCATGATTTCATCGGCAAACAACAGCTATACTTATCAAGGAGATTTTAATCCTTTAATGTTCTTCTATCCGACAGAAGAAGGTATCTACACCATTGCCCTGGTTGAGAAATCGACCGGGGCTATTTTTTATTCTGTCTCCTTTAATGTTAGTGCGAAAAATGAAAGCGGCTCTCGCACAGTCATGGGCTCAGGCAATACTTCATTATTGCAGAATGGGTCTGCTCAGGAAGCTTTACCTGCTTCGAATTTGAATAATGAAAACACTGGACAGAGCATATCCGCAACTACTTTCATTTCAACTGATAAAAAAAGTTATTTTGTTGGTGAGAATGTGATAGTTTTCATTAGCATCCCGGATAGCACACAGAGAAGTTTGTACCACTCATTTAACGGAATTCTGAAGAAGTATGTGGGTGATTTGCATTATGTCAGCTTTATACCTGAAGGAATCGGTTCTCACCTTTTGATTCTGAAAGATGCTAAGGATGTGGTGGTTTCAGAGTATGGCTTTGAGGTAAAATCTTTCTTAGGTAGAAGAACAATGAAAATACTTACCAGCAGAGGATTTACTGAAGAAGTTGAGATGAGTTCTCTGGATGAGAAGAATGGAATTGGCTCCTTCGGCATTACTTTGAACAAATCCTCTCTGAAAGAGCTGAAATTAAAGAATCTGCAATTTATGAAAAATAATATTTACTTAAATCTTAGCTTGGGCTTTGATGAGGGCTTTTCTGCGAAGGTTCATATTCAGAGAAAAAATGTTGTTAAGGCTTTTGCTATTGATTCTGATACCTTAAATTTCACTAATGGAACAGCCACGGGTTTTGCAGTTGGTAATGAGCTATGGAAATGCAACGAATGGGTCTTTGCTAGTCAGCAATGCCTTGGAACATGGCAGAAAATAATGAATTTAATACCTGGCACAGAGTATGAGATAAATTTATCCCCTGGCGATCCTGGCTATGCAGAAACAGGAGTGGCGAGCATTAACACCAAGAAACCGATCTATCACCCAGGCGAAACCGCAGATATAATCATGGTTGTTCTGGATTCAGCAGGGCATTTGGTGAGCGGTGCCGACGTCAGCTTGTTAATTACCGCTCCTGACAACACAACTATAATCTTAGGAACTGGCACTGGAGAAATAATACAGGCTAGCAGAGGAATATATGAGGCGAGCTATAATAACACAGCTTTGGAAGGCAATTATTCTCTGGAGATTAGAGCCACAGGTGATAATGTTAATAGTACCATGTTATCATTTTTTACAGTCAAGCCTTATTATGAATTTGATATTCTGCGGAATACGCCTACAACAACAGACCCGTGGCGGGGAGCCTTTACCTCAAGCATAAAAATAATTTCGTATACAAACGCAACCTCTTCAACCTTTTTTAATTTTACAGAAGTATTGCCTGGAAACTTTGAAATTACTGATGCTGGTGGAGCAGTAATAACCACTGGCAATAATCAAACCTATCTTAGTTGGTATAATCTTGTTAACAATTCAGTTGTCAGCTATTCTGCAACACCACCGCTGGTAACACCAGAACTTTATGAGCTCGGACCAGCATTTGTTAACTATAATGATAATGATGGCAATCAAGAAATATTTTATGAAGCCAGGCCTTGGTATCTTGCAGTTGACCCTTACATTGATTATCTGTCGCCTGATGCTGATGGAAACTATGCTACTTGGACAATTGCTGGAAGTACGCCAGCAGCAACAAGGTGGCAATCTGTTGACGATCTTGTAGGCGGCGGTGACGACGCAGTCACCTACATTGCTAGCCCTAACAATGCTAATAGGAACTCGTTCTCTTTTCAGAGTCTTAGTGTCGTTGGAGTTACTATTAATTGGGTTGCAATTACTGTGAGAGGAAGACGTTCTACAGGTACTGGAGGTTCCGCAACACTGCAGATATTCTACAGGCAAGGAGGAACTAATTACAATAATGCTAATCTCCAGGCATTAGGAACATCCTGGACTGATTACAACCTTACAGGATGGAACTATACCACCAATCCAGCAACAGGAGGAGCATGGGATGAAAGTGCAATCAATGGCATGGAATGGGGCGTCTTAAGAAATGCATCAACCTCGAGCAGGCTTGCATGGGTGACTCAGATGTATGTTAGGGTTAATTATGATATTAATAATGTTGCTCCTAATGTTACTAATTTGACTAAGCCCGGGAATAACACGAACATGACCTCTTCTTCCATTGTTCAGTTTAATTTCACAGCAACTGATGACAGGGGCTTTAATAATTGCACACTTTATACAAATGTTACCGGAAGCTGGGCGCCTAATATTAGCAATATGAATGTTCAGAACAACACCGTGAATAACCTAACAGTTACCATGCCAGACGGTAACTTCATATGGAATGTATTGTGTTGGGATAATATTACGCCTTCTCTTTCTGACTGGTATACCTATAATTATACTGTTCACATTGATACTACTGGGCCGAATACAACAGTGAACCGACCAGTTAATTTCACTAATATAACAACTAATTCATACAATTTGAATGCTTCAGTAACTGATTTTACTGGAGTAAATACCGTAACTTTCCTTTACAGGCAAAATGCATCTGACACATGGCATCCAGTATGCACCAACAATTCAGGCTCTGGCCAAACATATTCTTGTAACTGGAATACTGCAAGCTTACCAGATGGAAAAGATTACCAAATCCTTGCTTATGCTAATGATACCTACGGAACCTTGGGTAATAATGATACTCACATTAACATAACTTTGGATAGGACAGGCCCTAATTCTAGTTTGAATTTTCCTGTTAATTTTACTAACATAACTACAGGCACTTATGTTTTGAATGCTACTGTGGTTGATCTTACTGGTGTTAGTGTTGTAACATTTTTATATAGACCTAATGCAAGTGCAAGCTGGTCAGTGGCTTGCACCAATAACTCTGCCACAACCCAGAATTATGTTTGTACTTGGAATGTTGCTGCAGTGGCTGATGGTAATACTTATGAGGTTCGGGTTTATGCTAATGATACATTTGGTACTTTGGGTGGTAATGATACTCATATTAATATAACTCTTGATAGGACTGGCCCTAATACGACTATTAATTTTCCTGTTAATTTTTCTAATATTAGTGCCACGACTTATGTTTTGAATGCTAGTGTTGTTGATCTTACTGGTGTTAGTGTTGTTACTTTTTTGTATCGTCCTAATGCGAGTGTTGGTTGGTCTTTGGCTTGTACTAATAATTCTGGTGTTGGCCCTGTTTTTGTTTGCACATGGAGTGTAGGAGCATTGGCTGAAGGTAAAAATTATCAGATAAGAGCCTATGCGAACGACACTTTTGGAACATTAGGTGGGAACGACACCCATGCCAATATAACCTTAGACCGGACTGGTCCTAATTTAACTCTTGACAGGCCTCAGAACAACACAGTCATAGATATTCGCACAAATGGCTTAACCTATATGATTAATACAACTGTTAATGATAATCTCAGCGCTATTGACACCGTGACTTTCATGTATAGAATGAACAGCACAGACATATGGAAGCTGGCCTGCACTGATACTGACCATGCTGCGCCTTATAATTGTTCCTGGAACCTGGCTGGACTTAATAACAGCAATTATTACCAAATGCTGGCTTATGCCAATGATAGCGCCGGCAATATAGGGCAGAATAGCACAACGCACATCAACATTACAGTATATACTCACTTCATAAATATTACTGCAATAGTTGTTGATGATACTAACTATGCCATAGCAGACCAGATTGACCTTCAAGCAGGAACCACTAATAGTGTTTTCTGTAACATCACAGTAAAAGACCCTGTTGATTATACTCTCATTCAAGGTGTGAATGCGACTTTCTATTCGCTAACCACGACATATGGAGCAGCGAATAGTAACAGAACCCACTATTCAAATAGCAGTTGCACCTTGCTCACTGGCAGCGGCCAAAATGCAAATTATCAATGTGCATTCAACGTCTGGCACTTTGCTATCAACGGCTCATGGAACTGCACAAGCTATGCAAATAACAGCTATTCATCATATAACGCAACGGATAATACCTCTGTGAATCAATTGTTTGCTCTTAATGTTTCAACGAGCGTAGTCGACTATGGGAACCTTGCGCCCAGCAATGCTTCCTCTAATGTCACAGTTAATGTAAGCAACGTCGGGAACATGCCCATGAACATCAGTGTTTATGGATTTGGAGGAAACGACTCGACTGCAGGCGCTGGTTTGTCCATGCTTTGCCAGATAAACAACATAAGCATCTCATTTGAGAAATACTCGACCAACAACAGCAAGGATTATGCTGCAAAGAACTCCCTCAGCACGACAAAGCAGGATATTGGGCTCACCATTCCTTCAAAAATAAATTATGGCGACTTAACAATTAATTCTACCTACTGGCAATTCATGGTGCCGCCTGAGAATCACAGCTTTGGCCAGTGCAACGGCAGCGTTGTGTTTGTTGCCCAGAGCCCTTAAAATAAATATAGGAACGAATGAAAGTGGAACAGAAAAAACTTTGGAATCACAAATGGGGGAAGAATAAAAGGAAACCTGTGAACAATTTTGCAAAGAGAAGTTATTCTTTTATCAAGAAGAAAAAATTGAAGAGCATCCTGGATATTGGCTGCGGGCTTGGAACTGATGCTGTTTATTTTGCAAAGAAAAACTTGAAAGTTACTGCAGTGGATTTTTCAGATACTGCAGTGCAAAAGCTTCGAGAATATGTTTTGAAAAAAAATATAAAAAAGATTGTTGTTCTCTGCAAGGACATTCGAAAGCTGGATTTTAAGAATAATAGTTTTGACGCTATATATGCGCACCTTTCTCTTCATTATTTTGATGATAAAACAACTACTAAAATATTTGGCGATCTTTATATGATTCTAAAAAAAGGCGGCATCCTGTTTATTAAGTGCAAATCTACTGATGATATGCATTGGGGCCGTGGAATAAAACTTGAAAAAAATCTTTATTGCCGCAATCATCACATTCGCCACTTCTTTGACAAGGAATACATGAATGAGAAGCTGAATAAATTTCAAATTATAAGCATAAGAAAAACAGCGTCTGTCCATAATTTTTACAAATCCTCTTATATTGAAGCCATTGCTACAAAATAGAATCTAATACTTCTAATAATATATTTTAATGGCTCTCCTTGAAGAAATCCTCTATCATCTTCTCGTAGAGCAGGGTTGTTTTCATCTCCCAGCTTGGAGGGAAGCACCTGCTATAGTTCTTCCATGTATATCTTTCGTCCAGGAATATTATGACTCCTTTGTCAGTTTCGCTCCTTATGCACCTGCCTGCGCTCTGCAGTGCGCGGTTGAAGGCAGGGAACAGGTAGCCGTAGTCCCAGCCTTTCTTGAATTTGTCGTCGTAATATTTTATGAGTGCGTCTGTCTCCAGGTCCGGCCTCTGGAGCGGAAGCCCGACGATGATGACGCCTTTCAGGAAGTCTCCTGGCAGGTCTATGCCTTCGCCAAAGTTGCCTCCTATTACTCCGAGGAGTATTGCCCCGACATTTTTGTAGCTCTTGAATGCTTCAAGGAATTCCATTTTTTCTTTTTTTGTGAGCTTCTGTTTCTCGACGAACAATGGCCTGTTGCTTAGTTTGGTAAAGTGCTTGTTGATTTCATCTCTTAAGTCATAGCTTGGGAAGAATACTGCTGAGTTGCCAGGTATTTTGTTGGTTGCCCTGGCTATTATCTCTGCTATTTCCATGTACTGCTCCTCGCTTCTGGTCTCATACTTGGTGCTGGTCTTGGGTATGATGAGGTTGAGCTTGTTGTCCTCGGGGAATGGGCTTTTGTAGCTTGCTTCTTCTGCTGTGTCAAAACCCAGGATTTCCTTGTACATGCTCGTCGGGCTAAGGGTTCCGGACATCAGAATTGTTGAATATGCAGACCTGATTACGTCCTTGGTTATGATGCTAGGGTCAAGGCATCTGTACTGTATGGTCACCAGAGCTTCTCCTTTCATGCCTATGCCTTTGCTCAGAATCCTTGCGAATCCTTTGTCATCACCTGCCCAGGCTTCGAGAAAAGCTGCGATGGTTCCAAGGGACGACTGCTTTTGCTCTTCTCTTATTTTGTCGGCGAGCGCGCTCATATCAGATATCAGGCTGTCATAGTCAGTCATCTCGCTAATCTCGTCAATCAGTTTATTTTTCTCCAGGTATGTTTCGTCCACAACTCCTTCTGCCAAGTCCCAGATTTTTTTCTCGAGAAGCTCGAGCGCTTCTTTCACATCATTATTTTTCTGCCTGTTAGCCTCATCCCAGGCTCTTCTTATGGTGTTGGTGCTTATTTTGTGGCTGGCTAAGTCTTTAACCCTGTCGGGCAGGTTGTGGCCTTCATCAAGTATCATTATTATTTTGTTAAGCTCCTTTCCTGTTCTTTTCAGGAAGGTTTCCCTGATGTGAGGATTGAATAGGTAGTAGTAATCGCCGATTATCACCCGCGCATCTTTGGCAATTATGAGAGCTACTTCATAGGGGCAGAGCTTGTGCTCTGTGCTCTTCTCCATAATATTCTCAGTGTCGGTCTTGTTCTCGGCTTTTAGCTGCTGGATAACTTCAAGCGCTTGCTTTGATGCCTCGCCCTTATCCCTGGTCTTGGTGTAGAACTCGCACAGCTCATCCTCTTTCATTTTCTTGCAATACTCTGCAAATTCACGAGGATAAAGCTTGTCAACATTGGGCTGGAGGCAGAGCCATTTCCTGCCGATAATATCAACTGCTGTGAAGTTGAGCTTGTACCTTTGCTTTATCTTGTTAATAGTGTCCATTGCCAGCTTGTGCTGGGTGTGGCGTGATGTGAGAAAGAAAACCGTCAGGTCTTTTTTTAATGCTTCCTTAATAGCAGGCCCCAGTGCTGCTGCTGTCTTGCCCAGCCCTGTCGGAGCGTGGGCTATCAGGTTCTGCTGGGTCGTAATGACCTCATTTATCTTTCTTATCAGCTCGTCCTGTATAGGCCTGACTTCTTTATGCGGAAACAGCACCTCTTTGAATTCATCACCTAGCACCATCTTTTTAGCACCTTATTTTATTATGGGAAACGAGCAGGTTATTTAAAGGTTTATGTAGCATTCAAAGATTCACAGAAATTTAGAAATTTATTTCTTCGTTGCCCTTACCTTTGTGGTTATTTTCTCCTTGTACTTGTGCAGCAATGAGCCTCCTTTCTTGCTCACTTCTTCGCTGGCTTTCCTGGCAGTCTCCCTGGTCTTGAGCTTCATCTTCTCGAGGACAGTGTGAGCCTCTTTCATCCTTGCTTCCCAGTCAACAGAATAGTCCAAGAGCAGCCTGTTAATATTCTTAACCTTTACTCCATAGCTGTTGAAATAAGTCAGGATGCTAAGGTCCTTAATCCTCTTCTGGTCAGGTATCTCGTCAGGATAGCCAAAGGCAAGAATTATCTGCGGCCTTGCGCTGGACGGTATATTAAGGATTTCATTTAATTTTTGTTCGTCAAAAGCACCCACCCATACTCCTCCAAGGCCAATGGCATGGGCTGCTAGCAGCATGTTCTCAGCTGCTGCTGCGCTGTTCTGCACAGAATAAAGTTTTTCTCCCCTTAAGCCGTAGTGCAGCTCTGTCTGCTGAGGGTCAGAGCAAATCACTATCAGAAACGCAGCGTTGTAAATGCATTCCTGGCCTAGGCTGTGCTCTGCAATTTTTTTCATGAGCTCCTTATTGTCCACAATGATGAATTTCCAGTCCTGCACATTGCCGCTGCTGGGTGCCAAACAGCCTGCTTCCACAATGCTCATAATGGTCATTGAGTCAACAGGTAGGTTAAGAAATTTCCTAATGCTCCTCCTGGTTGCTATGCACTCCATCGCGTCCATAAATGTAGTTACCTCATTTGGTTTTAAATACTTTTTCCTATTATCTTTTTATCCTTGTCCCGCACTTCATGCAAAAGTTAGCATAATCATAATGCCTTGCGCCGCAGAGAGGGCAGGCTATGATGCTGGGATGCTCTGCCATTAATATTTGCTGCTGATTGGTTGGCTGATTAACCTTATGAATATCATGCTGTCCAGGATGAAGGCTGAATGAAGGGTTAATTCCTTGATGCATTTGATGCTGTGCCTGTTGATGCTGAGAATGCTGAGATTGTTGATTTAGGGAACGCTGGTGATGCTGTTGCATACTTGCTCCGGCTTGATGCATTGGCATGTGCCTGGTTTCTTGCTTATTCTTCTGGAAAACAGCTTTGAAAATATATTTACCAATGCCAATCACTATGAAAACTATGCCGAGCCAGAAGAAAAGCGCAAAGGCGCCGGGCTTGGTCTTGGCCTCAACAATCTTGGAGAAGACTGACATGAGAATGCCAATTATTATGTAAGCCCACCCGGGAATTGCTGTCATAAAAATTACCTCTTTTACTCCCAATATTTCCTTCCAGTTTTTAATATTTCCTGTGTTTTAATATTTTTTGGAAAATAATTTATACTCATTAAGCATTCCTGCTGTTATGAGCGACTTTGACCTGCTAAAAAGGAAAAAGAAAGAAAATATTTTGGAGAAGAAGGATTCTGAAAACTCTGACTTGTTCGAAGAGCCAGAACTCGACCTCGACAGCGACCATCCTGTGCATGAGGAGTTTGTGAGCGATAAGCGTTTACGTGAGATAAAGAAGAAGGGCATTAGAAAAATTTAAATAGTTACGACCCGTCTATTCTTCTATGATTGACATAAAATTAATAAGGGAGAGTCCTGGTCTTGTAAAGGAGAATATTAAGAAAAAGTTTCAGGACCAGAAGCTGCCCCTTGTTGACAAGGTTAAAAAGCTTGATGAGGAATGGAGAAAGCTCAAGTCTGAAGGAGATGCATTAAGGGCTGAGAGAAACAAGATTTCTGAGGCAATAAACCAGGCAAAAAAAGATAAGAAGGATGTTTCTGCATTGGTAAGGAAAGCAAAGGAATTGCCTAGCCAGATAGCTGCGCTTGAAGAGCAGTGCAGTAAATTAGAAATTGAAATAAAAAATATTATGATGCAAATACCTAATATCATACATTCTTCAGTTCCCATTGGCAGGGATGCTTCTGAAAATGTCGAGATCAGGAGAATAGGCAAGCCTACAAAGCCTGATTTTGAGATTGTTAATCATGCAGAGCTTGCAGAGAAGAACGGCTGGGCAGACTTTGATACTGCGAGAGATGTTTCAGGGAATGGGTTTTATTACCTGAAGGGAAAACTTGCAGAGCTTAGCGTTGCACTCATAAATTTTGCAAGGGATTACATGATAAAGCAAGGATTTGAATATGTGGAGCCGCCGCTTATGATTCACAAAAAAGTTGTGGAGGGAGTGATGTCTTTTGCAGAGATGGAGAACATGATGTACAAGGCAGAAGGAGAGGATTTGTACTTAATAGGCACATCAGAGCATTCCCTCATAGGCATGTTTATGGGCAAGGCTGTGAAGAAAGAGGATTTGCCTGTAATGATAACAGGATTCTCGCCTTGTTTTAGGAAAGAAATAGGCTCCCATGGGATTGATGAGAAAGGATTTTATCGAGTGCATCAGTTCTATAAGCAGGAAATGATTGTTATCTGCGAGCCTTCTGACTCATACAAATGGTATGACAAAATGCTAGAGCATGCTATTAATGTATTTGCTGCGTTGGAAATCCCGTTAAGGGTTTTTGAATGTTGCTCAGGAGACCTTGCTGACCTGAAAACCAAGTCATGCGATGTTGAAGCCTGGAGTCCTAGGCAGCAGAAATATTTTGAAGTGGGCTCTCTTACCAACATGGAAGAGGCACAGGCAAGGAGGCTGAACATTAAGATTGATAACAAAGGAGAAAGATACTTTGCACACACCTTAAACAACACAGTGCTTGCTACGCCAAGAATACTTGTCGCTCTGATTGAGAATCATCAGCAAAAGGACGGCAGTGTCAAAGTGCCGAAGGCGCTCTGGAAGTACACAGGGTTCAAGGAGATAGGACCTGAAGGTGTGAAAAAGAAGCCTTCTGTAAAAAAATCAGGAAAGAAACCAGCTAAGAAATAAATTTTGAAAAATATTTTTATCCTCTCACTTCTACTTTCTCTCCTGCTTGCGTGGATTTCAGAAGCTCTCTGCCTATGGCGCTCTGCTTGTTTATCTTTAGCATTGCCTTTTTTGATGCTGTGGCTGAAAACATGAATTCTTCATTTACATATATGTCGACTTCCTTGAAGGCATTATCATGTCTTAGCATCAGGAGAATGTTTTTCTTGTCAATTCGCATCTCGTATGGGAGTACTGTGGTTCTCTCTTCTCGCTTGCCAGATTTTTTTTCTTCCTCTTCAACAACGTCAATACTGAGGCCGAGCTTTCTTTCAATGCCTTCAATGGTCTGGCCTTGCCTTCCGATTATTCCTCCTTTTTCTCCTCTTGGAACTGTGATTCTGCATTTGTTGGCTGAGATTATCTCAACATCAGCCCTGTCAGTGTACCTGCTGATCTCCCGCTTAATGCTTTCTTCTGCCAACCTGTGAGTTGGCGTCCTGTGATCTGCTCTCACAGGAATCACAACAGTTTCTTCTCCATATGAATAAATCTCAAACTCAAGCTTGCCTGTGTTGAAATCATTCACCACCACGACGGGTCTGGCAAGGTCTGCTTCTGTCATGCCGCTCGGCACCTTGACTTCCATACCAAGAGAAAAAATGCGGTCTATTTCTCCGTTGGTTATGAATATTACTGTATCAATGACGTGAGGTATTACTCCAAGCTCTATTCTTCCGATGAACCTCTGAATTGCATCAATGGGCTTTGTGGCATGAATTACTCCTATCATGCCGACACCGCTCAGCCTTAAGTCTGCAAACAGCCTGAAGTCTTCTGTGTTTCTCATCTCGTCGAAAATAGTATAATCAGGCCTGCTCAGGAGGAGTATGTCATGGATTTCCTGGCTGCTTCCGTAGTTCATGGAATACTGGGTTATCTCGTCGCTAAGAAGCAAGTCTCTTGGTGATTCTATGGTCTTGATGACTTTTTTTTGTTTTAGATAATGCTCTGCAAGCGCCTGTGCAAAAGTGGTTTTTCCGTGGCCAGGAGCTCCTGCTATCAGCATTCCTTCTGCTTTTTCATCAATTCTTTTGAGAAGCTTCTCATTCAGGTGATAATCGCCCAGCGCCAGCTTCTTGACAGGTCTTACTGCGGTTATCTCATATCCGTCTGCAAATGGCGGCCTGGTTATTACAATCCTGTAGTTCGCCAGCTGGATAATGGTCGAGCCTTTCCTGTCAGCCTCTATGAAGCCGTCAGCCCTGCTGTTGGTCTCTTCTGTTATGCTCTTTGCCAATTCCTTGACTCCATCCCTGTCAAGCACTTCAGCAGAAATCTCGACGTATTTCCAGTCTCCTGGCTTTCCTTTCTTTGCCTTGGCTGTGCAGTTCTCCTTTATGTGAACGCTCATGGTGGTTTCATCAAAATATTTTTCCAGGACAAATGGCTTGTGCTCAAGCTCGAACTCGTAGAGAAGAACAGATATGCCCTTGCTCTCAGCCACCAGGCTCTGCACTTTGTCTGCAGTCACGAGAGTTGCTTTTTCTTCTGCAGCTAATTTTCTGATGAGGGAGTCAATTTCTCCTGCCTTGGCATATTTTATCTCGAAATCAGTGGGCCTGTTGCCCTTGAATATCACCCTGAAATGATGCTTCTTCCCCAGGTTTCTCAGTTTCTTAACCTCTTCCAAGCCAAGGTAGCCAGTCTCCCTGTTCTTGTTCGCTTGGCTCTCAAGCTCTGCCATCACAGACTCATGGATTAATATTTCCTGGGGTTTGAGCTGGTTCTTTTCAATCTTCTTTGAAAGCAATCCTTCTATTATGACGCTGGTGTCAGGCACGAGCTTTGAGGTATTTGCATTATCCTTTTCTTTCTTGTTCTGCTTAATTCTTTTTTCAGCTTCTTTGTTTATGTTTCTGTTCATATTAGTCATAGAAGCAGGGATTACTCGAGGTTTTTTAAATGTTATGGGAAATATAGGATATAGTAGGCATGCATAGGTATAGCAGTTAGATGTTATTAAATGCTAAATAAATATGCTTTAAATTTTGCTCAGCCACTGCGATATTTCATAATCAAGGAGATTAAGCCAGATTCTTAGCTTTTGCAATAAAGTAGGATTATTCAGGTTGATGGAGAAGTTTTGGTAAATTCCGAAGGGGTTGCCTTTCTCGTCCTGATAAGTTATTTTTATCTTGAAATCATTCTGGCCAAAATAAAGATTTTCTCCCTTGATCAAAACCCTGAACTCATAGTCCTGCTCTAGCGCAGGAACATTCCATTCTTCATGCATGAGCTCGTGCTCAAGCACTATCTTGACATTCTTGGGGCTGCTGTTTGATTTCTTCTTGACAAAGAATTTAATTTCCGAACTTTCATTATAATTTATTCTTTCTGGAAAAGTGAGGTTGGAGATTTCCAGCAGGGGCTTGTCCTGCACATCAATTATAGCATAATAGGACTTGTCAATCAGTTCATTAAAGACCCTGAACACAAGAGTTTTTATCCCGAAAGTATCAAAACGCTCTGAGTAATCATAGCCTGCCATGCCTTGGCTAGGAACCATGCCGGATGCGCAATTCTTATCAAGGCATATTTGTATTTTGCTGAGATCCGCGCTTCCATTGTTCTGAACAGTGCAGTTTACATTTGTGGACTCGTTAAGATAAATTTTGTCATTTCCAACAGAGCAGGCTAAAAGGACATTGTTAGAATAAGAAGTAGTAGAATTAGTCTCTGGTTGTTCTGCAATCATCAAGGTGCGCATGTATTCTTCTGAATAATCTTCGCCCAGCTCTGCTGCTTTGAAACTTGTTTCTGCTTCTTCTCCAAAGCTGGCTGTGAGCTTTAATGGAAAAGTGTAGATAAAACCTTTTGGAACATCAGGGCTTACTTGTATCATCCAGTAAATTTTTTTCTCCTCGCCAGGACCAAGAACAACTGCTTGGAAATTATCTCCCATTATTTCAAGGTCATTGACATTGGCTAAGCCTATCCTTGTGGTGGCATAATAATCCTTAAGGTTTTTTACTGTGACTATAAGCAAATTATATGAGCCAAATCCAACCTGTGGCTCTGCAACTTCTGCTTCCATACTAACAACTGGCTTTACCTGATAATCATTACCTGTTACATTAACATCGAATTGCAGTTGGCCAGGCTGAATATCTGTGTCCCTGCTCTTGGTAGCATAGTTGATGCTTATCTCCTTTGCATCCAGGCTGGTCTTAAGCTTTATGTGGGTTGCATCAACATAACCCATCTCCTTATAAGTAACGTCGAAAGGAACCCATCCGGTGCCTGGGAAATAAACTTCTGCCCAGCCATGCGGGCCCCAGCCATTGTTCTGCAGATTCACATTTGAATAAGAAAGCCCAGTTACGAACCTTGCTGGTATGCCCAGGCTCCTGCACATGGAAATGAATAAGCTGCTAATCTCGTTGCACACTCCCTGCCTGTTATCCATGACCCAGCTAGCCTTCTGGGCAGCCTCTGCTGTAATGCTTGACAGGTTGTACTCAACATAGTCCCCAACCCATTCTGCAATCTTGAAAACAGCAGAATAATAATCAGTTTCGCCCTGCACAACCTGGGAAGCTGTCTGCCTTATCTTGTCATTGATATCAATTATTTCCTGGGGAGCAAGGTACTGTGAATATTCAGGATCAAGGTCTTTGAGGGGAAAATCAATTTTTTTTGTGATGGGCACGAATTCGTTCTTGGCATTAATCTCTGCTGTTTCTGCAATCAAGAAATTTGTTTGCGCAGGATTCCTCCACTCAAAAAGGAAGCCTTGGTCTTCGCTGAACTTTGACTCTGGTTCTGTGGTTATGTAAATCGTCTTCTGCCTGTAATCTTCCCGCGGATACCATGACAGGTCTGCAGAAGCATAATCTAGAAAAGAATCAGTTGAGGTTGGAACCACGCTGAAATTATTAGAAATAACAAAGTCTAAGGTAAGGGCGTGAAAGTCGAACAATTCGTCAGACTGCGCAGCCACCAAATTAAGCAGTAATGCAAGCAAGACAGCATAAACAATAAATTTCCTCACCATTAGCGATTTGATAACAGAAGCCTTTTTAATATTTTACTAAAAATACCAAAACTTTTAAAAGCACTCCTCTCTTCATAATTCGTAATGCCACAGTCGCTTACAACAAAAATTTGTAAAACAAATTTTTGAGCAGGCTTATCGCCTGTAACAAAAACCCAAAAAGGTTTTTGAGTAATCGACCTTAAGCAAACAAGTTTGCCACAGTCGCTTAGCTCGGTATAGCGCAGGATTGCTAAGGATGGGTAGTCTTTCAGATTGCCCACTATGCCGCACACATCCTGTTCCCTTACGGGAATCCCCGGTTCAAATCCGGGCTGTGGCGTCTTTTATTCTTAGTTGTATTCATTAATCATACATCGGGCTCAATTGGTGAACAAAAGCTTTAAGAGTTATTAGGCATTTCTTTCTTTTATGTCTATGATTGGTGATTTAAATATTGGGGACATCTGTTGTGATGAAGAAGATTTGCTTCAAATAACAAGAATTGCTGATCTAGACATAAAACTCAGGAAACTTGGACTGAAACGTACTAATAAGTTCGGCGGCATCGGTAAAGAGATAAGTGGAAAGGTCTACCTTCACAAAAATTATGAACATACTCTGCCTTATGATGAACTTCAAGCGGCAAAAAATAAGCTTTCACAGGACTATGATTACCAAGTAATTAAGTATAACCTCAAAACTGGCGAATTCTCATTTATACAATCAAAAGATTTTGATACTAATCCAGAACCATCGGTAAACGGAGGAGTCGCAGTTAAACCAGATGGGACTACTTCTGCTTATGGTGGTCATGGCTGGATTTATCATCATAAATTTCTTTTTGTGGCAGATGATTATGAAGGGTTTGATGTAGAGGAAAGTAAACTGAGAAGTCTTCAGTGGGCTTCATTACCTTTTATAGATAAAGCAAGGGTTGGGCAGAGAAAATTCTGGGATACTAACGTGGTTCCGCTATTAAAGGATTCAATATAATGGAGATTCCTTGGCCGTGGCGTCTTTTATTCTTTCTTTAGAAAAGATAATTTTAACGCAACCTTTTTAAAGTCGGTAAGATAACAAAGTTTTCACAGCGGGGTAGGGCAGTTAGGAGTGCCCGCCGGGCTCATAAGAGTATAAGAATAAGAAATTCCGAGAGACCCGGAGGTCGGTGGTTCAAACGAGAAACTGTGTTTATCGCTCAGAAAAGCGCAGTTTTTCTGAATGTCCACCCCCCGCTAGTTTAATAAATAAGTTCTAGTTTTCTATGCTTTATGAACTTTCCAAAACTTAAGTCAAGAACAATCCTTGCTCCAATGGCAGGAATGAATGACATTGCTTTCAGGCTGCTCTGCAGGGAGTATGGCTGCGGAATGGTTTTTTCTGAGATGATTAGCGCATCAGCTTTGAGCAGGCATAATCAGGCATCCATTAGGCTGATGGATTTTGCAGAGGATGTTGATGAGCATCTCTTTGGCATCCAATTGTTCGGTCAGACAACAGAACAAATAGTTAAGGCTGCAAAATTTGTCGAGGAGAATTACAAGCCTGATGTTATTGACTTCAATCTTGGCTGCCCGGCGAGGAAGATAATAAAGCAGGGTGCTGGCTGCGCTCTCTTGTTGCGCCAGAGCAGGATTAAGGAAATTGTCAGTGCTTGTGTCAAGGAATTACACACTCCTTTTAGCGTGAAGATTAGGAGCGGAATGGATAGCAAGCATATTGTTGCTGTGCAGGTTGCAAAGCTGTGCGAAGAGGCAGGGGCCTGCGCAATAACAGTGCATCCCAGGACCATGGAGCAGGCTTATAGCGGCAAATCAGACTGGCAGATAATCAAGAGAGTAAAAGATGCTGTGAGCATTCCTGTAATTGGCAATGGTGATATTTTTACTCCTCAAGACGCCCAGAAGATGATAGACCAGACCGGCTGTGATTATGTCATGATTGGCAGGGCTGCCATGAAAAACCCGATGATATTCCAGCAGATAAATGATTATTTTAGAAAAAAATATTACAAGCAGACAGATGAAGATGCAAGAAAAAAAATGATAAAAAAATATTTTTACCTGGCAGGCAAGGGTGAGGTGAGCTTATTTCGAATAAAACTGCATTGCCAGCACTTCACTGCTGGAATAAAAGGCGGAGCAGCTGCCAGGGATGAAATCAGCAGGGCTGGAAGCTTAGAAGAGCTAAAGGAAATAATTGATAAGCTAATATGAACTCGTGCTTTAGTAAACTTTATTCTCAAAAATTAAATCTTTTTCAGAAAGGTATCATAATTCCATAATCTTTAAAAGCAATACTTCATTTTTTTGTGATATGGGACAATTCAGCAATGCTTTTAAGACGACCATACTGCTCGCGCTGCTTACAGCGCTGCTCTTGTGGATAGGCAACCTCCTAGGAGGATATTCTGGCCTTGCTGTTGCTTTTGTCTTTGTCATAATAATGAATTTTGCAATGTACTGGTGGAGCGACAAGATTGTTCTCTTCATGTACAGGGCAAAGGAATTGCCAAAGAATCATCCTGTGAACAGGATTGTTAAGGAAGTGGCTGACAAGGCAGGCTTGCCAATGCCTAAGGCTTACATGGTGGATAGCTCGACGCCAAATGCTTTTGCAACCGGCAGAAATCCGAAGCATGCAGCAGTGGCTGTGACCAGCAGCATACTCACTTTGCTCAACGAGCAAGAACTTAAGGGCGTGCTTGCCCATGAGCTCACCCATGTAAAAAACAGGGACACCTTGATTCAGACCATAGCAGCAGTTATTGCAGGAGTCATATCCTATGTTGCTTCAATGGCGCGCTGGGGTGCTATTTTTGGCGGCGGAAGCAATGATGAAAGAGGAAATAACTGGCTTAGCTTATTAGTGCTCAGCATTGTCACGCCGATAATTGCCATCCTGCTGCAGCTTGCTCTTTCCAGAACCAGGGAATACATGGCAGACGAAGGCAGCGCAGACATAATGCATGACGGAAAGCCGCTAAGCAGTGCGCTAAAAAAACTTGAGAAAGGAAATGCAACAAGGCCTTTCAGGGCAGGAGAAGGAAATCCTTCAACAGCGCCGCTGTTCATTGTTAATCCTTTTAGAGGAGGATTCTTGTCCTCTCTCCTAAGCACTCATCCGCCAATGGAGCAGAGGATTGCCAGGCTTGAAGCCATGAATTTCTAAAAATTCAAATGCCAAAAAAGCATTGGAATGATTTTTGTTTGTTGCAATACTTTTAAATAGTCCTTTCTTAATTAGGTCGTCTCATGGACAAGAGTATGGTATTGTTTGAGAACCTCTTGATGAGGATTGACAGGAAGCTCCCATTCCTGGGAATGACTCCAATCAATGAGCCTTCTGAGCACAAAAAATTCTTCAAGCAAAAAGATTACAACCCGCTCTTCAGATATAAGAAGCCTGCTACCTGCGACAAGCTTTTTCGCGAGATTGATGATGTTGAACTTGATGAAGGCATTATCAGCAGGCTGCTGATGCAAAGGCTTGAGAAATTCAAGAGGACCAACGCAATGCTGCAGAACCTGGGAAAGCAGGAGTTCACCTATTTTTCAAAAGGAATCTTCGGCAAGCCGTCCCAGGAATTAGTAGCCCAAGCCTATGAAATACTTAAGAATCCGCCTGAAAAAGATGAGGATGTCCTTGACGGAAAAAAAGTAATGGGTGCATTGAAAAAAGCAATTGCTGACTTAGAGCTGAAAGAATGGAAGACTGCATTCAAGCCAATGGCTTCATATGCTGCTGTCCTGAGCTCCAAGAAAATGATTTACCTGAAGCGCCACTCTAAATTTCCGCAGAACTTCATCAAGAGGATGATAGTGCACGAGATAGGAGCCCATGTTTTCAGGGCAGTTAATGGAGAGCAGCAGCCTTACAAAATATTTTTCACAGGGCTGCCAAATTATATGATGACAGAGGAAGGGCTGGCTGTTAACATTGAGGAAATGTATGACTGCCTCAAGACCAGTACTCTCAGGGCCTATGCAGGCAGGACAATTGCAATTAACCTTTCATTACAGAATGGCTTCAGGAATGTTTTTAACGAGCTTAGGCAATACTTTGATGATGATTCTGCATGGAAGCTGGTCCTAAGAGCCAAGAGAGGCTTAATTGACACATCCAAGCCAGGAGCTTATACCAAAGACCATCTCTACCTCGAAGGATACTACAGGGTAAAGAAATTTTTGGCAGAAAACAAGAAGAGCGGATTGAAAAAACTCTACTACGGAAGAATTGACACAGAGCAGGTAAACTTGTTGGATAAAATAATGGGTTTGAAAGAGCCTGATTGGCTCCCTGACTCTGCAAAGTTCAAGGCAGTGATTGAGAAACTTAGTTCTGAGCGGTAAAATTTAAATAAAATTTAAATACACAGCCATTTTCCTTGGTTTTGATGATAATCGCAGGGGTGGAGGAGGCTGGCAGGGGGCCGGTGATTGGTCCGATGGTTATGGCCATTGCTGCCATTGAGGAAAAAGAAGAGTTCAAGCTCAAAACCCTGGGCGTCAAGGATTCTAAGATGCTAACGCCTAATCAAAGAGAGCGATTGTACAATGAGATAAAGGGCTTGTGCAAATTTGAGATGGTAAAGATAAGCCCTGCAGAGATAGATGCTGCTGTCATGGGCGAGGAGTCCAACCTTAACTGGCTCGAAGCTGACCATTCAGTAATGCTGATTAACAAGCTAAGGCCTGACAAGGTAATCCTGGACTGTCCAAGCACTAATCTTCACGCATACAAGGAATATATTCTAAAAAAACTTGATTACAAGCCAATCCTGGTGGTTGAGCATAAGGCTGATGTTAATTATACAATTGTAGGGGCGGCTAGCATCCTTGCAAAGGTCGCCAGGGACAACGAGATAAAAAAATTAAAAGCCAAATACGGAGTGAATTTTGGCAGCGGCTACCCCAGTGATCCTCTGACAGTTGATTTTGTAATGAAGAATTTTGATAAATATCCCTTTTTCAGGCAGAGCTGGGCTCCTTGGCAGGAGGCTAAGAAGCAAGGCGGCCAGAAAAAAATTGGAGAATTCTAAAAAATTATTTTGATTTTTCGCAGAAGCCTACCACTGCATCAATATAGACTGGTTTATTTCCAATATTCGTTATTTTCAAAATAACTTCCTCGTTAGGTATTTGGTTGGAATAGGTAAGCCTAAATCCTCCAGGCACTGGCCCTGGCATCACTGCTGTCCAAACTAAACTATCTTCGAGGTGCACAAGAGCAGCCAATGAATAATCTCCTTCATCTTTAGCAATTATTACTCCATTATTATAAGCAATAGAAGCAGACAACGGCATCTCTATTTTAAATGTCAACTCTCCGCCAGGAAGAATCTGAGCATACTTGCTATCTGGCTTGCCAAGAATGTTTTCAGCATCCACCACGCCAGTGGTTTCAGGCTGAACTATTAGTGCAGCATAGCACCCTTTTATTTTCTGCTCTAATAATTTCTCTTCCTGCACGTTATTGTTTGCCTTTGACAATCCTGCCAATGAACTGCTTTTGCCAGAATTATTCGCACCCAATGGAGAAATAGCTAGATAAGACATTAATGCAATTGATGCTAAATTATTTGTTAACTTTCTGGTTCCCATCTCAGTGCACCCCTTACGAATGGTAAAGTAACCTTGTCGATTATTTAAATATTATCAAAACATATTCAAATTAAAACTTTACCCTCTGAAAACCACAACCTTTTTATATTCTTGTCTTATAGGGATAAGGTATAGTTATATTAATAATATTCAAAATTTGTAGCATTTGAAGGTGAGTGAGTAGCAATGACAAGGATTAATATGCTCGTCATGAAAGGCTTCAAGTCCTTTGCCAACAAGACAGAACTGGTTTTTGGCGAGCATTTCAACTGCATTCTCGGACCCAATGGCTCTGGAAAAAGCAATGTCCTTGATGCGCTGTGCTTTGTCCTAGGAAAGAGCAGTGTCAAAGGCATGAGGGCAGAGAAAGCAGCCAACCTCATATATAATGGAGGAAAGAAAAAAAGCCCTGCCAAAGAAGGCATGGTAAGCATTTACTTTGACAACAAGTCAAAGATTTTTGGCCCAGAATTCGGAGAGGAGATGGAGCTTGCCAGGATTGTCAGGCCCAACGGCCAGTCCATTTACAAGATTAATGGGAAGACCAGAACCAGGCAGCAAATACTGGATTTGCTCAGCAGGGCAAGGATTAACCCCGACGGCTACAACATAATTCTTCAAGGAGACATTGTGCAACTTGTCGAGATGACTCCTCTTGAAAGAAGAGCCATGATAGAGGAGATAGCAGGCATCAGCATATATGAGGACAAGAAGAACAAAGCCATCAGGGAGCTGACACGTGTTGAAGAGAAAATGAATGAAGCCAGCATCATATTGACAGAAAGGGAATCCTATCTAAAGGACCTGAAAAAGGAGAGAAACCAGGCCCTGAAGTTCAAAGAGCTGAATGACAAGATAAAACAGAACAAAGCCACTGTGCTAGACAGGAAAATTACACTCAAGAAAACCAAGAAAGAAGAGCTTGAGAGCAAAATTGACGAGAATAACAAGAAGATTGAAGTCCTGAAAAAAGAAGTTGAGAAGCTCAAGGGTATTATTTCCCAGAAGAAAAAAGAGATTGAGAACATCAACAAGGAAGTTGAGGAGAAGGGAGAAAAAGAACAAGTCGCCATACACAAGGAGATTGAAAAATTCAAGGTGGATATTGCCCTGAACAGGCAGAGAGTGCAGACCATAGAGTCAGAGATAAAAAAAATTGATGACAGAACATTAGAGCTTAACAATAATTACAGAGAGCTGCTTGACAAGATTGAAGTGCTGGAGAAAAACAAGAAAGAACTGGACGGCCGCATAAAAGGCAATGAAAAAGACTTGGCAATGGTGGAGAAGAGCCTGTCTGATTTCAGGAAGAAAAACAAGCTTGAAGACGCCCAGAAAATTGACACTGACGTTGGTGAGATTGACAAGAAAGCAGATGAGCTGCAGGAAGCAGTCCACCAGCTAAGAGAAAAACAACAGGAGCTGCTAAGAGAAAAAGACAAGCTGGAGCTCAGGATACAATCATTCGACGAGAAAATAGAAAAAGTGCTCAGCATTGAAAATGAGAACAAGGCATCCCTGGAGAAGCTAAAAACAACCAAGGAATCCTTTAAGAAAAAAGAGATTGAGCTCACCAAAGCACTTGATTACGATGCAAGCCTTGCAACCCAGATAGGAGATGCAAGAGACAAATTATTATCCAAAAAGGAAGAAGAAGCTGGCCTTAAGGCGCGCTCAGCCAGCCTAAGGGAATCATTGGAAGGAGGGTTCGCCCTTAGAAAAATCATGGAGCTAAAAGCCAATGGCACAATAAAAGGAATAATAGGAACTATTTCTGAACTAGGCCAGGTAAAAGAAGAATATGCATTGGCTCTTGAAGTAGCAGCAGGGCCAAGACTGGCAAGCATTGTGGTTGAGACAGACGAAGTAGCTGCCAGGTGCATAAAATACCTGAAAGACAACAAGCTCGGCATCGCCACTTTCCTTCCTCTGAACAAACTAAAATCAAGGGAAGTGAAGGATGAGCTGAGAAAGATTGACAAGCCAGGAGTGGTAGGGCTTGCAATTGACCTGGTAACCTTCCCTGAGAAATACAGGAAAGTGTTTGAGTATGTCTTCGGCAGCACCCTGGTAGTTGACACTGTTGAGACTGCAAGAAAAGTAGGAGTGGGCGAGGAGAGAATGGTCACGCTCACAGGAGACCTGGTTGAGACCAGCGGGGCGATGCAGGGAGGATTCAGGCAGAGAAAGAAAGGAATAGGATTCCAGGACAAGGAGATTAATGAGAAACTCAAAGCCCTTGAAACAGAATTAAAAGACCTGGTAGGCATTGTTGCTAATCTGGATGTCAAAAAGAAGAACAACGAGATGAGAATTGAAGAGCTGAGAAAAGAAAAAGCAGAGCTCGAAGGAGAAGTCATCAAGCTGGAAAAGACTCTCCACCTGGACTCAGCAGACCTTGACGCCAACAAGAAAGAAAAAGATAAGATAGCAGCAGAACTCGCAGAAGTTGACAAGGAAGCTGAGAGCATAAGAAAAGAGCTCATTGACAAGAACAAGGAATTAACAGGATTAAAAGAGCAGAAACAAAAACTAAGGGATGAACTCAACAGGCTGAGAAACCCGGCGCTGCTCGCAGAACTAAACTCATTTGAGCAAAAGAAGACAGAGCTTAAGGAAGAAATTAGTAAGCTCCAGCTCGAGATAAGAACTAATGACAGTGAGCTCAACAACATCCTGGGACCGGAAGGAGGAAAAATCCAGCAGATACTCAAACAGCACGACAAAGAAAAAGGGGATTTCCTAAAAGAGAAAAAAGATACCCTAGAACTAATCAAGTCCCAGGAAGGAGAGCTAAAGGAAAAAGAAAAGAACCAGGCTCAGTTTTACGCCCAGTTCAAGGCATTGTTCAACAAGAGAACCAAGCTGAGCGAAGAGAATAACAAGCTTGAGGCTGACATCATAATCAAGGATAATGGAACTCGCGAATATGAACAGAAAAATAATAGTTTGGCGCTTGAGAATGCAGGAATAAAAGCAGAGCTTGCAGGATTGGGCGAAGAATTCAAGCAGTACGAAGGAGTGCCCTTGTTCAAGGAAAAAAACGATGAAGACATAGAAAAAGAAATCCGCCAGTTCGAGAAAATGATGTCTGACATTGGTGCCGTGAACATGAAAGCCCTCGAAATATATGACAAGGCAGAATCAGAATACAAGGAGCTCATGAAGAAGAAGGACAAGCTCGGTACTGAAAGAGAAGATGTCCTGATAATGATTAATGAGATTGACAGCAAGAAAAAAGAATTATTCATGAGAACCTATGACGTGCTGAACCAGAATTTCAAGAGAATCTTCACAACTCTCAGCGCAAAAGGAGACGCATTCTTTGAGCTGGAAGATGACAAGGATCCATTTGTGGCAGGCATGACCATCAAGGTCAGGCTGGTAGGAACCAAGTTCCTAGACATAAGAAGCCTTAGCGGCGGAGAAAAAACATTGACAGCACTGGCCTTCATATTTGCAGTCCAGGAATATGCTCCAGCCAGCTTCTATATAATGGACGAAGTGGACGCAGCCCTGGACAAGCACAACTCAGAGAAGCTATCCAAATTAATCAGGAGCTACTGCAGCAATGCCCAGTACCTAATCATCAGCCACAACGACGCCATGATAAGCGAAGCAGACCTTCTCTTCGGTGTAAGCATGAACGAAGACAGCATAAGCAAAGTAACGAGCCTGAAGATATAATTGTACAATTGTATGTGATTGGTATAAAAGAACTGAATGATAAGTCTTACAAAATTTTACTCAAAAAAATATGCTCTGTTCATTCTTTTAATCATCATCTCGATAATCTTCACTGGATGCACTGATGAGAACTTCATAGGAAAAGCGTACCAGACAGGATCGAGCGTTGGAAACCTGAAGTACTATGGTTATTATACCTGGGATGGTTATGGCTCTACGAAAGGAGGTTCTGATGTTATCACGAGCTTTACAAATTTCAAATATATAAGCTACTCCCCCTCTTATACCAGTCAAACACTGAATGCTTCAATAGTCAATGCTGAGAATTCTGGCTTTAAAATAATACTTTCTATCAATGGATATTTTTATTATAATTTAAACAAGTCTGACAGTGAATGGAGAACTTACCTGACAGACCTGAAAACAAAGCTAGGAACGAACACTGACAAGATTTGGGCTCTCTATCTCTTTGACGAGCCAGACGGCATTTTTAAAGAAAATTCTACAAACGTAAATCGGGTCATAAATCTGACAAAAGAAATATTCCCTAATACAAATACAATGGTAATTTTCTTCACACCTTGGATACAGGGCAAAGATATTCTTAACAATAAAAACCTGGATTTGATAGGAACAGACCCATATTTTATGAGTTATGGAGTTGAAAAATCAATGGTAGCTCAAGGCCTTGACCCTTATGCCTGCGGCCCAAAACAGCAAAAAGCATTCAACAATACAGTACAATCAAGGATATACTGGATTAAATCAGGAGGCAATAGCATACAGTATGCCTGTTGGGACAATGAAAATCATAAGAGTACATGGCCAGACGGCTGCACACAACAAGAGCTTAACAACATCAATACAATACTAAACAGCGACACAAACAAAAAAATAATCATGGTAGGACAGGATTTTAAATGCAACCAATACGTTCAACCATGGAATATAACCGAGCTACCTAGTGCCTGCCAGCAAAAATGGTACTTTGACCTAGCAAAAAAAGACCCTGACATAATTGGATTCATGTGGTATATAGTTACGCCCAGCACTTATTTAACTACATACGAAAACAAAACTGCGCACGGAAAAGGAGATTGTATAGGAGCTGGAAATTACACACCAGATATTTTCTTAGAGCACAAGAATTGGGGCTTGGAGGTATTATGCAGCAACACTGTTGAGAGCGATCCTTTCTGCGCCAGTAACGGCGTGAGTTACAAAAACGCAGACCAAGCAAAATGCAAAGAACAAACAGTTATTCATCCAGGAGGAGCAGGAAAAGAACTATGCGACTCATCCTGCGGGGCAGATGCTAGCTGCAATGGGAAAGCGCCGGGAACCAACAACTGCACTGTAAGCTGCAAGTATACTGAGTGTACTTCTAGTTCTCAGTGTAATGATAATAATAATTGTACTACTGATACTTGCACCAACTACAGATGCGTCTATACTAACAATACAAATACATGCGATGACAACAAATGGTGTACAATAAATGATAAATGCTTGGGAGGAGCATGCACAGGAACACCAGTAATCTGCAACGACAACATAAGCTGCACGACAGACACATGCAACGAAAATACAGACTCTTGCATCTTCAACTCATCAGGATGTGGCTGCACAATTGGTTCAAATGTTAGTTGCTACAACGGCACTCAAGGTACTTTGAATGTTGGATTGTGTCATAATGGAACAAAGATTTGTTCTGCTGGTGTTTGGGGTTCTTGTGTTGGTCAGGTTCTTCCTGTTGCTGAGATTTGTGATGGTAAAGATAATGACTGTGATGGAGCAATCGATGAAACATTCACCAACAAAGGAAACGCATGCAGCGTAGGAATCGGAGCATGCCAACGAACAGGAAAATACGTTTGTAATACGCAAGGAACAAATACAACATGCAACGCGACAGCAGGAAATGGTTGTTTCATAAGAGCAGTCTATAAAGGAGATGCAGGAGGAGCACAGAACAGCGCAAAAGATGTTATTTACTCTACGAAAATACACAATGCTGAAGTTGAAAATTACTTAGTAAGAAATAGCACCGATAGTTTCGAAAATCTAATCAAGTTATTAAATGAGTCCAAAAATACAGATATAAAGATTTGGGCAACTCTATACAACCCGGCAGAATACGGAGGATCCTATCCTTACTTTACTAATTACACAAAATGGGCGAGTGAACTAGCCAAGCTTTCGCTAACTTATCCAAACCTAGAAGCCTTTGCTATAGATGACTTCTCACACCGTTATAGCATATTCACACCTAATTATTTACAGCAGATGAAAGTAGCAGCTGATAAATTTAATCCAAACCTTAAGTTTGTGCCGGTGATTTACTATTCCGGCTTTGCAGGAGTTGCAGCCGCCAATTTCAACAACAGGAAAGAATATTTTGATGCCGTCCAGTTTTATTACAGAGCCGAATCATCGGGGACGCTACATTTCGACCCATTCAGCAGCACAATGTTTTTGACAGAGCTGAACAAGCTAAAAAGCCTATATGATAAAGATATACTTATAGGTGTTTATGCCAAAAGGCATTCAACCATTGGCTTTTCCTCAACAGATTTTGTTAGTGGTTTGACAAATATGGCAGGGCAGTATGCGGATGGAGTTATGATATACTGGCAGGATGCGCATGAATGCGGTGAAACTAACGGAACATACACAACATATGAAAACCGGGCAAAGCTTGATGTAATCAAAAACTTTTTCGGCAAGAAAATTTGCAACAAGAATAATATTTGCGAAGCAGGAGAGAACTACAAAAACTGTCAAAATGACTGCCCGGACTCATTCGAGCAGTTCCCGTCCTCTAGCACTGCTTCTTCAGAATACCCTAAATGGAACGCAACAAATGTTGTTGATTATGGAGGCAAAGAACAGTGTGAAGTAAACGGTGAGACAGATTTCCCAAGCCCAAGCTTCAGGTGCGGAGGCTATCTAAACGACCAAAAAGTTTCTGAGTGGAAGAAAAAAACAATAGATGAAACCGCAACAATAACATTAACTTATCCATCACTAGTTAATGCTTCAAGCATTGAAATAACAGGAAATGATGTTTTTATTACTAAAATTGAAGCGGAAAATTCCAACGGCGGCTGGGAAACTATCTGGACAGGTTCTGCTTATGACGACTACTGCTTTTTAAAAATAAGCTTCACTAAAAAAGTTTTCACAAAAACAATCAGAATAACCACGGGACCGGGAAAATGGAGTTCAATCGCCGCTGTGAAAATAATCGGACAAAAAATAACATGCAATGCAACAACAGAAACATGCAACGGGTTAGACGATGACTGCGACGGAGCAATAGATGAAACATTTACTAACAAAGGAACAACATGCAGCGTGGGGATTGGAGCATGCAAACGAACAGGAACGTACGTTTGTAATGCACAAGGAACAAACACGACATGCAACGCGACAGCAGGTAGCCCTACTAATGAAATTTGTAATGGGCTGGATGATAATTGCAACGGTGTTGTCGATGAGAATCTGAGCCAGAGCTGTTATACAGGTCCTTCTGGCACTTTGAACGTAGGCATTTGTCATAATGGAAGTTCTGTTTGCAGCGCTGGTAGTTGGGGCTCATGCATAGGCCAAGTTATTCCTGCTAATGAAATTTGTAATGATTTGGATGATGATTGTGATGGCACTGTTGATGAGGGCTGTAGCTGTGTGGCTGGTGCTCAGCGTTCTTGTGGAAGTAATGTGGGTGAGTGCAGAAATGGTACTCAGACATGCAATGCAACAGGGCAATGGGGCAGTTGTGTTGGCAGCGTTGGTCCTATTCCTGAGCAGTGCAACAACAAGGATGATAATTGTAATGGAGTAATTGATGAAGGTCTTTCAAGGTTAAGTGTTAATCAGAATGGTTTGTGCTCTGGTAATAAGCAATTATGCTTCGCAGGAGCATGGATTAATAGCTCGGCTAATTACATACCAACGAGTGAGGTTTGCGATGGTCAAGACCATGATTGTGATGGGATTGTTAACACTGGTTGTAATTGCACTAATGGAACGACTCAGAGCTGTTTAGATTCTCATGCTTGTGCAGGAACTCAGGCTTGTGTTAATGGTAATTGGAGTTTGTGCAATTCGACAAAATATTTCTGCGATGTTAATTGTGACGGTAGTTTAGAATGCAGTGATACAAACTGTTCTGAATGCAATATCTGCAACGAGACTCTCACATGCGGAGAATACAGTGATTGTGTGGATGGCTTTAAGACAAAAGCATGCACTCTTAAGAACTGCACATCTGAACAAGAAATAACAACTCAGACTCCTTGTAACACTGGAGGCGGCGGTGGCGGAAGCGGAGGAAGCGGCGAGTATATTCCTACCCCCTCAAATCCTACAGCGCCAGTTGTCAAAGCTGACAATTTCGATATCAAGCCTGACTTTAGCTCAATAAGTTCATCTGAGATTAATGACCTGAAGATTGGAATCGCGGGTGTTGGGACTATTTCATTTTCAGAAAAAATTACTGTTCCCAAAGATAAAGAGCTAGATCTTGACTCTGCGGTAAAAATCTCTAAAAACAAAGTGGAGATAGACCCGCGAATAGCCCCTGAGCTGGACAAGCCTGCTGAGATAACTCTTTACACGGAGGGAATAAGCATCCCAAAAATAACAAAAGACGGTGTTGACTGTAGTGAATGTACTATTATTAGTTGGGATGGGGAGAAACAAACTTTGGTCTTCAGCGTCCCGCACTTCACAACTTACGAAGCAGTCAACTCATGTGATGATGGCCGCTGCAGCGCTTTGGAAAACTGCAATAACTGCGCCTCAGACTGCGGCTCATGCCAAAACGAAACGCCAACGCTGCCCGAACAGCAGGAAGCAAAGCCCACTCATCCCTTCAGCTGGCTGTGGATGATTGCCGAATTATTCATTATCATCACTTTATTAGTCTTTGTGGTGAAGGAAGTGCTACCCAGAAAAGAAGAAATTAAGCAAAAGATAATATCATTAAGAAAACACCATGAACCTAAGCAAGGCCCGCAGGAGCAGGAGCTTGACAATTACATAAGCAACTGTCTGCAAAGAGGCTACTCATCAGAGCAAATAGTTTCTGCATGTAAAAAAGCAGGCTGGGATGAAAACACAGTAAAAGAAATATTAATAAACAAAAAATTCTGTAAAAAATAAAATAAAATTTATAATAAGAAAATCATGAGTTGAAGATTTTAGCGAATCATCTCTTCAATAGTTTCTTCTATCTCCTTGGCTGTTTTGTCCCAGTTGAATTCCTTCTCAACAGTCTTCCTCGCTTCAAGGCTTATCTTCCTCCTGAGAGTTTCTTCTCTTATCAGGAACATTATCTCCCTAGCGAGATCGTAGGAGTTTCTTTCTTTGAAGAACAGGCCGTTGATTCTTGGTCGAATATAATCTCTGACAAACCCTACTTTGTTAGCGATGACAGGCACTCCGCAAGCCATGGCTTCGAGAGTTGCAAGGCTGGTGGTCTCAGTCAGGCTGGGCAGGCAGTAAAGGTCCATGGCCTGTAGGTAAGGAACAACATTATTAGTGCTGCCTGGAAGCAGGACTCCTTCAACACTGACGAGTTTTTTCCTAATGCTTTCCAGTCCTTCGCCGACAATCAAGAGGAGCGTGTTAGGATAACTCTTCCTAACAATAATAAAGGCTCTCAGCAGAGTAGGAAGATCTTTCTCCCTTCCAAGCCTTCCATGCTGGCCAATAATAAACATTTCAGGTGCTAAGCCAATTTTTTTCTTAGCCTCTTCCTTGCTGGATGGAGGAATAAATTTCTTGGTGTCAACTCCAAGATGAACTACTTTTTTCTTGGTCTTAATCTTCTGCCAGGAAAGCAGCTCTGCTGTGTTTTCAGATGGAACAATAAGGAGGTCTGGCTTATTATAAATTCTTCTGACAGCAATCTTCGTCAGTGAGCCAACATATTTTTTTAGCAGGAATAAACCCATGGCTCTTGTGACCAGCTCCCATTCTATTGAATGAATGTAGCAAACAATTTTTTTCTTGCAGCTTTTAGCAGCCCTAATTGTAAGCAAGCCAATTGAGCCGATGGTCTGGGAGAATACAACATCTGATTTCTTAACTTCCTGCTTAATAAGCTTATAATCAAATTTTGAAGGATGAAAATCACCAATCCTGAACTTCATGATGGGAATCTTGATTATTCTGACAGACTCGCCCCAGCCAGCATCATAAGGGCCGAAGTCAGGAGCAATAACAGTTATTTCATATTTATCCTTCAATCTTGGAATAATTTCAGAGAGAAACCTAGAAATCCCGTCCCATCTAGGCAGAAAATTATCAGTTGCTATGAGCAACTTCTTCTTGTCTTGTCTTGCTTCCACAGTTGAGGAATTTTTGGTTGCGCTGCTCATCTGGTTTGCTCTATTTTATTTTATAAAAAACCTCGGCATATCTAGTATTATATTTTATTCCATTCAAAATATCCTTTATATATATTAGGAAAAAGAAGAAGTTGTTGAGAGTGATGTAATTATAAAAAGAGGAAAGGTCTATCTGGCTCTTGAAAGCTTTCAAAGCATTCATCTTAGTCTTAAAGAAATCAGTTGTGTCAACCACCAGCCTTGGCTTATTTCTCTTCTTAAGGTTCAGAATGTGCCACACCTCGAAGGTGTACAAGTCTGCCTTGAGCTTCATCTGCCTGTAAAGTTTTAACACAATCCTAAGCGTTGCCCTATGATCAGGATGAGCATCATCAGATGAATGGGTGAATATTTTAACAGGGTTAATTTTGGAAATTATTTTCTTAAAATTCTCAGCTATGCCACGCTTCTCAAAATCCTCCTCAAAATGATTGTCCCTGAGGCCCAAGAAGAGAACTCCCTGGCCACCAATAATCTTGTCTGCCCTTTGCGCCTCCTTTATCCTGGTTCTGCTTATAACCTCTCTTCGCAGATGAGGCCTTACTTTTTCTCCAAAAGACAATACTATAGTATGAATATTATAGCCTTCGCTAGCAAACTTAGCAATTGCTCCCCCAACGCCAATAATCTGGTCATCAGAATGAGAGCATATTACCAGAATAGAGCCTTTTCCCTTTCCTTTAGCCATATTATAATATAGGTGGCAATCTTTGTTTAATTAGTTTTTGGTTTCAAGCCTTTAGAAAAGCAAGCAAATCTTTGATTTGCTGATTCTTCAAAAACAAGTTTTGAAGAAGCCTTGGGGTAAAGATTTAAGGAGGGCGTTCTTTGCTTTGCTCGAAACCCTCCGAACCGAAAACATATGATGCACCAGCCGGCAACAGAAACTGCGGTTTCTGAGCCGACCGCTGCATTCGCTTTGCTTATGCACCGGCCGGGACTTTCGCCAACCTTTATAGGGGACTTCAGCGCAGCTGAATGTCGCCTTTTTTGATCAACCTTTCCTAAAGGTTGTTTCGAACCCGGATATGCGGCTTGGAAGGCCGCAGTCATTTCTGGCAACCATTTTGCGCAGCAAAAGGATTGTAGCCATTAGACCACCGGTGCAATAAATAAATGAATCTTATTTCCCTTAATAAAAGTTTTGGTATTAATATATTGGCAGAGTAATATAACGGTATATAGTATTATAATTTTCTCTGAATAAAGAACAGAGGTGCTTGAATCCATTCTGAGCGGCACCTTGGGCATTTTGTAGGAGCTCTAATCTTCTCTCTTTCCTTGAAAACAAAACCGCATTTCTGGCAGTAAGCAGGAATCATCCTGAGCTCAAAAGTGGGCCGGATTGACCTGGCGAGGTGCTGGAGGTCGTCAGTGATTTCAGTCAGCTCTACTTTAAAGAAATTGGCAAGGTTTTGAGCACTCTTCTTTTCTTTTTTTAGAATCTCAAAAATTTCTTCTCTTCTAGTCATTTTAACTGATGGCCGCACTTCTTACACTGCGTTGCATTTCTCTTGTTGAGCGTCCCGCACCTAGGGCAACGCTTTCTTCTTGTGAGTAACAAGAGTAGCAATGCTAGCACGACAAATACAACAATAACTATATAATACCAGTTCATTGGAGTTACGAACTCAAGCTTGAACACAGCAGTTTTGCTCTTCACTAGCGCATGCATCCTCTCTCCGTACAGTGCATGGACTGTTATTTCAGAATTCTTAGGATCATTCAGGTCTTCTTCCGCAAGCTTAATGTCGATTGGAATAACCTTTTTCTGACCAGGAGCAATTTTTACGATATCATTAGCGCTTACAGTTACATACTCTCCATTAACCCAGATGTCAACCAGTTCAACTTGGACATAAACATCAACAGAACCGGTGTTCTCGATCGTTACAAGGAATCTGCCTCTGCTCTTATCATAAACTAGTTTGGTAATGTTAATATCAGCGTTATCCATTACAGTGATTATATCAATCTTGAAAACACCTCTCAAAGCCTGATCTAAAGAAGTCTTTGATTCTCCATAGATAGTATAAATCTCACCAGTCAGATTAGTCGCTGATTCTGGTAAGTCAAGAGGGTAAACAAGGGTTTTGGTCTCACCGCCATCAATAAAGATTGGCTGTTTATCACCAGTGGTATTCAAAGTTTCCCCTTTATCATTACGAACAGCAATACTTAAAGTCTGGAAGTAGGATGCCAAATCAACATTGTTCTTATAGGTCACTTCCAAACTCTTAGTGGCCTTGTTATAAACAATAGAAACAATGCTCAGGCTTAGCTGATAGCTTGGCATAGGAAACCTGTCCAAATCTTCAACAGGATTAATGGTTCCGCCAGGAATCCTGGATCCTCTTGCAAACTTAACAAAAACACTAATGCCTAACTGCCTTCTGATGGTCGTGGCTGCGCCTATTAATTCATTACCAATAAGAACGCCAATCTCAATTTTTTTGGCCTTTATGTAGTTTTGTATATCTGCAGGAACATTAGCATTACCTATGAATAAGACAGGTTCCTTTCCGTCCATCATACTGGATTCTATAAATTCTCCATTTGTCAAGATTACCTGCTTTATGCTGCCGATTTCAGCATATTTATCAACAATCATCATATTATTTTCAAATCTGCTGCCATTAGCACTATCCATTATCTCAGGATTATATTTCGTAAGAGCAGCTCGAACTTCTCTGTCAAGGTGACCAAAAAGAAGGATATTATCAATCTTCCTGGTAGACAGGAAAGAACTGACATCGCCTATGTTTTTGCTATTAGCAAACAGGACATAGTATTTGGCTGCTACGGCGTAGGGAGCCACGGCTAGTGCATTATAACCATAAGAGTTATCCAGAACAATAAATTTTGTGATGTTGGTGAGTCGCTTAGCGAGCTCAAGGTTTGCCTGGTCAAAGATTAGCTCTTGAGGATTTGGATAACCCTTACTTTGTATGAGAGCTTGATATCCATTAACATAAGGCTTGTCAGCAGAAGTTATTATTTGAATTTCTTTAGTCTGAGGAATTTCATAAAGTAAAATTGGACCGTGAGGAGTGCTGGTTAGAAAATAACCTTGTATTCCCAGAAGATTTGCGTATAGAAGTGTTGAGTACACATCACCCCAATAGGCTGAGTTTGATATTACAACACGTTCATCCTGGCCTGCCGTGAGAGTGCTAAAAACAATAAGGAAAGTGGCAAATACCATTACTATCGCTAGTGTTTTCGTAAAATACCTTTGTGTTTGCCTCATACCAACCCCTTCCTCTGTTTTTATTTTTTGTTTGGTCATATTTAAACCTTTTGTTTTGGCGCAATAATTAGTTTTTATTATAATTTAATAGATGAATACTTACAAAGATTTATTTAAATACTTACAAATATTGTAAAAAGTATTAAAATAAAGATAATATTTATAAATAGATACTTACAATAAGGTATTATAGTATGCAGAAAGAAGATTTTTTCATTAGCAAAAACGACTTGAATTATGCTTTTATAGGCCAAGAAATATCAAATAATTTCACGGAGAACTATGAAACTACAGAAATACCATCCATCTTTTATCTGAACCTAAAGTATTCTGATGAAATCTATTTACCAATAACTATTTTTCAAAACCACCTGACACCCTTCCAAAACATTGTGAAGTATCTAAAAGAAAACCTCGAATTCAATAATAAAAGGATATCACAACTTCTGAACAAAGAAATAAAAGTTATTTGGGCAACATACAAATCTATTGAGAAGGAAAAACCACTCATAGTAAGAGAAGAAGATCTGAAAATTCCTCTTAGCGTGTTCAAAGACACGCAGCTCAGTACACTAGAAGCAATGGTGTGCTTTCTCAAAAAACTCGACATGAATTATGCCGAGATTTCAAGATTACTGCACAAAGACCAGAGAACAATCTGGACGGTAAATGCTAGGGCAAAAAACAAGATGAGCGCAGAAAAAAATGCAAAATAATTTAATAAAACAAAATACGAGAAAAGCCAGAATTGGCTTCTTACTCCTATTTATTTTAATTATAAGCATATCTGTCTTGAAATTGCTGATTAATGTAAATGCTGCCCCCCAAGGTGCCACCATAACCTTTAATGCTACACAAAATGCGAGCGCAAGGCCAGCCGATTCTCACACGGCAGCAGGAGGATCCTTTACTACCTTGATATTAAATGTGACTTCACAAACTAGTAAATGGAAAGCGTATGTTGGAAATGTAACCGGAAAATTGACTTTAGATAATTCAAACAATATGACTATATATGATTGGGATCTAACCTCGGTGCAAGGAGAAGTTTATGTTTCAAGAAATAATTCCGTTACTTTTACTTCCATGGCCTGCGCAAATAATGGTAATGTTACAACTGAAGACACTTACCTAGGCATCAATTCGAGTGATGATGATAGTATTAACAAAACATTTTATCAAAGGATTCACAGATCCTTTGTTATTGGAGGAACAGGAACCATTCAGAATAGCACTTGTTATGCTATAGCCACTTATATTAATGACACAACGCAGTCGGCAAGCGAGAATGCGACCTTCCAGGAGATCTTATTATCTGATGGTAGAAGTTTAGTTTTTACTTCTCTATTAAACGCTAGAAAGCAAGGATTTGATCAAAGCCTTTATGACTTCCAGCTCATAGTTCCCAATCCTCCCACTGGAAGTGCAACCACATATTACTTTTATGCTGAGCTAGGCTGATTTTTTAGCTTTATTTTATTTTTGAATTATTAATTTCTAGCTTTTATAAACTCTTAATTCATTTTTTGATTAATTATTGTACTCTTTTTCTTTTTATAGTTCATAGATTCCATAAGCACAGCATTTAATTAAAAAACGAAACATTTAAATATTAGTGACCACATTAGGATTTTATTATACCTAAACGTATACCAAGATAAACAATAATATTGACACACAACTGGAAGCCTTTAACCGACTCCTGTCGTCTAAAAAAACAGAAGTCGGTTTTTATAATAATAAACCGTTGCAAGCATAAAAAACAAAATGGAACAAGAAACTTTGTTTACGGCCTCGAAATGGGACATCCTGAAGACGCTCTCCTCAGGAAGTAAGTCCCCGTTGCAGCTAGCAAAACTTTCCAACACTTCAGTTGCGAATATTAGCCAGCAACTACGCCTTCTAGAGATGGCCGGCCTTGTTCAAAGTAAAAGGATTTCCAACAGAGATAAGGGTCAACCAAGGCTCCTTTATTCTCTAGTTGGAAATCATTCTTTTTTAATAGCTAGTGCGCAGGATTTTGTAGAGAAAAAATTCTTGAACTTGAGCGAATATAATAAAATCATACTAAAAATTTGGTTTCTTGATGACCCTAAATTACATTATTTTCTTGAAAAAGCTTTCTGGAACATCGAAGAATACATGAACAAGATTGACGCAATTGTCTTTGATAATGTGAATGCAGAAAATATTAGCCTGATAATAATATCTGATAAGTTAGAGTTAAAGAAAGAGTTAAAGAAGATTGTTATAAAAAGTCCTGAGGGAACTGCAAAAAACATCTTATTTGATGTAAAAGCAAAAAACGAATTAAAAAGATTTTCAGGCCAAGATTCTGAGTATTATGTGCTTTATGATCCTTCCAATCTGCTAACAATCAAAAAAGGTGAGGGTTCGAAGGAATAATATGACAAGAATATAACTAAAATAAAACTATCGGAGGAGAAGAAAATGAAAGCTATACAATGTGCAAAGAAAGCAGCGTTACTATTAACGGTTTTAGGATTGTTGTTTGCAGGAATGACGTCAGTCTTTGGTGTGCAGGGAGCCACTACTATAACAGCGGGAGCATCCAGCAGGGCAAACTATTCGACTACTTCTTCGCAGAGTACGGCAGTACAAGCGGGGAATGTAACTGAGCTCAATATATCTGGAAATTCAATTACTACTCATTGGGCTGGCTTCTATGGAAAAATATCAGGAGCCATCACTTTGCAAAGCTCAGATGGAAGTATCTTTTATAATTGGACTGGAATTAACAGGCCGCTTAGTGGAAAGGTTTTAGCATCAAATAGTAGCTCTGTTGATTGGGGAGGGATTGGTTGTATGGATGCAACAGGTCAAGCTGCTTTGGAAACAGCGCTTTCCATTTTACCCTCTGATGCTGACAGGATAAACCAGACATACACGAGCACTAGCCCAGATTTCACCATTGGTGGTACTCCAATTAGTGGATGTAACAGCACAAACGCATTCATTAATACGGGACAGGATTCAACAGCATTCTATCAAATATTGCTTTCAGATGCGGCCGGAACTGGTAATCCAGTCTATACTACTTTAATCAATGATAGTAGTACCGGCTTTGATGCAGTAGCGCATGATTTTGAATTGTTAGTTGGTGTTAGTGGAACACAAACAGACTACTTTTACATCGAACTGAATTGATAGAAAGAGAAGGCAGTTTGCATTGTAAGAAAAGAGTGACAATTACTTGAAAGGTGAGGGACAATGAACAGTAAACCGAAAAATAATAATTTTTTATTTTTGTATCTATTTTTGCTTATATTAGCGGGCACTTTATCATTGTACCTTGCCAATGCAGATCCGCAAGGAGCAACAATCTCAGGTACGCCGAGTGTGGACTCAGGCCCAAATAAAACTCCTGGAAGCAGGACTGATGCTGGCGGGAAGATTATAACCCTAACTCTTAATCTTCAACAGCAGGATACTGCTTGGAAGGCTTATGTTGGAAACGTGACAGGAACATACGTGTTACAGAACGCAAATAATGATAGTATTTATCAATGGCCAACATCAGCGTCTATTACTGGTGAGGTTTATATTTCGAGGAATTCTTCTCTGAATTTCTCTAGCGGCGCTATCACCTGTGCTAGCAATGCTCAGATGGTGACTGAGCAGAGTGTGTTTGGTATGAGTGCCTCTGATACTGATAATGTTAATAATACTTTTAATAGCACTAATCATACTAGTTTTAATGTTGGTACTAATCCTATTGCGCAGAATGCCTGTAGGGCCATTGCTTTGTGGGTGAATAATACTTTACAGGCTCCTAGTGCGAGTGCTGTATTTCAGGAAGTGGCTTTGTTTGACACCCACACTTTAGTCTATGCTTCTTTAATTAATAAAGGAAATTTTGGTTTTGATAATACGACTAGGTATGATTTTCAAGCCATCATAGCTGAGAATCGTACAACCCCCACGGGAACTCCTTATTACTTTTATTTAGAACTAGGGCCTTAAATTACTTTCAGGTGAATGAGCTTTATGATGAAACAAATTGGAAAAAGGATTGGTACAGCGAACTCTTTAGTGAAGAATTGGAAGAGAATAATTATTTCTCTCTATGTATTATTAATTCTCTTTTTTATTTTTAAAGGCGTGCCTGTACTAGCAGGTTGGGGCCCCGGTCCTAATAATATTAATTACAGTGTTAGAACTACTGTGAATGTTACTAATGCTTATCCTGAGATTCTTAATATTTCATGTAATAATAGTGCTTCTGTAACACTTACTGCAGGATCTACGCATACTGTTACTTGTTTAGTTCAAATGCGGGATTATAACGGAGGAAACACGATTCTTGTGACTAATGGGACATTTTATTATTATTTGAATCAGTCGAATAATCCAGACGATAACAACACGCATTACACTAATAATTCCTGCCTGAATATTAGCACTAGCGGTTATTATACTAATTGGACTTGCGGGTTTGACTTATGGTATTATGCTTTGAATGGAACTTGGGTTGCAAATGTGACTACTGCTGATAATTTTGGTGCTTCTACGAGCAGTACTGGTAATGGAACTATAGGCTCTTTGCTTGCTTTAAATGTAACCAGTCTTATTGATTACGGGAACTTGCAAGTAACTCAAACTTCTAATTCGATCCAGGCAAATGTTACCAACTTTGGGAATGTTCCACTTAATGTCACTGTTTATGGGTTCGGAGGAAATGACTCGGTTCTCGGCGCAGGTCTCGCTATGATTTGTGACCAGAGGAATCTAACCCTTCCGAATGAAAGATATGATTTAAATTCCGCGACAGTTTATGACTCTATGACTCCTCTCACAGGTTCACCAGCAACCATTTCAGGTCTAAAAATAAGTAAGCAAAGTCAACCTAATGTTTACGTTGTTAACTCTACGTATTGGAGATTGCATGTTAATTTGTCGACTAATCCATTTGGCATTTGTAATGGTACAGTGGTATTTGCAGCAATTAGTCCTTGAAGTTATTTTCATTTTCTAGCTCAAATAAAATCGAAACATTTATATATGAGTATACCTAATAGTATATTAATTGGGCTTTTAATCCCAAAATAAGCTTGCGTTTAGAATTTATAAAACTTGCAACGGTGAAATGGAATGAAGAATGGACAAAATACAACCATATTTATAGTTGGCTTTTTAGCCATATTAAGTCTAATGACAGTATCTGTTCTGGCAACTTCAGATGTGCCTTATGGTATCAGATCTATTGATTATATTCAGTCCTCAAGGCCGAATATATCCGCTTACATTCCTGCAAATTTAAGTACAGAAGCAGGTAATGTGACTGAAATAAATCTTACAGCCATAACAACTTCAAAAGCCTGGGCAGGTTACTACGGTAACATAACTGGTGTCATAACTTTAGAAGACTCATATGGATATGTCTTTTATAACTGGTCAGCGCTTAACCCTAGGGGAGAAATATACGCTTCAACCAATTCGTCAATAACCTGGGCATCAATAGCGTGCTTCAACTTTACAGATGCGTCTAGTATTAATGTAACAACCGCTGAGACCTGGTATAATATGAGTAATTACGATGAAGATGGTCTTAACGAAACATTTGCTACAACTACAAATACTGCCTTCCAAGTAGGAAGCGTACCCATAACTGTGAACACTTGCCCGACGACTCAAGCCTATGTTTATGGCAATATGAAACTGCCAGGAAACTTTGAGAATATCTTATTGTCAGACGGAGCTTCCCTTGTTTTTACCACGATAATAGAGAACCGTGACTCTATTAACAGAACTAAAAAGACTGGTTTTGACAATAGGCCTCATGACTTCCAGTTATTGGTCGCGCAGAATGGTCATGATGGTTTTGAAGATGGAACAACGCCCTATTACTTTTGGGCAGATATTGAAGGATAAACAAAAAACAGGGTCTGCCCTGTTTTTTATTTTATTTTTTAACGAGAATAAAAATTATGCTTGCAATCCCGACGAGGTGACTTTGTGAAAAAGATTAATCAAGAGTTTAAACTGCTTTTCCTATTTTTAGGTTTGGCTGTTTATTTTACTCTCTTAATTCCTACTTTTACCAGTGCTGATCCAATGGGTGCAAATATTAACTTTGTAAATACGGCAACCTATTCGCCGTCCCCATCTAGTAGGCAGGATGCTGGTGCTCAAATTATAACTGCAAACATTAACATTGCGCAGCAGGACTCTGGTTGGAAAGGCTATGTTGGAAATGTTTCAGGTCTCTATGTTTTGAAAAATTCTAACAATTTTAGCATTTATCAATGGCCCACAGCAGCATCTATTACTGGTGAGGTTTATATTTCGAGGAATTCTTCGGTTAATTTCTCTACTGGTGCTATCAGCTGTGCTAGCAATGCTCAGATGGTAACTGAACAGGATTTTTTGGGTATGGGTGCTACTGATACTGATAATATTAATAATACTTTTAATAGCACTAATCATACTAGTTTTAATGTTGGTACTAATCCTGTTGCTCAGAATGCCTGTAGGGCCATTGCTTTGTGGGTGAATAATACTTTACAGGCTCCTAGCCCAAGCGCTTTATTTCAAGAGGTGGCTTTGTTTGACACCCACACTTTAGTGTACGCTGCCCTAATAAATAGCGGGCAGTTCGGTTTTGATAATACAACCAGATACGATTTTCAGGTTATAATAGCTGAGAATCATACGAGCCCCACAGGGAACGCGTACTTCTTTTATGTAGAATTAGGCCCTTAAGTGCTTTTTTAGTACTTTTTTATATTTTTATATTGGATTTTGTAGGAGTGCTTGCAAACTTTCTTTTGTTTTTGCATTTAGAATTTTTTCGTATAATTCTTGATTTTGCAAGGCTTCCTTTGTCCATGTGGCAAAGTCATTTTTTTCTTGGTTAACATGATGACTGAAGTCCTCATCTGTCATGTAAGTTAATGCTTTTCTCAGGTCATTAAGGGTTTTGAGTTCTTGGCCGCTTCTAAGCTTGAAATAGTGTCCTTCTGGTGCTTCCTGCTCTAACCATTGGTTTATCTTTACTTGCTTGAAGAGGTCTTTTAGCTCTTGGCTTTGCTCATCTATCTCCTGTTCAACCCTTTTCTTCTTTTTTTCTTCTTCTTCCACGGCTGTCTTTATGCTATGCCAGGCTTCTTCCAGTTTCTGTAGCTGGTCCATTTTGACTTTTAGCTTGACCCTTAAATCGTCTTTATGAAGGAAGAAGGGCTTTCCTTGGGCTTTGTTGTCATGATAGTCTTTCATTCCTGTTAAGAAGTCTTTTTTGAGTATGTCGTCTAGTATCTCATTCACATCCTTATTTTTTATGTAATGCTCTATCTCTGAGAAATAGCCTTCTCCCATCTCTGTCGGTTTGTAGTAGCTGTGCTCTTCTTTTTTAGTAAGTGAAGCTGCTTCTGCTTCTGCCGGCGCTTCGCTGTGTATCATGTCTATGTTTATGCTGCTTATGGCTTCTTCAAATCTTTTTAAATCATCATCGTGGGATCTTATTATCCTGGGAGGCAATGGTTGTACTTGCTCTTTTATTACACTTATATTGCTGGGAGGCTCGATTTTTGGCAGTTTAAAATCTTTTTTGAGTGATTCTATATGAGACGTAGGTTCTTGTGTTAGTTGCTCTTTTATTGGCTGTTTAGTGGGGATTGGGGGAACCATAAGAGGTGTGGAAGTAGTCTGTGCTTTTATCTCTGGCAGCGCTTTGGGTGGCTGTATCAGCTTTTTGCTGTTGGCAAAGAATTCTCTTAGTTTATTCCTTGGTTTATCTGGTATTTTGCCCACCTCTTTTCTCCTTGTTTTTCCTTGGTTCTTCTTAGTATTTAAAATTTATGTTTTGTGGTTTTATGTTTTGTAATCCAGCCTTTTTTCTGTTCATGTCCCTGTTATTTCCCAGTAAAAATTAACATCGCTGCTTAGTGTTTTATAGTTCTTTAAATTTACAGGCACTTTTATTTCATAATCATAGGTTCCGTATGCGCCTGTTTTGCTTGCGTTTATTTGTGTTACAAACAGCAGGTCCTGTGTTCCATTGTATTCTGTGTTTCCGTCGCTTGTGTCCCAGAGTATGCCTGTTACAAAGCTGCTCACATTGGTGCTGTTAATTACCGGTACATTATTTATGCTCATCTTGAAAATGGTTATGTTCATGGTTAAAATTGGTGTGTCTGTGAGATTAGTGTATAATGCCCTTATTGAATCATTATAAGTTGTCATATTAAGCGCAGCGTCAGTCTCGTTGAAGTCGTTGGATGCTGTGTTGTTGAGTATGTTTATTCCCAATGCTTGCAATGAAGCAAAGTTTATATTTTCTCCTTGGCTTGCTACAAAAATATTTCCTGTTACACTAGTTAGATCGATGTAATAATATAAGGATTTATTTTGAGAATTGGCAAGATAAAGGTTGTTTTGTGTCCTTCCATAGAAATAATTATATGCTGGAACATTAAGTATTTGATTAGCTTTATTATTGCTTGCATTTGATTCTTGTATGCTGCCATTGGTAACAACATAGAAATTAAAGGGTCCAGGTCCTGTTACCGTCCAGTTCACGCTGTACGTAGCGTTAGGCTTATTTCCAGCAGGCTGAGTTATATTATCTGTAAAGTTACCATTCATCTGGGTTCCTCCAGCATCGGGGTCTCCGAGGAAGAATTGGGTTGTGACATTTATGTCGTCTGAGTTTCCTATATCGTATATGGTTGCGTTTATGGTTATGTTGCTTCCTTCTTTTGGTGATTCATTGCTGAAGGTTATGTTTGCGTTTGTTATTATAAGGTCTGGCTGTTCACCAGGATCAACTGCTAGGTACCATGGTCTTGTCTCGTAGAAAATAGTATTATCATAATTCACAAAGGAAGGGCCTAGCTCATAAAGCTCTGGACTTAAGAGAGGAGGTTTTACAGAGTAGCTAACTACCGAATTATTTTGAAGGTTAGTCCACATAAGGTATGCTTGGTTATCCGTTGTTGTTATTGTTGCTCCTCCAGAATCTATGATTTCAAAGCTATCAGGCAATAGTTCTGTGAAATTAAAAGCGGTTTCGTCAGCATAGTCAGCATATGATATTATTCTTATATTGGAGGTGAAAGCTCCGCTCCAAGGATCAGTTGTCACCGGAGTGTCTCTGAGAATGTCAAACTCATAGTCTGATTTGACCATGAAGTAGGAGAGCATGGTGCTGTTAACATTATTTCCTGACGCTCTAACATCCATGGAATAATGGCCTTCCACTGTTGTCAGAGTATAGCTGGTTTCATATATTCCTCTGCTGGCCTCAGCTATTTCGCCAGTGCTCGTCGCGAGAGTTGTGATGCGGTTGTCAGGAGACGGTGATGTTATGGTCAGGCTTACATCTGCATTGCTCATCAGGTGGCCGTTGGTGTCAAGGACTACCATGATTATGCTGGCGGTTTCACCCGGGTGATAAATTGGTTTTTTTGTATTAATGCTGGTCACTCCTGTTTCCACGTAGGCAGGATCTTCTGGCGTTAAGCTTATTTCATATTCTTTTCCAGGAGTGAGGTCCATTACTTTGCTCCACTGGCCAAGACATGTTCCTTGCGTCTGGTCCCATGCTTTGCACTTCCACAACTCTTTTCCGGCTGCAATGTTTGTTATGGCGCCGTCAGTATAATTGAGCTGCGCCGTGTCTATGAAGAATGAATGGATTATTTTTTTGTTATCAAAGCTTTTTTCTCTCTCTGCTGTCTTTAATGCGATTTCGTCCAGCTCAAAGCTTGCATTAGCATTCATTATTAGGTTGTTGAGCCTTATTTTTTTTATTCCAGCTTTGCTGGGTGAGATTTCAACATCGTACTTATCTGGAGCATTTGATGCATTAACCAACACAGCAATAGTTGATTGCTCGTCCATGCCTCGCTTGTCTTTAATGCTCAGTTTGAAGAGCAGAGGAATTTCTGGAGGGTTTTCTTTTACAATGAAATTTTTCTCTTCTATTATCATGCCGTTGCTATCTAGTTGCACAGTGTAGTTTCCCACATCTTCAGGATAGAATGCGAGTTCGCTTTTCAGCTCTCCGGAGTACCTGAAAACATCTTTATCAGATAGCATGCTTAGGGAGTCGTTCTCGCTTATATTATTCAAGGTGATTTTTACTGTTTCTCCAATTCCATAAGTGCTTTTGTCCAGCGCTATTTTTTCATTAGCCAAAGCGCACTGGGCGCTCAAGATGAATATTGTCAGGATTGTGAGTGTTGCAAGGGGCAGAGCTTCAAAGCATGAAAAGCTTGCCTTGCTCTTCTGTCTTGGCTCAAAAAATAAAGAAGCTGCGCCCTTTCTTAGATTCAGTTTCCACGCTGAGCAATTCCGGGCGCAGCCCTTAAATGAAAAAACATGAGAGAACAGATTCATTAGTGTAATGAATAATTTATTTATTGATAGAAATAACAGGAATATAATTTTAGCTCTGGTAATTAATTTATTTTGCATTCTGCTCAGCGTGGAATTTTTGAATACTTTATTGAATATTTTATTATCCGAGCAAACAGATGAACTGTTCACCCACTCCCTTTTGATACGAACCTTGGAGTTCAGAGTTTAAAAACTTTACTCCCTGCTTTGTTTAGTGTCGTTTCTATTAATACTTAGTAACACGAAAAACGCGTAAAGACACGTAAATAGGTATGTTTATCCAGAATTTAGCGAAAGATTAAAATACCATGAGATTAAAAAGTGTAATTAAAGGGTTTGAATGAGAAAAGAGGGTGAGAATGGCAGTTAAGCGGAATTCTGGCCAGAGCAGGAAAGAAAAAGCCGGAATCAAAGAGAGTATTACAGAGCGCCAAAAAGCAGAGGTAGCGCTTAGGGAGAGCGAGGAAAAATATAAGTTTCTTGTGGATAATTCTGAGGATTTCATATTTGTTATCAGCAAAACAGGCAGGATACTTTTTGCCAACAAAAAAGCATTATCAACCATTGGCTATACTCAAAAAGAAGTTGTGGGTAAATCAATAATGAATTTTTTGGCTAAAGGCTCTGTTAAGAAAGCTTTTTATGCCTTGGCGCAAGAGTTTCTTGGCCGCCCACAGGGAGAGTTCAATGTTGAGGTTAGGACCAAGTCAGGTGAAATAAGGATTTTGGAGCTTTCTCAAGGCTCAGCTTTTGTTCATGAGAAAGGAAAACTCGTTGGGATACTAATAAATGCTTCTGATGTTACAGAGCGAAGAAGGACATCTGAGAAATATGCTACAATCATCAACACCACTCCTGATGGCTTTTGGTATGTGGATACTCAGGGAAATTTCTTGGATGTAAATGCTGCGGCGTGCAAAATGTTAAGATACAGCAAAGATGAATTATTGAAGATGCAAATACCTGACGTTGAGGTGCAGGAGAACCCAAAGGAAGTCTTGCAGCATATTCGGAAGATGCTAAAGTACGGTCATGACCGTTTTGAGACTCAGCATAAGCGTAAAGACGGCAGAATCATTGATGTTGAAGTCAGCACTAGCGTAATAAAGGAAGCAGAGGGAGTTGAAAGGATTTTTGTATTTATTCGTGATATTACTGAGCGTAAGGAGGCAGAGGCAGCGATGCTGCAAGAGAAGCAATTTTCTGATACAGTTGTCGATAGTATACCCGGGATTTTCTACATTATAGATGAGAAAGGACGTTTCGTCAGGTTGAACAAGAATATATCCAAGGTGACGGGATATTCTTCAGAAGAGTTATTGCGCTTCAAAGCTACTGACATTATAGCTGAAGAGGATAGAGGTTTAGTAGCAAACAAGATAAGGGCTGTGTTTAAGAAGGGCTATGAAAGTGTAGAGGCGCATTTGCTAACTAAAGATATGAGAAAAATTCCTTACTATTTTACAGGAAGTTCTGTAGTAATAGGAGATAAGACGTATCTAATTGGAATGGGTATAGACATAACTGAGCGCAAGAAAGCAGAGATTGCTGCCTTGAGCTCTAATGCATTCAATTCCGCAATTGTTGGGAATGCCCCTTTTGGCGTGATGATTATCCTGCCAGATGGTTCTGTTGACTATGTTAACCCTGCTCTGCTAATGATTTCTGGTGATTCAAGAGCGAACTTTAAGCAGATGAATGTTTTCAAGCTTCCAACATATATACAAATGGGCTTGGCAGAAAAGATAAAGGCTTGCTTTAGGGGAAAAACATTTTTTATGGGCTCTGTTGATTATGTTTCGCATTTCAGCCATAAGAGAACCACCAGGAACTTTACAGGTATGCCCATGCATAATGAACTTGGTAAAATCGATAAGGTGATGCTTTTTATCGAGGATTTGACAAAAATAAAGGAAACAGAGGAGCTCATAAAGGAATCTGAGGAGCAGTCTAGGTTGCGTGCAGATGAAACAAGCATCCTGAATAAAATAATTATTGTTGGCAACCAGGCAGAGAACTTGCAGAACCTTATGAAAAATATGCTGGATGAGATCTTAAGATTGCTTTCATTTTCTGGAGGAGGAATATATCTGAGAACCTCTGGCGAGACCATGGTTAAGCTTGCCTATTTTGAAGGTCTGGATGCTGAGTTTGTCAAGGCAGTGCGCAAAATTGACATTAGAAAGAAGCCGTTTAGCATCATCTTCATGAAAAAAGAAACGATATTTGCAGATGATTATGCTTCCTATCATCCTGCTCTCGCCAAGAAATTCGGCATAGCATCTCTTGTCAGTGTACCATTATTTTCTAAGGATGAAGTCATAGGCGCGCTGAATGTTATGAGCAAGAAAAAACACATTTTCTCTGAGAGCGAAAAGCGCATCCTTACTGCTATTGGGCATGCAATTGGCACATCAATTGTTAACCAGTTGGAAGAGGAAAGCCTAACATCAAGGACTGCAGAACTGGAGAAGTTTAACAAGATGACCACTGGCAGGGAATTGATGATGGTTGAGCTGAAGAAGAGGATTGCGGAGTTGGAGAATGAGGTTAAAGCCAAAGAAACTAAACAAAAAAAGACTCAACTTAAAGAAAATAAACCTGAAGGATGAGGTGACTTGAATGAAAAATAAGTTTTTTGCATATGCATTCGCATATATACTATGCGCCATGCTGTTGGCACTCTTTTTAGCAGGGTGCACTAAAGAAGCAACACAGCAAACAGGACAATCCGCAGCTGACAAATCACTTCAAAATGTCAAGGAGAGAGGAAAGCTTATTGTTGGAGCTGATATACCTTATGGGATGATGGAATTTTTAGATAAAAATAATAACCCCGCAGGTATTGATGTCGATATAGCAAGAGAAATAGCGTCTAAGCTTGGAGTTTCGCTTGAATTCGAGGATTATGTTTGGGACGACTTATTCACTGCAGTTGAGAATGGAACCTTTGATATTGCAATATCTTCAATAACAATAACTTCGGAAAGATCTGAAAAGATGCTATTTAGCATTCCTTATTTTGACGGCGGGCAGGTTATTATTGTGAGAAACGAAACGCAGGATATTGCTTCTCCCTTGGATTTTCAAGGTAAAAAAGTGGGGGTTCAAACAGAAACAACAGGAGAAATTGAGCTTAAGAAATACATAGACTTCACTCAAATAATTAGTTACAGCTCGTACCAGCCTGATGAGACTAATCCCGAAACAGGAATGATATATGATTTAAAGAACAGAAAACTTGATGCAATCATCCTGGATTATGTGGCAGCAATTGACGTCCTCAAAATAGAGCGAGGATTTAAGATTGTAGGTGAGCCTTTCACCCAGGAGTATTATGGCATTGCAACAAAACTCGGCAACAATGCCTTGATGGATGAGATTAATAAGATATTGCGTGATATGAAGCGTGCTGGTAAGCTGGATGAGATTGAAAAAAAGTGGCTTAAATAAGAAAAAAATAGTTTAGTTGAATAGAATGGATTGAAAATAGGATTGATTGAAAGGATTGATTGAAGTGAGGAGGGATAAAATGAAAAAATTTGTAGAATGGGCTTTTGTTGTGATTGTTTTGTGCTGTTTTTTGTTGGCTGGCTGCAACTTAGTCAAGACTAATAGCAGTGCGAATAGTGCGAATAATAGCAATAGCGCGACTGATGATTCGCTGACGAAAATCAAGGAAAGAGGCGTAATGATTGTTGGGACTTGCGCAGAGCTTCCTCCGATGGATTACAGGGATGAAAACGGGACCATTATAGGGATGGACATGGACATTGCAAGAGTCATTGCTTCTGACATAGGTGTTTCTGATGTGGAATTCAGGCATTTTGAATGGGCTGACATGCTCAATGCAGCAGCCACTGGTCAGGTGGATTTTTCCATAGCGTCCATCATTATTACTCCTGAAAGGAACGAGATTATGCTATTCAGCGTTCCTTATTTCGATGCAGGAGAGTCAATAATAACCCTTGCAGATAATGAAAACATTACAGGGCCTGATGATTTTAAGAATTTCAGGATTGGTGTGGTCAAAGGCACTGTGCAGGAAAAAACAGCGTTAAAGTATGTTAATGCATCAGATTTAGTGCTTTACGATAATTTTGATACTGTGCTTACCGATCTCTTGGATAAGAAAATTGACTTGACCATGAATGATTATGGCATGGCTGTTGTCTGGACAAAGAAAGACCCTGCTTTAAAGATGGTGGGAGTGCCTTTCACTCAGGATTATTATGGCATCGCTACTAAATTGGGCGATAATGCCTTGATGGATGAGATTAATAGTGTGCTTCGTGATATGAAGAGGACTGGTAAGCTTAAGGAGCTTGAAGATAAATGGCTTAAGTGAATGGTATTGTACGCTAAGCATATTTTGTATACATCATTTTGTATATTACATATTGTTATACTTTGTATTGTATACGTTCAGTTCGAGAATGGTGTGTGAATGATGTTGCGCACAATGTTGTGAATATAAAATTAAAATGGCTTTTAATATTAAGTCAAGATTAGCGTTGAAGTTATCTGTATTCGTTCTTTTAGTTTTATTGCTAACCTTGTCCTTGTTCATATACTATTCAGTTGATAATATCCGCAAAAATATGATGAATGTTTATTCAGAAAAGGCTCAGGCAATAGCTTATGCTCTTGATTCAGGGATGGGCTCAAAAGAGGTTTTAAGTGATAAGAGCATTATGTTGTCCCAGATTCAGAAAATGATATGGCTTCAAGAGGATATACTGACTATTAGCGTATACCTCTCTGAGAATGGGGTATTAATTAGTCAGGTATCTAATGACCAGTCCTTGGTGGGAAAGAATGCGGATGATGTGAATCTAGAAGTTTATAGCTCTGGCTCATCATCACCGGTGTTTTTTAATGATAAAAAGAGCGGCATGCCCATGCTTAAGCTTGTCTCTCCGATTCATTTATCCGGCAAGATAACCGGGACTTTTGAAATAGTCTTTACATTGGAGAATATTGAGAGTGTTGTTAGATTAACCATCCAGCAGTATCTTTTAATTGCTATTAATTTTTCAATTGTTGTGCTGGTTTTGATTTTCTTATTGATTCGATGGTTTGTTTTATCTCCAGTTAGGGAGCTTAACAAGGGAGTACAATCAATTGCAGATGGAAATCTCAATTATAAAGTCAAGCTGAAATCAAAGGACGAGCTTGGAGCTTTGGCTGATTCTTTCAACCAAATGGCTCATGAGCTTCTGATTTCAAAAAATCTGCTGCAAAAACACCAGCAGGAATTGGAATCTCAGGTAGCTAAGAGAACCAAAGAGCTGCAGAACACAGTAAATGAGCTTGAGAAAATGAACAAAGTGACTGTTGGCAGGGAACTTCGCATGGTGGAGCTGAAGAAGAAGATTGCAGAACTAGAAAAGAAAAAGACAGGAAGAATATGAGAGAATATGAACAGAGAAAAATATGAGCAAACAAGGAGAGCTAGTAAAAAAGATTTAGGAATTGATATGAAAACAAATTGACAAGGAAGGTGAAAAGAATGTCTAAACTGTCCGAGGAAAATAAAAAAGAAACCAAGAAAGAAATCAAGAAGGAAGGCGGGGAAATTGCAGAAAGAGATGCTCCTTTCAGGCTTAAGGCCTTGATTACAGGCCTGATTTTTGGCGCAGTAGCATTGTTAATAGTTTTAGCGCACATTCATTTTCCAATCCCGGGCGTCAACGTGGTTACTGACCCTCGTGAATCATTCACTACATTGGGCTCTGCGTTTTCTGGCCCAATAGGCGGAATTATTATAGGTATTCTCGCAGGCATTGCTGAGCCAGACGGTATTCCGCTCGCAAGCCTCTTAGCTCATATAACAGGAGCCGTGTTTATAGGTTTTGTTTATAAGAAAATCATCTATGCCCGGCTTAAAGGATTTTTAAGGTTTTTGGGTTGGATAGGAACTGTTGCAATTTATTACTATGTATTTGCCATCACTGGCTTTGCTGTAGGCCTCTCGCTTTTTTATCATGACCCGACGCCAATTATTCAGTCCTACGCTGCTCTGGCAATAGGAGTGATTCCTGAATTCATCCTGACGAGCGTAGTTACTGGCTTGATTTGGTTTGCATTACCAAAAAATTACCGCAAGCCACTCTGGTGAGAGAAAACATAAACTAATAATAACTAATAATAAAATAAGACGATTAATAATAAAATAGGATGATTAAAAATAATGAATTGGCGATAAGCTTATTGGGCTAAAATAGACTATATACTGTGCTGGTTAAAATGAAGAATCCCTTTTCACTCCTGCAGCTGAAGAATACTGTAGCTATAAAGCTGGCAGTCTGGTTCTTGTTGTTATCCCTGCTGCCGATTGCTATCATCGTGCTTTTTGTAAGAGGTAATATCACTAACCAATTTATTAATTTAGCAACCGCTGACCTTTCTGCGCACACAAAAGCACTGAGCTTTGAACTCTCAATATTTGACCAGTATACTATTGATGCTGGCGAGATTAGAAAACTGTTCTTAGCTTATCAAGAAAATGAGACAAGGCATTTCCTAGCTGACATTAATGCTAGCATTATTCTTAGCGACAGCAATGAAAATGTTCTCAGCCCCGGTATAAGCGACAGTCTGTTCTCACCCAATATTACACATCAAATACTTACTGAAAGTCACGGTTTGATATTGGACCTGCCTAACATGCGAGCTATGGCTTTCGAAAAAATCCAAGGTAAGAATCAGTTCATCATTGCCGTCAGAAATTTAGCTCCTGTTTACTCAGCAATATCTATCATGGAGAAAAGAACATTTACCCAACTAGTTGTCAGCCTACTTATTGTCGCCATAGCCAGCGGCTTGGCAATATTGCTGATATTAGGCCCAATCCAGACTTTGGTAGGCATCACAGATCAAGTTGGCGCAGGCAACATGGATGTTAAGATTGATGTTTCTGAATACGAAGGAGAGCTGGAGACTCTTGCTTTGGGCTTAAAGGAAATGATTTCCCAGCTGCGAAAGTCGCAGTTGCAAATCAAGAAACATGAGGGCGAGCTAGAAGAAACTGTGACAAGCAGGACAGAAGAGCTTAGCAAAAAAATCAAGGAGTTGGAAGACACAAGGACTGCTGTCCTTAACATATTAGAAGATGTCAACGCTTCAAAGGATGATTTGGAGAAATCCCACACCGACCTCTTGAAGCTTAACAGGGAAATGAAAAAAGCCAACATAGAGTTGAAAAAGAGCGAAGAGTACAAGAACCAGTTCATCTCAATCACTGCCCATGAGCTGAAAACCCCTCTGGCTTCGATCCATGGCTTCGCAGGCTTGCTGCAGGACAAGAAAATACTTTCCAATCCAAAGCAGAGGAACTATTACCTAGATATCATACAGCAGGATTCTGAAAGGCTGAAAAAACTTATTGACGACATACTGGACTTGTCAAGATTAGACCTTGGTACCATGAAGTTCATGTTTGAGCAAGTCAGCATAAGGGATGTAATAAAGGATGTCGTGAAGGAAATGTATGTTTTATCCTCCAAGAATGGGCTCATACTCAAAGCAGATACTGCAGCCAATGTTCCTGTTGAGATAATTACTGACAAGAGCAGGCTTACCCAGGTATTGATAAACCTTGTTAACAATGCAGTCAAATACACTCCTAAGAGAGGCGGCAGAATAAATGTTTATGCTGAGATGAAAGGCAATATGATAGTATTTTCTGTAAAGGACACTGGCATTGGCATTCCTAAGTCAGCCTATCCCAAGCTCTTCCAGAGATTCTTTCAGGTGGAGTCATGGCTTACGAGAAAAGTGGGCGGCTCAGGCCTTGGGCTTTCCATTAGCAAAGGAATTGTTGAGGCATTGGGTGGTAAGATTGGATTCAAGAGCAGGGTCAACAAGGGCTCAACTTTCTTCTTTACTTTGCCTGTGAAGAGCAAGATGGCTGTGGCTGAGGAGCAAAACCTGGAAGTTATTAAGACCAAAACCGCTGCTCAGACTCCTACTCAAAATCAAGCTCCTGCTCAGACCTCTGCTCAGGTTTCAACTCAGGATTCGGCTCAGCCAGCAAAGTCATCGCCTTTGCTTGAGGCAAAGAATGCTAAAAAAAACAAAAGTCAAAACAAATCAGAAAAAGGAGAGAAGAAGAAAAAGAAGTAATGATTTATTGTGTAAAGATTACAAATGGCAGAAGGCGAGCTGAATTGTTGCTTCGCATTTGAGCTTTTGTGCTCCTTGAGCCTTGAGTGTGCCAGCATCAGTTAGAATTATTTGGAAGGAACAAAAATGAACTTTTATGTCCTATTAACATTGTTTTCAGCTTTCTTTAGTTTAGCCCTTGGCGCGTATATATTTTTAAGTAATCCCAAGGCGCAATTGAACAGATTATATTCTTTGGTATCACTTGTAATCGCATTCTGGTGTTTCGCATTCTTTCTCCTTTTCATCGCAAAAACCCCGCAGGCTTATTTGTTAGCAGAGAAAATGGGCACAGTAGGCTCTTCTTTGGCGGCTGTTTTTTTGCTTCATTTCTATTTATGTTTCACAAAAAAAAAGCCTGGAAAGATGCTGCTGGTGTTATTATACCTGATTCAGGCTTTTTTTGTAGCCCTGAACTGGGCGGCGGGAGTTGTAGATCTGGCGGTAAAATCGTCACCGGAAGGATATCTCCCCATTTCCGGGCCGCTCTATGTACCATACACCGGCACCCTGGTTGCTTACGTTTCTATAGGTCTTTTCTTGTGCTACAAATCCTATAAAAAAGCTCGCTTACCAAAGGAGAAAAGCCAGGCGAGACTTGTCATGATTGCAGCAGGAATTCCTTTGGTGTTTGGGATTAGCTTTGAGATTCTGCCGGTTGTGTTCGGGCTTGCTCCCTTTCAATTCACTTCAGCAATATCTGCAATTGCAAGTTTTTTTATCGGCTATGCTATGATCAAGTATGGGCTTATGGTGATTACACCAGAAATGGCTGTGGAGAACATAATAAATACCATGCCTGATTACCTGGTTGTGATAAATGCTGATGGAAACATAGTGCTTGCGAATCCCTCCTGCCTTAATGCTTTTGGATACGCCCGGCGCAAGATGATGGGCTTGCGTCTGAACGTGTTTTTTCCGGAAGAGAGGGGAGGCTTATTTGAGAAGATTCGTAAGAATGAGGATTTGAAGAATTATGAAGCCCAAATCTCATTGAAAGATAAAAAAGTACTGTTCGTGTCTATAAATAGTTCCAAGTTAAAAAACAAATTCGGCAGCATTATTGGCTACGTCCTTGTGATGAGAGATATAAAGGAAACGAGGAGGCTTATCAAAGGCCTTGAAGAGAAAACAAAGGAGCTGGAGCAGTCAAGAAAAGAAATTGAAAAATCTGAAAAGGAACTGAAGCAAAAAGTTGAAGAACTAGAAAAATTCCAAAGAATAAGTGTGAACCGAGAATTAAAGATGGTGGATCTTAAGAAGCAAATAAAGGAATTGAAAGACAGAGAAGATATGAAGAGAAGGAAGCAAACTTATGAATAATCTGAGTAAAAAAAATATATGGTTAGTTAGTATATGCTTAATAGCCCTGCTAATCATGCAGCCAGGCTGCGTGTTGCAAGAGACAACTTTCTACTTTACAATTCCGATTAAGCGCAAGGCAGCTGGCAAGTTGGCGCGACAGAAAAATTCTTAAACAAGAGAACAAAATAATGGATAAAATAGTACAATTTGAAAAAAACCAAGAGGTTTAGCATGGGATTAAAAGTTGATGTTGCAAAAGTTGTTGGCTCAGTATTCGGCAAGGAGTCAGAAGGTACTTTCCTGGAATATTATGATGACAGCAATCCTAAAGAGCTTCTAAGGGCATGTAAAGAGATGATGACCAAGATGCTTGGCCCTGCAGCCACACAGAGGTATTGCCGTGAAATGGTCAAGAAGCATCCTGAGATAAAAAAACTTGTGGAGGAGTTAAGATGAACGAGATGAATGAGATGAAGGAGACCGGGGAGAGCAGGGAGAAGAGAAAGATTGATTGGCCTCTGATGTTGTTGATAATAGGCTTGGTTATCCTGAGCTGGATTTATTTTTTAAGGCCAGGAAGCAAGGAAATGTTCACCAACCTTATTAACATAATCACGATTGTCGTTCCGCTCATAGCTGTTATCGTGGGTGCCTTACTCATTAAGAGTTTGGGCGTTAGGAGCTTGCAGGGAAAAACAGTTCTTTTCCTCACGCTGGGCTTTTTCTCATGGGGATTCGCAGATATTCTCTGGACTATTATCTCCCAGGAAACTGTTTCAGCAGCAGACATCTTCTACTTCCTGGGCTATATCTTGCTGATGATAGGAATATTTTATGGATTGAAACTTTCTGATCCTACTCTTTTCAAGAACTTCAGGAAAACATTGCTGCTTGCCGGGATTATAATCGTATTGATATCTGTCTACTTTTACTTTTACCCGTTTTCCTGGGATCATAGTATTTCTTTCCTTGAGAACCTAGCCACTGCAGGCTATCTCATCATGGACTTGCTCTTAATCATACCATTGGTTTTTCTTATCTATTCACTGCTCGCAGGAATGTTATCCTCTGCATGGCTTTTCATTGGCTTAGGAGTAATTGCAACGCTCATAGCAGACCTGTGGTATGCTAAGAACTACTTATCATATACTGCGGGCGACCCGATTGATATGCTTTGGAACCTGGGCTATCTATTTTTCATCTATGCCCTGGTGCGCTTCGGGAGGGCAAATAAGAAGCAGAAGGATATCATGTCCAAGAAAATGAATGCCTAAAATTTTTTCTTTTTTAAGTAACATAAAGTTACTAAGCTACATAAGTTATATGTATAAAACCTTATCAAATATTACTAAAGATTCTTCTATTAAAAGAGACCTCTTGTTTTTTTCATTGCAGAAGAATATGATGATGCCTCCTGCTTTTTCAAGAGTATCTAAAAAACTTTTGATAAACCTTGCCACTGCATCTACCCCTGCTGGCACCAATGGCCCGTAATTTGAAAGTACCGAAAGCGAGTCAAAGATGATAAATGAGTATCCTTCTCCAATGGCTTGGCTTATTCCTTTCTTTATGCTTTCTAATTCATATGGCGCCGGGGCAAAGTAGGTGTTTTTAACAGGCTTAGGCTCTTTAATATATGCTGAGATGCAGTCTACAAAATAGAATTTACCTGCGTCGATATCATTCTCCTTGAACAGGTTTAATAAAAAATTCCTGCTTTTGGAAAGAGTCACATAGCATATTTTATTAATATTTTCCATGGTTTTAATCAAGCTTAAAATATACTCTTGAGAATCTAATTTATTAGGCAGAACAATAAGTATCTTTTGGCTATTAGAAAGCTCTTTTTTTATATCCATTTTTTCCTATTCACCCAACAATCTTTTTGCCTTGTTTCAGCAGGTCATTGATGGTTATTGGCATCAAGTGGTTTTTGTATATTTGCAATATGTGCTGCTGATTTTTTAGGCAGATTATCTCTTTGTGGCATTTTGATTGCCTTTTTTCACAGATTGCCTCTTTTAATAGATCGTCTCATCGCCTCTTTTAATGCTTTTAATATATTGTAGTATGGCCTGGGCTAGTTCAGCTCATAGCTCTTATCGACTTTCATCTTGATATGCTGTATCAATGGCGCATCTTCGTCAGTTTGCAGGCAGGTGAATATTGCAGAGCAGTCGAAGACTGATAATGAGCCAAGCAATGCAGTGACAAAATGCATTATCTCATCAAGATTCTTGTATGTCGTCAAAGAGGATAATGAGTCGAATATCATCATATCTGCCCCTTTTTCTTTTACGATTTTTATTATCCCTGCATAAAGCGTATTGAGGTCATCTGCAGACTGGAGGAAAAGGCAATTTTCATCAGGCTTTGGCTCAATGACCGTGGCAGTAATCACGTCAATAAAGAAGAATTTATCCAGGAAGACTTGATCCTGCTTGAATTGCGCAAGCAAGGTCTTGTATGTTTTGTTCAGGGAAACATATATTATCTTGTCATTTATCTTCTCAACATCATGCGCTATTTGGCACATTTTGCTTTGATATACATAACTCGAGATGAGCGCCAGTATATTTGCCATTCTATTAGCTCTACTTCTTCACAATAACATCGTTCACTCTCATCATTATCTGCTTGATTGAGGGCCGGTCAGAATCCTCGGCCAGGCAGACTAATGTGGTGTATACATTAAGCTTTTCAAGGAAAGTCAGGACATAGTTAAAAAATGTAACGACCTCTGCCTCTGTTTTGTATACGAGCAATGATGATATCGAGTCAAATATCTGGGCTTTGATCTTTTTGTCCATTGTGAGGTTGATGAGGGTTTCAGCCAATTCATTCAGGTCCAACGATTTTAGGTAAATGCACCTTTTCTCTTTTTTAGTCTTGAAGATGGTTGGCGAGACAAAGTCAATGAAATAGTATTTCTCAGCATTTATCTTGTTTTCCTTGAGAAGCTGGAGCATTGCAGGGTATGTCTTATTCAGGGATGTATAGCATACCGGTGTTTCAGTGGTATTTTGAATCAATCGCACTATGGACTGGTTGTATGCTTCTGCGGGTATGATTATTAGCCTGTTTTTCATAGTCATCACCCGCCTATAGCTGCTTCTTTATTCTTTCCATCAGGTCTGTCACCTTAAATGGCTTTGTGACATAATCCACTATATTTGAGTCTTTCAATAAGGCATCCCTCTCTTCATCAGCAATCCTTACCACTGTAACAAGGATGATTTTCAATTTTCCAAGATTCTTCTCACTTAGTTTGCTTAGTATTTGCTTTGTTGTGAGGCCGGGCATCATCACGTCCAGCAATACAAGGTCTGGCTTTGACGCGTCCACTTTATTCAGGAACTCTTCCCCATTATATGCTGTATCTGCCTGGTGGCCCATCTTTCCTACAATCTGTGCCAAGGTGTCAACAATATCCTTGTGGTCATCCACTATCATTATTTTAGCCATTTTTATCCTCCTTTTCAATATATCCTTTTTTCTCAAGGTCCTTTAAAGAAATATCATATCGCAATCTCCCTTTGAAGTCCAAGATATCTTTTTTTAAGATCTCATCTGATGAATCTTTTTTCATCCGGTATCCTTCTTTTTTCAATATCGTGTTGAACTTATTCAAATGTTGCTCTTTGTTGAAGCTGAATAACTCCACTTCGCCTTTCATAGTCTTTAATCCATATGGTATCGTAAATTGAAAAACAGAGCCCTTTCCTGGCTCACTTTCGACCCAAATACTGCCTTGATGGACAGTTATAATCGCCTTGCAGATTGCAAGGCCCAGGCCACTGCCCTCATAGTTCCTGCTCATGCTGGAATCTACTTGTACAAATGGCTGAAATAATTTTTCACAATCTTCCTTAGCTATCCCTATCCCTGTATCAATAACTTTTACCAGCACATGGTCTTTTTTATCAATTGCCTCGACAGTTATTTCCCCGCCAGAGTCTGTGAATTTGATAGCATTATCAATCAGGTTATCAAGAACCTGTATAATCCTGCCAACATCAAATACGGTCGGGGGAATAGCCTCAGCTTTCAGTTTTAAGAAGATATTTCTTGCATTTGCCTTATCACTCATTGTCTCAACAACATCCTTCAACACGCTGTTAAAGTCCCATTTCTTCATTTCAAAATTCATATTTCCTGATTCCATTTTGGATATGTCAAGGAGGTCGCCAATAAGATTATCCAACTGAATAATATTTCTCTGTATCATCTCAAGGCTTTGCTTCTGCTCAGTTGTCAGCTTGCCAAAAAACTCGCCGAGGAGCATTTCAACTTGGCTGCTTATCGGTGTAATCGGGGTCCTGAGCTCGTGGGATGTGACACTTAGGAACTCTGTTTTAATTTTTTCAAGATGCTTTTGCATTTCCAAGGACTCCTGCAGGTCATCCATCATCTTTCGTATTCTCCTATCATTTCTTTCAAGCTCCTTATTATTTTGCTCTAGTATCTGGTATGTACTACGAATCTCATTATCCAACGCAATCTCCAGGGTTATATCATAAACAAGGCATACTGTCCCTTCAATCTCATTGTTTTCATTTATCATGGGGGCGCTGACAATTTTCAGAGACCTTTCAGGCAGATTTATGGTTTCTGAAACCAAACCATCCCCTGTGAGAAATTGCTTAGTCTTGAAATCCGGCAACAATCTTCTGACCGTGGGAGTGATGTGTCTTATTTTTCCGCTCTTATCCAGAAGAATTATTCCTGCACCGATTTCCTGCAGGCTTTTTTGCAGGTTGAAATTCTGCCTGATATCCGGCTCTATGTATTTGTCTATTGCCTGCTTCAACTGATAAGCTGAAACATCAGAAGGGTCAGCGCCTATTTTCTTTAGCGCGTTATCAAGGATTACTTCTGCAAATAAGGGTATCTCTAGAGCTATCCTCGCCAGAACACTATTATAGACACTCTTAGGCTTCATGTTTAAAAAGCTCGGGATGTTCTTGAATATATTTTTCTTCAACTTTCTCAATTATGTCTGGCGGTGCCATGATAAACAAGCAGTATTTATCACCTTTTGCCCTGCAAAGCATTTCATGTGAAACCAATTGCGATCCAAAGCTTTCTTCATACCAGCCAGAGGAATAGCCTGCATTCATTATGCAGACAGGCTTCTCTGTTTTTTTGCCTGCTTCAATCCATGAATCAGCCTCAAAAGAGTGAGGATAGCTGTATATTAGGTGAAAGTTCTTGCCAGGAGCTAGCCTTGACTCAGGTGAGATGTCCACAAATGCCCAGCCAGTGTATGAGAAATGAATTGGGCCTGATGAAAGCCTTGCCATTGATTCATTCACGCCCATCTCTTTATGAAACTCCATTGCATCTGATTTTCCTATGGCATGCGCCAGGTCAAATAATAATTTAGACGCAGCAGTAAATGCATCCTCTTGGTTAACTCCAAGGTATTTATCCTTAATAAATTCCAGAAAATCAACTGACATAGCGCTTGCTCGTATCAATATGTATCTTTGCTTTCCAATAGTTATTGTTCCAGAGGCAGGGTCCTGTTTTTCCTGCTCAAAAAAGGCTTTCACATACTGTTCTGCTTTTTCGAATATTGGTTCCATAGATTTAGGTACTTTTACAGACTTCAGTGCCATAAAATCACCCCTTTCAAAATCAGTTTCAGTGAATCCAGAAGCATTTAAGATGTTTGTATATTTAATTTTTATTATTTTAACCTTTTGTGAACTGGATGTGAGCCAAATCTTCACACTTTAGTGCAGGAAAGACTTCACGGATAAAGAATACTTTCTTTTTAAATATGCTTACGTTCACTTGTCAACTATTTTTTTAACCCTTCCTAAGAAATCATCATTGTCAAATGGCTTGGTAATGTAGTCAAGGACTTTCATGCCCTTAAGCGTGTCCTTGCCAACTTCTGAGAACCTGGCGACAGTAACAAATATTACCCGCAGATTCTTGGTCTTAGGATTTTTTCTTATCTTCTCGCAGACTTCCCTGCCAGACATGCCAGGCATCATCATGTCAAGGATGACAAGGTCAGGCTTGTTTTTCTCAAGAAGCTTTAATGCATCTACGCCATTAAAAGCAGTCAGTGTCTTGAAGCCCTTGGATTCTAGAATCGCTTTCTCAAGCTCCACCATGTGAAGCTCATCATCAACAATCATTACTGTTTGTGGCATGGCGCAATGTTCACCTTTTTTTCTTGTAAGATTAAAATTCCACTACCTTGTCTGCAAATAGGCGAAGGTCATTTATTAATTTTGTGTTTTCACCCTTATAAACTCCAGTTTCTTTTAGCACAAGGTAAACCTTGTCGACAGTCTTTTGGGTTTCGTCAATGAGCATTTCATGAGTGAATCTTACTATTGAGTGCGCCTGCTGATATATTAAAAGAGTGGATATGGTATCAAACACCACTGTTTGGCACCCGTACTTTTCAATTGCTTTCTTGATGGACTTTTTAATCCCGCTAAGGTCATCAGGCTTTGACACGAAAATGCAGTTTTTGACTGGCGGGAGATTATAGCTAAGGCTGCTTAATGTGTCAACAAAGAAAAAGTCATTGCAGTTTATTTTCTCATTTTTGAAATCCTCGATTATCTCTGCATAAGGTTTTGATAGGCACACATAGCAGATCTTGGCATGATCCTTTTTTCTACCAGCCACTATTTTATGCAGTTCTTCCAGGTAATTTTTGTTTTGAAGAAAAGCAAGGACGAACTTATTTTCGCTGGTTTTTGAAAATAGGGGATTCACCTTTCCACCTCGACTTTGTTAAGACTCTCAATCCTGTTTGACCCGACAGAGTTATGGACATTAAACTCAGGGTTGGGCATATTAAATTTTAAACATTTGTGGTTTAAATAATTATGCTTTTCATATCTTTTCTTTTCTAATCTCTGAACGCCTTGGAAAATATTTTTTTGGACAACATAAACAAAGAGAACCTTGTCAGGGGTGTTGATTCGCTGGCAGCTTACAGGCTCCATGATATTAAGGTCTTTTCTGAGCTCTCTTGGAATCAGGAAGTATTTGGTGGCTTCGTTTTTGCCTCGCTTGGAAATGTTGGTTTGGACATCAGCAACCTTTTCGGAGATTAAGTGGATTTCATCTATTTCTCCTCTTAATTGCACGAGCTCCTGCGGGTCCAGGACTGCTTCCACTATCATGTTGTCATTTTCTCTCCGAGAACTTAGTATCATTCCCATATTCACTCACCTCAATTACATTTATCACATTAAAATCATATTCTCTTATATGCAGTCATATTTGATGCTCTTCTATTCCTGTTTTATTAATTAATTTCAAAACAACTTTTGAGCGCATTCTGGATAAATTAGCAATTTTTTTAGCTTTTTTTTTTGCTTTCAGGATAAACTTTTAATTAGGCATTATATATATCTTTTTATCACATTATATATACATACACATATTTTAGAAAGGTATTTATACTGGTGCCGGCCTCAGGCCTTGTAAAGGGTGAAAGAATTAAGCGCAAAGTCATCTTGCATGGTCCTTCAACGCTAACAGTTTCGCTCCCTGCTAAATGGGTGAAGAGCCACAACGTAAAGAAAGGAGATGAACTGAATGTTGAGGAGATAGAAGCTTTCCTCAGAGTCTATCCTGGAGAGGAATATCTGTTAACTAAAAAAACCGATGTAGATTTCTCTGACCTTGACAAGGAAACAATAAGAGTCATGCTTTCTGTGCTTTACGAGTCAGGCTATGATGAGCTCCTGGTTTCCTTTAAGGACCCAAAAACTGCTCATATAGTTCAGGAGGTCATTAGCCCTGCCCTCTTAGGATATGAGACTGTTGAGCAAAGAAGCAATGCTTGTATTGTGAAAACTGTAACTGGAGATCATTTCTCAGAGCTGGAATCATTGATAAGAAGAGCTTTTTTAGTGACGCTCTCACTGGCAGACAACAGTTTAGCCGAGATAAAGAAAGGCAACAGAGGCCAGCTTAATGAATTACTGGTCTTGGAAAAGACCAATAACAAGCTCACGAATTATTGCCACAGGCTTATTAACAAGCAACCCTATAAGGACAAAGAGGCAATATATAAGTACATAATCGTCTGGATTTTTGAAAGCATATGTGATGATTACAGGGACTTAATTAAACTTATTCTTGACAAGAAGAATTTAAGGATTAGCCCTACTTTCTTGGAGGTTTATGAGGTGATAAATAACCTGATTAAGCAATATTACGACTTATTTTACAAGTACTCTGATGAGGGTTTTATGAGTTTAAGGAATTCTATTCTTGAATTGAAAAGGAATTTCCTGAAGAAAAGATTTAATGACCAAGAATGTGAGTTGCGCTACTATTTGTTTAGCATACTGAACAGGTTATACGACTGCCTAGGCTCTACAATCGGGATGCATCACTAGCTCTGCGAGAGTCTTTTCAGGAGTAATGCCCTGGATTTCGTGCGGCAAAGGTTGTCTTTTGAAGATGTGCTGGAACAGGCTGCTGTGGGCCATATTTATGTGATGCTGCCAGTACTCCCTGGTTTCAGTGTCTGGATACTTAGGGTTGAATTGTCGTACCAAAGCCCACCTGCAGTGCTTGAGCCATCCTTCAATGCCTCGCATATCCCAGTAGTTTTCAACATTTTCTCCTTGCTCCCTAAGCATTTCAACATACCTTTTCTCGTGTTTTATTCTCTGCTCAAAGCCTATGGATGGAGCATAGCATTCAAGGGAAAGGATAGCATCTTCTGACTGGAAGGAGCGCTTCACCAGGTCATCATGGTCGTATGAAAAGAAATCTGTTGCCAGCATTTTTTTTACTTCACGATATATGCCCCTATATATATCTATATCCATATCAGCACCGGAGCAATTTTCTTGCTGGAGAAACTCTTGTGAGAGCAGCGTTTCAGCTGTTCTTGCATGAAGCCTGTAGTGTTCTGGAATTCCATCTCTAACAGCATATTTTGCATTTTTGCTTAGCTGCTTTGTTATTTTTATTATTTTTTCCTTCGGGCTAGGGCTCAGCTTGATATGGTTGAGCCTGTAGAATTCCAGCATTTTCTCTGCATAGTCAGGAATTATCAGTTGATCCTGGGGGAAATTGTATTCTCTGGTGCGGATAAAGGCATTATATCGCATTTGCTCGTCGAGCAGTGCATCGAGTAGTGCATCCTTTGCCACTGTGCAGCTGCTGTCCATCGTCACCCTTACGAGCTGGTTATAGAAGTCAAACAGGTCGGGTCCGATTATTTCTTTCACCAGCACATATTCTGATATGATGATGGTCTCGGGAATGTTTATGAGGACCTGTTTTTGCTTCTTTTCTGAATCTATGACCTGATGAATCCTGCTTGTCAAGACTGCTTTTGATTTCTCTTTATACTTAGCGAATCGCCAGACCTCCTTTAGGCAAGCACCCTCGAGTTGAATGTCAGGATTTGGAGAGAAGAATTCTTTTAAGTAGCGGTCTTCAAATTTAAAAAATCGCAGCTCTCCCTCAGTCGAGTCCTTGAATAATATATCCAATAGAAGCCGGGCTTTCTCTTGCTCCTTGAATTTGATGTAATGAAAAATAGTTGATACGTAGCTGGCAAGGGTTGTTTTCTCCCCAAAAATTTGGTTAAAGCTGTGCTTTTTTTCTAATTCTGCGATTATGATATTTTTTTCTTCAAGCTGGGCTTGGAGAAATTCAACTTTCTGCATCAACTCAGAGTTTTCCCTCAACAAATCTTTCTTCTTTACCATGCTGCAGGGATGATGATATCCAAGGCAAATATAAATCTTTTTATGTGCTAAACTATATTTATTTTCTGGATAAAAAATGGTCAGAATTTATCCCAATTCTTCAGTGTAGTTTAAATAATTGGATTTTTTTGTCCCAAACAGGGGGTGAAAAGTATGAATGAACTGATAAGAGTAGCATTAGTTCTCTTGGCCTGCGCCCTTGTATTAGGTGTAGGAGGCGGAGTTTTACTAGCCAGCGAGAGTGTTGCAAGTACGGGCAGTCAGATAAACGCATTACCAGCTCAATTGCCAACGCATTACGGAGCAACTGCGTCTTTCTGTGACCCGGTGAGTGACCCGAGCTGTTGGCCGCCTAGGCACTGAGGGCAGATTAATTTTGAAAACTTAATTTTAATCTTTTTTATTATTTTTTATTAAGCTGGAAACATAGATTCTTTAGAAAAAAATAGTCAGATTCTATGCAGGTTCCTCCTGCGGCTTGTACATACTGTATATGAATTTGGGTATCCTTTACAAATCCCAACGGACTCTCGCGAGAAACAGGCAAGAAATTCTTTCCAGATAGGTTTTGACGAGAGAAAAGATCCTTATAAATTCTGAATTCCGTCTCCTCAAGGTTAATGCCTTTAATTTCATGTTTATCATAAAGGCTTAATGCTTCTAATAATCTTAATGTAGCGATTGTGTCTCTTGGGTTTTCGGGTTTATCTTCTAGGTAATATCCTAATATTGTGGAATGCGATATTTTAGGAATCAGATAATTAATCATGCCTAGGATTATCTGGCTATACTCTTCTTTTTTCTTTACCAACCCGGCAATGTATTCTGGGGCTGGTTCATTCTTTCCTGTGGCTAGGTTGCTAATATTGGAAGCAAATATGCTATTGTAGTCATACTTGGTGTCTTTGCCCTCCACTATATCCTGAAGGAGATTTCTTCTATGGGTTAAACCAAGGAGTAATCCAATATAATCCTTGCTCGGCACATCTCTTCTCCAGGTGTCTGATTTCACTAGTTTTTTTATTTTTACATCTGCATCGCTGATTATCAGGTCTAAATATTCCTTTACGCTTTGTATCTGGTTTCCATATCCCGGATATTCCGAAAGCACCTGCTTTTTTATGTCCAAGAGTCGAAAGCCGTCGCATAACATTAATGCAATTCCATTGTCCCTTACAGCGTTTACTTCATTTTTGTTAAAATCAGTTTGCTCTATGAACCCTTTCTTTGGATTGTATCTTTTCTCTACAGCAATCTTTATTGCCTTGGCATAGTTAGATATTATTTTATTCGCTATCTTATTCACTTCTTCTCTTTTGATAAAAAGCTCAGGATGATTCTTTTGAAGGCTGATAATAACTTCTTTCGCAGGATAATAAAACCTATCCAACACAAGCGTTTCCTCATCACTCTTGGTAATACCATCGCCTTTCTTGTTCTGCTCTACAAAATAAAGATGTGTTGCATAATAGAAGAAATCATTAAGTATTTTTTTATTTTTTTCTTGGAGTTTTATCTTTTGTTTTGGGTCTTTCTCATTTTGAATTCGATTCTCTATTTCATCAAAGAGATAATAAATAATAGGGCAGATGTAACCTGCAAAGCCGCTATCCCCTGTTAAGTAACCATACTCTCCATCTCTGCTTGGCATTGTGAATGAGCCCAATGGATAGACCATGGGCTTCTCTTTTTTTTCTTCTGATTTTAATTGCCTGGTAAGTTCAACATCATATATCCACTCCAGCCTTTTGTAGATTTTAGGGGCTTCTTTTGTTAATAATGCCGTGAGCTCTGCCATGTTGTTGATTTCAGGAGATTGTATCTTATCAATTGTTGAATATAATGATTTCTCATAAGCATTATGCTTTGTTATGATGAATGTCGGCATTCCGATAAGCGCAATCATGCCTAAGGTGGCAGCTATTCCTTTTATCAGGAATTCCCGCCGGTGAATTTCAAACCGTCTTCTGAAACTTCCCTCCACCTGGATGGCCTCGTTGTTCAGATAAGAGTCGAGGGCATTATAGAATCCTTCTGCATCATATCTTTTTTCAGGATTTTTTTCAAGGGCTCTGAGCAGGATGTCCTCAAGTTTTCCAGGGATTTTTTTGTTAATAATTTTTGGGCTTTGGAGTTTCTTGATGAGAATATTGGTTATGGCCGTGGTGATTTCTGCTTCTTTCACATTCGCAAACGGCAATCTTCCTGTGAGCATCTCATAAAACACTATTCCGGTTGAAAAAACATCTGTCTTTTCATTTATCTTTTCCTGCCTTATCTGCTCAGGTGACATATACTGGGGAGTTCCGATCAGAGTTAATTCCTTTGTTAGAATGGTCTGTTCTTGTTTTCCGCTTTTTTTTATTAGTTTTGCAATGCCGAAATCAGTTATTTTCACCTCGCCACTATTAGATATCATTATGTTGCTCGGCTTTACATCCCTGTGAATGATGCCTTCATCATGGGCGTATTTCAGTGCGTCAAGAACCTCTCTGATGATTATGCAGGCATCCAGTGTTGGGAAGAATCTTTTCTGCTCAAAATGCTCGCTCATTAGTTTGTCTAGTGTTTTTCCCTGCACAAATTCTATGCAGATGCAGTGCTTTCCTTCGAGTTCCTGCACATCATAGACCCTTGCTATGTTTTTGTGGTTGAGCCTGGCTGCAGCTCTTCCTTCTCTGTAGAACCTGTGGACATCTTCATCGTCAGAATAGAATTTTTTCTCAAGCACTTTTAAGGCGACGTCCATCCTTAGGTTATGGTCAAAGGCACAATAGACCTTGGCCATTCCTCCGCTGCCGACAAGCTCTTTTATTTCGTATCTTTTGCCTAGGACATAGCCTCTTGGCAGTGAGTCTTCGCTGCTGAGTAAGTCGTCAAGCATACTATTATCATCTCTTCTCTCTTCTCTCACCTCTTATTAATTAGATTATCAACAGAACTATAAAAACCTTGCTGTTAGAATTTAGCTAAGTTCAATTAAGCTCAATTTATCTCAATTTAGCTCAGCTCAATGACTCCGTCAACAAACATAGTCAAATCCTTTACCAGCTCTGCGCTGTCTTCTTTCAGGGCAATGTAAACTGACTTGACATTATTGACTCTGGCCTTGGTCATCAGGTTCTGGGTAAACTTGATAATCTCGCCAATGTCCTGGTAGATGGTGAGCGTGGATATGGTATCAAATAATACATTATCGCAGCTTTTTTCCTGCACTGCCTTGGTAAATGCCAGGCTTATGTCTGTAAGGGCGCTGGGTGATTGCACGAACTCGCAGTTGTCGACCGGCGTTGGAGTTTTTACTGTGCTGGTTAGGACATCAATGAAGAAGTATTTGCCAATGTTCAGATTATTTTTTTTCAAGGCATCAATTATGCTGCTGTAGGGCTTGTTCAGGCTTACATAGCATATTTTTTTTGAAACAGCATCTGCTGCCTTGACAACTTCCATAAGCTGGCTCAGGTATTTTACTTTTGGGAACACTATCAGAACAATCTGTTTTCCAGTAATTTCGTCTGTCAAGCTCATTTTTTCTTCTCCAGTGCACTTCCTGAATTGCCTTTCTCAGCCAGCAGGTTTATTCTCTAGCTTTTTAATCTTTTTGTTTAGCAAGGAGGTTCTTTCTTTCAGGTGAATGATTTTCTCTTGCAGTGAGTCATAGGATTGGTCATAGGTTTCCCTGGACATTTTGTGGCGCACAAAATAGTTTCTTTGGAGTTCCTGCACCATTTTCTCATTCACTCTCAGCTCCTTTTCCAGGCTTGCAAGCCTCTTCTTCCTTATGCCTTGAGAAACAACCTTGTGGGTTAAGGAGATGATGATGAGCAGTATAACCAGTCCTGCTGTCAGATACAGCCAGTTCCTGGCCAGGAATTCTTTGAGGCTGAAAAGAGGGGTTGTTCTCGACGCGCTCTCCACTAATAATTTGGCTTTTGCGCTTTCAAACTCCTGTTTTGCCTGGCTGAGCTCTTGCGCTGCGTCTGCATAATTTCCAGCTTTAAGTTCGGATTGTGCTTTTTGCAGCAGCGCTTCTGCTCCTGAAAAGTAATTGTCATTGCCATTGCTGTAGTCAGCTTTTCCCTGGTCAAGGCTTGTCTCAAATTCTGCAGCTTCTTTTTCTAAACTGATGGCCTGCGCTGCCAGTTTTTTCAGGCTTTCCAGCTGATTAATTGCAGTGTTATAATCAGCAAGGTTGAGGCGAGATTCTGCCTCTGTCAGCCCATCTTTTATAACCTGCGCAGACAAGCCCTTGCTCTCAATGAGATGGATGGATGTGTTCAGCTCTTCATAATAGCTTAGGCTTTGGTTTAATTCTCCAATCTCGTTCTTTATCATCTCAAGCTCATCAATCTTTGCTGCAGCCAGGGTTTCTGCAAGCAAGCCTTCCAGCGTCATGATACGATACTGGCTTAGTTGCAATGCTCTGGCTTTTTCTTCAAGCGCTGAAAGGGAATTATTAAGCGGGAGATATTTGTTGTTGATGCTGTTGATAAGTATTATTTGAGTGGCGCTTAAAGTCTTGAATGCTTCCTCGTAGTCCTCTTTTTCAAATTCGCGTTGGGAATAATTAATATTCCACTCAACAGATTCAACATTCTCACCAGGCGCCAATGCCAGGCTGATGTTGTGCTGTTTGATGTCCAGATAAAGCGCAGTAACAAGAGAAAGCTCGCTTTGGGAGTCAAAAGCAATTTTTTTCAGCTCATAAACCTGGTTTATGGTTTCATTTACCTTGCCATAGTCCTGGTTGTTGAGATAAGAATACCCTTCTGCGATTAAATCGCTGACTCTTGCCACTCCCAGGCCTGCAGCCTGCATTTCCTCTTTCACAGCATTCAGCTGGAGAAGTCCTGATTTTAATTCCTGCTCCTCTGCAGCAGATGAAAGGCTTGCCAGGATGAGCGTGAGCATCAGGAGTACAAGTACGGTTATTATAATTATTTTAGCAGAAAATATTTTTTTCAAATCACACCTCTTTTTTTCTTTATTTTTTCTTTTATCTCTTTTTCTTCTTATTTCATTTTTTCTTCTTATTTCATCTTTATTTTCTCTTCATCGCAATCTTCTTGTCAATCTCCTGCAGGCTGCTCTCCAGCCCGATTGTCAATCTCTTAAAAGTCTTCTTGTCAATGGTTTTGTCGATAAAATACTTCTTCTGTAATGCCTTCTTTTTCTCCTCGACCTCTGCTCTTATCATTTCAAGGTCGTGGATAGTTCTGTGGCTTATGATCTTCAGCCTTCTTATCTCCAGCTCGCTCTTTCTCGTATCAATCTCTGCAAGCATGTGCCTGTACTGTTCCATCTCCTTATCATAGGCCCTTGCAGGGAGCAGCTTCTCTACAAAATATTTGCGCTGCACATCCTTAATCTTATTCTGGACATTCTCGCCGCGTTCATCCAGGGCGCGAATTTTCTTTTTCACAGAGCTCAGGCTGGTTGAAGAATAGGCAAAGATGCTTATGATAATGGCTAGCGCGAGCAGGGGAAGAATTTTTTTCCAGTTCTGCATAATAAAGCTTACTTTGTAAGCCATGGTTTGTTGCAGCTCTTTCTCCTTCATCCCCATCAGCAATCCTGCTTGCTCTGCCCTCTGATTCGCGAGTGCGTAATCTTCCTGCGCAAAAGCATCTTGTGCAAGCTTTATCATCGCACTCACCTCAGGGATATCTTTCCCAAGGTTTAAATAAGCGCCAGTAATAGATTCCAGCTGACTTTTTAGCTGTGCTGCGAGACCAGCATCCTTCAGGACTTCATTGCAAAGATTATCAGCATCGACATAATCCTGGTCAGCATATTTATTTTTTGCATCCTGAAGCTTTGCATCTAGGTTAGTAGTAGTGGTGATGCCTTGGCTTTTCAACTCGCTGATTTTTGCTGTAGCATTTTCAAAACAGTCCAATGAGCTTGCTTTATCTTCTGTCACAATAATAATGGTAATGGGCCTGGTGAACTCCTTCCATGCATTGCCTGCAAGAGCTTTGATTCTAAGAGTTGCTTCTTGTTTTCCACCGCCCAGATATTCTGGGGCATTCAAGAAGAGCGAGAATGACTTGGTTGCATTAATTTTCAACTGGTCAAAAGCAGCAGGGCTTATGCTGTAGTGCGTCATGGGAAAGTTTTCAAGGCTTAGGCTTAGGTTCTGGAAATCCATATCGCCTACATTCTTTAATAGGCCTGTTATGGTAAGGTTGGCTCCTCTCTCAATCTCTGATTGGTTTTTAATGTTGATATCAAGCTTAGCAGTTTTTTCAGGAGCAACCGAAGCTCCGCCTCCCCCGCCTCCCTTGCTGATGGTAGTAATTTTTTCTTCTACCTGGGTTTCATTGAGGCTCACATTCACAGTTCTGCTGTCAGAATTCTTTCTTCCTTCAGAATAATTCACATACACAGTTATGTTCTGCAGGCCGAGGGTTGAATTATCCAGGATATCGAAGTACCTGGTGAAGGTTTCCTCCTGGCCAACGGCGAGAGAATACCAGCCAGCAGTCTGGTTGGTCTTAGCTTCCCATCCGCTTGGCAGCACCCAGTAAGCAACCACTCCGTCGGTGGCTACGTCATTGCCTACATTGGTTATGCGGGCAGTTAATGCAACTCTGGTCTGACCCTGAAGGACCGTGGCGTCATATTCTGTTATCTCAGCCTTGAGGTAAGGGCCTGATGCATAGGTTACAAAAGTAAACTCTGTCTGGGTGCCAATGGGCTGGGCAATCTCCTCATAGGTGGTTATTATTATGACGACGGTTTGCTCTAACTCCATGCTTGCGCCCGTAACAGTTATGTTCACATTGGAAGAACTGCCATGGCTTATATTGACATCCAGGCTATTTTGCGTGTTGTTAAAATAAACCTTAGGAACAACTGCATCTTCTTTTGCAACAGTAAATGAGAGGTTTATATCGCCGTTGTTATGGATGGTGAGGTTTCCAATGGAGGAATTGGTATTGAGCAGGGCAGAGGTAACATTGAATGATTCTGGCGTTATGTTCCAGTCGTATTCATAGAAAATGTTCAGGGATATATTATCTCCGAGAAGCTGGTCAGAATAGGCTGTGTTGCCGGAAGTGTCTATTGCTACTGCCCTAAAAATCCAGGTGTCTTCTGAGTTAGGCGTGGCTGTGCCGAGATAAGTGCCTGGTGCAATCTCATTTGCAGTTGCGTTTTGGAAGCTGCTGTCGCCTTCTTTCTTGTACTGCAATATCACCTGTTGTATTGCCACATCATCAGTTGCTGTGATGGTGAAATTGATAGAAACATTGGGATCAAGTCCTGCCTCGTCTGATGGTGAATAACTGATGCCGCTGATATCTGGCGCTGTTTGGTCCATTGTGAAGAATACTGGCGGTGATGATATGGGCGCAGCAGTTGAGCTGTTGGCGTAAACCTGTATTATGTGATCGCCTTTTCCAACGCCTTGGATATAAGTCATGAATTTGTACTTGTCATAGGCGGCAAATAAAAGGTCTAGGCTTGCGTTGTTGCTGTAATTCCCAGAGCTATATGCTCCGTCATTGCTGGCTTCCCAGGAATAAAAGTCTGATGCTGAACTGTTCGAGCTAAGGAATAGCCAGTACTTGGTGTTTGCAGTTAAGTTCACTGTTGTGTTCAATGTTATGTTGATGAAAGAGTAATTGTCTTGACTCACAGAAGTGTTGGTGATATTGCCATATCCCAGGGTTGTATTTGAGGGCTTGTCAGAATTATCAGTCCTTATCTGAAGCTGGGCGCTTGATGTTCCGCTCGGTGTTCCAGAGCCATTCCTTTTGAAGCTGATGCTTACAAGGCTTACATTCATATTTTGGGCAGGGATGAAAGACATTGAGAGGTTGTCATAATCAGTTGTTTTCTCACCCAGAGCGCCCTGGCTGTCTGATTGGGTAAAAGAAGCATTGATTCTGCCTCCAGAAATTCCAGGAATGGTTATGTTTTCTCCGGCATCAAGAGAATAGAAAGTAGCATCAGCGTCATAGCCTTCTCCTGTTGTAAAGTTAAGCAGCAATGGCCCGTAAGTCAGTATGTCTCCTGCAATAGGATTGTTGAGAGTTATGCTCATGGTTTTCTGCACCACAAAATAGGTAGTAACACTGTCATTGGTGTTATCGATGAAGTTAGTAACAATGAAAGTAATGTTATAAGTTCCTATTTCTGAAGCGTTGCTATAGCTGCTGCAAAAGCTGTTATCCCCTACGCTGGAAAGAGAAAGAAGTGCGTTGCCATCTGGCGAAGTTATGTTAGCTATAGCTGAGTCTATTCCATACTGGTCTGTTACATTAACACAGACAGTAACTTCAAGGCCTTCTTGTTTTTCATAGGTTGTGTTTGCTATAGGCGAGGGATTGCTTACCCGAGGGTATTCTCCTCCAAGAGGAGGATGAACATAAAATGCAACATCATCGCTGTCTGCCCATTGCGGTGCAGGAGCCTGGTTTCCGCAGGTTATGCTATCAAATCCAGCATACACCCCTTTATAGGCGATAATAACTCTCAAAGTGTGGTTCCCTACTCGGTTGTCAAGGGAAAAATTATGATATTGGTGGAGTTTCTCATCAATGGCACAGGTTGTGTTGTAAATGCTCCTGAAACCGCTGCCATTGTTATAGGCAAAAACAATCTGGTCGCCATCAGCATCACACTTGAGATAAGCATCTATGCTGATTGTATCGCCGCCGCTAAAACTCAAGCTGTTAAGGTCAGTGATGGTTATGTTATCAACGAACTCATATCTTGGGTCGCTTCCGTCTGAGCAACTATCTACTGTGTTGAAGCACACGCCAGGGTGGGCTGCGCAAAAGGCAGCGTCATGGCCGTATAGCTCATATCCGCCAGTGCAATTGCTTCCGCAGCTGAAAGGCGAGGCAGTTGAATAGTTGCCTGCATAGGAGCTCGTCAGCGGGGCATTTAATGCAAGAATCAAAAACATCGAGAATAATATCAAGAATATTATCGGGGATATTATGGAGAGGAGATGATATTTTTTTTTCAATAGCAGTTGCGCGCTGATTACAATTTCCTGTTCTTTTAATAGCTGCCTTAAGCTTTGTTCTTTCAATTATTTCACTTTCAAGACTTTAAAGTCTTTCTTTTCCTAAACTTTTAACACGTTTTTTCTTTAAATTAAATTTTTACGTGAACACTTCTTCTCTTGGGTAAACAACAATTCCCTGGTTTGAGAGTATCCTGAAAGGAACTATCTTCTTCTGGTGCAAGGTTCCTCTTATCTTCAGGATTTCCAGGGCATTAAGCCTGGTGTTTTTCTGCCTTATGTTGTAAAAAACAAAAACAGCATCTGCAAGGAACTCTTCAATGCCTGTCCTGCTGTACTTGCTGGTTTCCTGCTCAATCTCTGTGATTAGGAAAGAAGTTGCTCCCACGCCTTTGAAGAGGTTGAATAGTTGCTCAATGTAAATCCTGTAGCCTTCCTCCTTGCCTATGAATGCAGCAGCCACTGCTGATAATGAGTCGAGCACAATCCTGTCAGGCTTGAATCCTTTGGGAATGATGCCTTCTATCTCGTCCAGCTCTATTGTTAATTCGCCGCTGGCTCTTGCAAGGAGTGCTTCAACAGACCTGCTCAGGTCAAAAGGCCGCATTTTCTTAATGAGAAGCTTGCCTTCTTTCTCAAGCTTGTCAGGGTCCCAGCCATAATTCTTCATGTGCTGCTTCAGTCTTGAGACATCCTCTTCAAATGTTAGGTAAAGGCAGCTCTCGCCTTTTTCCGCAGCATCCTTTAGCAGCTGGAGGCAGAAGGTGGTCTT